>Ga0189284_100345_pt1 | contig 29918 bp, 30 predicted proteins | sample N32C7minimetaG_FD_130314 | JGI IMG/M metagenome (GOLD analysis project Ga0189284, IMG submission 130314) | Marine microbial communities from the Costa Rica Dome - N32 C7 mini metaG | ecosystem: Environmental > Aquatic > Marine > Oceanic > Photic zone | place: Costa Rica: the Eastern Pacific...
CGATGGTACTGCAATCGCGGTAGAGTAGGTCGTCGCCTTCTTCCTTTTTTCCCCAAGCCTCCCCGGTCTAACGACCCCGGAGGCTTTTTTTATCCCCCCTAAAGAATTAAAAGAAAAGCGCGTTTCTTTTTATGCGGAAAATCTGCTGTTGAAAATATTATGTGTACAGATCAGGGGGCTGGTCTGGAAAATTTAAATGATAATATGACTGTAGTTGTGAATTGGATAAACTTTCTACCATCTCCAAAACTATACTGCATGTATGGATATTGATATCACCCTCAAAACCATATTCAGTCAGCCACATCCGATAGAGATCCTTGAAGAACAGCGTGGAGCAAAAGGTTAGATCCGTTGCTCTAATCGTTCCACCATTCCGGGATACCATTCTCCAAAAGTATCATCTGCAATTCTGTTTCTGACTTCTTCCATCAGCCAGAGATAAAAGGTCAGGTTATGAATGGAAGCCAGCACCAATCCTAAGATCTCATTGTTCCTGATAAGGTGATGAATATAGGCCATGGTATATTTACTAGAAAGGTCGCTAGGGAAATTCGGATCTAAATGATTATGATGGTCTTTCCATTGCGCATTTCGAATATTTACCCGGCCATTCTTGGTGAAAATAGTTCCGTTACGGGCATTTCGTGTCGGCATCACGCAGTCAAACATATCAACCCCGCGGGCTACTCCTTCCAACAAATTTGCCGGAGTCCCGACTCCCATCAGGTATCGGGCTTTATCTTTGGGGAGATAATCGGTATTCAAATCTGTGAATTCATACATCAATTCGATGGGTTCGCCCACGCTTAACCCGCCAATGGCAATGCCTTCAAAATCCTGGTCAGCCATAAATTTGGAAGATTCAATTCGAAGGTCTTTGTAGGTTCCACCTTGCACAATGCCAAACTGAGCCTGCCTATGTCCATATAAAGGTTCTGTGTCCATAAATGCTTTTCTCCCGCGTTTGGCCCATCGGTGAGTGAGCTCCATGGATTTCTTTGCATACTCATAGGAACTTGGGAAAGGAGGACACTCATCAAGCAACATCATGATGTCTGAACCTAAAATACGCTGTGTATTCACTACATTTTCCGGAGTGAAGGAGTGTTTTGACCCATCAATATGACTTTGGAAGTGGGCACCTTCTTCATCAAGATCTCTGATGTCGGAAAGTGAAAATATTTGATATCCGCCGGAGTCGGTAAGGATGGGAAGATCCCACTTCATGAAAGCGTGAAGTCCGCCGGCTTCATTGATGATATCACAGCCCGGCCGCAGGTATAAATGATAGGTGTTTCCTAAAATGATCTGAGTTTTTACCTGCCCTATCAATATATCCTGGGAAACTCCTTTTACCGTACCCAAAGTGCCAACCGGCATGAATATCGGAGTTTGAATAGAGCCGTGGTCCGTTGTTAATTCTCCAAGTCGCGCTTTGGTGGTAGAACAAGTCTGTTTTAGTTCGTACAATCTAAATAAATTTAAAGTTTATGGGGTTATGCAGCCTATCCAAAATTCCTTATTTTGGCAATCTTAAAATTAAGTGGCTAAGTATAAAACATCGTGTTTAAGTTAAAAAGATATCGGGAAGTTATTTTTACCAGTATTCTGAATTATGTGATCATCCTGGCCGGCTGGTTTTCATTCCATATCTATTTTCCCGATAGCATGAGCGTTCTCATAAGAACCATTGATATTGGTTTTTTTGGACAGGTTATGGTCATAAGCATATATTGGCTTAGTATTTTTGTAGTGATGGGGGCTTATAAAAAACTGCATTTAATATCAAGATTGAATGAATTCTTAAATGTATTGAAAGCCAGTATTCTTGGAGCTTTGATCTTTTTAATATCGAAAACGCATCATTAAAGATGGACGCAAAAATTTTGATAAATACGATTTTCACCATAATAAAAGGACAGGGACAATAGTGATGGCTTCGGATACTTTGATCGTTATTCCCACATATAATGAAGCACATAACATTGAACGGCTCATCGATAAACTGATGGAGTTGGATAATGAGGTAGATGTTTTGGTAATTGATGACGGCTCTCCTGATAAAACGGCTGACTTTGTGAAAAATGCACAGGCAAAGTTTCAGGATAGAGTGGCGTTGATTGAGCGTCCAGGAAAATTAGGGCTGGGAACAGCTTATGTAAAAGGATTTGAATACGCATTGGATAAAAACTATCAATACATTTGCGAAATGGATGCAGATTTTTCACATGATCCTGAGGATGCAGACCGGCTCATTAATGAAGTTAGATCGGGTAACGCTGATGTGGCTATAGGTTCCCGGTATAAAAATGGAATTAGTATTATTAACTGGCCGCTCAGCCGACTTATACTTTCATACTGTGCCAATATTTATGCAAGTACTATTACGGGCTTGCCGATTTTTGATACTACCGCCGGTTTTAAGTGCATTCACCGTAAAGTACTTGAAAAAATTTCGATCGATCGAATAAAGTCGAACGGATATGCTTTTCAAATCGAGCTACACTTCAGAGCCTGGAAAGCAGGGTTCAATTTAAAAGAAGTCTCGATCGTGTTCCGCGAAAGGGAAGAAGGTGTATCAAAAATGTCTAAGGCTATTGTAAGGGAAGCTATTTGGCGGGTTTGGGCATTAAAATTTCGAAGTATATTTGGAACGCTTTGAGCATACTTACGTTCTCACCTCAGTATAAGATTGCTTATATTATTTTAGATTAAAACTAAAAAGCAGATATGCAGTATTTAGATTTTGAACAACCCATTGCAGAATTAGAAAGTAAAATTGAAGAGCTTAAAAATCTCTCAAATGTAAGCGATGGGGTACTTGATAAAGAAATTGACAGTCTAAGAAAGCGGGTTGATAAGCTTCGAAAGTCCATATTTACAAATCTTACAAGATGGCAACGCGTACAACTTGCACGCCATCCAGACCGGCCATATACCCTCGATTATATTTTCAAGATGACCGAAAACTTTGTGGAGCTACACGGAGATCGCTATCATGCGGATGACAAAGCAATTGTAGGTGGATTTGCTACTATTGACGGGCAGTCGGTTATGATCATCGGGCATCAAAAAGGGCGCGATACCACCAGTAGAAAATACCGGAATTTTGGGATGGCGAATCCGGAAGGATATCGGAAAGCCCATCGCTTGATGAAACTTGCCGAGAAATTTGATGTTCCCATTATCACTCTTTTGGATACACCGGGTGCATTTCCCGGACTGGAGGCCGAAGAAAGAGGACAAGCCGAGGCCATAGCTAAAAATTTGAAAATGATGGCCATGCTAAAAGTTCCCTTTATCACTGTTGTGATTGGTGAAGGAGCCAGCGGCGGGGCAATTGGAATTGGAATGGGTAACGAGGTATATATGATGGAAAATACCTGGTATTCGGTGATCTCACCTGAATCTTGTTCTTCCATATTATGGAAAACATGGGATTATAAAGAACAAGCTGCTGCTGTGCTAAAATTGACGGCACCGGACCTTAAAGAACTCAAAGTAATTGACGGTGTGATACCAGAACCATTGGGAGGAGCTCATCGGGATCATGAAGTATCCGCAGAGGCTGTCAAAAAGCAGATATTGCAGAGTTTGAAACGACTTAAAAAACTAAATCCGGAAAAGCTCATCGAACAGCGAATTAAAAAATATGCATCTATGGGTGCATGGAAAACGGTTAAATAGCTCACTTTGAAGTTTCCTGATAAACCTCCCATTGTAGAATATACTCATACCCTTCGCAGCCGGTATGGGGAAACAGACCGAATGGGCTATGTGTACTATGGGAGGTATCTGGAATATTTCGAAGTTGCCAGAACGGAGATGATCCGCTCCTATGGCCTTTCTTACAGAGAAATGGAGGAATCCGGGATGATGCTTCCGGTAATTCACTCTGAGATTGAGTATAAGATCCCCATTTTGTATGACGAGGAAATGTTTGTAAAAGTGATGGTTTATGATGTTCCAAAAGTTAGATTACAAACATTTTATGAAGTGAGAACCGCACAGTCAGACGCAGTGCACGTTTATGGGGAAGTCAGTCTCTGCTTTGCCGATGCCGAGACCCGGAAGCCATGTCGTGCTCCAAAGTTGTTTATTGAAAGTTTCGAGAACACACTTAAGGCCTGAAATGTGATGCAACTACAAGCGCATAACAAAGCACTCTACCTTAGTGTTTTAACCGGTGCCGGTTTTTTGTTTTTGGCAGCTTTGGGCCCCGGGTTATTAGGGGTAAGAGTCTCGGAAAGTTTTGGCAGCTGGCAATATCAGATTTTTGAATTACTTTGCCATCAGGACCCCGCGAGGTCATTTAATATCACCGGGGTACAGATGGCTGTTTGCTCGCGATGTATTAGTATTTATGGATTTTTCTTTTTTGGGATGGTGAGTATGCCGGTATTTGCCCGGTTTAAACCTTCTTTGCAAAAAGAAGAAATAAACTGGTTAATTGCCGCTATTCTTTTAAATTTAGCAGACGTAATAGGTAACTATTTCGGGATATGGTCGAATACCCATATAAGCAGGTTTTTATTGGGAGGTGCTTTTGGAATAACACTGGCACTGATCTTGACTAATGAATTTTTCACATTAAATAAATCGGAGTAACATGGAAAACGAACAGACACAACCAAGCTATTGGAATTCGGTAATTTTAGCCTCACTTATAACTGCTATTGTAGTGACTGCCTTTTCACTAATCGGCGGATACATGACCTTAGGGTCTGAGCCTTCGGGATCTTTCTTTAGTTCAGCACAATTGTTTAGTACAATAGGATGCCTTGTTGGTGCATTAGGCGGTTTATTTGCAAACTGGCATTATGTGAAAGAAAATGACGTAACCTATAAGATCGGTAAGGGAGCACTTTTGGGATTAATGGTAGGTTTAGGTGCCACCATCTTTTCAGTGATAATTTCTCAAATTTGGAATGTTATAGATCCCGGTTTCCAGGAGGCACTGATAGAATGGAATATTCAAAATCTGGAAGCAATGCAGATGCCTGCAGAGGCAAGAGAACAGGCAATTGCCGGATTTGATGATCCCAACTCTTTACAAAATATTGGTTTACAAGCCTTATTTACCTTCATAGGTTTAGGAATAGTGAATGTAATATCAGGTTTGATCGGCGCTAAAGTTTTTGCCTCAGAAGAATAACAGGAATTAATGGATCAGCAGGTAAATATCTCTTCATCAAGCGAATACAAACAAATTTATCAAGAGAATAAGCCGTTCCCATGGGTAGAACGAAATGGTTTTGCCCATTGGGTTGTAGCTGTTGCCTGGGTATTGGTAGCACTGATCGCTTTTAATGTTGTTGGGATAGTAGTTGGAGTGGCCGGGGTGTTGGCTACATCAGAAAGTATTGACATGGAAACAATGGTAGAGCAGTTGTCAAGTAATTTTGACATTCTGTTTCTCGCAAATTCATCGGGGCAGATCCTTGTAATGGCACTGGCTACCTTATTGGTTGTAAAACTGCATGCGGTAAAGGGCGAACGAAAAGAGTTCCTCCGGCTTAAACTATCAGAAAATGTATGGCGGGTAACAGCTTTGGGAGCTATACTTTTTATAGTGGCACAGCCAACCATCCTGTTTCTGGGTTGGTTGAACTCATTCGTTCCGGTTCCGCAGGCAATGGCTGAAATGCAGGAAACCATGGCCGAAATGATCGCCAATTTCTTAAGGTCAGATAATGTACTTCTTTCGGGAGTCTTTCATATTGGGGTGGTTCCTGCTGTTTGTGAGGAGATCATGTATAGGGGATATGTTCAGCGAGCATTTGAAAAAAGCTGGGGGATTGTAGCCGCAATATTAATTTCGGGTGCTATTTTCGGAGCCTATCACTTGCAGATCTCAAATTTTCTGCCATTGGCAACACTTGGAGTATTCCTTGCTTACCTGACCTATATTTCGGACAGTTTGGTACCGGCCATGACAGCTCACTTTGTGAATAATGGGGGACAGGTCGTTGCCAGCAATTTTTATCCTGAAATGCTGGATGAAAAGATCACCCCTGGAATGGATATCCCCGTTCTTCTGATTGTGCTGAGTTTGGCACTAACCACCGGCATACTGTATTATTTATATTCCTTGAAACCTAAAGGGGATTGAGTAATGGGGTTTTTCTCTGATGCTCCAAAACCAAATGATATTGACAACTGGGTTTGTGTACTCGAAGCAAACACAGATCTGGAAGTTGAAATGGCTAAGAATTATTTATCAAATTTCAAGATTCCTTCCAATATCTTGTCTAAACGTGATTCTGCATATAGCTTAAATATTGGAGAAATGGCCATGGTTTACCTGTATGTGCCAAAGGAATTTGAGAAAAAAGCCCGGAAGGCTTTAGCTGATCTTGAAGAGGAAGATCCCGGTTTTAATTTGGATGCTGAATAAAGGAGATTGGTTTGAATGAACTTCTAAAACGTGTTTTATTTGCTGTTCCTGCCGCCGCACTATTTATTTACTTGACCTGGCTCGGCGACTGGTATTTCAAAGCCTTCATCATCATCATAGGATTCTTTATCCAACAAGAAGTGATGCGCTTACTGGACGCCTCTGGAAATCCGACCGATCAATACTTCCCTTATACCATCGGTTTATGGGTGATGTTATTTCCGTTAATACCATTTGCAGCGGAGATCGGCCTTGCCATACTTTTGATCTTTATCGCCATCCAGACTTTTAACATTTCTGAAGAAAGCATTACACAGCTGAGCACCTCATTTTTTGCAGGATTATATGCCCCTGTTGGGCTTTTAACCCTTATGTTGCTTCGTGATATAGGTACTCATGAAACCGGTTTTCTTCTTACTATGGCCACCGTATTTATGGTCTGGGGCGGGGATATTTTCGCCTATTTTGGCGGGAAGTCTTTTGGGAAAAGAAAGCTGGCTCCGGATATAAGCCCCAATAAAACATGGGAAGGATTTTTTTCAGGCTATCTCGGTTGTTTTGTCGGATTGGCTGCCGCCATTTATTTACTGCCCATTGAAACCGGACTGACACTCACTCTTGCCCTGCCATTGGTATTGCTTGTTGGCACCTTTGGCCCCATTGGGGATTTGATCGAAAGCAAGATCAAGAGAAAAGCCGGGGTAAAGGATTCCTCCAACTTATTGCCAGGTCACGGTGGATTTTTCGATCGTTTTGATGCTTTGCTGCTGTCGGCTCCGGCAGTTTATATCTATATAAAACTTATCCAGGAATTTGGTTATGTCGGGTTTTAAAATTGAGTGGGAGATCATTCCGCTTACATTAAAAGAAGTGTTTACCATTTCAAGAAGTTCAAGATCTGAAGTTTCTAACGTGTTTCTCTCCATCACTAAAGATGGGATCACCGGATATGGGGAAGCAGGCCCTAATACCAGATATAACGAAACACCTGAAATAGTAGTCTCTGACTTTGAAAGTATCCCTTACGGCTTTTTCGATGATATATCCTCTCCGGATGAAGTAGAATCCATGATCGGGAATCTAAATCCCGAGCCCGTTCAATCTGCAAAAATGGCTATCGAGATGGCTTGGCTTGATTGGTGGGCAAAATCACAGGGTCAGCCTTTGTGGAAGCTTTTGGGTGAGAAAACTTCGGTTACCCCTGTAACTTCATTTACCATTGGGATCGATTCCCCTGAGAAAATGCAGGCCAAGATCAGAGATGCCGAGCAATATCCGGTGTACAAAATTAAACTGGGAACGGAACGTGATCGGGAGATCATTGAAGCCATTCGGGAGGTCACCGATAAACCGCTTCGTGTTGACGCCAATGAAGGCTGGGCCACATTTGAACAAGCTCAAAAGGAGATCGAATTTTTAGACACACAAAATGTAGAGTTGATAGAGCAACCCATGCCCGCTTCAGAATTCAAGTTGATGAAGCAGCTCAAAGAATGGTCACCATTGCCGCTGGCTGCCGACGAAAGTTTTATAGGGGATGAAGACCTCCGGCAAATTGCGCAGGCTTTTCATGTGATCAATATAAAACTCATGAAAATGGGCAGCATACTAAAAGCAAGAAGAGTACTGAATCAGGCTCATGAAAAAGGACTTCGGGTAATGGTTGGCTGCATGATCGAAAGCTCGCTGGCGAATGCAGCAGGGGCTTTGGTAGCTCTCAATGCAGAATATGCTGACTTGGATGGGCATCTGTTGATTTCAAATGATTCCTATAAAGGGCTGAGCACCAATCAACAAAAAGAAATAGTGCTTTCGGATGAGCTCGGCTTTGGCGTGTCTAAGAAATAAACGGTTATGTTGATTAGCCTGGGAAATCGAATGTTAGATTGCCCCAGATAGATAAAGTTGATCATGTTTATAAAGTTAGTTGGTGGTGCTTTGGTATCCGCGATCAAAGTGTTAATGCTGTCAAAAGTACTCGTTGATATCAATAGCTCTCCCAGCCCTACGTAAACCTGTACGCTTTCTATTGAGCATTCATCTTATGTAGATGATGTTTGAAGCGTTAACAGTTAAAGAAGAATAAAAACGCTAATAGCTAATATATAAGATCCCGAGATAAATACGGATACAGGTTCAGCACATAGTTCGGCATCACCTTGAATCCCTTTTCAGCACATCTGCAAAATCCTCTCAAATTAATTATCATATTTAGTAGCATCAGTTCCAGATTAAACTAATAGTTAAAAAATATGTTTTTACAGGTTAAAGGGGTTTCCAAATCTTTTGATTCAGAGGTTATACTTAAAAATGCCAGCTTAGAAATTAATGAAGGGGAATGCCACTGTCTGATTGGTAAAAACGGAACAGGCAAAAGTACTCTTATCAATATGATCATCAATCTCATAGAGAAAGATGAGGGAACCATTGAGTTATTTGATACTGATTTTGAAACAGATCCTGATCTAATTAAAAAACAAATTGGAGTGCTGCCCGAATTCAACCCCGTAATTGAAGAATTCAGTATTCAAGACTACCTGCAATACATTGGCTTGATTTATGACTTGGAAGAAGAGATAATTGCTTCGCGCATTGAATTTCTGATCGAATACTTCTTCGAAAAAAAGCCCGATAATCGCAAACCTATTTCACAGTTTTCTAAAGGCGTGAAGCTCAAAACCGGGTTATGTGCAGCTATCATGCACAAGCCCAAATTGCTGATCCTTGACGAACCATTTGACGGCATGGACGTATTTTCGAGTAACAATCTGATTGAGTTCCTGAACGATTATCGCTCCAAAGGGAATGCAATCCTCGTATCCTCCCACGACATGCTGTTTATGGATAAAATTGCTTCTCATGTGTCCGTAATCCATGAAGACGAACTCCTCAACTACACACGTGAGCAGCTGATGCAAAACGGAAAAAGCTTCGAGAAGCAGGTAGCAGAAATTATGGGCTACAATCCAAAAGAAATTCGGGAGTTTAAATAATGTCATCACTTTATAACTTTTTGTGGCAGAAAAAAAGATCCTATCTGCTGGAATGGCCACAAATAGGAAAATTTCTGGGCTACAGCGCCAATACTTTAATAAATGGGAGTTTGTTCGGCATTGGAGGCGCTTTTTTAGTGGATTCTGTGGTTGAAGCTCAGGCCTATCCGCTACACCTTATACTGCTTTTCCATACGTTTTTTTGGGGAGCTCTCTTTCTGCCGTTAGATGTCTTTCCTTTTTATAAAGCCCAGTCTTTCGAATTTCCCGAATATTATCCGGTAAGCAGTCTTACCAAACTTAGAATCAATCTTTCGGTTAACCTGTATCGGCATTTCGTATTTTTTATCGTGCTGATGCAGGTATTATTAGTTACTTTCAGCAAGTCTATTGGCTGGTTTGAAATCGGATATTCTACCCTCATTATATTTAGCTTTTATGGGTTAAACCGAATCCTGAAAAACACCATAAGTTTCAAGGTAAGGCATGCCCGGTTATTGCTTATTGCAGGATGTATATCGTTACTAATAAGTTGCTTTATCTATGGACAATATGGTGCAAAATTCTGGGCTCTGCTGATATCTATGATATGTTTTATAGCGATATCATGGATATATGTTCAGTCAGAATTAACTAAAAAGACGAAACCAGATGTTCTGTCTAAACGCTATTTTGGCGGACTGTTTTACCGAATATTAGCGCAAAGAGATGTTCGGACATTGCTAGGAATAGGCATTACCTTTAAAGTGATAGGTCTGGCTATCTTCTCTATTGCTTCTAACATATATGGTGGAGTTTTATTTAATCAAAACTTTATAATTTGGATATTTGCCTCGCCTCTTATTTTGTTTACTTATTTGGGGTATAATTTTTTCGGCGTAAACAGAACCCTGTTTTTCACTCATGCAATACGCGTAAAGTCAAGAAAAAAGTTGTTTAAAATTTATGCCGACTTCTTCCTTCCACTGCTGTTAATGGATGCATTTATCTTCCTGATATTTACTACGGTTTCAGAGCTTTTGACCATTCCAAACATAGCCTTTTACCTCACCTGTGCGGTGGTTTATTTTTTAACAGCCTTCCCCATTTCATTACGAACTCCCATTATAAAAGAGAAATATCTTTCGTTAGATTTTATGGGAAGCGGCGGTAAAAACATCAGTTGGACGGCAATGATTACCGGCTTTGCTATTTTTCTGCTTGCGTATTTTGCAAAGCTATACTGGTTTTTTTTGATAGCAGACATAGGTATTATCGCTTTAGCATTTATGGCTTTTCATTACCTGCCGCTTAATATGAGTTTGATCTCGCAAAACTTTTATGAGAAAGCAAGATCGGTTTAAAATGGAATAATTGGTATTGACGAGTTTGGGGTAAGTAATAACAGACAAGGAAATATTTTTTTGAAAAAAATTGCATTCTACTCCCCCCTGCATAGGAAGACGTTATATTAGATTTTCCTAATCTTTGTAACATTTATACCCTTATTATCTCTTTCAAATATACACGGAAAAAACCGTTGGCGGTGAAACGCTTTAGGGTGGGGAAAGCTCATCCATTGGAAGGACATACAATCTTAGAATCGGCTGCCGGGGCAATGTGGCAGCCATAATAAAAATGTAAATCCAATACATATATCAATGGAAAATGCACCACACCATGCAAGAGAAAATAGAACACCTAAATTTAACTCATTCAACAGGCATAAAGCAGAGAACGTATTAGCCATATTAACTCGTCATATTGCTTGCATTCCGGATGTAAAAAGCTGGGCTGCCCGGGCAGGCGTTTCAAGAAGTTGGTTGGTAAAAGCTATGAAAGAAACGTATGGTTTACTGCCCAAAGAAATTTTAAGAGAAGTCCGCCATGAAAAAGTAGTACAGATCATGCAAGAAGATGCAGAAGCTACCAGCTATTGTATCGCAAAAGAAGCAGGATTTCCGAGTGAGGACTCCCTCCGAATGTTTTTACACAGGCACTACGAAACAAATTTTAGAGAACTTCGCCGGCAGATGTTAAATGATGAATTGCCCATGAAGTGGAAGTGGCTGGAAAACCAGTGAACAAATCGTTCGGTGTTTCTACTTGTTTTTATAAAACGATGGATGTTAATTAGAAACAGAGGCACTCATCCACCAAACGGCGGATGTTTACTTAACCAATTAATTAAACTTTCGAGGTGAATTATGAAAGCATTAGAAGTACATCAAATGGAACAGATTGAAGGGGGAAATAAAGTATTAGGAGGAATAGGATGTGCTCTTGGTATAATTGGATTCGGTCTTTCATTCGCTGCATTAGTAACAGCTACTGGTGGGACTGGATTATTAATAGCTGGTGTTGCATATAGTTTGGCACCTGCATCAGCAGCCGTATCATGTGCCTCTTTAGCATTATAGATTCAGGAGGTGCATATGAAAGTCTCTATCAAAGTTAATAAAATAATTTTGTACTCGAGCATTATAACAGCCTCTTTAGCTTTATTAATATTAGCAGTAAATATATTTTATTTTAATTCTTCAGTTAAAGAAGATATAAATGTTGGACTTATAGGAGTTTACATTACTTGTTTACTAATTATGTTGTCTCAACATTTTGAAATAAAACATAAGAATAAGATACATTTAGAAGAAAAATAAAGTACTTAACAATGCTTTAAATTTATGGTATCAGTCTGCCATACTGTCTAAATGTTAACCGTAAGATAGTAATGATTAATCAAAGAAGCGCTCAAAAAGAGCGCTTCTTCTATCTCACTTCAAAAAGTATTGCTCATCGAATTTTAACCAATATATCAACATGGAGTCAGTATGGGAAATATCTATGCTACGTTCATAACCGTGATTACTATAGCAACAATATTTTTCGAATATTACTGGATCCTTATCTTGTTTTGATAAGCCTTACTTTATGTTTTTACTTATTTGACTCTGGTGAACTTATTCAAGATAACTCAAATCTATTACAAGGGTTAATAGCTTTATTATGAGTGAAAAGGTACTAAAACATATTTCGACACAAGCCAATGATTATAATAATGACCATGAAAACTATTTGGTGAGAAGTTTTTTTATTTGGTGGATATTTGGATTCATTATCACCATCTACTTGATCATTGGATGGATATCCCAAGAGTTCATATACAATGATTCTCTTTACTACAGAAGCTACTCCGGAACGTTAACAAACCAAACCATCGAAAGCATGCTCGGCTTCCAATCCCGTTTTTGGTGGACGGGATATGCCGTCACCCCAATGCTACTACTGCTCAAATTTTTGTTCACATCCATATGTATCAGCGTTGGTGCCATGCTTTCTATTACGGACATAAAGTTTAAAGAGATCTTTAAAACAGCGATGCTGGCTGAAGGGGTTTTTATTTTAGCCCAGATCATCTTTATGATATCTCTATATCTAAATTTAGAAGAACTAACGCTTCAAAATATTTCCGGTTATTATCCGCTTTCTGCTCTATCCTTTATTGGGATAGAAAACGTCAATGCCAAATGGGCGATCTATCCTCTTCAAACCATTAACTTATTTGAGGCTTTATACATTGCGGTGATTTCCTGGCTGCTTTCCAAACAGTGGAAGCCTGATTTTTTTGAAAGTTTGAATATCGTTATTCCTTCGTACGGTCTGGGACTTTTGCTTTGGATGGTATTGGTGGCTTTTTTAACCCTTCAAATCAGTTAGTAATGCTATGAAAAAGACAATAGCCAAAGGCGTTATCGTTTTGGTACTCATCGCCATCGGGGCCATGGGGTACCAAATGTATCATACATTTACAGAGGCAGAGAAGGTGCGAAAGCGCATTGCAAAGCTGCCTGAACTGGAAGTTGTTCCATTAATCAGTAATCATACAAATACCACAAAGGCACAACCATTAATCGTCAACTACTTCAGCAGCAAATGCCAGTTATGCCGATCGGAAATTCAAAGTATTCAACAGCATAAGGACCTTTTGAATAACGCGAAGATCCTGCTCATATCCGATGAATCTAAAAGAAGGCTTCAGATTTTCTCTAAAAGCTTTGGTCTGGACACTTCCAGGGTGGAGGTGGCATGGGATAGTGCGGGATTGGCCAGGCAATTCTTTGGGGTAGAGCAAGTACCCGTAACTTTTGTTTACGGTGCAGACCGCTCCTTAATCAACAGCTTTAAAGGAGAGACTAAAGCAGAAGTGCTTTACGAATTAATAGAATAGGATATCAATATCAGAGCGGGGAAAATGGGAGTAGTAAAAAACGAACCTAATCTAAAGAAAAAAGCAGAAAAAGCGTTCGTTCATCAAAAAGACCAGTCTGATTGCGGGGTGGCTTGCCTGGCAGGAATTATCCGGTATTTTAGCGGATCGGTCAAATTGGAACGACTTCGTGAACTGAGCGGGACCAATAAGCAGGGAACCACGCTTTTGGGTTTGTATCAGGCGGCCAGGGAAGTTGGATTAAAAGCGGAACCCTATGAGGCAGAGCTGGAAAATCTTCGTGAGCTGGAAGATCCCTGTATTTTGCACATCATTAAAAACAACAAGCTTCAGCATTATGTGATTTGTTATGGATATGAAGATGAAAAATTTTTACTTAGTGACCCGGCTGAAGGCGTAAAGTACGTTTCGGAAGATGAGATAGAACAACAATGGCAAAGTAAAGCCTTGCTGCTCCTAAAACCTGCGCCCGAATTTTCTACGAAGAAAGAGAAACAAAAACACCGATGGAAATGGATTAAAGCTCTTGTCAGAGAAGACCTGAACATTCTTGGCCTGGCCTTGGCTTTGGGAGTTTTTATAACGGTATTAAGCCTTTCAACAGCCATCTTCTCTCAAAAGTTAATAGATAACATTCTCCCCCAAAGAGATCTGTTAAAATTATTTTTGGGCGTTGGCCTTTTAACCATTCTGCTTATAGCCAGAAGTGGGTTATCCTATATCAGGCAGCTTTTCCTGATAAGACAAAGCCGGGATTTCAACAATCGAATTATCAACTATTTTTATGATGCCTTGCTAAACCTTCCGGTCCCCTTTTTCTTTAACCGAAAAACCGGCGACCTGATAGCCCGAATGAATGATACCCGCCGCTTGCAGCGTACCGTTACCTTCCTGTTTGCCGAGGTTATGATTGATGTGCTTATGATCATCGTTGCATCGGGGTACATTATGTATCATTCCTGGCTGTTGGGTGGCTTTGTATTGCTAAGCGTTCCTCTGTATTTCTTTTTGACCTGGTATTATCATCACCCAATCCTGGAAGGCCAGCGAAAAGTGATGGCGGCACATTCAGCAAATGAAAGTAATTATGTAGATACTATACAAGGCATAGCTACAATAAAAACAGGAAACAAAATTCCTTTCTTTTCCAGGTTAACCAAAACAGTGTACGGTTTCTTTCAGGACCAAATATTCAGCCTGGGAAAAATTGGCATATCATTCAGTTTATGGGCCGATGTTATTGGGATCGTTTTTACGGTTAGTGTACTTCTTTTTAGTTCGATGCTGGTACTTAGTGGAGAAATACTGATTGGTGCCTTAGTAGCTATTTTCCAGATGACATCTCAATTAATTCCGTCAGCAAATCGTCTTGCATTAACAAATGTTCAAATACAAGAAGCCCGCGTGGCCTTTGATCGCATGTATGAATTCACGTCTTTAGATACGGAAGAAGTGGATGAAAAAAATGGGATACGTATAATAGATGGCATTGAAAGTCTCGAAGTGTCCGGGCTTTCATTTCGTTTTCCGGGAAGGTCTCAGCTTTTAAAGCAAATTTCTTTTGAAATTAAAAAAGGGGAAATGATTGCCTTGCTGGGAGAAAGTGGGTGTGGGAAAACAACGCTGCTTCAACTTTTACAACGCTTCTATAAACCTGAAAGTGGTCAGGTGTTAGTAAATTCAGAATTTAACTTAGATGAGATAGGCGTTGAACAGTGGAGAACAAAAGTAGCTTTTGTATCTCAGCAGGTGAAAATTTTCAATAGTACTTTATTGGACAATATTTGTTTGGGAAATACGGAAGAAGAAGCGGAGTCTGTGATTGAATTTTGCAGGGAACTTGGTTTTTCGAAATATTTTGAATCTTTTCCTCAACACTATGCTACACTTTTGGGAGAAGAAGGGGTTAATATATCCGGCGGGCAGCAGCAACTGGTAGCTTTGGCCCGGGCTTTATATCAAAAACCAGATGTGTTATTATTAGATGAAGCCACTTCAGCCATGGATCGTGAAACAGAACAGGCTATGCTCCAGATGCTAATGACCTTAAAAAAGGACATGGCTATTATTTTGGTTACTCACAGAGTGCAAAGTTCAAAACTGGCCGACCGCGTTTATATCATTGAAGATGGAATGATTACCTCCGAAGGAACTCCACAACAGTTAGCCCAAACAAAAAATTTGTTTACTGCCTCCCTTGCAGATATTTCCATTTAATCAAAATTGTTCTCTCCAGTTCCTTCAGTCTCCTATTTTGTCGCGAATGAAGGTTTAAAGCTTCCTTCCAACAGAATATTTTTACGAAGACAATACAAAGACAATTTTAGAGAATTTCGCCGGCAGATGTTAAAGGACGAATTACCCATGGAGTGAAAGTAGCTGAAAAAACCGTGAACAAATAGTTCGGTGTTTTTCCTTGCTTTTACAAAACGGCGAATGTTAATTAGAAGCAGAGGCACTCATCCACCAAACGGTGGATATTTACTTAACCAATTAATTAACATTTCGAGGTTGAATTATGAAAGCATTAGAATTAGAACAAATGGAAATTATTAAAGGTGGGCAAGATGCCGCTGTTTTAGCTTGTGCTTTTGATGGTTTAGTTATGGTAGGTAGTACCATAGCTTTAACTCTTGCTCCTGCTACTGGAGGATTAACTTTGGGTTTATGGGCGTTAGGCTGGGCTTCTAATATGGCTTGTTGGGCAGTCCTTGATTAAGTTAAACATTAAAATTGAATTGCAGTAAATATTTAGAAATGAAGAATCCATTTCAGATACTTTTAGTTATTTCAGCTTTAATAAGCTTTTTTTTAGCTATATACAGCTTTTATCATAGCATGATAAAAGCTGTCGTTCTAATTGCATCCGGGCTAACTTCTTTGTTTGTTATCTTATTAGTCATTTCCTTGAAAAAAGATCAGAAGGGTAACTAATTACATATGAATAACAACCTTACATCTTTTCTAAAGATCGTATTAATCGTTATTGGCTTTGAGCCCTCTCAATTTATATACCAGTTAAATTGAAAGTAGAGAATTGGACATTATTTATTGTTTTTCTGGTTCTGCACGCCTCAGCCTATGCCAAAACTCGATACTTAAGAATAGACTCATTAATGTATTAGGAAAAAACCTTTCAATGATTCTAAATCCTTGGATATTTTGCTAAAGTGAACGGTTTTCTCTAATAAACTTAGCCCTGCTTTTTTAGCATCATACTTTTCACATAGGCTGAGGCGTGCAGAACCGATACCGACATTTTTAAATTCTACATTTGGAATGTATTGACCTTGTTTAGGATTCTTATATTCACACATAGCTTAAAACTTTGAATAATAAATCAATGAATATACTTATCACAGGCGGTACCGGTTTTGTTGGAATTGAACTGCGAACCATGCTTTTGAAGGAAGGGCACAATCTTGTGATCATAACAAGAAGCCCCAAAAAGTACGAAGATGAAAACGCCAAAAACCAGCGGTTTATTTCATGGGACGATGATCTGGCTTCCGAAATGGAAAACATGGATGCCGTGATCAATCTGGCCGGCGAGAATATATTTGGCCAGCGTTGGACGGATCATGTTAAAAAGCGGATTATGGACAGTCGCATTCGTTCTACCGAACAACTTGTTGAGGCGATGAATGCTGCACAAAATAAACCCGACGTTTTCATCTCGGCTTCCGCATCAGGGTACTACGGCCACAGAGGAGATGATATCATCACTGAAGAAGAACCACCTGCCGACGACTTTTTGGCAGAAGTGTGTAAAGAATGGGAAAAAGCGTCTCATAAAGCTAAGGAGTTGGGAGTTCGGGTTGTAAACCCCAGAATTGGAATTGTTTTGGAAAAGGGAGGAGGGGCACTCGAAAAAATGATCCCTGCTTTCAGGTTTTTTGTAGGAGGGCCAATTGGGACAGGAGAGCAATACATGAGCTGGGTTCATCGCCAGGATCTTTGTGAGGCGTTGATCTTTCCATTAAAAAATAAGGAATTGGCAGGTCCTTATAACGTATGCGCCCCAACTCCGGTAACAATGAAGGAATTCGCGAAGGTTTTAGGAGATGTGATGAGCCGCCCGTCAATGTTTCGAGTGCCCAAATTTGTTTTGAATATAGTATTGGGAGAAGCTTCTAAACCGGTAACCGACAGCATTCGGATGCAGCCTAAGAAACTGCAGGTAGCGGGATTTGAATTTCGCTTTGAAGAGTTGGAAGAAGCCTTAGCGGATATTTTGTAGGGGCAAGGTTTTTAGGTTCAAGGTTCAAGTTGTTGACGATGCAGGGTTCCGAGAATTTAGAGATGTTGTGCCACAAAATATTTACCAAGTAGTTCAGGCAAAGATCCTTCGGCAGTAGCCTCAGGATGACTTTTACTAATACTAACACCTTGAACCTTGCGCCTTAACACCACCTACTGTTTTCTGTTAATTGTCCAGCATCTCAACCCTTCCCGGGTTTGAGCGATCAATTCTTTTTGCCCATCTCCATTCAGATCCGTGATGACCGGGTATTTCATTCCGGAAGTGGGAAGTCCGAATAAGCGTTCTTCCGTTAGGATCTCCCACGCAAACAATCGCCCAAATTCAGCCAGTGCCAGCAGTTCCTGATTGCGGTCAGAATTAATATCCGCTAACTGCGGAACAAAGGTATTGGAACCGGGCTGACCAAGGCTTTTGGTGAATCTGAGTTTACCCTCGGTGTTATATAAGAATACTGATCCATTAGTACTTTGAGTCACAAAAAGATCTTCCCTAAAAAAGTTTGTAGAATCTTTCAGGAGTACGTTTTCTTCAACACGCACCGATGAAAGCTCGCTGTTGGCCACATAAAATGACCGTACGGAAACAGAATCTTCTGACATAGTGATGCCTGCAGAATCAGAAAATACAGGGTTTAGTCCAATAGAATAAAGGTATCCGTCAGCGGCACTTGCAATTATTTGATTTTGATAGATAACGGGAGATCCCGTAAATCGGGCATTTATAAACTGTGGATACCCAGGGCGGGCGTTCCCGCTTCTAAGCCAGCTGTGAAGAGCATTCTCAGAAAAAGCCCAGATCGACCAGACATCATCTTTTATTTCAAAAACAGGCTTGGAGGTGACAACTGTATTTGTGTTTTGCGGCCATCCGCGGACGTTTTCACCCCTCCCATCAAGAACATGTACCTTGCGGTCATCCGTAGCAACCACGATTTCAGGCACTCCATTACGGAGTATATCCTCTACCAAGACCGGAGCGGTAATTTGCTCATCCATCTCAATAGGAAAGCGGGGGAGCAAGTTCCCGTTTTCATTCCAGGCAAAGATCTTTGATCCTGCGGCAAGAAACACAATTTGCTGATTGTTCCCATACCAATCATATAATTGCGGGCCGCCCACAGGAGATAATCCTTCAGTTGAAGTTTGCATGACAATGGTACCGTCTATGGCAAGGCCATATACTCTGCCGTCATTTGTAGAGATAATAATTTCTTCCGTACTGCTTCCAACAATATCGCCAAGTACAGGCTCACCGCTTAGCTCAAAGTTTGACAGTGGAAGCACCCAAAGTTCTTCATATGGAAGGGATGAGCCTTCTTGTGAGTAGGTATTCAAGCTAAGATCTACGGCATTATCTCCGGCTGTCATGGCCATAGAGATGATGTCAAACCTGCTAAGTAAGCCAGCCGTAATATTACCAGGTTTTAGTTTTGGGTTGATGAATCTTAGAAATTCAGCCGAGTTTCCCCACATAAAACCGCTTACTTCATCGGGTAAATCATCTCTGATGCCGGAGTAGGTCTCATCATAATAGATAACCCTTCTCCGAATACGATCCGCATTTACACTTTCGGCGAGACCTCTTCTTTTGGCAATTACAACCACATCGTTGGAAAAGGAGAGATAAAAATCTCTGAGTGTGCTTAATTCAGAACCGATAAGCTCAGCCATAACCCGACTGCTCATTTGGTAGGAATTATCCGAACGATTGGCGACCCCCTCTCTCACAAGCTCGTTCAATTGATTACGAAATCCTGTGCGGTCATTCACCTTGCGCATAAACAGGAACTCGCCGGTTTCTAATAACCCGGATTCGGGGAAAGCCTCAAAGGCAAACTCGGTGCTAAGTTTGTCAGCCAATTCCTGATAAGTATCGAGGTCGTTAAGTAACAGGGAATCTAAAGGGGTGATGATTCCGTCGGCAGGTTCAACAGGAACGGATGACGGTGGTAACCTCAGGATCGCAAAACCTGCTGAATTACTGGCTATGTGGCGGTCCAATGTAATAGGAGAGTTTTCATAGGAAAAGGCGTCAACTAAAACTGAACGGCTTTCTTGAAGTTGAATTCGCCCGGATAGATGAATATTATCGGTAGTGTCCTTAGCTGTGTTCAACGTAAATGATACCGGTTCGGTACCGGAGAATTTATTTATGATGGCCGGACGATAACTCACTAAAGAAAATTGTGCGATCCAGTCATCGAGTTCAGGAGTGTTTAATACCAGGGTTGAAATCTCAGGATTTTCATCAAGCTGAATAGATGGTGATTGCCCGAGATAACTGCGAATTGAGTTCTCGATAAGTAAACTTGACTCGGAAAGTATGAGATGGTCTTTGATCTGTGCCGCAAAAACATTTTGTCTATTGAAAAAGAGTTTATGAATGGTGAGCCCGTTAAATTCGTAATTATTCTGAGTAAAAGGTTGGTAGAAGCGTTGGGCCCAGGTTTTTAAATTCTGATCTGGTGAATCCGTGATCCATAGCAAGCTTGATGAAACCGAAGTAGTGGGATTCAAAGCAAGTGCTTTAACTTGAAGCCGGTTGCTGACTTCTGTATCCAGCCCCGATATTTGCTGAATGGCAGAAGGAGTGAGGTCATCAAGATAAGAGGCATATTGTTTGTTAACTATATCTTGTACATTCATACCCGGTTCAGGGACAACGATCAGTGTGGTATTTTCCGGAATTAATGCGTACCAATCCTTATTTGGAACTGATGAACAGTTGGTAAATTGGCCAATGATGAAAAAGGTAATTAAGATCTGAATTAAGCGTTGCATCAATAAGAAAAAATAAGCTGTTTAAGATATTATACTGTAAGGGCTAATTTCCGGAAGGTTAAAAAGTTCCGTTATAAAATATAAAGGTAACATTTTTTGAGCGCTAAATGAGTTTTCTGAATCCAATTTTTTTACTTGCTTTAATTGCTGTGGGATTACCCCTTCTCATTCACTTGTTAAACCTCAGGCGACCGCAGAAGGTATCATTTTCTACATTAGCATTTTTCAGGGAGCTGAAAAATACAACCATCCGCCGTATTCGGATAAAAAAATACCTGCTGCTTCTGTTACGTCTGGCCGCTATTGCTTGTTTGGCAATGGTACTGGCACGCCCTTTTTTACCTCCGGGGTTGTCGGGCGGAGGGAATGCTCAGGCACCTACCCTCAACGCCATTTTGTTAGATAATAGTATAAGCATGTCTCGTATTGGAACCCAGGGTCCGCTTTTTGAATATGGGCTTGAGATCATAAAAAAAATTGAGGAATCTTCTAAAGACGAAGACCGCTTCATGTTGCAACTAACCAATGGTGAGGGCGAGTATGGCAGTATAATGAGCCATGCAAATATTCAAAGATCACTGGAAAGTGTAGAAGTAAAACCGGCAGGTAATTTCATAGATAAACGATTGCAAGAACTGATCACTTCCGTTAGGGAGGCCCCCTATCAAAACAAGAATATCTTCATTATTACCGACGGACAGTTCAGCCAGCTTCAGGAACTTCAGGATCAGGAGTTGGAGGATATTAAACTCACAGTTATTGATGTAGGTGATGTTGAAGTACAAAATACCAAGGTGACTGAAATCAGCACATCCACAAACATGATCGGGGCGAATATTCCATTTGTCCTGAATGTGGAATTAGCCAATCAAGGTGATATAAACGCCGTCAATCAATTTGTATCTCTCGAATTTGAAGATGAAAATGCGGGGCAATATTCCGTAGCGCTTGAACCTAATGAAGAGAAGATCTTTACCTTTGAAATTACCCCCTCGAAAACCGGTTCTGCAAAGGGAAAGATCGAGATCGAAGGAGACGAATTTCAGCCGGATAACGAATTTTATTTTACTGTACAGGTTCCTGAAAGCCGCAATATACTTTGGATTAATGAGGGGAATCAGGATCCTGAATTTATTTCATACACCGGTACAATGCTCCGTGCAGCCGGTGAGAATGATGCACAGCTTTCGTACCGGCAAGCCACTGTAGATATTTTAGAGACCGATGGCCTGAGTGAATTCAATGCAGTACTCATAGATGGAGTTGATAACATCCCTGAGTATAGCTTCGAGCTTTTACAAGATTATGTGCAAAATGGGGGAGGAGTAATGTTTTTCCCTTCTGAAGGTGGAAACCTAAGCAACTATAGCAGCCTTTTTTCTCAATTCAATGCCGGAAGGTTTGGGGGTATTCAGGGGGAATATGCCTCCTTCAGGACGGTGGCGACAGCAGATGAACTATTAGAAGACCATCCTGCTTTCACGGGATTATTTGAACGAGAGGAAAATGAAGACCTTCGCTTTACGGCGCCCGATATCTATTATTATTTGAAGCTGGTGAAGCCAAACTCGGGAACAGGATTTGACCTTATGGCCATGAATAACGGGGATGTTTTGTTTTATGAAAAAAGATTTGGAGAAGGTTCACTGATAATTTCTGCTATTGGAAATGATCCCGGATGGTCTAATTTCTCAGTTAAACCACTTTTTGCCCCATTCTATTACAGGCTTTTATTGTACTCCGCATCTTCTGATCAGGGCGGATTTGCAGCTCATAGATTGGGAAATGCATTCAGCTGGCGAGGAAATATTGATAGTGAAAATGCCGTTATTGAGACAGGCGAAGATGTCATCAAGCCAACGGTGGATGTTGTACCTTCAGGAATCAGGTTGAGCTATCCTGCGGAAGAATGGCAACCCGGATGGATCACCATTAAAGATGAGTCCCGCAGTTATATAATCTCATCAAACCTAAGTCCGGATGAATCCGATTTTACCTCCATGAATGAGGAACAGCTTGTGAATTTGATGGAAGAAGCAGGCCCAATGTGGGTTCCTGCCGGCGAGCTTGGAGAAGAGGAACTTCAGGAAGAGATCATGGCTTCAGGTTTTGGCAGAGAAATATGGAGCTGGTTTATGTTGGCAGGCTTGTTATTTTTAGTTATGGAATCATTGGTATCCATGTGGTATAAAGCAGAAACCGTGAGTTAATGGAAGAATTCTTAGCAATATTTTTTAGAGGGGTTATTGTGATGTTTACCATCGCATCTACCTTACTTGCCGGTTATTCATTACAGAATAAATTACGGCTTAGAACAGTGCGGATGAGCTGGAGGGCTGGTAAGTTGAAGGGATACCCGCTTTTTGCCACGGTTTTTATTGGAGTGATAATGATCCTGTCAGCTATAGTATTATTTACCGGAGATGTATCCCGATATCCCATTTTTGCCGCTTATATGTGGATCGGTAGTATGTGGTTTATAGCAAGTTATCTGGCATCCAAGTGTTACATAACCGATTACGGAATCGTTAAGAATATCAACGAGCCTTCCCAAACAATTCCCTGGTTTCAGATCCTTGATTATGTAGAGTACCCCAAAAAGGATGGTGTAGAATATCTTTTTAATTATTCAGAAATGGACAAACCCTTATCTGAAGGATTTAAACAGCTAAAATTATTCGTCCCACAGAAGAGATATAAGACAGTTAAAAAAATTGTATCTTTGAAGATAGGAAATAAGTTTGAAGGGCAATCTATCCCGGATATCAACCTCAAGAGAATTCAAGAAGATTAATTAAGGTTTACCCATTTGTTAGACGACGTAAAAAATTCCGATATAGAACGAGAACGAGTTGTATTAGTAGGGCTTTACGGCCCGGAAACAACACGTTTTCAGGCTGAAGAATATTTAGAAGAGCTTGCTCTGTTAGCAGATACCGCCGGAGGGATCACAGGTGAAAAGATCCTCCAAAACAAAACACATCCCGATTCCTCTACCTACATTGGTAAAGGTAAGCTGAAAGAGCTGAAGCGGATCATGGAAAACAAGAACATCGATACGGTGATTTTCGACGATGACCTCTCACCGACCCAGCTTCGTAATATTGAAAAGGGCACCGATTCCAAAGTGCTGGACCGGAGTTCATTGATCCTTGATATTTTTGCATCCCGTGCTAAAACAGCCGCTGCCAAAACTCAGGTTGAGTTAGCTCAGTTGCAATATCTGTTGCCCCGACTTACCCGTTACTGGACTCACCTTTCCCGACAGAAAGGGGGGATTGGAACGAAAGGTCCCGGTGAAACACAGATAGAGACGGATAGAAGACTGATCGGCCGGCGCATTGCGGTTCTAAAAGATAAGCTGGAAAAGCTCAGTAAGCAGCGAACTACCCAGCGTAAAGGCAGGGAAGGCATGAACCGCATATCACTGGTTGGATATACCAACGCTGGTAAGTCAACCTTGATGAATGCGCTGACAGAATCCGGAGTATTTGCTGAAGACCGGCTTTTTGCTACTTTGGATTCAACGGTACGCCGCCATGAAATGGAAAATCACTCGGTATTACTGTCGGATACCGTAGGGTTTATCCGAAAACTTCCCCATAATTTGGTAGAGAGTTTTAAATCTACTTTAGATGAGGTTAGAGAAGCTGATATATTATTACATGTGGTTGATGCCTCTTCAAAAATGGCCCATGAGTATATTGAGGTGGTTGAAGAAACGCTCAAAGAGATCGAAGCCACGAACAAAAGAACCATTTTAGTATTCAATAAAGTTGATAAGATGAGTGCGGATCAGGTTTCAGAAATGAAACGCGCATATCCGAATGCAGTCTTTGTTTCAGCAGAACAGCGAATCGGCTTAAAAGAGCTTGAGAAAAGTATTGAAGAGATGATCGAGTTGGAATATAGCCGCCATACGATGCAAATTCCGGTTTCAAAATACAAAGCAGTTGCTTTTATTTATGAAAAAGCAACGGTAGAAGAAGAATCCTATGAAGGAACAGATGTGGAACTGACTTTTCACATCGCAAAAAAAGATTTTAAGCAATTATCCCATTTGTTAGATACTATTGGGACTAACGGCGAAATTGTATAACTATGTTAGTAAAAGAGATCATAAATACCGAAATATCTCCGCTTAGATTGACGGACACCGTAGCTACGGCCTTGATGAAGATCGAGCTGTTGCATACCACTAAGTTTTGTGTGATCGATGAATCAGGAAAGATAGCAGGTATGGCTGCGCTCGAAAAACTGATCGAAGTGATCGATGAAAACTCTCAATTATCGGAGATCGAGCTTGAAGACCCTCTTTTTGTAGCTCAAGAACAACACTTGTTCGAAGCCTCAAGGGTAATGCTTGCTAAAGAATTGTATTTAATGCCTGTTGCTGATAATGAAATGATATTTCAAGGCATGATCAAAAAGCGCAACGTACTTATGGCCTTGGGAGATGTATTCAATCTCTCGACTTTTGGTTCTGTAATTGCTGTTGAATTGAGCCAGGCTGATTTCACTTTATCTGATCTTGTTCGCATCATTGAGATGGAGGGCGCTAAGATATTAGGAGTAGCCGTACAGCAGCCAAGGGCTGAAAATCCTTCCTATCGTATTTCCTTTAAATTGAATTTGGAAGATTCCTCCGTTGTAAGTGCAGGATTAAAGCGGTTCGGTTATACGGTTATATCAGAAGCTAACAGTGAAGTGCTGGAGCATAATTTTTCTGATCGTGCTGATGAACTTATTCGCTATCTTGACATATAACATATAAGAAGTAACTATTAACCCTTTTTATCCCCACGAGTTTCATGCTCTCCGTTCCAAAAAGCAGCTTTCTTTCAGTTCTATGCGTATTCTTTATAGTGAATTTGGTATCTGCTCAGGATATTCAGTCACCCTCAACCCAATTATATGACTCGGGGATAACGTTATACGAGAGCGGTTTTTTTGAGGAAGCCACAAAGAATTTTGAAGAATTTAGCAGCACCTATCCCGATCATGATCTGCGTATTTCTTCTGATTTCTACCTGACAAGGGCGAAAACCGGAATGGACTCAACAAACATTGAATCCTATTATCAAAAATTTGTACAAAGGTATCCGGGAAGTGAACTATCGGAGGTATTGCTCAGAGACCTGGGGCATCGGTTCACGGTCTCCGGCGATTACGAATCTGCGATCACTTATTACCAACAGGCCATGGATTCCTGGATGAGCGATAAAAATGCAGCTAAAACCAAATACTGGATTGCTGAGGCCGCCGCTGAAAATGGTGATTACTCCGATGCACGCGTCTTCTTTATGGATGTAGCCAATGATTACCCCCGCTCAGAATGGGCTCCGAAAGCTTTGTATGCCAGAGGCCGGCTGTACCTTAGTCAGCAACAATACAATGCAGCTTCTTCAGCATTTGAAGTATTACGAGACCGGTTTCCCAACAATGAGATCACCCGACGAGTAGGCACGGCTCTTGGTGAGTCTTATTATCAACAGGGAAAATATGAAAAGGCGATCGAATCTTTACAGTCGGCCCTGCCCTACCTGGATGAAGAATCTACTACGAAAGCGGTATTCCTGATCGCGGAAAGCCAGAATTATTTGGGGGATTACGGAGAAGCCTCGAAATCATACCTTCGCTATATAAACCTAACCAAAGGCACCCCTGAAGAACGAATTGCGCACTATGGATTAGGTTGGGTGTATCATAAACAAGAGATCTATCACTGGGCGGCAGAATCGTTTGGAAAAGCTTCGGTTGGGGATGATGAGATCGCCAGGAAGGCACAATATTATAAGGCTGTTAACGAGAAATTAGGTGCACAATACGGGAAGTCTCTGAATTCATTTCGGGATTTTGGAGATCGTTTCAAGACCGGACTTTGGGTGGAAGAAGCGTATTATGAATGGTCGGTTTCTGCATTCGAGGCATCCCGTTATGATGAGTCTGTTGAGGTATTGCTGGATCTGGTTCGAAGTGATACCGAACTTAAAGATCCGGCTAAGATCTACAGCATGCTGGGAGAGGCTTTCTTTGCAAATGCAGAATATACAAGGGCTATTCAGGCATTCGAAGAAGCAGAAGCTGTCGGGAATATTGACCCGGCATTAAAAAGACAAGCAAGATTTCAAAAAGCATGGATTCTATATCGAAATCAGGCTTATGAACAGGCACAACCTATTTTCGAGGAAGTGTATGTGGAGGCTTCGAACTCAGATATCGGAAGGGAAGCGTTGTTTTGGAGTGCTGACAGTCACTACAAGATGCGCCAGTACAGTGATGCCGCACGGCGTTTTAAAATATACACCGATAATTTCCCGGAAAGTGATATGATGGGTGCTGCGCTATATTCTTTGGGGTGGAGTTATTTTGAAATGGGCAATTACCAGCAGGTGATAGGACCTTTAGAGGATTTTCTTGAAAACTATGAGCCGCCGGAAACAGCTTTATTTCCTTATGACACCGATACCCAGCTTCGCATAGGTGACGCCCACTACGCTATTGGAAACTATCGGGAAGCCATTGAAAGCTACAACAAAGCAATCGGTGCTGAGCCTGGAGGAGATTATGCTATGTTCCAGATTGCAAACAGCTACTACAGAGCAGGCCGTACCTTTGATGCCGTTTCCAATTTCCGTAAAACATTACGCATCTATCCATTCAGTCGTTTGCGGGAGCAAGCCCAGTATAACATTGCTTACATCTATCTGAATACCAATAATTACTCACAGGCAGTGGAAGAATTTCAGACCGTGATCAATAAATATCCCAATACTGATTGGGCAGCCCGCTCTCAATATAACATCGGGGATGCCTACTACAATGCCGGGGAATATGACCGGGCGATATTGGCTTATCAGCGAGTGTTGGATGAATATCCGCGTAGTGATTATATTATAGAAGCGATAAACGGCATTCAGTATGCACAGCTTTCTGTGGGTCGCTCCGACAGCAGTTCGGTGATCCTGGAAGAATTTCTCAGTGATAACCCAACCAGTGCAACGGCCGATCAGCTACGCTATCGTCAGGCATTGAATGTGTTTCAATCTGGAGATTATGAAAATGCAGTAAATGAATTCAGACAATATTTGCGGGTTACCAATTCTGAAAGCCGGATGCCCGAAGCATATTCAAATTTGGCAGAATCATACCGTCAGCTCGGTCAGGTTGAAAATGCAATTGAGGCGTACCAAACTATCGTAGTGGAATTCCCTGAAGATGATCTGGCTTCTTCTGCGCTGACTTCCTTAGGTTCTCTAAATTATGAACGCGGGGATTTCGAAGCCTCGTACTCCAACTATGCTCAGCTTTTGGAGACGGCTCCGAGATATCGGCAGGAAGCCTATGTGGGAATGGGTAACGCCAGTTTAGCTCAGGATAATATTGACCGTGCAAGGGAAGAGTATGAATCTGCATTGGAAGTGAATTCCGGAAGTCAGTCCGCCAAAGTAGGGCTTGGTAAAATCGCAATTGCCGAAGAAAATTATGAAGGGGCAGAGGAATTGTTAAGACCCATTGCTGATGAAAGTACCACTGAGGTTGGTGCTGAAGCTCAGTATTACCTGGGTAAGATCTTACAAGAACAAGGGGAATTCAATGCGGCTATTGAAGAGTATGCAAAAGTGAAAGTGCTTTTCGAAGCCTTTGATGAGTGGGTATCCGAATCTATGTATAACAGCGCGGAATCCCACATCAGATTAGGCAACCGCGGGGAGGCCATGACCATACTGAATTCCATCATTATGTCATACCCGGATACTGAAGCCGAGCGAAAAGCCCGGGAATTGCTCAGCAGAACGGAGTCATGATAAAAAAAGTAGTTCCTGCAAATTCACTAAAAGGCGAGATTACGCTCCCCCCCGATAAATCCATTTCTCAACGTGCAGCTATTTTTTCATTGTTGCATGACGGTATTTCTGAAGTTGGAAATTATTCCTCCGCTCAGGATCCCCGAAGTACGCTCAGTTGTGTACAGCAGCTTGGTGCCGAAATAAGGGGAGAAAGTGGGAAACTCATTATCCAGGGAACAGGGCGACAAGGAATTCAACAACCAGCAAGTGATTTGGATTGTGGTAATTCAGGTACTGCAATGCGTTTGCTTTCAGGAGTTTTAGCAGGATCGGGTATTTCGGCAAAATTGGTGGGAGATGAATCATTGTGCGGACGAACAATGACACGTATCATCAACCCATTGGAGCAAATGGGTGCGCATATCTTAGCAAGGAATTTGGCCTATGCTCCGCTTTTTATCAATCGGAATGAACCGTTGAAACCGCTCAAGTTTGAGCTTCCAATCCCAAGTGCACAGTTAAAATCCTGCGTTCTTCTGGCCGGATTGTTTGGGGAAGAAAGGACACAGGTGATTGAAATTCTGCCAAGTCGCGATCATACCGAGCGCCTGTTGAATCTTGATCAAAAATTAGTACAGGGGCGAAAGATCATTTCTGCAAGTTTGTCGGACGAGATCCCCCAACAAAGTTACACCATACCCGGGGATTTCTCGGCAGCCGCATTTTGGCTGGTGGCCGGTGCCATTCAGAATGATGCTGAAATTCTGATCGAGAATGTTGGATTGAACCCAACCCGAAATGCACTTTTAGATATTTTGGGTGAAATGGAAGCCGGCATCATCATCGAAAATGAACGCATGGAAGGGGCTGAACCTGCAGGAGATATTATTGTAAAGGGCTCTGATTTAAAAGCGATAGAAATCGATCCCAAGATAATCCCCAACTGCATTGACGAACTGCCCATCCTTGCTGTGGCTATGTTGTTTGCAGAGGGAGCTTCCATAATCTCCGGCGCCGAAGAACTCCGCCATAAGGAAACCGATCGCATCATGGCCATGTCCAAAATGCTAAAAGCTGTAGGAGCCAATTTCGAGGAAAAAGAAGACGGCCTCATCATCCACGGCGATCCTGAATTTAGGTTTAAGTCTGCTGAATTCGAATCCTTTCACGATCACCGCATTGCCATGGCATCAGCTATATTATCTCTAAAAGGACAGAAAGAAAGCAAGATCAAAGATGCAGAATCTGCTGGAGTTTCTTACCCTACCTTCTGGGAAGATCTCGATAAGTTGATGAGAGTAGAGAGTTGATAGGGTGATAGGGTGATAGAATTTGTTCGTACAAATATCACCCTATCAACTGAGACTGTTCAATTAAGTGTGTCATAACTAACTTAGACACATGGAACCTACAAAAAACAACAAACACCTGGATGCTTTGGTAAAAGAGTTATCAGAGCAGTTAAGCCAGGGCAAGCCCTTAAC
>Ga0189284_100347_pt1 | contig 29495 bp, 29 predicted proteins | sample N32C7minimetaG_FD_130314 | JGI IMG/M metagenome (GOLD analysis project Ga0189284, IMG submission 130314) | Marine microbial communities from the Costa Rica Dome - N32 C7 mini metaG | ecosystem: Environmental > Aquatic > Marine > Oceanic > Photic zone | place: Costa Rica: the Eastern Pacific...
AAAGTCCTGCACCGGTACATCCTGCTGATTGCAAAGCTGGCGGAATATCGCGCTGGTCTCGCTACTCGTGGCATAGCGCTGATTGGCATTGGTTTTAATGACCGGACCCCGGTTAAGAACCGGGCCATGTTCGGCATCATGCTTATCCGGGTAATTAGGGTGAATGGCATGTGCATTATCAGCCGAAATCATCATCGAGCGGTCAATCATGCGTTGATAATTTTCCGGCGTCTGGCTCAGTCGCTGCAGGACAGACTGCAGGAAGTTGCCCTGTGCCCCACTGCTGGACTGACTGCCGACTTCTTCGTGATCATTACAGACCAATAAAGCCGGCTGACTGTCGCCCGCAGCCAGCAACGATTGCAGCCCGACATAACAGCTGAGCAGATTATCCAGTCGGGCACTGCTGATAAAGTCGCCATAAAGACCGGTCACTGAGGCTTTCTGCGTGTCATAGAGACAGATTTCATAGTCCAGTACCTTGCCGATAGTCCGATCCGGATATTGCTGCTGACATTGTTTTTCCAGTAAAGCGCGGAAATCAAGCGTGTCACCTTCTTCCAGTTGACACAGCACCGGTGGTAAATGCTGCTGCGCGTTGACGCTGCGGCTCTGATTGGCTTCACGGTCAAGATGAATCGCAAGGCTCGGGATCACCGCGATCGGGCACTCAAAATTGATCAGCGCCTGCTCGATGCGACCATTGCCGGTTTCAACACTGACCCTGCCCGCCATCGACAAATCACGATCGAACCAGGGATTAAGCAGCGCCCCGCCGTAGACCTCGACGCCAAGTTGCAGCAGTGTCTGCTGGACTTTCTCGGGCTTGGGTTTAACTTTGAGACAAGGACTGTCAGTATGCGCACCGACCATATTGATACCGGTTTCGGTCAGTTCATCCGGGGTCAGGGTAAAAGCAATAATGGAAGCGTCATTGCGGGTCACATAATAACGGCCGGCCGCCAGCTGGCCCCAGCTGTCACGCTCTGACAGAGGCTTAAAGCCCTGTGCTTCCAGCAGCGACTTCATGGTCGCTACCGCATGATAAGGCGTTGGAGACTGGTCCAGGAAGGCGCATAGCCCCTGGTTAAATGCATTGCTTGAATGAGCCATAACAAATCTATCGATAGAAGGTGACCGGTATGATACCGATTTTAAGCTTGTGGTTCGATCTTTGTCAGTCTTCCAGCGGCCGACCGCGATACATACGCGGCGGCTTTTTGGCAGGCACGGCATCCCGGCCCTTTTGCATCGTCGGAACGACGTTTTTAGTTTCGACTTCGAGGCCCCGATACATGCGTTTACCTGAGACTGATTGCTGATCAACATGGTGAAGCCCAAGCGAGGCAAGCACATTCTTGCTGTTTCCAACAAATGACCGCGTAGACAGGGGCATACTGACCCCCTGTTGAAACGAAAATCGTTCGATTTTAATAAAGGGAAGCTCTGGAATCACCGCTTCACCGCGCTTCCGGCCATAAGACAAAGCCTTAATACGGCCTTTGTCGATCAGGATATGGCAAGCTTTATTATCGATGGTGGTAATGAAGAAGGTGCCGGTTTCTGCCTCGTGACAGAGGCTGGCAAGCTGTTTGAGAACGTCCGTATTCGCGATCATAGGCTGTCGACAATCCGATGAAGAATGCTTATCACCAGATTACATCACATCCTCATCCTTGTTTAATTTTTTTATTGCCCGTTTTGACAAGCCGCCATGTAAACGACAGCGGGTTGCCAGCGCGCCCAGTCCCCAGGCTTCCGGCGGACGAATCGCCACCGAGCGTTTACAGCGTTTGCCGCCGGGCAATTTGGCACCGCAGGGCGGCCGATAACGTTTGATTTTTTCCCAGCCTTCCAGCGTCTGAGTTGCCTTGCGGATTGTTTTTACTTCCCGCGGTGAAAGCTGAGTTTGATCGACCGGATGGGTTTCCTGATCGGTGTTCCGCCACCAGTAACGCACTACGGGTACTGGCAGACCGAAACGACGCGCCAGATCATCGGGTTTGCGGTAAATTTCCAGCTCCAGCAGCAACATCGCAGCCTGCTCCAGGCGGGCGGTAAACTCGCGGCTCTCTTCAGGCGTCATGCATCAGGATCGGGTTCATGGCTGAGTTGAATGACGGCTTCGTTCAGTTCTTCTATTTCAGATTCTGGCTGAGCAAACTCACGCACCGAAATACCGGCTTTATGAACACTGTCCGGATCACCGGTAATCAGCGGATGCCAGTCCGGCAGTGGTTCACCTTCAGCCAGCAAGCGATAAGCACAGGTGGACGGCAGCCAGTCAAAATAATGCGCATTTTTTATGCTGAGTTGGATGCAGTCGGGAATGATGGACTGCCGGTTGTCGTAGTCTTTGCAACGGCAACCATGGATATCAAGCAGCGAACAGGCGGCACGGGTGTAATACATGCGGCCATCATCTTCATCTTCCAGCTTATGCAGACAACAGCGTGCACAGCCATCACACAGACTTTCCCACTCGTCGTGAGTCATCTGGCTCAAGCGTTTGTGTTTCCAGAACTCAACAGATGTTTTATCCTGATCCATCATGACCAATTCAGTTGCCTTATCCAGCCTGCTCGCGCCGTTTGTCAGTCAATTCAACCCCAGGTCGGTTCTGACTGCCGGTGACACGGCGGCAATATGTCTTCAAATAGATAATGATACTAAATTGCAGCACCTGAAGACACCATTCAGTCAGGATCAGTTGCGTGACACCCGGCCTGTCGACCTGGCCGTTATCAGTCACCTGACCGAGTCGATGGATAAAGCGGCGGCCCAGCAGTGGCTGGGTATGATTAAAAACCGTCTCTCGCCCCATGTCATTCTGATAAGCCATCCCGCTATTGCTGATGAGAAAGGCTGGCATCTGACCGATTACCTGGCGATGGGTTTCCGTCATCTGGCCGGTACTGAGGACGGGCTGCAGGTTTTTACATACGCGATTGAAAACTATCAGCCCAAGCGTGACTGGCTTAACAGCCGTTTCTGGGCTAACCCGGAAATGTATGACAAATACCGCTGGTAATCTAAGCGTCATATTGCTGTCATAAATGCCCATTAAGATATTAAGGATCATTGCGCCTAAGCGCGCTAGAAGGAAATATGAAACAAGAACAGCCTATCGATCTGAACAACCCTGATCTCTACATCAATCGTGAGCTCAGTTTGCTCGAGTTTAACTGGCGTGTCCTGCAACAGGCGCTCGACAGCAGTCTGCCCTTGCTTGAACGACTTAATTATCTGTGTATCTCCAGCACCAACCTGGATGAGTTTTTTGAAGTGCGGGTAGCCGGACTGATTCAGCAGATCGAAATCGGCGATCCCTATATCGAAGCCGATCAGGTGACCGCGCAGGAGTGTCTGAGGCTAATCAGTCAGCGTGCTCATGAACTGGTTGAAGAACAATACCGTGTTCTTAACGAAGTCTTGCTGCCGGAACTGGAAGCAGAGTCCATTCGTGTGCTGCCCCGCTCACAATGGAATGACGAACATACCAAATGGCTGCAGCATTACTTCCAGGAAGAAATTCTGCCCATTCTCAGCCCCATGGGGCTGGACTCAGCTCATCCCTTCCCCCGCCTGCTTAACAAAAGTTTGAACTTTATCGTTTCGCTGGTAGGTAAAGATGCATTCGGCCGCGATCGCGGTTACGCGATATTGCAGGCGCCGCGAGCCTTGCCCCGTGTGATTCAGTTCCCACAAGAGCTGTGTCAGCCCGGCGAATACAAGTTCGTGTTCCTGTCATCGATTATTCACGCTTTTGCCGAAGACCTGTTTTTCGGCATGAAAGTCAAAGGCTGTTACCAGTTCCGCGTAACCCGTAACAGTGATCTGGCGATTGATACTGAAGAAACCAGTGACTTGCTGGCGACCATAGCCGATGAGCTGACTCAGCGTAACTATGGTGATGAGGTGCGACTGGAAATTGCTCACAACTGTCCGGAGGATATGGTCGAGTTTCTGCGTAATGAATGCGCGATGGAACGGGATAACGTTTACCTGGTTAACGGCCCGGTCAACCTGAGTCGTATTCAGGCCGTTTGTTCGCTGGTGGATCGGCCTGACCTCAAATTTAAACCGTTCACCCAGGGCCGGCCGGAAGGACTGACCCCGGATGTCGATATCTTTACGATTTTGCGCAAACAGGACATGGTGCTGCATCACCCTTACCAGTCCTTCACACCGGTCATTGATTTATTGCGCCAGGCTGCCGCTGACAGCAGCGTTTTAGCCATCAAACAAACGCTTTATCGCACCGGCGCCAAATCTCCTATCGTTGATGCGCTGGTGACTGCGGCGCAGGCCGGCAAAGAAGTCACGGTAGTCATCGAACTGCGGGCCCGCTTTGATGAGGAAGCCAATGTCGCTTTGGCGGCACGTCTGCAGGAAGCGGGAGCCCATGTAGTGTACGGTATCGTCGGTTATAAAACCCACGCCAAAATGCTGTTGATACTACGCCGGGAGAACAGCAAACTGCGGCGCTATGTGCATCTCGGTACCGGTAACTATCACCGTGGTACCGCACGGGTCTATACCGATTACGGCTTAATGACCTCGGATAAACAGATCGGTGAAGACGTAAACAATTTGTTTATTCAACTCACCAGCCTCGGCAAAATTCCGCAAATGCATAAATTGCTGCATGCGCCGTTTACTTTGCATGACGGTCTGCTGAATAAAATCGAGCGTGAAATCAAACACGCTGAATCCGGCAAAACTGCCCGCATCATTATCAAGGTCAACGCCGTTGTAGAGCAGGAAATGATCCAGGCGCTGTATCGGGCATCCATGGCCGGCGTCAAAGTGGATCTGATTGTGCGTGGCATTTGCTGTCTGCGTCCCGGCGTCAAAGGCTTATCTGACAATATTCATGTCCGCAGCATTATCGGCCGTTTCCTCGAGCACACCCGTGTATTTTATTTCGAAAACGGCGGCAGTCCGGAACTGTGGGCGGGCAGTGCTGACTTGATGAAACGCAACCTGCTACGACGGGTGGAAACCTGCTTCCCGATCGAGTCGAAAAAACTCCGTGAGCGTATTCTCGATGATCTGGAGACCTATCTGGCAGATAACAGTCAGGCCTGGATCCTCAATGCTGATGGCCGTTACCAGCGGGTTGAAAAAACCGAGTCAGAACCGGCAATTACAGCGCAACTGGCTTTACTCGAAAAAATGGCCAAGACTTACTGAGCCTGTTGTGGAGACGATTGCATTTTTTAACCTCAAAGGCGGTGTCGGCAAAACTACTTCGGCCGTGAATATCGCGTGGCATGCGGCGAACGAGGGCATTCCTACCCTGCTCTGGGATCTGGATCCGCAGGGGGCGGCAAGCTGGCTACTGAATGCCAAGGCCAAAGAAAAAACCCGGCCCAAAAAAATTCTAAACGGTAAAACACCGATTGGAGATCTGGTCAGATCGACAGACTTTGATCATCTGGATGTGATTCCGTCAGATTTTTCTTTGCGTCATCTGGATCAGCTGCTGGCTTCTCAAAGCGATCAAGGTAAACGGAATCTGATTGCCAGGCTGGTAGAGCCATTTGGGGAAAATTACGCGCTGGTGGTACTGGACTGTCCGCCCAGTTTTTCCTTGCTGACCGAGCAGATATTTGAAACAGCAGATTCGCTTTACGTGCCGATTATCCCTACGCACTTGTCGCTTCGGACTTTTGAACAGACCCGCGATTTTTTCAAGCAGAACAAACTCAAGCCCAAACGGTTGCATGCTTTCTTCACGATGGTTGATCGTCGTCGCAGCCTGCACCGGGTGATGCTGACGCATCCACCGAAAATGCTGAAAAACGGTTTGCCCACAGCGATCCCTTATGCGGCCGCTGTAGAACGTATGGGGGATTATCGAGCACCGCTACCTGCTTTCGATAGCGCCTCGCCGGTGAGCCGTGCTTATGCACAGCTCTGGCAAGATATCAAAGCTACGCTGAAAGAATTCTCAGCTTAGTTACTCTACTGATTGACGTAGCCTTCCGGATTTTCCTGTAACCACTGCTCATAGGTCTGGGTCGGCGTCGTAAATTTGGGAAAGTATTCATTACCCAGATCCGGTCCAAACATTTCCCACTCTTTTAAAGACTTAAAATGGCGTTGCACAGCTGACATGTTGAGCTCCCTTTTGTTTAATTCGGGAGCATTATGCGCAGTGAAGATGACAATTTAATGTGAATCTGACGGGAAATTTTTGTGAAGAACATTCAGCCGTTTTTGGTCACCAGCCAGCATTGGTGGATTTTTTTATTGCGTTCAAAATCCCGTGGGATGGTTTCACTGCTGATGTCTTTTAATGTCAGTCCTTCCATGTTCTCAGTCGCCATTTTGAAATCACGCCGGTTGGTAGAAAACACCAGTTGGCCTGTGGGTTTCAGCAGATTGGCCGCCATCTGAATCAGAGACGCATGATCACGCTGGATATCGAATACCCCATCCATCCGGCTGGAATTGGAAAAGGTCGGTGGATCCAGAAAAATCAGGTCAAAACGCTCGGCCTCCTGCTGGGCAGCCTGCAACCATTCAAGACAGTTAGCACGAATGAAATGATGCTGACCGCCATCAAAACCATTCAATTGCATATTGTCCTGTGCCCAGTTCAGATAGGTATTGGACATATCGACACTGGTCGTGCTGGCGGCACCGCCGGCCGCGGCATAGACGCTCGCCGAACCGGTATAGCAGAATAAGTTGAGGACCGCTTTCCCGGATGCCATCTGCATCAGCATCTGCCGGGTATCCCGATGATCCAGAAACAGCCCGGTATCGAGATAATCTTTCAGATTAACCCAGAATTTGAGTCCGTTTTCCTCAACCTGAAAGCGTTTGTTCTGAGCCGCCCGGGCTTCATACTGACTCAGGCCGCGTTGCTTCTGTCTGACTTTGAGGCTGACATTCGTAGCCGGTAACTCCAGCACATCAGGAATGATGTGCATTGCTTCCTTGAGCCGCTCAACCGCTTTTTGTGGGTCGATCTGCTTGGGCGGCGCGTACTCCTGAACATGGACCTGATCATCATACAGATCGATAGCCAGTGCATAGTCAGGCAAATCGGCGTCGTAGATGCGATAGCAACTGACAGCGTTCTTACGAGCCCATTTCGCCAGATGCTTGAGATTTTTCTTGAGGCGATTGGCAAACATATCGCCCTGCTCACTGATTTCAATTGCGTCAGGTTCCGGAGCGGTGTCACTGATGATTGGATCAAGTGGCGATTGCGGCTGACCCGGATTGGCAACCACTTTGCTGGCACGGAAGAATAAGACCTCACATTCAATCGGGCCATTGTCAAAAGGGACACTGTCAAACAAGGTCAAACCGGTGAATTTACCCAGCTGTGCATTATCAGTGATCACGGCGCTGCGCCAGCCCGGCAAAGATTCACGCATGATATCGCCCAGACTCTCGTATATACGATAAAGCGATGCGGATTCCCCCATCCGTTCACCATAAGGCGGATTGCAGACTAAGAGCCCGGCCGTCGGCAAAGATTGACGCTCGGCCGGCCAGTCAAGCAGCTTTCGTTCAGCAACCTGAATCCAGTCACTCAGGCCTGCTTCAGCGATATTGGCCCGCGCCGCTTCCACCGCCTGAAGATCGGCATCACCACCGGTGATCAGCGGCAGTCTGGATAAACCGGCTTGACGCCGACGTTCGGCATCGGCTTTCAGTTTTTTCCAGGCTTCACGGTCATGCTGTTTCCAGTGGCTGAAACCGAAATAATCACGCAGGATACCTGGCGCGATATCGGCCGCCATCATCGCCGCTTCAATTAAAAAAGTGCCTGACCCACACATCGGATCAATCAACGCCCAACCTTGACGAGCCAGTTTCGGCCACTCGGCACTGAGCAGAATCGCCGCGGCGAGATGCTCTTTCAACGGCGCCTGCGTGTTGCGAACGCGATAGCTGCGTCGGTGCAGGCTCTCACCGGATAAGTCAATGCTGAGGGTCGCCTGATTGTGGCGCAGATACACATTGACGCGAATATCCGGCTGATGCAGATCCACTGAGGGACGTATGCCGGTCAATGAGCGGAAACGATCAACAATCGCATCTTTGACTTTCTGCGCACCATATTGATTATGTTTTATCTTGGAACGGAAGCTATTGAAGTCGACAGCCAGTGTGCTGTCTTCTGCTTCCAGATGCTCTTCCCAGGGCAATGCGGTGACCGCTTCGTAGAGTTGTTCGGGCGTTTCCGCACGGACAGTAGCGATAGGCATTAACACGCGAATAGCAACCCGGGACCACAAACAGACTTTATAAGCGTCCTCCAGCGTGCCGGTAAAACGGATATTACCTTGTTCCTGTTTGTTTTGCTTGATGCCGAGTTGCTTGAGTTCCTCAGCCAGCAGCGGCAACATGCCCCGTGCTGCGGTGACCGTGAACTTGTGTTGTTTAGCCATATTGGGTTCCTGTTATACTCCGCATATTTTAAACAGGTAACGCACTTCATGGCAGTCACGGATAAACAAAAACGCTACCTCAAAGGTCTGGCGCACTCTCTCAAACCGGTGGTGATGCTCGGTAACAGCGGTCTCACAGACGCTGTCGTGGCAGAAATCGACAATGCCCTGGAACATCACGAACTCATTAAAGTTCGTGTCAGTGGTCAGGAGCGCGCAGAACGCAAGGCCATACTGGACGAGATTGCCGAACGAACCGGTGCTGATCTGGTTCTGGTTATCGGCAATATCGGCGGATTCTACCGCCCTGCAAAAGAACCTTCCATTCAATTACCAAGGTAATGGCATGATTCAAAAACCGGCTGATACACAACAACCCATCGAACTCATTCTCGCAGAACGCTGGAGTGGCCGGGCATACGATCCTGATCTGGCAGTCAGTGAAGAACACATCATTGCACTTACCGAAGCGGCGCGCTGGGCCCCCTCCTGTTCCGGTGAAGAACCCTGGCGTTATCTGCTATGTAACAAATTCACTGACAGGGCCGCGTGGGATAAAGCGTTTGACTCGCTGGCGCCCGGCAACCAGACATGGGCTCAGCATGCCCCGCTACTGATTCTTGCTGCGTCGGCCACTGAGTTTCGCGAAAAAGATAAAAAAAACCCCTGGGTCGGCCATGATACAGGCGCTGCCAGTCTCAGCCTCTGTCTCCAGGCGACCTCACTCGGGCTGGTGAGTCATCAGATGGGGGGCTATGACCCTGACAAAATGCGTGCGGCCTTCCATATCCCCGAAAATATTCAACTCTGGTCGATGATTGCCATCGGTCATCCCGCCCCGCTGGACAGCCTGACAGATGAACAGATGGAGCGGGAACTTAAGCCGCGTCAGCGGCGTCCATTAAATCAACAATTTTTCCGCGGGAAGTGGCCCGCTGTGTAGCAGGAGTAAACCATGAATAAAGCGCTTTTTATTATTGGCCTTATCATTGCGGGCAGCGCAGCTGCTTACGAGAAAGTGTATCTGGATCGTCTGTTGGAAACCCGCCAGTGCAACTTCTGTAACCTCAGCGATGCTGAACTGAGCGGCGAAGATTTAAGTGGTGCTGATATGAGCGAAGCCAACCTCAAAAATATCGACCTCAGTAATGCCAAACTGGTGGGAGTCTGGTTTACTCATTCCCGTATGCAAGGGGCCAATCTTGAAGGCGCTGATATCTCCGGATCGCTGCTGGATTATGCTGAACTCAACGGCGCTAATCTGAAAAACGCCAACCTCGCTGGTAGTCAGTTGATTTTTGCTGATTTGCGTGAGGCCGATCTTACCGGGGCTAATCTTGAAGGTGCTCAGCTTCGCGGCATACTCTACTGCAATACCATTATGCCTGATGGCGAAATAAATAATAACGACTGCTGATTTTTTACAAAATCTCTCCTGTATAATGCGCGGGCAGCACCCTCCAGTGCTGCCTTTTTTTATTTCTTTTACAGGAACTTAACCGTGTCTGTTAACCAGCTTTATGCACTTGCGTTAGCCTCTTTTTTCACCTTTGGTCTGCTCAGTTCGCCGTTGCAGGCAGCCCAGTCGAGAATTGAACTGGTTAATGGTGATGAACTGACCGCTGAGCTGAAAAAAGAGACTGAAACCCATTTTACCGTCGTTCATCCCGTACTGGGTGAAATCAAGCTTGATAAGAACCAGGTCATGACTGTTAAACAGGTTGTCAATAAGTCGCAGGCAGAACAACTCGCTGCCACACCAGCGCCCCAAAATGCGATCAAGAAACCGACTGATCATGGACTTTTTGGTACCGGGCTACTCACCAACTGGAAACGCCGGGTAGACCTGGGTATCGCCGGGAGTGCCGGTAAATCCAGAAACCATCAGGTCAATATCGGATTTACTGCAGATTACACCAGTGACTTTACCCGTATTTCCCACAACACGGCCTATTTCAGGGCCAAGTCGGAGGATGCGCTCTCAGACCACAGTTTTTACTCCTCAATCAATCGTGACTGGCTGCGGCCTCAAACCCCCTGGTTCCATTTCGCCGGGGGTCGCCTCGACTGGGATGAGTTCAAGGACTGGGACTTCAGGGTCAATGCCAATGGGGGTCTGGGTTATGAGTTTGTTAAAACAGATGACTGGCTGTTGCTGGGACGTACCGGTCTGGGTTTCAACCAGACCTTTGGCGGAGAACGGGAGGAGTTCACACCAGAGGGGTTGATTGGCATTGAAACTCAGTGGGACATGAATGAATATCAGCATATTGAGTTTGCCAATACGTTCTACCCTAGTCTGCGGGATACGACTGAATACCGGAATCTGACTTCTTTTGACTGGGTGCTTGATCTGAACAGCTTCGTTGGTGTTGCCTTAAAACTGGGCCTGTTGAATGAATATGACTCCGCGGCCGACGAAGATATAAGCAAAAATGACTTCAGATATACTGCGTCACTGGTCTGGAAGCTGTAAAATAGTCGCTTTTGCATTCATGCTGTGAGTAACTCAACGCCCGACCTCGACAAATTGCTGCAGTCAACCATGCTAAGCGACAGGCACCGCCTGACTCAGCGCTGGCACAGGCTGAAAAAAGAACAGCATCAGGACAAGCTTGCCGTATTGGCACAGCAGGTCATTGCCTCGGTCGACCGGGCTGAAAAGCGGCGGCAAAATATTCCCAAGCCCAGCTTCGAAGCCGACTTGCCGGTTATCGAGCGGCGCAAGGAAATCAAGCAGGCGATTGCCGATAATCAGGTCATCATCCTCTGTGGTGAAACCGGTTCCGGTAAGACCACGCAGTTACCCAAAATCTGTCTGGAACTCGGACGTGGGGTGAATGGACTGATTGGTCACACCCAACCGCGCCGGATTGCCGCCCGAACTGTAGCGACTCGCATCGCCGAAGAACTGCAGTCTGAAATCGGTCAGACGGTGGGCTACAAAGTCCGCTTCCACGATCAGGTTAATGCGGAACGCAGCTACGTCAAACTGATGACTGACGGCATTCTGCTGGCCGAGACTCAGAACGACAAGTTTCTCAACCAGTACGATACGTTGATCATTGACGAGGCCCATGAACGCAGCCTCAACATCGATTTTCTGCTCGGTTATATCAAGCAACTGTTACCCAAGCGTCCTGACCTTAAAGTCATTATCACCTCAGCGACGATTGATACCGAACGTTTCTCAAAGCACTTTGATAACGCGCCGGTCATCGAAGTCAGCGGCCGCACCTATCCCGTCGATATTCGTTATCGTCCTTTGCAGACGCCCGATGAAGAATCACCTGACTACGATATGGTATCCGGCATCGTTGCTGCCGTAGACGAACTCTGTCGTGAGGGACCGGGTGATGTGCTGATATTTCTCGCCGGTGAGCGTGATATCCGTGATGTCTCGGAAGCTTTACGTAAACATCACCCGCCGCAAACCGAAATTCTGCCCTTGTTCGCCCGACAATCAGCTGCCGAGCAGAATCGGGTCTTTAAAAGTGGCGGCCAGCGCCGCATTATTCTCTCTACCAATGTGGCTGAGACGTCCCTGACCGTTCCCGGCATCCGCTATGTCGTTGATCCGGGTAATGCACGTATCAGCCGCTATAGCGTTCGCAATAAAGTCCAGCGGCTGCCGATAGAGAAAATTTCACAATCCAGTGCCAACCAGCGGGCCGGTCGTTGTGGCCGGGTTGCGGCGGGTATCTGTATCCGGCTGTATGATGAAGAGGATTTCAAGACCCGGCCGGCTTTTACTGATCCGGAAATTCTGCGCACCAACCTGGCTTCGGTCATTTTGCAGATGTCTGCACTGAAACTGGGCGATCCGGCCAAATTCCCTTTCATTAATCCCCCGCCGCAGAAAATGATTAATGATGGCTATCGCTTGCTGGATGAACTGGATGCGGTTGATCGTCAACGGCGTATTACTGAAACCGGTCGTCAGCTGGCAAAACTGCCAATCGATCCACGGATTGCCCGGATGCTGCTTAAAGCCGGAGATCTTGGCAGCCTCACAGAAGTTCTGGTCATCGCCAGTGCCCTCAGTATCCAGGATCCACGTGAACGGCCAATGGATAAGCAACAGGCCGCTGATGAAGCCCACTCAAAATATAAAGACGAACGTTCCGACTTTGTTGGTTTTCTGAAACTCTGGGCCTTGTACCACGACAAGAAAAAGCACCTGAGCCAGAACAAGCTGCGCAAATACTGTAAAGAAAACTTCCTGTCCTTTCTGCGCCTGCGCGAGTGGCATGATATTCATCAGCAACTGCATATTCAGTTGTCTGAGCTCAAACTCAAATTCAACAGTCAGGAAGCTGGCTATGAGTCGATTCATCAGGCCTTATTAAGCGGGCTACTGAGTCATGTTGCGGTTAAAACTGACAAGTACGAATATACCGGTGCACGAAACTTGAAACTCGGTATCTTTCCCGGTTCGGCGCTGCATAAAAAAGGCCCTAAATGGCTGATGGCTGCCGAATTGGTGGAAACCGGCAAACTGTACGCCCGTATCAATGCCAAGATTGAACCGGAATGGATTGAGCCTGTCGCCGGCAGCCTGGTCAAACGTCAGTACAGTGATCCACATTGGGAGAAGAAACCCGCCCAGGTCGTCGCTTTTGAATCCGTTTCCCTATATGGACTCCCTATCGTCAACCGCCGGCGGGTTCACTACGGGCCACTGGATCCTGATCTCGCTAATCAGATTTTTATACGCGAAGCGCTGGTTAATGGCGACTGGGATTGCCGCGCCCCTTTCTTCCGTCATAATCAGCGACTGATTGAGGAAGTCGAACTGCTGGAACAGAAATCCCGCCGTCGTGATGTGCTGGTGGATGAAGAGATCCTGTTTGATTTTTATCGGAGCCGGATTCCACATGACATCATTAACGGTGCCGGTTTTGAAAAATGGCGTAAAAAATCCGAAAAAGAAGACCCCAATCTGCTGTTTCTGAGCAAATCGCAGCTGATGCAACATCAGGCGGAACAGGTCACGGCCGATTATTACCCGGACCAGATGCTGGTGAACCGGGTACCGGTCAAGCTGGAATATCATTTTGAACCGGGAAAACAGCATGACGGAATAACCCAGACCATTCCGCTGTCGCTGCTGAATCAGACCAGTGCCGAGCGCTACGAGTGGCTGGTGCCGGGGCTGTTGCGGGATAAAATCATTTTTCTGCTTAAAGCCCTGCCGAAGTCTTTGCGCCGGCACTTTATTCCGGTGCCGAAATATGCCGATGACTGTCTGAAAGACCTGTCGCCTGAGTCCGGTGCCCTGCTGCCGGCCTTAAGTGAGAGCCTGCGCAAACTCACTGGGGTTGAGATTGATGAAAAAGACTGGCGCACAGAAGAATTACCGCTTTACCTACAGATGAACTTCAGACTGGTTGATGATGAAGGCAAATTACTGGATGAGAGCCGTGACCTGAACCGCCTGAAAGAAGACTGGGCACGGGAGGCAGCCGCCAGTTTCCGGCAGATCCCGGACAGCGATTATGAAAAAACCGGTCTGACCCGCTGGTCATTTAATGACTTGCCGGCACAAATCACACTGGAACAGAATGGACTGGAAATGACCGCCTATCCGACACTGGTCGATAAGGGCGATAGTGTTGATCTGACGCTGATGGACACTGCGGCTCAGTCAACAGAGCTGACTCAACTGGGCTTACGTCGCCTGTTTATGCTGGCCCAGGCCGATGCCGTTAAATACCTGCAGAAAAACCTGCCCGGCATGAAACAAATGTGTCTGCATTATGCCAATGTTCCGCCCTCACCTTATGGTGACAAGAGTGACAGTGAATTAACCCCCTGTGAGCAGCTCAAAACCGATTTGATTCATGTGGCTTTTGATCGTTGTTTTATTCTCGATCAACCGGCTATCTGCAGCCGTGAGGAATTTGAAGAGCGGCTTAATAACCGCCGTGGCGATTTAATTAAAATCGCCTCTGATCTGGCGAAGAATATTGCAGCGCCACTGGCTGAATACCATGCCATTGCCAAGCGTCTCAGTGGCAATATTCCGCTGGCGGCGATTAATGCCGTCAATGATATCAAGGAGCAGCTCGGCTTTCTGGTTTATCAGGGTTTTGTTCATGACACCCCGGACGAAGCATTAAAACGTTTACCGGTTTATTGTCAGGCTGCTGGCTTTCGTCTGGATAAATTACTGGCCGACCCGAACAAAGACCGTCAACGCATGGCAGAAGTCAAACCGCACTGGCAGAAATTCATCAGCAAAGTGAATAAAATTGAAACCCAGGCTTTCTATGAATATCGCTGGATGCTGGAGGAGTTCCGGATCTCGGTGTTTGCCCAGGAGTTGAAAACCGCTTATCCCGTCAGCCCCAAACGTCTGGATAAACAATGGCAGCAATGCTGATTTACACTTCCCAGGGAACTGGCGCCGCAATTAAATAGCCCTGCACGAAATCGACACCGATATGTTGCAGACTAATCAGTGTGGTCTCATCTTCAACAAATTCAGCGACGGTTTTCAAGCCAAGAACCTGTCCGATACCATTGATTGAATTGACAATTTCCAGATTCACCGTGTTGTGGACACAGTCTCTGACAAACATGCCATCAATTTTCAGGTAATCGATCGGCAACTGTTTAAGATAGGCAAAAGAGGACAGGCCACTGCCGAAATCATCCAGGGCGAACTGACAGCCAATCTGTCTGAGTTCATTAATGAAGTGCAACGCTGACCGCATATTGGTGATGGCCGCAGTTTCGGTGACCTCAAAGCACAAAACCGCGTTGTCCTCACTCAGTCTGGCATCCACAATTAATTGAATGATGTGTTCATAGAAACGACCGTCACCCAGAGACTGACCGGAAAGATTAATTGCGTAGATGCCACTGATGTCCCGACCGGCTGATTTGGCTGCTGACAGTCTCGACAACACCTGTTCAACCGTCCACATATCAATCGCCGCAGCCAGGTTGTATCGCTCCGCTGCGGGCAGAAACTCGCCAGGTGAAATGATGCTGCCATCATCATCAAGCATTCTTATCAATAGCTCACAGTGTGGCAGCCCCTCATTTTTTGGGTGTGCGGCCTGGATTGGCTGACTGTAAAGCACCAGACGGTTGCTGCTTAATGCCTGTTGAATGCGAGCTACCCAGCGCATTTCACCGGTGCGCTGCACCATGTCTGTATCGGTATCACTGAACAGGTGTAATCTGTCCCGCCCTGCCTCCTTGGCAGCGTAACATGCGCTATCTGCCTGTTTCAGCAGTTCAACCAGCGAACTGTTTTTATTAATTGCGACCAGACCGATACAGGCTGTGATTTTGAATGTGTAATTTTCGTACTCGAAACTGAATGTCCGAATTGTTTCCAGCAAATTTTCCAAAATCGACCGGGCCCGCTCCTGTGAGCAGTTTCTCATCAGCACAGCGAACTCATCACCACTGAAACGTGCCAGCATATCCTGCTCCCTCAGACCATTTCGCAGCAGCTGGCTCATTTGTTTGAGCAGTGCATCACCGGCAATATGACCGCAGGTATCGTTGATGACCTTGAACTGGTCCAGATCCAGGTAGCACAACACGTGCTTCGTGTGATTTTGCTGAGACAGGGTTGCCTGCAGTTGTTTTTCAAGCGCTCGTCGATTGGGTAAACCGGTTAAAGCATCGTGTAATGCCTGATGCTGCAGGTCCTCACTGAGCAGATACTGCTCGGTAATATCCTGGGCCTGGATGACAACATATTCAATATCATTATCATCATTTCTAACTGCTGAAATAGTTGAGTTAAGCCATAAAGTTTTGCCCTGCCGACTGATACAGCGGCGGGTGATGCGGTATTGTTTGATCTCACCTTCAAGCAGTTTTTTGAATTGCGGGGTGATTTCTGAAGAATCATCAGGGTGCAATAGTTCTTTGGCATCTCTTCCCTGAAAGGTTTTTTTATCATAACCAAATAACTCGCATCCCGCCTTGTTCACATCCATAATCAGGAAGCTGTGATCCATTAACAACATTGGGACCCCGGCATCTTCAAATGTGTGCAACAAAAAGGTTTCTTTGGCACGTAACTCGTTAACAAGCTCTGACTGAGCCTGGTTGATATCGGATAAATGACTGACTAATGCCCGGTTTTCCTGACGTAATCTTAGGCTTTCCAGCATTTTGTGATTGAGATTGCGCGCCAGTAGCATGATGGCCACAAGATAAACCAGCGTAATCAGTGCGATAGTATAAAGACCCGCATTAAAGATACTGAAACTGATCACCAGCAGCATGGGGAGAACAAAAGCACAGAAACTTCGCAGACTGCTCAGATAAGAAAAGACAGCGCCCGCCGACATGCCACAGACAACCAGCGGAATCGTCATTTGTTGTGTTAAGGGCAGTTCAGTGCTGAAAAAGCCACCTAATGCCGCCCAGATCAAACCACTGATAAACAGCGCGGTGGCATATTGGTTCTCACTACGACGTACAGCTTCAGCGCTTAGTGTTTCGCTGCTTTTGTTACGTAACGCATACCATAGCCAGAGCCGACAACTATTAACCACAACAGAAATTCCCCACCACCAGAGCAATAAACCCTGATTCACTTTGGGATAAAGAATCACAGCGGTGAGAGAACTAACAATCAGGTTAGTAAGGATCGCAATGCCACCCTGTTGCAACAGGATTTGCAGACGCATTGGATCAATCCCGACGGACTCAGCGGCACGGACATCCCTATTCATGCTGATTTCGGTGTTCAATGAAACTCCAGAACAAACACTTCGCTTTTTTCGTAATTGTGAACTACGTCACAGGCTTGCACAGTAAACCACATGTGACAGACTTCAACCTGTGAGGTAGTTCACAACATTACAATAAAACGGCTATTGAAAACCATAATCATTCAGTTCTGGTTCAGTTATCGCTTGCTAATCTGCCTGCAACAGCTGACATAAGAGGAGAGCTGTAATGAAAAACATACTAATAACAGTCGGTCTGACTTCCGTTTTAAGTCTAGCTTCAACTGGCGTGATGGCTGCACATGGTGATCGCTATGATCGTGACGAACACTATGCTCACGATCGCTATCAGGATTATGGTAAACATAACAGTCGCGATGAAAAGGCACGTGTCACCCATGTCGAACCCATTTATAGAATGGTGACGGTCACCAGGCCAGAGCGTGAATGCTGGGATCAGCCGGAACGTTATCGTAAGGGGCATGAATCGTACACCAGCACTATTGCCGGTGGTCTTATCGGTGGAGTTATCGGTAACCAGTTTGGTGGTGGTAGCGGTAATACGGCGATGACCATTGCCGGTACCCTGCTCGGCGGTTCAGTTGGCCGTGATATGGGAAACCGATACCACGATACGGATTACGGCTACCAGGAACAATGCCGGGTGATAAACAGGCAGCACCGTGAACAACGTATCGATGGCTATGAAGTCAGTTATCGTTATCAAGGCAGAATATATACCACGGTGATGGATCACCATCCGGGGAAATTCATTCCGGTTGATGTTCATGTTGAACCACGTCGCACATATTATTGAGGTCATGATGATGAAAAAAATTGTGCTTGCTATGACGCTCGGCGTCGCCTTTTCCTACCTCGCAGCATTACCGGCACAGGCTGCTGGACCACAACCCTACACAGTGACCAACGGTAACAAGCTTGATGCTGACACTTACAACGGTTTTAAACTTTATCGTAACTGGTGCGCGCGCTGTCACGGTACCTATGGCCAGGGACTGGCAGGTCCCAATCTGGCAGAAAGTCTCAATAAAATCAGCTATGAGGAATTCATGACCACTGTCGCCGAAGGCAAAACCGGTCGCATTGGAATGATGCCTGCCTGGCAGTCTAATCAGACGGTTATGGAGGGACGCGACCAAATTTATAGCTATCTGAAAGCCCGGGCTGACGGCGCCATTGCTGAAGTCAAGCCTGAAAAAATCAAATGATCCCCAAGTCCGGCCAGCGAAACCTGCTGTCCGGACTTGCTTTCACAGCAGAGGCTGTTAAAAATACTGCTGTTAGTGATAAGGTAAATTGATGTTTAAGTTTCGTTGTCTGCTCCTGATTGCATTGCTGTTGAGCCCGGTTGTTCATGCTGATGATCATGTCCCCTATGAACAACAGCCGGGTAACATCATCAATGAGATCGCGCTGCCGCTGACTAAACACACAGCAGCAGAGCTGGCCAAAATAGAAACCGGCGGCAAAATCCTGTCAGTAGATGAGCAGCAAACTGCTGATAGCATTATTTTTCGTGTCAAAGTGCTTCATAATAACGGCAAAGTCAAAGTTCACCGAATCGACCGTGATACCGGTCACACCGTCCCCTGAGACAACATGCGCGTTTTACTGATAGAAGACGAAATCCATCTGCGTGAGCAAATCACGCGACAGCTCAATGAGCAGAACCTGACGGTTGATGCCGTCGCAGACGGTGAGGAAGGTCTGTTCATGGGGACTGAATATGCCTACGATGTCGCGATTATCGATTTGGGGCTACCCAAGCTCTCTGGCATTGAAGTTATCCAGCAGCTTCGTCAGAAAGGACTGGACTACCCGATATTGATTTTGACCGCCCGTGGACGCTGGCAGGATAAGGTAGAGGGTCTGGAATCCGGGGCCGATGACTATCTGGTAAAACCTTTCCATTACGAAGAACTGCTGGCCCGGCTTAATGCCCTCGCCAGACGGGCATCCGGCTGGGCAAACTCAACTATCTGCTGTGGACCTATTTGCCTGAACCCCAGCACCCAGCAAGTCACCAAAGATGAGGCAACTATTGATCTCACCGCTTACGAATACCGTTTATTGCATTATCTGATGCTGCATGCCGGCGAAGTTATTTCCAAAACTGAGCTGACCGATCACATATATGAACTGGATCAGGACCGCGACAGTAACGTCATTGAGGTCTTTGTAAAACGGCTGCGCAGTAAACTGGACCCGGAAAAAGTATTAAACCCTATTGAGACCCTGCGAGGTCGCGGATACCGGCTCAACCTGCCCCGTGGTCAATAAACTCTCACTCTCCAATCGACTGCTGATTGCCGTCAGCCTGGTGCTGACGGCGTTCCTGGGTCTGTCTGCCGTCAGCCTCAATAATGCCTTTGAGAGCAGTGCCGAATCTGAGCAGAAAAAACGCCTCAAGAATTACGTCTACACCCTGCTGACCGCAGCGGAATTGAATCAAGGCGGGGAACTGGTCATGTCACCTGATCTGGCTGAACCCAAGTTTTCGATCCCCAATTCCGGTCTGTATGCACAAATCACCAGTGAAGGTGAAATTGTCTGGCAATCCCCTTCTGCTATCGGTCACTTTCTGGCGCTGCCTTTTAACCCTGGCCCATCCAACGAGGAATATCATATCGTTGAAATGGAAACCGGCATGACACTGTTAAATCTCGCGTTCGGTATTGTCTGGGAGACGGAAAACGGCGAGGAAATCACCTACACCATTAATGTCGCCGAAGATATGCAAGCGTTACAGGAACAGACAGCGGGCTTTCAACGTAGTCTCTGGTATTGGCTGGGCGGTACTGGTTTGATGCTGCTCATTGCGCAATGGATTATTCTGCGCTGGAGTCTGCGCCCGCTGCATGATGTAGCGATAGATTTACACGCAATCGAAACCGGTGAGCACCGCCGGCTCAATGATGAGTACCCGAAAGAGCTGCAGCAGCTGACTTACCGGATCAACGCCCTGCTCGACCATGAAGAATCACGCCGACAGCGTTATAAAAACTCATTGGCCGATCTGGCGCATAGCCTGAAAACCCCTTTATCTGTATTCCGCGGCGAACTGGAAAACAGTGAAAGCACGCAACAACTTCGCAAAATCGGTTATGAACAGCTTGATCGCATCAGTACCCTGGTGGACTATCAGCTGCAACGGGCCTCGACTGAGGGTAAAAGCAGCCTGCTGGCACCGGTGTCACTGGGCGAAATCATTTATAAAATTATCGGCAGTCTGGATAAGGTCCATCAGAGCAAGCAAATCCGAGCCCAGTGTGAAATCGAGCGTGATGCCTTTATTCATGCCGATGAAGGGGATATGTATGAACTGCTGGGCAATCTGCTGGAAAATGCCTATAAGTACTGCAAAAAACAGGTTCATATCATTGTCACCACGATCAACGGCACTGTTCGTATCCGCGTTGAAGATGATGGCAGTGGTATTCCGGCACGTGCGGAAGGCTTTGTTATCAAACGCGGCCACCGCATCGACACCCAGGCCGAAGGCCAGGGACTGGGACTGGCCATCGTCAGCGACATCATTGTGGCCTATGAAGGCAATATCAATCTGGAGCGCTCACGCCTGGGTGGTGCCAGCTTTGTGATTGAACTACCGCGTCATTGATTCTGCTGTAAATCCTGCAGGTACTGGAAAACCTGCCTGGCTGCTTTTGGCGGCTTGTTCTGCTTGGCTTCCCGCGCTGCATTCCTCACCAGTTGTCTGACATGCTGCACGTCAAAGCCTTCGTACTCTGAGATTAACTCACCGTAAACGTCATCATCGTCAGCCAGCAGACGGTCTCGCCAGCTTTCCAGTTGATGAAACTGTTTTACCTGCCCCTGATGTGGTTGTTTTAACAGCGCAAGCTGATGCTCAATGGATGCATGGTCAAGCTCAGCTATCAGCCCGCCAATAAAGCCCGTCTGACGTTTCAAGGCACCTTTACTCATAGACTGAGCATCATCAATGGCTTCTCGCAGTGTCTCTGGCAAATCGAGTTTATCCAGTTCTCTTTGCGGTAATGCAATCAATTCCTTACCCAGATCTCTTAAAGCCTGCAGTTCCTTTTTTACCTGGGTTTTACTTTTCTCGTTATCCCAGTCCTGAGGCCAGCTTTCTTCATTAATATTATCAACTTCGCTCATGATTACTCGCCTTGAACCGTCACAATAACGCGACGGCGCTGTGGATGGGTGCGGTGCTCCCACAGGTATATCCCCTGCCAGACACCGAGATCACACTGACCGCTACTGACCGGCACAGTCAGATCCGGATTAGTCAGTACCGTACGCACATGGGCGCTCATATCATCCGGACCTTCATCCTGATGACGAAACATTGGATCACCGTCCGGCACAATATGCTGCATAAAGGTTTCCAGATCGTGGCGAACATCAGGATCGGCATTTTCACATAGCATCAGAGACGCACTGGTGTGCTGCACAAAAACATGACAGGTACCGGTTTTGATACCGGATTCCGCCACCAGTTGCTGAACGTCGCGGGTGATATTGCTGGTACTGCGACCTTTGTTGTTATACGTCAGAGTGTGTTGATAAATCATGATTGAATAGCAGCCTCAAAATGCACTTTGGCTTTACCGTTATTGATGACAGAGCGGACATGATCTGCCGCCTGACGCTGAGAGGACTGAAGCCCGGTATGCCACAGGGCAATGGCGGCACCATAAACCAGGCTGTCATAGGCCGGTCCATGTTGGCCGTTCAAAGCCTGAATGCCTTCATCCAGGGTCCTCTCTGCCGTGACTTCGTTATCCACTTTAACACCGCGGGTGTCCTGTTCGATACCAAAATCAGCCGGATCCAGACGGCATTCCTGCATCTCAGTATTGAGCATGCGGTGATTATTGGAAACGTCCCGCAGGGTCGGCACAATGCCGCCTTCCAGGCCCCGGGCAATAAACGCGGAATGGTAGCCAAATGCCGCGGCCAGCCAGCCCAGAATGGCCGGATATTCTTTATGCACAAAGCCAATCGCCAGGTGCGTTCTGGCCCTGGCCTTGACTGGCATCAGCATTTTTTCCAGTGTGGCAATACTGGGGCGTTTAATCATTTGCGTGCGCAGTGCCTGCAAAGCATAAACCAGCGGGCTGGCAGTTGACTGATCCAGATAGGCCCAACCGATGTCAGTATCATTCACAGCCTGAGTGGCTTCCGGTACCTGAATGATATTGTTGTAACCGGCGAGCTTCAAAACCTGAGCATGGGTGACACCAAACTTAGGCCCCATTTCAAACACGCCCTGTGAGACCGTCGGCAAACCTGAAGCCGCCAGCACCGCAGGCAAAAAGGCTGTCACCGGACAATGCCGGTTAAAGCCATTGAACGGATCAGCAAAGATCAGCAAGTCCTCAACCTCTGCCTGTTGCTGCTCAGTCTTTGCCTGCAAGGCCTGCAAAATGCCGAGATTTTCTTCATTGGTTTCGCGCTTCATGCGCATGGCAATAAAGAAAATCGCCGCACGCACCGGATCGGCTTCACCGGACAGGATTTCCATGGTGGCGGCGTAGGCCTCCTCCTGGCTCAGATCCTTGCTCAAGTGTGGGCCGGTAGCGACTTTCTTAATTGCATCTGCAACAGCGGTCATAAATTATTCCTGTGTTAACCATTCAATCAGAGTGTCTTCACCGACAACCGGAATACCCAGCGATTCGGCCTTGGTCAGCTTGGAACCGGCTTCGGCGCCAGCTACCACATAATCGGTTTTTTTCGACACACTGCCGGCGACTTTTGCGCCCAGGGCGAGCAGCTTCTCTTTTGCTTCACTGCGGGACATTTTGTCGAGCGTACCGGTCAGCACGATGGTTTTGCCACTCAGTGTGGAGCTGGCCTTCGCCTGTTCTTCCTGCGGCCAGTGCACACCGACTTCCTGCAAACGTTCAATCACCTCGCGGTTGTGTTCCTGCTGGAAGAAGGTTTCAATATGATGCGCGACCACCGGGCCGACATCTTCAATCTCAACCAGGGCTTCCTCATCGGCCTGCATCAGTGAATCCAGATCGCGGAAATGCATTGCCAGTGACCGCGCTGTAGCTTCACCGACTTCCCGAATCCCCAAAGCATACAAAAAGCGGGGGAAACGCGTTTCCTTCGCCGCCTGCAGGGCATTGACCAGATTTTCTGCTGACTTCTGCCCCATTCTTTCCAGGCTGGCAATTTCATCGGCAGTGAGCAGAAACAGATCGGCCGGGTTTTTAATCATACCGTTATCCACCATCTGCTCGACCAGCTTATCGCCAAGGCCATCAATATCCATGGCCTTGCGCGAGGCAAAATGTTTTATCGCCTCTTTACGCTGTGCGGCACAGAACAGACCGCCGCTACACCGCGATACCGCTTCCCCGTCTTCACGCTCAACATCAGAACCGCAAATCGGGCATTCGGTCGGCATCACGAATTCGCGCACATTGCCTGGCCGTTTCGAGTCGATGACTTTAACAATTTCCGGGATCACATCACCGGCACGGCGCACAATCACCGTATCGCCTATACGGACATCTTTTCGCCGGATCTCATCTTCGTTGTGCAAGGTCGCATTGGAAACGGTGACGCCACCCACAAACACCGGCTTCAGCCGCGCCACCGGGGTCAAAGCACCAGTACGTCCCACCTGCACTTCGATATCTTCCACCACGGTCATTTCTTCCTGCGCAGGAAATTTATAGGCAATCGCCCACCGCGGTGCGCGTGAAACAAAGCCCAGTCTTTCCTGTAACACCGTGTTATCAACTTTAAATACAACACCATCAATATCGTAAGGCAGACTGTCGCGGCGCTCACCCAGCCAATTGATATAGTCCTGGCAGGCTTCCAACCCGGTCAGGGTTCTCAGTTCCGGCGAAATGCGACAGCCCATTGTTTCAATCAGACGCATTGCGGCTGAGTGGCTTTCCGGTCTTTCCATACCTTCCAGATAACCAATGCCATAGCAATAGATATCAAGTGGCCGTTTGGCAGTAATTCGTGAATCAAGCTGGCGTAAAGAACCCGCCGCTGCATTTCTGGGATTCACAAAAGCTTTTTTGTTATTTTCCAGCTGACTTTTGTTGAGTTTTTCAAAGCCCGCTTTAGGCATAAAAATCTCACCACGCACTTCTATCACCGCCGGGATATTATCGCCCTGTAACTTCAACGGCACCGACTTGATCGTGCGGACATTGGCAGTGACGTCTTCTCCCCTGCTGCCATCCCCCCGGGTCGCTGCCTGCACCAATACCCCGTTTTCATAACGGATACTGATGGCAAGGCCATCCAGTTTGGGCTCTGCCGCATAAGTTTGTGGTTTATCGGTGTTGAGCCAGTCACGTACCCGCTTATCAAAAGCGACCAACTCATCCTGATCAAAGACATTGTCGAGCGACAACATCGGCATGGCATGCTCGACTTCAGCAAATTTCTGTAGCACTTCACCCCCGACCCGCTGGGTCGGCGAATCAGACGTCAAAAATTCGGGATGCCCCTGTTCCAGCTCCTGCAGCTCACGAAACAGCCTGTCATATTCTGCATCCGGCACTTCCGGATTATCCGCAACGTAATAGAGGTAGTTATAGTGATTGATAAGCTCGCGCAGCTCTGCAGCACGCCGTTCAATCTCAGTTAAAGTAGTCATTCGAAAATTGGTCGCTTTCTGCCTGTGCTGACATCTGATAATTGAGAATTTTGCTGCGGGTGGCTTCCAGTGCTTCGTCACTGACCGGCTGCCTGGATTCATCGCAGAGAATGCCGCCCAGTTGATCGTTAATGCCACGAGCGGTATCCAGCAGATCATCGAACAGTGCCAGACCATTCACTGGTCCCGGAAGGCGGGTGAAGATTAACAGACCCGGCGTGGTCATCGTCACAAATTTATCCGGCAACAAGGTGCCCGGGTCCAGAATATTGGCGACGCTGAACAGAATTTGCTTGCGTGTTCCACCAACATGTTTATGAAAAATTTGCATATCGCCGAAGTGCAGATCATGCTTATCCAGTGCCGCTTTGACCGCCCGACCGGTGAATGCCCTTCCCTCCGGGGCCATAACGGTAAAGGCCACCACCATTTCCCAGTCGGGTTTGTCTTCAGGCGTTTCCTCATTCTGAATCGCAGAGTCGGACTCGTCCACTTCAGGCGGTGGCTCATCGAACAAGTCCGGCTCTCTGTCAGGGGTGTCTGTCAGCCGTGTTTTTTCCTGTTCCGAATAAGATTCGTCTTCGTCATGCAACTCTTGCTCGAAAAGCGCGTCAAAGCGCTGCTGGAAAGAATCATCCTCGCGGGATTCATCAATTTCCAACTCTCTTTCGAAGGCTTTGGCCCGTTCCTGGCTGCGCTGATGTGCATACCAGCTGGTCGCAATAAAGGCGACAATGACAATGAGAGTGAGGACGATGATTTCTAACACTTAATTTAATCTTTTAGTTAAGAGATAATAGTCGTTTAACTTCAATTTGAGATTGTCCATGTCCACGCAAGCAAGCAAACATCTGGAAACCTTTGATAACGCCACGCCCGAGCGTGATTATAGCATTCACATCGAGACACCTGAATTTACCTGTCTCTGCCCCAAAACCGGCCAGCCCGATTTTGCCACGATTAAGCTTGATTATGTACCCGATGAAAAGTGCGTCGAGTTGAAATCGTTCAAACTGTATATGTGGTCTTATCGTGATGAAGGTGCCTTCCATGAAAAAGTCACCAACACTATTCTGAACGATCTGGTCGCAGCCTGCGACCCGCGTTTTATGCGCGTGACCGGTATTTTCAATGTCCGTGGTGGTGTTTACACTACGGTTGTTGCCGAGCACCGTAAAGAGGGCTGGGTACCACCGACACCGGTTCACCTGCCCTAAACAGACTCCGCTTAATGGCTGTTCCGGCACCTGCGTGTGCCGGCACATCCCTGACAGCCTCCTCGCTTTCAAACCGAATCTATGTATTGCATCATGCTTTCACAGGCATAATGCGTTTTTCAAGCTTTTACCTTGCGTTAATTATCAATCATCCTAAAGGCGCTGGCAGGGATACTTGTCTGTGGCAAACTAGCTGCTGGACTGCCATCAAATGCGCCAACTCGTTTAATCAGAGCCTGTGATGACTTGATGGTAACTGACGACGTATCCATTTTTATTCCGAGGTAAACATGCAGAATATTGTCCGAGGCGCCCGCTACCTGCTTCAGGGGTTTTCGCTTATTAATCAGCCCGGCGTGCGTCGCTTCGCCTATCTACCAATGTTGATTAACACGGTGTTATTCAGCATCGCCATCTGGTTCGGTGTGTCAAATTTCGGCGGCTGGCTGGATGCACTGATGCCGGACTGGCTGCCGACCTGGCTGGAAAGTGTGTTGACCTGGCTTATCTGGCCGCTGTTTGTATTGTTACTGGTGATTATTGTGTTCTTCACCTTCTCCGTCGTCGCTAATATTCTAGCTGCGCCTTTTAACGGCATCCTGGCCGAAATGGTGGAAAGGAATGTGGCCGGCACGCCACCACCGGAGATGCCCTGGGCGCAGATGCTCAAAGACAGTCCCAAAATGATCTTCAATGAGCTGCGTAAGACCGGTTATCTGCTGCTGTGGGTAATACCTTTATTTATTCTCTCGTGGATACCCGGTCTTAATCTGTTTGCTCCGGCCCTGTGGCTGCTTTTCACCAGCTGGACTTTGGCGCTGGATTACCATGATTACCCGATGGGTAACCACCAACTTGATTTCCGTCAACAACGCAGCATTCTCAGGAACAACCGCGGACTGGCTTTAGGTTTTGGTGGTGCCACGATGCTGGCAACGATGATTCCGATAGTGAATTTTCTGGTGATTCCGGCTGCTGTCGCCGGCGCGACGGTGCTATATCTGGACAACCTGAAACAAGCCTGATTAGAGCTTGGCTATCGCCTGGTCCAGAATGGATTCAATATCCCATTCACAGGAGCCACACCCGGAGATCGCACCGGTTTTACGGGAGATGGTGTCAGGGTCAATGATGCCCTGTTCAACCAGACTCAGAATCTTGCCGCGGGTTGTGCCACTGCAATCGCAGATTACTTCGTCGAGTTCGGCTTGGTTGGCTTCGGTCATAGTTACTGATAATGCAATAAACACAAATATTATCGCTTAACTGACCTCTTTTCTCATCCTCAGTTTCAATTAAATAAATACTGCCACTTGCAAGCAAGTGCCGCGACTCAGGCTTGTATCAACAACCAGGCAGCAATGACTAAAAGCATGAGGGCAAAAAGAAAGCGCAATTTGTTCAGTGATGTGAACGCCAGGTTTTCACCCAGTTTAGCGGCTGCCACCACATAAGCGAGTTTGCTTACTGCTACGCTGCTGATGGTAATAATGAACAGAATAAACATATCGATCAGAGCCAGGCTCGACACTTCAACAAAAGCCGGCAAAATGGCCACATAGAACAAAATCGCTTTGAAATCGGCGAGTGTCAGCATCAGCCCCGCTATAAATCCCTGCCAGTCATTGCGGTTTGCTGCCAATGCGGATTGAGCGGATTTATTTTGTCTTTGCCAAAGCAGCCCCACAGCAAGATAAATAAGAACAAGAGCCGCGATAAATCTCACGATAAACCAGTGATTTTCCAATAATGGATAGACTGTCACCAGACCTGACAATGCCAGCATAAGCCAGATAACATCGCCGACCACAATGCCCGCTGCTGTATAGACGCCGGATCGAAATCCCCGGGCCAGCGTGTCCGACGTAACCATCAGCACACTCAGGCCAGGTAACGCAGCCATGGACACGAGAGCAAGGCTGAGCCCAAGTAGTTCAATTGGATGCATTCTTTTTCCCGTAGATTTTGACAGGCTCCATCATAGCGACTTTTGTGATGCCAGCCACAGGCTGCTTCAATTACTCATGCTAACGTCACTTTGTACCGCTTCTGAATATTCTGTAATGCGCTAATTTCAGCAGTGCTAGAATCGGAACTCCTCAAGGAGGCGCCAATGAAGAAGTATCCTTTTTTGTTCTGCGTTCTGCTGTTGTTATCACCATCAACATTCGCCGATAGAAAGTTATTTGTACCGGATGTGACCCATGACATATTCCGCGATCAGGTTGTCGATTTTGTACGGGCCGTCGCTAAAGAGCATATTCAGCAGGCACCGCTGGCCGAGCTGAACCAACTGGAACGTGACTGGGATAACCACTATCAACGTACCAATTGGCAAATCACTGTCAGCGCTTATCATCGGGGCGATCTGGTTGGCAAAGCAAGTGCCAACGGCAAAGATCTGACATCGACCCTGCGACAGGCCACTTTTAAAACAATGCAGGCCGGTGGTGAAGTTGATGAAGACATTATTGAGGATTACCGCTTCAAAATCGCGTTCGATTATCACCCGTCACGGCGTTACAGCATCATTGATTACAAAGGGCGTGGTGTCGAAGCCCTGGGTCATCGTGTGGCGGTGAGATCAATCAATAACCATGATATTCAAGCCCAGATTAATGCCAGCCTCGCTTACTTGCTGCGCCAGCAGGATCCGGAAATGCATGGCTTTTTTAAATTCTACAATGCCGACAAGGATGAGGCGGAAGACCTGCTGCGCACGACCTATTCCGCCACTGCACTCTACACACTGATCCGACTGAATGGCTTGCAGCCTGATCCCGATATCGAAGCTCGCTTTGCTGATATTGCTAAGTTCCTGCTCGCACGGCAATTAAAAACAGGGCCTCATGCCGGCGGATTTGATTACGGCTTTAACCCCGAAACCGGCAAAGGTACCTGCAGGATAGTGGTGGGTACCACGTCTAAAACCATTTATAGCCTGTTGTTGATGAATCAGCATGAACCGCAGAACCCGGATTATCTGGATGCTGCCAAAGCCGCCGGCAACTGGCTGCTGACGATGATAAAAGATGACGGTAATGTGGTTCCGATTGCCAGATGCAAAGACGGCAAATGGACACTCAAAGATAAGCAGTCATTTCTTTATACCGGGCAAGTGTTATCAGCCTTAGCCAGGCTTTATGCGGTCACAGGCGATAACAATTATCTCGCTGGTGCACATAAGATTGCCGACTTGCTACTGAAAGAGGTCGCTGAACAGGGACCACTGGTTGCTGATGACTACCGTCCTGCCAACTCGATTTCATCCAGCTGGGTCATGATGTCGTTGATAGATCTCGCAAAAGTTGATCCGGCACCTGTCTACCGCAAAACGATTATTGAAATCGCGGATGTCCTGCTGCAACGACAGATTGTCAGCCAGAGTGGGGTCCTAGGGATTTTGCCTCCAAATACTGCAAAAACCTCCGAAGCCCCCGTGTTTGCTAGCCTGTAGAGAGGCATCAATTTTTACTTATCGGCCGATAGCCCTCAATCGGCGCCATTAAAT
>Ga0189284_100349_pt1 | contig 28721 bp, 26 predicted proteins | sample N32C7minimetaG_FD_130314 | JGI IMG/M metagenome (GOLD analysis project Ga0189284, IMG submission 130314) | Marine microbial communities from the Costa Rica Dome - N32 C7 mini metaG | ecosystem: Environmental > Aquatic > Marine > Oceanic > Photic zone | place: Costa Rica: the Eastern Pacific...
TATACCCGACATGCGCGGGCTGGTCCGGGTCGATCTCGTGGATCATCGGCAGCATCCCCGCCGCCACGATGAACCGCCCCGTCACCTCGCGCAGCCCCGCCTCGGCCAGGCTCCGGGTCAGGTCGTTCAGCCGGTCGGTATCCAGCAGCGGATCGGCCCCGCCGACCAGCCACAGATCGCCCTCCAGCCGGCCATCCGTCACCACCCCATCGGCCAGCACCCTTGTGCGGAACCGGTAGCCGGGACCGAGCCGGTTGAGCGCGTAGGCCGCCGTCAGCGCCTTGGTGACCGAGGCGGGCGGCATCGCGCGCAGCGGGTTGACCGCCTCCAGCATCACGCCCGAATTGGCATCGGCCACGGCAAAGGACACCGTCCCGCCAAGGGCGGCCTCCGCGATCAGCTCGGCAGCCTCTTGCACCGTGCGCTGCTGGAACCCACCGGGCCTGCGAACAGGATAGGGGGACAATTCCGGCGGCATCGCAAAGCCCGCCTGGGCCAGCCCCGCCAATGCTCCGCTCAAAAACAGGCGTCTTGAAACCATTTTGTCAAAAACCCTTCTGTCCCCCCGACTAAACCCAAAAGGCGGCGTTATCTCAACCCTTTCGCCGGTCACAAAAACCTCATATGCGCGGGGCCATGACCCATCCGATCCGCCAGGCGCTGCCGCTCGTCCTCCTTGCCATGTGCCTGATCCCGGCGGGGGATACGGCGGGCAAGATCCTGGGCGAGGCCCAGGGCGTGCATCCGGTCTTCATCGCCTGGAGCCGCTTTGCCATCGGTGCGATCCTGCTGGCCCCCTTTGTCACCACCGCGATGCCAATGCGGCTTTTCCTTGACTGGCGGGTCTGGCTGCGGGCGCTTCTGGTCGTCGGCGGTATCACCTCGATCCTGACCGCCCTGCGCACGGAACCCATGGCCAATGTCTTCGGCGCGTTCTTCGTCGGCCCGATCCTCAGCTATTTCCTCTCCGCCCTCCTGTTGCGAGAGCCGATCACGCCCATCCGCACGCTGCTGCTCCTGCTGGGATTCATGGGGGTTCTGCTGGTTGTCAAACCCGGCTTCGGCATGACGCCGGGGCTTGGCTTCGCGGTGCTGGCGGGCACCTTCTATGGCGGCTTCCTCACCGCCTCGCGCTGGCTGGCGCAGGTCGGACGGCCCCGCGCGCTGATGCTGACGCAGCTTGTCATCGGGGCGCTGGTGCTGGCCCCCTTCGGCCTGATGACCATGCCGCCGCTCACCCTGCCGGTGGTGGCGCTGTCCGGGGCCTCGGCGCTTGGCTCCATGCTTGGAAACCTGCTCCTGATCCTGGCCCTGCGCCTCGCACCCGCCTCGCGCGTGGCCCCCTTCGTCTACATGCAACTGGTCGCGGCCACGGCCCTTGGCTGGATCGTCTTCGGCGACCTGCCCGATCTTCTCGCCACGCTCGGCCTGGCGCTGCTCATCGTCACCGGCCTCGCCAGCCTGACATTGCGCGAGCGGCCCTAACGGCTCCACTCGCCCCGCGCCCGGATCTCGCTCGACGACACATCCACCATCGGCACGTTCAGGAAACACCAGGCGGGCGCGACCATATGGGCCAGCCCGCCCGCCGCAGATGCACTCACTTTCCAATCCCGGTAGACCCGCGCCGCCTTGCCCGACCGGGCCGAGATCCTCTGCCCGGGCCGCGCCAGCACGCCCATCGGCACGTTCTCGGCGATCCACTGCCAATCCTGCCAGCGATGCAGATCGGCAAGGCTGTCGGCCCCCATCAGCCAGACAAAGCGCACACCGGGATAAAGCGCGAAGAGGCGGGCCAGCGTCTGCGCCGTATAGCGCGTGCCGATCCGTGCCTCTATATCCGTGACCTCGATGCGCGGATGCGTGACCAGCGCCCGCGCTGCCTGCATCCGCCGTTCCAGCGGCGCAGGCCCCTCGCGCTTCAACGGATTGCCGGGGCTGACCAGCCACCAGACGCGGTCCAGCCCGAACCGCTTCAGCGCCTCGCGGCTGACATGGACATGGCCCGCATGGGGCGGGTCGAACGACCCCCCGAACAGGCCCACGGTCTGACCGGGGCAGGCATATGGCAATCCGGCACGCATCATGACGGCCCTTGTCGCGGGGCTTTGCCGCCAAGTCCAGTGGCTTGGGCTTGACTTGCCCCTTGTGCAGCGGTCAGCCTGCCCGCGAAAGGGAAATCCCATGACCAATTTCGACAGCGACAAGGCCGCAGAGCTTCACCGCCACCTGCACAGCCACCTGCCTTCCGATCCCGCGCTGCGCGTCAAGGCGCTGGAAAGCCTCGCCGTTGAACGCGGCCTCGTCGCGCCCGAGACCATCGACGCCTGGGTCGAGGCCTATTCCGAACATATCGGCCCGATGCGCGGCGCGCAGGTCATCGCGCGCGCCTGGACCGACCCCGATTTCAAGTCCCGCCTGATGGAGAACGCGACCGAGGCCATCAAGGATTTTGGCTTTGAAGGCAACGCCACCGGCCACCTGCACGCGGTCGAAAACACCGATGCGCAACACAACATGGTCGTCTGCACGCTCTGCTCCTGCTATCCGTTCTCGATCCTGGGCATGTCGCCCGCGTGGTACAAATCCGCCGCCTACCGCTCCCGCGCCGTGCGCGAACCGCGCGCCGTGCTGGCCGAGTTCGGCGTGCGCCTGCCCGACGATGTCGCCCTGCGCGTCTGGGACAGCACCGCCGAGCTGCGCTATATCGTGGTGCCGCAACGCCCCGAGGGCACAGACGGCTGGGACGCGGATCGCCTCGCCGGGATCGTCACCCGCAATTCCATGATCGGGACCGAGCGCGACCTGAGAGCGGAGGGCTGAGCCATGGACGGCATCCACGATCTCGGCGGCAAACAGGGCCACGGGCCCGTTCCGGTGGACACCGGCGACGCGCCCTTTTCGCATGATTGGGAACGCCGCATGTGGGGCCTCGCGCGCGAAGGGCTGGTCCCTTCCATGACCATCGACTGGTTCCGCCACGGGCTGGAGATGATGGTGCCCGCCGACTACCTGACCCAGTCCTATTTCGAGAAATGGGCCACGAATTACCTGATGATCTTCGCCGATGACGGCATTGCCTCGTTGCAGGAGATCGAGGCCGGCCACGTCGCCGACCCTGCCCCGCGCGCGGCGGCAAAGACCACCGAGGAAGTCGTCGAACAGGTCCGCGCGGGGTGCACGGATTTCTCTCTCCCGCCCGATGCCCCGGCGAAATTTTCCATTGGTGACAAGGTGTTGACGCTGGATCACGGTACCGCGCCGCACACCCGCCTGCCCGGCTATGCGCGCGGCAGGCACGGCACCATCATCGCGCATCATGGCGCGCATCTGCTGCCCGATGAAGGCGCGAGGGGCCGCCACGTGGGCGACCACCTCTACACCATCAGCTTCACCGCGCGCGAGCTTTGGGGGCCGGATGCCCACCCCGCCGACACGGTCACGCTGGAACTGTGGGAAAGCTACCTTGTTCCGCCCCGATGATCCCCTGAAACCCCGCGATCCGGTCTTCGACGAGGCGTGGCAGGCGCAGGTGCTGGCGATCGCCGACACACTGGTGCAGGCGGGCCGGTTTTCCGCCACCGACTGGGCCGACACCCTCGGGGCCGAATTGCGCGCGGCGCAGGCGGGGGGCCAGCCCGACACGACCGAGACCTACTACCTCGCCGCCCTAGCCGCCCTTGAAAAGCTGGCCACTACGGCCACCGACCTGACCCCCTCCGACCTCACCTCCCGCAAGGCGGAATGGGCGCGCGCCTATCTGCACACGCCCCATGGCGACCCGGTCCTGCTCACTCGCGGGCAGGACCGCTGAGGCGCGGTTTCAGCCCCACGGCAGGGGCAACAATCTCATATCCGGGCGCCGCCTCCGCCCTCCCGCCAGCCTGATTGCCCCTGCCTCTCATCCCCTATATCAAGGCGCGAAATTCGGACTTTCCCCAGAGGATGCGCAATGGCTGCTTACCAATATGTCTACCACATGGATGGCGTCTCCAAGACCTATCCCGGCGGCAAGAAATGCTTCGAGAACATCCGCCTGAGCTTCCTGCCCGGTGTCAAGATCGGCGTCGTCGGCCCCAACGGCGCGGGTAAATCCACCCTGATGAAGATCATGGCCGGGATCGACAAGGATTTCACCGGCGAGGCCTGGGCCGCCAAGGGCGCGCGTGTCGGCTACCTCCCGCAGGAGCCGCAGCTTGATGAGGCCAAGACCGTCCGCGAGAACGTCATGGAAGGTGTCGCCGAAAAGAAGGCCAAGCTCGACCGCTTCAACGAGCTGGCGATGAACTATTCCGACGAGACCGCCGAGGAAATGGCGCAGCTTCAGGACGAGATCGACTCGGAAAACCTCTGGGATCTCGACGCCCAGATCGACGTCGCGCTCGAAGCCCTGCGCTGCCCGCCCGATGACGCGATGCCCGAAAACCTCTCGGGCGGGGAAGCCCGCCGGGTGGCGCTGTGCAAGCTGCTGCTTGAGGCGCCTGACATGCTGCTGCTCGATGAGCCGACCAACCACCTGGACGCGGAAACCATCGCCTGGCTGCAACAGCACCTCATCGACTACAAGGGCACGATCCTGATCGTCACCCATGACCGCTATTTCCTCGACGACATCACCGGCTGGATCCTGGAGCTCGACCGCGGCCGCGGCATCCCCTACGAGGGCAACTACTCCGCCTGGCTGGAGCAGAAGGCCAAGCGTCTGGCGCAGGAGGCGCGCGAGGACAAATCCAAGCAGAAGACGCTGGAGCGCGAACTGGAATGGATGCGCCAGGGCCAGAAGGCGCGCCAGGCCAAGTCCAAGGCCCGGATCGCCGCCTATAACGAGCTGGCCGAAACTTCGGAGCGCGAGAAGCTCTCCCGCGCCACCATCGTCATCCCCAACGGCCCCCGCCTCGGCGGCAAGGTGATCGAGGTCGAGAATCTGCAAAAGGCCTATGGCGACAAGCTTCTGGTCGAAGATCTGAGCTTCGCCCTGCCGCCGGGCGGCATCGTCGGCGTGATCGGCCCCAACGGCGCGGGCAAATCGACCCTCTTCCGGATGCTGACGGGCCAGGAACAGCCCGATGGCGGCTCCATCGAATATGGCGACACGGTGGACCTGTCCTATGTCGATCAGTCCCGCGATGCGCTGAACCCGAATGCGACTGTGTGGGAGGAGATCTCGGGCGGGGCCGAACTGATCGAACTGGGTGACGCCAGCGTCAATTCCCGCGCCTATTGCTCCTCGTTCAATTTCAAGGGCGGCGACCAGCAGAAGAAGGTCGGGCAATTGTCAGGCGGCGAGCGCAACCGCGTCCACATGGCCAAGCTCCTGAAAGAGGGCGGCAACGTCCTGCTCCTCGACGAGCCGACCAACGACCTCGACGTCGAAACCCTGCGCGCGCTTGAGGATGCGTTGGTGGACTTCGCCGGCTGCGCCGTGGTGATCAGCCACGACCGCTTCTTCCTCGACCGCATCTGCACACATATCCTGGCCTTCGAGGGCGAGGCGCATGTGGAATGGTTCGAAGGCAATTTCGAGGATTACGAGGAAGACAAGAAGCGCCGCCTGGGCGCGGATGCGCTGGAGCCCAAACGACTGAAGCACAAGAAATTCGTCCGCTAGGACGGGTTTCTTGGGCTTCACGCTTTGGGGTCAAGGCGTGCGCGGCAGTCGCTTTTCAACGAAAAGCGATGAGAGCGTCACCCGGTTGAGTGCTTAATGAGAGTGAAAGCCGAAGCGGCTGAAGCACAAGAAATTTGTGCGGTAGGTTCCTTCAAGACGAACAAGCAGGTCCAGGATGCGCATCAGGTGGAGCCCTTCTGCTGGCGACTGACCGTATCGCCATCAGCACAAGACGCATGAGCCTGCAAACTCACCCCCCTCAGAAATCGACCGCGATGCCCTTCTTCTCCCAATCGCCGTAGCGCACCGGCTCCGGGCCGTCGCGGCCACCCAGTTCCGTGGGCAGCGCGACTTCGCCTTTCGCCTTGCGGCGTGCCTCGGCCTCGGCCAGCGCGCGTTGCGCTTCGGGGGGCAGGTCGGGACGGTCTGTCGGGTCGCTCATCGGCGGGGCTCCTTGTGAAGGCTTTGGCTTTGATATACGCCCCCCGGGGGTCAGGACAAGAGGAGCGCCCGATGCCAGAGACCGGCCTTTCCGCCCGCCGCGCGGCGCTGGATCACCTTTACGGCGTGCTCTGGGAAAGGCGTCTGCTGACGCATCATTCCGCGCCCGATCTGCCGCCCGAGGACGCCGCCCGCGCCGGGCGTCTCACCCTCACCGTGCTGCGTCACCTGGGCCGGTTGGATGCCGTGCTGCGCCCCTACCTGGAACGTCGCCCCAACATGGCGGTGCAGAACATCCTGCGCCTTGGCGCGGCGGAACTGCTGGTCGACGGGTCCGAGGCGCATGGCGTCGTCAGCTCGCTGGTCGAGGTTGCCAAACGCAACGCCCGCACCCGGCGCGGGGCGGGGCTGGTCAATGCGGTGCTGCGCAAGGTGGATACCGAGGCGCGGGAGGCATGGCAGGCGACCCCGCCGCAGAAACTGCCCGTCTGGCTGCGCAAGCCGCTGCACAAAGCCTACGGGACCGACATATTGCAGGCCATCGAGGCCGCCCATGAACGCCCCGCGCCGCTGGACCTGACCCCGAAACCGGGCGTCACGCTGGAGGGCGCGGAAACCCTGCCGACCGGCTCGCTGCGGCTGTCCGGCGCGCAGGTCTCGGCCCTGCCCGGCTACGCGCAGGGCGACTGGTGGGTGCAGGACGCCGCCGCCGCGATGCCTGCGCGCCTTCTGGGCGATGTCACGGGTCAATCCGTGCTCGACCTTTGTGCCGCCCCTGGCGGCAAGACCATGCAACTGGCCGCAGGCGGCGCGGATGTCACCGCGCTGGATATCTCCGAACACCGCCTCAACCGCGTCGCCGAAAACCTCGCCCGCACGCAGCTGACCGCCACGCTCATCACCGCCGACCTGCTGACCTGGGAGGGCGGGAAGTATGACGCCATCTTGCTCGATGCGCCCTGCTCGGCCAGCGGCACCATCCGCCGCCATCCCGACCTGCCCTTCGTCAAGACGGCGGACGAGGTGGAGGCGCTCACCAAGCTCCAGATGCAGATGCTCGACAAGGCGTTGACCCATCTCGAACCCGGCGGGCGGATGGTGTTCTGCACCTGCTCGCTCCTGCCGAACGAGGGCGAGAATCAGGTCAAGGCGGCGCTCAAACGCCATGACGGTTTGCGGGTGATCCCGACCGATCCGACCCCGCTTGGCGGCGACGTGACCTGGGCCAGCCCCGAAGGCGGCCTGCGCCTGCGCCCTGATTACTGGGCCGAACAGGGCGGGATGGACGGGTTTTACATGGCTCTTTTGCAAAAGCCCTGATGCCTGTATCCTCGCTCTCAAAACATAAACGAGAGCAGCCAGCGCGCCCTGATGCCTGAAACCCTGTCCCCGGCCCCGATTTCCCTGCGGGAACGACCCGGACGGATCCTGCGATCCGTCAACCGGTGGGCGGCGTGGCGGGCCGGGTTCTCGCCCCGCGCGCGCGGCTTCACCTCGCAGCCCGATCCCCGCTCCATCGGCTCGGACACGCGCGGGCGGCAGCTCATGTCGGGCAACCTGCTTTTCGCCGGTGTCCTCATGCAACTGCCCGAGGATCTGCCCTGGGCGATCGCCCCCCCCTCGGACGCGTTCGAGGATGAGCTGCACGGCTTCGAATGGCTCGACCACCTGGCCGCGATCGCCGATGGCTCGGGGCGTCCCATGGCGCAGGACTGGCTGGCCGATTGGCTGAAACGCTATGGTTCCGGCAAAGGCCCCGGCTGGACGCCCGATCTGGTGGGCCGGCGGCAGATCCGCTGGATCAGCCACGCGCTGTTCCTGATGAGCGGGCAGAGCACGGCGGAAACCCGCGCCTTCTTCGCCGCCCTGGGCCGCCAGACCGCCTTTCTCGCGCGGCGCTGGAGGGCCACCTCGCACGGGCTGCCCCGGTTCGAGGCGCTGACCGGCCTGATCTATTCCGCCTGCGCCCTGACCGGGATGGAACATCACCTGCCCGCCGCCCTGCGCGCGCTGGCCTCGGAATGCGCGCATGAGATCGACGCCTCGGGCGGCATCGTCACCCGCAACCCCGAGGAATTGCTCAACGTCTTCACCCTGCTGACCTGGGCCGCCGCCGTGTTGCAGGAATCGGGCAAGAAACCCGACCCCGCGGTCAACACCGCGATCATGCGCATCGCCCCCACCCTGCGCAGCCTGCGCCACGCCGATGGCGCGCTGGCCCGGTTCCAGGGCGGCGGGCGCGGCGCGCCGGGGCGGCTGGACCAGGCGCTGTCGCAATCGGGCGTGCGGCCCTCGATCCTCAAGGGGTTGGCGATGGGATACGCGCGCCTCTCTGCCGGGCGCACCTCCATCGTGGTCGATGCAAGCCCCCCGATGATGGGGCCGGACGCGCTCAACTCGCACGCCTCGACGCTCGCCTTCGAGATGACCAGCGGCCGCCGCCCCGTGATCGTGAATTGCGGTTCCGGGGCCAGTTTCGGGGCCGACTGGCGGCGCGCGGGCCGGGCCACGCCGTCGCATTCCACCCTCTCGATCGAGGGCTATTCATCGTCTCGCCTTGGCCGCCGCGCGGCGCATCAAGGTGTGGTGCGGCAGGCGCTGATCGACGGGCCGCAAACCGTCGAGGTGCAGGAGGCCGAGACCGGCGCCGCCCGCGCCATCGCCTTTTCGCATGACGGATACCGCCGCACCCATGGCCTTGTGCATCTGCGCAGCCTGTCCTTGGAAAACGACGGGCGCCTCCTGCGCGGCGAAGACGGGCTGGCCGCCCTCGACGCCCAGGACCGCGACACGCTGGACCGGGTCATCGCCCGCCTGCCGATGGACGGAATCCCCTATTCGGTCCGCTTCCACCTGCACCCCGATATCGAGGCCAAGCTGGACATGAACGGCAGCGCCGTCTCGCTGACCTTACGCGGCGGCGAAACCTGGGTCTTCCGCCACGGGCAGGAGGCCAGCCTGAGCCTGGAGAAAAGCGTTTACCTCGAATCCGGGCGCCTCAAGCCACGCGCGACAAAACAGATCGTTCTATCTTCCCGCCTGACCGATTATGGGTCCGCCGTAAGCTGGAGCCTGGCCAAGCCCACGGATACCCCGCGCGGCCATCGTGACTATGAACGTGACGATGACTGGCTCTGATCAGATCGAGGACGAGACCATGACCCACATCCCCCTGCGCCGCGCGCTGATTTCCGTGTCCGACAAGACCGGGCTGATCGAATTTGCGCGAGGATTGGCCGCGCGGGGCGTCGAATTGCTCTCGACCGGCGGCTCGGCCCGCGCGATGCGCGAGGCGGGGCTTGAGGTGCGCGACGTGGCCGACCTGACCGGCTTTCCCGAGATGATGGATGGCCGCGTGAAGACGCTGCATCCCAAGGTTCATGGCGGGCTCTTGGCCCTGCGCGACAATGCCGATCACAGGGCGGCGATGCAGGCGCACGGGATCGAGGGCATCGACCTGCTTGTCGTCAACCTCTACCCGTTCGAGGACACCGTGGCAGGCGGCGCGGATGTGGACACCTGCATCGAAAACATCGACATCGGCGGCCCCGCGATGATCCGCGCGGCGGCCAAGAACCACGCCTTTGTCACCGTCGTGGTGGATGTGCAGGATTACGACAAGCTGCTCGGCGATCTCGACCAGCATGATGGAGCGACCTGCCCCGGGTTCCGGCGCAAGCTGGCGCAACGGGCCTATGCGCGCACGGCAGCCTATGACGCGGCGGTCTCGACCTGGATGGCCGGGATCATGGATGATCCCGCCCCGCGCCGTCGCGCCTTTGCCGGAACGCTCGCCCAGACCCTGCGCTACGGCGAGAACCCGCATCAGGCGGCCAGCTTCTACACCGATGGCACGCACCGCCCCGGCGTCGCCACCGCGCGCCAGCACCAGGGCAAGGCGCTGTCCTATAACAACATCAACGACACCGACGCGGCGTTCGAGCTGGTGGCCGAGTTCGACCCCGCCGACGGCCCCGCCTGTGCCATCATCAAACACGCCAACCCCTGCGGCGTCGCCACCGGCAAGACCTTGCTGGAGGCGTATAAATCGGCCTTCGACTGCGACCGGACCTCGGCCTTCGGCGGCATCGTCGCGCTGAACCAGCCGCTGGATGAGGAGACCGCGCAGGAGATTGCCGGGATCTTCACCGAAGTGGTGATCGCGCCCGGGGCCAGCGATGGGGCCATGAGTATTTTTGCCAAGAAGATGAACCTGAGGTTGCTTACCACCGATGGCCTGCCCGACCCCCGGGCGGGCGGGTTGACCTACCGGCAGGTCGCGGGCGGCATGCTGGTGCAGGACAAGGATGTGGGCTTTGTCGGCCCGGACGACCTGAAGGTCGTGACCAGGCTGGCGCCCACCGAGGACCAGATGCGCGATCTGCTTTTTGCCTGGAAGGTCGCGAAACACGTCAAGTCCAACGCCATCGTCTATGTCAAGGACGGCGCCACCGTAGGTGTGGGCGCAGGCCAGATGAGCCGGCTGGATTCGGCGCTCATTGCCGCGAAAAAGGCCCGCCGCATGGCCGAGGCGATGGACCTTCCCGCGCCGCTGACGCAAGGCTCCGCCGTCGCCTCGGACGCGTTCTTTCCCTTCGCCGACGGTCTGCTGGAGGCCGCCGCCGCGGGGGCGTCCTGCGTGATCCAGCCCGGCGGCTCGATGCGCGACGACGAGGTGATTGCCGCCGCCGACGAGGCGGGGCTTGCCATGGTCTTCACCGGCATGCGCCATTTCCGGCACTGAGAAAGGAGACCCCGATGCGCCTGACCTTCATCGCCGCCGTCCTTGCCTTTCTGGCCGACCAGGCCAGCAAGACCTGGATCCTCTACGGGCTGGGGCTTGCCACGCGCGGCCCGGTCGAGGTCATCCCCGGCATCCTCACCTTCCGCCTCGGCTGGAACACCGGCGTGAATTTCGGCCTCTTCGCCAACAGCGCCGAGACCACGCGCTGGATCCTCATCGCCATCGCGCTGATCATCTCGGCCTGGATCCTGTGGTGGGCACGCACCGGGCTGACGCGGGCCATGGCGCTGATCTCGGCGGGGCTCATCGTCGGCGGGGCGCTGGCCAACGCGCTGGACCGGGTGATCTACGGCGCGGTGGTGGACTTCCTCAACACCACCTGCTGCGGCTTTCAGAACCCCTACACATTCAACATTGCCGATATCGCCATCTTTGCGGGGGCCGCCGGGTTGCTGATCTTCGCGGATGCGAAGAAGATCACCCCGTGACGGCAGGAAAAACATGCGTTAAACCATGCGCAAAGGAGTGGCTGAATGAGCAGGTTTCGCAAGAGCTTGGGAATAGGTCTGGTGCTTTTGGCACTGGCGGCCTGCGAACAGGGGGATCCCACCCTGCTGAACCTGCGCGCCACCGGCGAGGGCCCGGATGAGTTCGGCGTGCTGCCGACCCGTCCCCTGGAAATGCCCGCCGACCTCAACGCCCTGCCCGCCCCCACGCTCGGCGGCCAGAACCGCGTCGATCCCGACCCCGAGGCCGATGTGGCGGCCGCCCTTGGCGGCAACGTGAACCGCGCCGCGGCTGGCAGCAACAGCCTGATGACCCACGCCACCCGCTTCGGCGTCGCGGCGGGCATCCGCGACGCGCTGGCCCGCGAAGACCTGGAGTTCCGCCGCCAGAACGATGGCCGCCTGCTGGAACGCATCTTCAACGTCAATGTCTATCACCGCGCCTATCGCCAGATGGCGCTGGACCGCTACCGCGAGCTTGAGAGGATGCGCGCCGCCGGGATCCGCACGCCGGCCGCCCCGCCGCAATCCATCGGCAACGTCAACTGAGCTTCACATCGACGTCAGTGCGCTTGATGCGGGACCGAAACCCCGTATGTCTAAGGGCGACAATCCTATCTGAGAGGTTGAGAATGCTGCGATTTGCGCTGGCCGCCGGACTGGCCGCGATGGCCCTGACCGGACCCGCCCGGGCCGCCGAAGTCACCGAGTTCACCCTGGAAAACGGCCTGCAGGTGGTCGTGATCGAGGATCACCGCACCCCCGTCGTCGTCCACATGCTGTGGTATCGTGCCGGCGCGGCGGATGAACCCATCGGCAGTTCCGGCATCGCGCATTTCCTCGAACACCTGATGTTCAAGGCCACCGAGATGCTGGAAAACGGCGAGTTCTCGCGCACGGTCGAGGCCAATGGCGGCTCGGACAACGCCTTCACCTCGTGGGATTACACCGGCTATATCCAACGCATCGCCGCCGACCGGCTCGGGCTGATGATGCAGATGGAGGCCGACCGGATGCGGAACCTCCTGCTCACGGATGAGGATATCGAGACCGAGCGCAGCGTGATCCTGGAAGAACGCGCCCAGCGCACCGACAGCAGCGCGGGCGCGCTCTTCACCGAACAGATGCGCGCGTCGCTCTACCTGGCCCATCCCTACCGCATCCCGATCATCGGCTGGCGCCATGAGGTCGAGACCCTTGGCCGTGAGGATGTCTTCGAGTTCTACCAGGACCATTACGCGCCCGATAACGCGATCCTCATCGTCGCGGGCGACGTCACGCCGGATGAGGTCCGCGCCCTGGCCGAGCAATATTACGGCCCGCTGGAGCCCTCGGGCATCGAAGCCCGCGAACGGCCCATGGACCCGCCCATCATCGCCGACCGCCGCGTCTATTACGAAGACCCGCGCGTGTCCGATCCCTACGTCATCCGCAGCTATCTCGCCCCCGAACGCGACCCCGGCGATCAGCGCATGGCGGCGGCGCTCACCCTGCTGTCCAACATCCTCGGCGGCTCCGGCCAGACCTCGCTGATGCCGCGCATCCTCCAGGTCGAGGAGGAACGCGCGCTCTACACCTCCGCCTCCTATGGTGGCACCAACCTGGATGACACCGTGTTCTCGATCTTCAACGTCCCCGTGCCCGGCGTGACACTGGAGGAGGCCGAGGCCGACATGGACCGCGTCATCGCGCAGTTCCTGGAAGAGGGCATCGACCCCGAACAGTTCGAGCGCATCAAGTTCCAATGGGCCGCCGACCAGATCTTCATGCAGGACGATGTCGGACAACTGGCGCGCAGCTACGGGGCCGCGCTGACCTCGGGCCTCACCGTGGCCGATGTGCAGGCCTGGCCCGACATCATCGCCTCGATCACGGAAGAGGAGGTGATGGACGCCGCCCGCCTCATCTTCGAGGAGACCCATTCCGTCACCGGCTATCTGACCGCCCCAGAAGACCAGTAAGGACACTCCCCCATGATGATCCGCGCATTTCTCACCTTCCTGGTTCTCCTCGCCGCCCCCGCCCAGGCGCAGGTCGATATCAGGCAAGTCACCTCGCCCGGCGGCATCACCGCCTGGCTCGTGCAGGACGACACCATCCCCTTCGTCGCGCTGGATATCCGGTTCCAGGGGGGCACCTCGCTGGACGCGCCCGGAAAGCGCGGCGCGACCTACCTGATGACCGGTCTGCTCGAGGAAGGCGCGGGCGACCTCGATTCGCGTGAATTTGCCACCCGCGTCGAAACCCTCGCGGCGCGGTTCGGGTTTGACGCAAGCGTCGATTCCGTCTCGATCACCGCCCAGATGCTGACCCAGAACCGCGACGAGGCCGCCGAGCTTCTGCGCCTCGCCCTCCAGGAACCCAGTTTCGAGCAGGACGACCTCGACCGCGTGCGCGGCCAGGTGCTGGCCATCATCGACCGCAACGCCAACGACCCCAGCGAGATCGCGGGCACCGAATTCTACGCGCAGGCCTTCGGCGATCACCCCTATGGCAGCCCGCAGGAGGGCACGTCTGAGAGCGTCACCGCGCTGACCCGTCAGGACATGATCGACGCGCATCGCGCCGTCTTCGCCCGCGACCGGATGTATGTCGGTGCCGCGGGCGACATCTCGCCCGAGGAGCTTGGCCTGCTGCTCGACGAGTTGCTTGGCGACCTGCCCGGGACCGGCGCGCCCATGCCCGAAGACGCGCCTTACGAGCTTGAGGGCGGCATCACCGTCATCGACTACCCGACACCGCAATCCACCGCGCTCTTTGGCCATCGCGGCATCGCCTTCGACGACCCGGAGTTTTTCCCGGCCTTCGTGCTCAACCAGATCATGGGCGGCGGCAACTTCCGCTCGCGCCTGATGCAGGAGGTCCGGGTGGATCGCGGCCTCACCTATGGCATCAGCACCTTCCTCGTCCTTTTCGATCACGGCCCCCTGATGATGGGGCAGTTTTCCTCGTCGAACGAGTTGGTGGCCGAGGCCATCGACGTGCTGCGCGCGGAATGGGCCGAGGTGGCGGAAAACGGCGTGACCGAGGAGGAGCTTGAGGCCGCGCAGCTTTACATGACCGGTTCCTACCCGCTGCGCTTCGACGGCAATTCCAACATCGCCAGCATCCTTGCGGGAATGCAGGCCGATGGCATGCCCATCGACTACATCAACACCCGCAACGACCGCGTCAATGCCGTCACCCTCGACGATGTCCGCGCCATGGCCGCCCGCCTGATGGACCCCGACGCGCTGCATGTCGTGGTGGTGGGCCAGCCGCAGGGGCTGGACGGGGCGGAGTAGCCACCAAAGATCAGGACGCAGGCCCCGGCAAGGGTGCCGAGGCATTTCGAAATGCCTCGCAAGCGCCTTCGAAGGTGCTTGCCTCAGCCGCCGAGCTGCGCGCACCGCCCCCCCGTTTTCGCCGCCGCGTCTGCACGGGGGGTGCATCGGGGGGTGTACAGGGGGTGCACAGCCGCGATCCGGGGCCGGTTTGCCCCATCTGATGTTTCCGAATCGTTCTGCCCCATGCTATCCCTTGTGGCATGGCCATTCCTCACCCCAAGATAGGCGGCGATCAGCCCGTAATCCGCCAATTGGACGACGCCGCGATCAACCGCATCGCGGCGGGCGAGGTCGTGGAGCGTCCGGCCTCCGCCGTCAAGGAACTGGTAGAGAACTCCATAGACGCCGGCGCGACCCGCATCACCGTGGAAATATCCAATGGTGGCAAGGCCTTGATCCGGGTGACGGATGACGGTTGCGGCATGGGCCCCGACGCTCTGCCCCTCGCGCTGGCCCGCCACGCGACCTCAAAGATTGACGGCAAAGACCTGCTCAACATCCAATCCTTCGGCTTCCGAGGCGAAGCCCTCCCCTCCCTCGGCGCCGTCGGCCGCCTCGTCATCACCAGCCGCGCCGCGGGGACCGGGGCGCATACCATCGCGATCTCCGGCGGGCGGCAATCCGTGCTGCGCCCCGCCGCGCTCAACTCCGGCACGGTGGTGGAGCTGCGCGACCTCTTCTTCGCCACCCCCGCAAGGCTCAAGTTCCTGCGCTCGGACCGGGCCGAGTTGCAGGCGATCACCGATGTGGTCAAGCGCCTCGCCATGGCCGAGCCTGCCGTGGGCTTCACCCTGCGCGACATCTCCGAGGGGCATGAACGCATCCTCTTTCGCACCGATGCCGAGACCGGCGACCTCTTCGATGCGCTCGGCGCGCGGCTTGGCCGGGTCATGGGGCGGGAGTTCATCGACAACGCCCTGCCCATCGACGCCGAACGCGAGGGGTTGCGCCTCATCGGCTACGCCGCCCTGCCGACCTATTCGCGCGGCTCCTCCATTGCGCAGTTCCTCTTCGTCAATGGCCGCCCGGTGCGCGACAAACTGCTGATCGGCGCGTTGCGCGGGGCCTATTCGGATTTCCTCAGCCGTGACCGGCACCCCGCCGTCGCCCTCTTCATCGACTGCCCGCCGGAACGGGTGGACGTGAACGTGCATCCCGCCAAGGCCGAGGTCCGGTTCCGCGAGCCGGGGATCGCGCGCGGGCTGATCGTCTCGGCGCTGCGTCACGCGCTGGCCGAGGCCGGGCACCGCTCCTCCTCGACCGTCGCGGATGCCACGCTCGGCGCGTTCCGCCGCCATGAGCCCGGCCCCGCGCGCGTCTACCAGATGGACCGCCCCTCGCAGGGCAGCCTTGGCAATGCCGCCCGCTGGCAGGCCCCCGGTCTGGACGAGACCCCAGCCGATTTCGCCCCCGCCTCGGCCCGTGTCGAGGAGGTCGCGGATGCAACCGAGGAGACGACCCGCCCGCTTGGCGCCGCCCGCGCGCAGCTGCATGAGAACTACATCATCGCGCAGACCGAGACCGGAATGGTCATCGTCGACCAGCACGCCGCGCATGAACGGCTGGTCTATGAGAAGCTGAAGCGCCAGATGGCCGAAACCGGCGTCGCATCCCAGGCCCTGCTGATCCCCGAGATCGTCCCGGTCAGCGAGGAGGACGGCCAGCGCCTCGTGGAACTGGCCACTGAACTGGGCCGCCTTGGCCTCAGTATCGAGCCCTTCGGCCCCGGTGCCATCGCCGTGCGCGCCACGCCCGCGATCCTCGGCCCCGTCAACGCCGAGGCGATGCTGCGCGATATTTTGGATGAGTTGGATGACATCGGCGAAAGCGGGACGCTCCAGGCCCGGATCGAGGCGATCCTGAGCAGGGTCGCCTGCCACGGCTCGATCCGCTCGGGCCGCCAGATGCGCGCCGAGGAGATGAACGCCCTCCTGCGCGAGATGGAAGCCACGCCGCATTCGGGCCAATGCAACCACGGCCGACCCACCTATGTGGAGCTGAGGCTGGCCGATATCGAGAGGCTTTTTGGGCGCACATGATCCAGATCGGCGGCTATCAGATCGACACCTCAGACCCCGTCACATGGGTTGTCGCGGGCGCCCTCATCGCGCTCCTCCTGCTCTTCTGGCTCGTGCTGCGATCCGGGGCCGCCGCGACCCGTGCCGCGCGGGCGGTGGAGCCCCTGGCGCATCAGATGGGCGCGCTCGGCGGTACCGTGCAGGCACTGTCAAACGGGCAGGAGCGGTTGGCCGGTGGGCTGACCCATGTCTCGGAATTGCAGGCGCGCAGCCAGTCCCAGATGATGGAGGCGATGGAGCGGCGGCTGGAGGAGGTGCAGAAAAGCATGGGCGACACGCTGCACGGCACCTCGACCCGCACCGCGCGCAGCCTTGGCGAATTGCAGCAGAAGCTGGAGCAGATCGACAAGGCGCAGGCCAATATCGAGAAGCTTTCGGGCGACGTGTTGGGATTGCAGGACATCCTGTCGAACAAGCAACGCCGGGGTATGTTCGGAGAGATTCAGCTCAACGATATCGTCTCCAAGGCCCTGCCCTCCGACGCCTACAGTTTCCAGACAACGCTTTCGAACGGCAAGCGCGCTGATTGCCTCATTCACCTGCCGAACCCGCCGGGGCCGCTGGTGATCGACGCCAAATTCCCGCTGGAGGCCTATGAGACCCTGACCGAGGCCGAGGGGCCCGAGGCGGTGAAACGTGCGCTGCGCGATCTTGGCACCGCCGTGCGGGTGCATATCAAGGCGATCTCGGAACGCTACATCATCGAAGGCGAAACCGCCGATGGCGCGGTGATGTTCCTGCCCTCAGAGGCGGTTTATGCCGAGCTGCACGCCCGCCTCCCCGAGGTTGTACGCGCAGGGTTCGACGCCCGCGTCTGGATCGTCTCGCCGACCACCTGCATGGCGACGCTGAACACGATGCGCGCGGTATTGAAGGATGCGCGGATGCGCGAACAGGCTGGTGAGATCAGAAAAGCCCTGAAGCAGCTCCACCGCGACGTGGAGATCATCGGCGAACGCGCGGGCAAGCTGGAAACGCATCTGCGGCAGGCAGGTGACGACGTCGACGGCATCCTCACCGCCAGCGCGCGGGCGGGCAAACGCGCCGAACGGCTGGACAATTTCGACTTCGAGGAACTGGCCCCGGACGCGGCAAACACAACAGTGGTGCCGCTGCCGCGAACATAGGGTCCTGGACGTGGACAGGGGCGTCGGCAGACGGCCTCAGCCCCCTGTCGCGGCCAGCACGGGATCGTTGGGACGGGTGCAGATCATCCGGTTCTCGCGCGTGCGCAGCGGCAGGAACGTATTCTCCACCGGGCCGCTATGCTGATACCAGTAGCAGCCGTCTTCGGGCATGATCCGCACGACCGCGAGGCTCTGGTTCGGGGCGGCAAGGGCGCGGACCTCCTCCGGCACTTCGGTGACGATGCCGGGGTCGGTCCCCTCGGTCTCATCGCTTGGCAGGGTCGCGCAGGCAGCGATCAACGGCAGCAGCGCGGCCAGGGCATAACCAGAAGCTTTCATTTTTGTAGATTCCCGTTTTGTGGCTGACACCCATCAAGCATGAGAGCGGCCTCCGCTTCAACCCTATCCCCAGACAAAGAGCGTGACGTGGTAAAACACGGGCGCCGCGAAGATGACGCTGTCGAGTTGGTCGAGAAACCCGCCATGGCCGGGGATGAGGTGCGACCAGTCCTTGACGCCCCGGTCGCGCTTGATCGCGGCGAAAACGAGGCTGCCAAGAAGCCCTGTGAACGAGGCCAGCGCCGCCATCGCCGCCGCCCCCATCATGCCGAAGGGGGTGATCCATCCCAGGAAGCCGCCGATCACGGCTGCGGCCAGCACACCCGCGATCACGCCCTCGACCGTTTTCGGCGACAGGTCCGGCGCGATACGGCGGCGGCCGAACTGGCGGCCTGCGTAATACTCGAACAGGTCGCCGAACTGCACCACCATGATGAAGAACACGATCAGCAGGATCGACCGGTCCGATCCGTCCGGCATGTCGAAGGTCAGCAGCGCGGGCACAAGGCTGAGGCAGTAGATGCAGATCATCAGCCCCCATTGCGTCTGCGCCACGCGGCCCAGGAAATCGCTGGCATCGCCGCGCAGCGCGCTGACGATGGGCAGGAGCAGGAAGGCATAGACCGGGATGAACACGGTCAGAAGACCGGTCCAGTCCAGCGCTACGAAGAGGTATTGCAGCGGCAGGATCACGAAACAGGCCAGCGCCAGCGACAGGTGATCGGCACGCGCCTTGCGGGCATAGGTCAGGAACTCGCGCAAGGCGGCGAAGCTGGCGAAGGCGAAGAGCAGGATGACACCGACGGGCCCGATCAGGACCGCCAGGGCCAGCGTGATGACCAACGCCCACCAGCTGTTGACCCGCATCATGAACGCCTCGACGACCGGGTTGGTCCGGCCTTGCGGAACCCTTGCGCGCAGCGCCTCGCCCAACATGGTCAGCGCGATCAACAGGACAAAGACGCCGAGGCTGAGCAGCAGGATATCCAGCGTCGTGCGGTCCATCACGCGCGCCCGCCCGGCTCTTGCGGGGCCAGCGCCACCAGCGCATCCGCCGCACGTTTCAGGAAGGCGTCCTTGCCCTCGCCCTCTGCCACGTGGATCGGTTCGCCGAAGGTGACGGTGCAGATCAGCGGCAGGGGAATGACCTCGCCCTTGGGCATGATCTCGTTCAGGTTGGCGACCCAGGTGGGCACCAGATCGACATGCGGCCGGGCGCGCCCCATGTTGTAGAGACCGGCGCGGAACGGCAGCAGGGGATCGTCGGTCATGTTGCGGTTGCCCTCGGGGAAGATGATCAGCGAGGAACCTTCGTCGAGCGCCTGCAACATCTTTTCCATCGGATCCTCGCTGCGTGCCTCGGGGCGGCGGTCGATCAGGACGCAGTTGAAGACCTCCGGCCCGATAAACGCGCGCAGCTTGGTCTTGAGCCAGTAATCCGCCGCCGCGACGGGCCGGGTCTGGCGGCGCATGTGGACAGGCAGGACGGTCCAGATCATCGGCATGTCGGCATTGCTGACATGGTTGGCGAAATAGACGCGCTGCTTGGCCACCGGCTCGATCCCGCGCCAATCGGCGCGCACCGCGGTGATGAACCGCGCGGTCAGCGCCAGGGCGTGGCCGACAAAGCGGGCCGCCATGCGGCGGGGAAGGGAACGGGCGGTCATTGGAAAATTGTGGCAGAGGCCGCACGCAAAAGGAAGCGCGGGCGGTCAGCTATCCGCAAGCGGGACGCCCATGGTGAATGTCGTGCCTGCGCCCGGTGTGCTCTTGTAGCTGATGAACCCGCCATGCTGTTCAACGATGGTCTTGGCGATGCTCAGGCCCAAACCGGTCCCCTCCTGGCTGCGGCCATCGCCGCTATCGACCTGGGTGAAGCGGCCGAACACGATCTCCTCCGAGCCGTCCGGTATCCCCACGCCGTGATCCTGCACCGATATGCAGATGAATTCGTCGACCACCTCGGAGGTGACGATGATCTCGGATGGCGAGTGCGAGAACTTCAGTGCGTTGGACAGCAGGTTCGTCAGCACCTGACCCATCCGGGCCTCATCCACCTCGGCGAAGAGGGCGGTCCGACTCAAATCACAGGTGATCGTGATGTCCTTTTTCAGGGCCAGCGCTTCGATCGACTGTACCGCCTGTTCCGCGACCTCGTTCATGTCGATGCGCGCGAACCGGAAATCGGCCTTGTCTGATTCCAGCTTTTGCAGGTCCAGCAGATCGTTGATCAGCGCCCCCAGACGCCGGCAATTGCGGCGCGCGATGTCCAGCATCTGCTCGGCCTTGTCCGGCTGCGACTTGAAGACGCCGTTTCCAAGCAGCTCAAGCGAGCCACTGATCGAGGTCAGCGGCGTCCGAAGCTCATGGCTGACGGTCGAGACGAACTTGGATTTCACGTCATAGGCGGCCTGCGCCCGGTCGCGCTCCTGACGAAGGGTGTCGAGCTGATCCAGGTTCTCGCGGTAGAGGCGCAGGAAGATCTGCGCGCATTCGACGACGAAATAGAGCACGAAGATCGCGGTGGCGAATTGCAGCCAGAGCGGCGAGGTCAGCGGCGGGCGGACCAGCCACAGGTCGAAGATCGGGATGAACAGGAACCCCGCGCCATAGACGATCAGCCGCGCCAGCAGGATACGCGGCACCTGGTGGTTGTTGACGGCGGCGAACAGCCCCGAGGCAAACAGGATGAAGAGCGGCATCTGGTGCGGCACCGGCCCTTCCAGCAGCGCGAAACCGATGGCGAAGGCCGACACGGCAGAGGCATTGAGGGTCGAGGCCAGCAACAGCAGGTGCCGAAAGCGCAGCGCCTCCTGTTGCGTTCCGTTCCTCCAGTTCACGACCGCACGGGAGACGAAGAAATCGAACACCTCCGCGGTTTGGCAGACCAGAAGGCTGACCAGGGCCAGGGCGGGGCTGACATAGATCGCCGCCAGCAGCGACACGAAGACATACATGCTCTGCCGTTTCCACAGCAGGCACAATCCGCCATGGGCAAAGTCCTTCAGCCGCTTTTCCAGGCGCGGGTTCACCGGCGTCGGCAGGTGGCCGTTCGGTCGCACATCCCGTCTGGCCGGCGCGAAGACCGATCCCAATCTGGGTGCAATGTCATGATAGCTGAAATCTACCATTTTTCGGGACGCCTTGCGTGGTGATCGGGGGGCGAGACCGTCAAGTGCCGTGACGGCACGGCCCAAGGGGGTGGACGCGGCTAGGCCGCGTTGCGATGGGCCGTCCAGGCCTCGGTGATCTGCTGGCTCAACTCCATCGGATCGAAGGGCTTTTCGACAATCGCCAGGGCGCCGTCGACCAGCAGATGGGTCAGAAAGCTCTTTTCGACCTTGGCGGTCATGAAGATGGCGGGCGTGGCGGCGAACTCGGGCATTTCCATCAGCTTGTGCCAAAGCTCCTCGCCGCTCATTTCCGGCATCATCACGTCAAGCAACAGCAGGTCGGGCTGGAATTGCGGCGCCACGATCAGCGCCTCCTTGCCGGATGCGCATTGCTGCAGCTCGAACCCGCCCACCATTTCCAGCGACATCTGGGTGATTGTTCGGATGTCCTGATCGTCATCGACGTGGAGTATCTTTTTCAAAGCCATAATAATGTCTTCCCCTTAAGCCTTCCGAACCAGGTCGGATTTTTCGGTTGATCGTCCGGTTTGCGCCGAACGTGCTTGATTGGCGGTGCTGACCACGACCAGATCCGGTGGTGTGCTCAGTTTGGGCAGGTCGAAATAGAATGTCGTCTGCTTGCCGGGCTCGCTGCGGAAGGAGATCCGACCGTCATGCAGATCCACGATCTTGCGGCAGATCTGAAGTCCCAGCCCGGTGCCCGAGCGCGTGGTGCCATCGGCGGCCGCGAACTGGGTGAAACTGTCGAAGATCGTCGCCCGCGCGCTTTCGGGAACACCGGGGCCGAAATCGGTGACATAGACGCGCCAATTGTCGTCCTTGTCCTCGATCCCGACACGCACGTCGGCCCCTTTGGGGGAATATTTCGCGGCGTTGGACATGAGATTTGTCATCACCTGCATCAGGCGGTCGCTATTGCCCGAGATTATCGGCTGCCCGGGCACGTCATCCATGACGAAGCGCACCCCAAGCTCGTCGCCGAAGCCCTGGTTGATCGACACGGCATCCTGAAGGAAGGCCTTGAGATTGGTTTTCTGCATCTCGAATTTCGCCTTGTTGGCGTTCATCTTTTCAAGAATGAGGATGTCATCGACCATCAGAAGCAACCGGTCGCTGTTGCGCGCCGCGATGTCGATCATGCCCTGAAGCTCGGGCGTCAGTTTGCCGGCGACACCGGATTGGATCAGCCGCAGCGCCCCCTTGATCGAGGTCAGCGGCGTGCGCAGTTCATGGCTGACACGCGCCATCGTATCCATCTTCACGACCTGCAATTCCTTGCGTTCGGACGTGTCGCGCAGCACCGACAGGAAAACCTTCTTGCCGCTCGGATCGGTGAAGATGCGCGTCTTGACCTCGATCGGGCCTTTTTCGTGTCGGGTTTCGATCGACACGACATCGCGGCTGCCATCCATCAGGGGGGCGACATGCTGGCGGAAAGCGGGAATGGAGAAGCCCCTCGACGTGTCGGCGATGGTCTTGCCGTCAACGTCCTCGGCGGTCCAGTCACAGCGGGCCAGGGCACTCTTGTTCAGGTAGGAGATTTTCAGCGTGTCGACCTCGTAGAGGAACACCTCGTCCTGAAGTTCATCCAGCATCCGGGTCAGTTGCCGCTGAATTTCGCTGGTCCGTTTCTGCGTGATGTCGGAACGCAGGCTGACGGTCTGGACATGGGTCCCGTCATCGTCGAAATGCGGCAGGACGGTGCTCATCACATAGATCAGCTCTCCGTTGGCGCGGCGCAGGGTCTGTTCGCCGGACCAGACCTTGCCGCTGCTGATGGCGTGATGAACCTCGGAGAAGCTGGCTTGGGGGTCGGCATTGCCGGTGACATCCGCCATGTCGGCGCCATCCTCGACCGTCTCGTAGAGAACCGAGATACTCTGCCCCGCCAGATCGTCGTTGGAATAGCCGAACGCGTCTTCGAAGTTCTTGTTGACCTTTATGAAATTTCCATCCCGATCCGCGATGCTGACGATGGAATGCTGGTCGATCGCGGAATCGAGCAGGCGGATTTCCTTGTCGAACCGCCTTTGCAGCAACCTGGTCGATTGGCGGTACTTGCGGTTCTGGAGGCGGCGCGCGGTGGCCCAACTGCCGAACATGCACAGGCCGACCGCCGGCACGGCCAGCCAGAGACTGGGTGCCAGCGCCGACATATTGACCAGAACGTCCGGCCCCGCCTCCTCGGCGCCCGCCGAGGTCGGGAAAGTGGAGTTGAGGAAAAGGGCACTCGCACCGATCATATTGACTTTACTAAATTTCATCTCTTTTACCCGTCCCATGGATGGATCCAATGATCCCCATCTGCGGTTAATGTTGATCCAGAAATCCGATCTCAATTCGCCTTGATTAAGGACTTTCTAAGGCTTTTCATCCCAGACCAGGCTGCGCGGGTCTGGGTCAGGCGGCCGACTTCAATTCCTGGCGCAGCGGGATCGAGAATTTGAAATGGGTCCCGGTGCCAAGCTCGCTCTCGACCTCGATCGCGCCGCCATGCAGGTCGACCAACTGCTTGCAGATCGCCAGGCCAAGGCCGACGCCACCCTCGGACCGGGTCGATGAGGTGTCGAGCTGCTCGAACCGGTTGAAAATGATATCCTTGTGCGCGGCGGCGATGCCGGCCCCGGTATCCTTGACGTGGAACCAGATATTGCCGCCTTCGACATCGGCCCAGGCCCGGATCGACCCGTCCTTGGTGAACTTGACCGCGTTGCCGACAAGATTGATCAGCATCTGGCGCAGCCTGAGCGGGTCGGCATGAACCGTCAGGTCGCTATCCGCCACCTCCAGCGCCAGACCCTTCCTGGCCGCAAGTCCGGTGAACTGTTCGTCGATTTCATGCAGGATCTCGGCAACCGCGATATCCTTGCGTTCCAGCGTGACCTTGCCGCTTTCGATCTTGGACAGGTCCAGGATCTGGTTGATCAGGCTCAGCAGGTGCTGGCCCGACGCCTCGGCCCGGGACGCGATCTGCGCGATGTTGGCAAGGCTGCGGTCGATCATGTCGACGGCGGCGTCGGAACCGCCCCGTCGCTCGATCAGATCCTTGCGGAGGGCGACATTGGCCGGGATCTTGTCGGGCGCGGCCAGGAAGGACAGGTATCCCAGGATGATCGTCAGCGGCGTCCTGAGCTCATGACTGACGACATGCAGAAAGTCTGTCTTGGCCTCGTTGGCCATTTCAGCGGCCAGTTGCGCGGTCTTCAGCTCGGTGATGTCGGTGCTCAACTCGACGGTGCCGCCCTCGGGCGTGGGCTGCCGCGAGATCTTGAGCCAGGTGCCGCAGGGCAGCTTGTGCTCAAACTCGCCATAGGCCGGGTGGTCGTGTTCGGAATTGTCACACTTGCAGTCTGTGTACATGTTCCCGTGGCGGGCATTCGACAGGACCAGATTACCTTCTTCATCATAGAGAATGAAGGCGTCGTCGATCGATTCTATGGCGACCAGAAGTTGCATGCGCGCCCTCTCGCGGTCAAAGAACATGCGGATGAACAGCATCGCAAGCGCCAGAAGGAAGGCCGTCAGCGACATCACCAGCGTCACGATCAGCGTCTTGTTCGGCGCGGTGGTCATCCAGCCGTTGACCGGGGCCAGCGCCAGTTCCCATTCCATCCCGTTCTGACTTATGGGGGTGATGATCGCACCGTTCCGGAACATCTGCGGATCGCCTTGGAACACCTCGCCCAGATCGTCCGAGGACACGACCCGCCGGATCGCCAATTGCCAGGCATCCGCGGCGTCCGTCAGTCCGCTGGCGGCAAGGAAGGCCTCCAGTTCCGCCACGATGCCGACGACACCCCAGAGCCGGGTGCTGCCCGTGGCCGCAAGATCGACGAAGACAGGCGCGCGCACGATGATACCGTCACCGCCCTGGACCAGGGAACTTGGACCTTCATACATCGGAGCACGCTGTTGCACGGCGCGATGAATCGCGGCCCAGACAACGACGTTTTCCATGTAGTCCAGGCCGATGACGTCGCGGTTGGGTTCAAGCGGATGCACATATTGCACGACCAGCTCCGGCGCTGCCGCGATGTTGATGATCTCGGGATAGCCGCCGCCGATAGTCTCGGCGATCTCCGAGAAATCCTCCTGCGTCAGGTCGGGGTCGTTGGAGACGATGGTCGCGAAACTTTCCGCCAGCACGCCGTAGGCCTCAAGCGTGGCCTCGACATGGGTCGAGATCGCCTCGGCCTGCTCCACCGCCTCAAGGCGCTGCTCGGCCAGGCCGTTTCGCAGATCGCTTTGAAGCAGCACCAAGGACGCGATGGTTGCCACGCCGCCGATCAGCGCCGCCACCAGAACATACTGCCCGACCTCGGAGCCGCAGGCCCGGATCATTTTTCTTATTTTCTTCTGTAAGAACATTGGACTGCCCCGCCCCCGATTGTTCATGTCACCTGTGTCGGCCTCCGCGCCTTCTCAGAACGTGGAATAATCCGGTTGGACCCGCTCCATCTCATCCAGGAAACGTTCATAGGTCGGCCCGGCCCGTTGCCAGAATTCCGCGGCCGTGCCTGTGGCGGTGGTAAACTGATCCTCGACCGCGCCGGCAAGATCGCCAAGTTGCGACAGCCCAAGCGTGGCCGCGACGCCCCTGATCTTGTGCGCCGACATTGCCGCCGCGCGAATCGCCGTAGCAGGGTCCGACCCTGCGAGGATCTGCGCCTTGAGATCCTCGAATTCGCAGATCCGCTGATCCAGATCGAACAGGAACCGGTCGCGCACCGCCTGCAGGGCCTTGGACATGGTGTCGGTTTGTCCTGTCATCGCGCGTCGCGCCTCCATCCTATCCGGTCGCCGCAATCGGGGCCGACCCGGCAAGCGCCGCCTTCTGGCGCACCGATTGCAGGGCACGGTCCAGCGGCGCAGTGGCGGCCGCGAGGGTCAGCAGGGAGTTGCTGCACGGCTCACCGACGCAGATCTGAACCGTCTGCCCTGACGCGGCCAGGTGAAATTCCTCGAACGGTTCCAGCAGGTCCATCAGGCGGTCCTGCAACTCATCGGGGTCCACCGGTGTCGACTTGTCGATCAAGGCGACAAACTCGCCGTTGCCGGCATAGGCCAGCCGGTAGCTGTGGGTCTTGAGGCCATCGCGGATCGAGATCGCCACATCCTGCAGCATCTCCAGGAAATCGCGCGGCTGCGTCGCGGCAAAGAATTGCGCCCCGCCGACGATCTGGAACCCGATGGCAGACCAGGAATGCGCGCGCAGGTTGCCAAGCGTCAGCAGGAAATTCTGCATTGCCAGATAGGCCATCATGTCCTTGACCTCGGGCAGGTTGATCGGGTCGGCGAAACGCATCCCGACCTTGTCGACCGAGGTCGTCTCGACCTGCCAGGTCAGCGCCTCGATGCGCTGGTTCTCGTTGATCGAGTGGAACGCGGCGCGCAGGCGCGCATTCAGTTCCACCTCGTTGATCGGCTTGGTCAGGTAATCCGACGCGCCCGCTGCGAAGGCCTGGTCGATATAGCCCTGTTCGGACATCGAAGTCAGCATCAGGATCGGCGTCGTCGCGTATTTCGGCATGGCGCGGATATGGCCGCACAGCTCGATCCCGTCCATGCCGGGCATCTGGATATCCAGCAAGATGCAATCGAATTGCCGGTCGGGGTCACGCAGAAGCGTCAGCGCCTCGGCGCCGGACCGGGCCCGCAGATTGCGCCGGTAGCCTTGCACGGTAAAGATGGTATCGAGGATATCATGAAAGATGGCCTCGTCATCGACCGAGAGGATTCGCATATCCCGTTGATTTTCCATAGCCGTTCTTCCGTCATGCCTGTCAGCGAGTGTTTCTGTAACGTCAACTAACAATGGGAAAATGGCGAAACTTTGTCGAATTCCCCAACAGCGCGGCTTTTGTCCCCAAGAACGCGGAATTGGGACACTTGGCCGCTGGTCACTCAATCCAATTGCGGGCGGAATAGCGGTTACGTCAACACGGCTCATGATGGAGGCCCAACAGCAAAATCATTTAGAAACAGAAGGATGCGCGAAGATGCTGAAATACCGGAACGGGATGACGCATGAAAGGAACGGCATCGGGATCGGAATTTCTTAACCTTTTGTTAACCATTTGGGTCTTTCGGAGAAATGCTTCTCATTTTCAACGTATTCTTATCCAGAAGTTAACGCATTCTCAGCCCGAAAAAGTTCGAAACCGGCAGCAAGCTCAACTCCAGCAACATGGGCGATCCACGACGAGACAAGGCCGCAGTTTGGGCGACTCTCCGGCAGGCGGACCGCGAATGAATACTGAACGAGGAGTGAGCCATGAGGATTCTTGCAGTCGATGACGATCAGCACTTCCTTGACCTGCTGGAGGCGGTCCTGGGCGAAGCTGGCTATGACGATGTCACCTGTGTCGGCTCTGCCCCCGACGCCCTGACCGAAGCCTATCACGCGGAAGGCAAGATCGACTGTTTCCTTCTGGACGTGCAGATGCCCGATATCGACGGTGTCGATCTGTGCCGCAGGCTGCGCGATATGAAGGCATACCGCACAACGCCGATCATCATGGTCACGGCCCTGCACCAGAAATCCATGGTGCAGAAATGCTTCGACGCAGGCGCCACGGACTTTCTGAACAAGCCGCTGGACGGGCTGGAACTGGGTGCGCGCATTCGCACGGCGCAATTGCTCAACGACAGCCTGAAGTCGAAGAAACGACCGATCGCGAGCGAGCTGAGCGTCATGAACCTGGAAGAGATCCAGGCCGAAGATGCCGCGCCGATAACGGCGCTGGAGAACGTGCGGGGGCTGACCGATTCGCACATCATCGAGAATCACATGCTGCGCAACCGGGCCGGATACTACATCCTGCATGTCCTGGGCTTCAGCATTCCGGGCTTCGGCCCGCTGGCCGACACGCTGACATCGCGCGAGATGCGGGATGTTCTGGGCGATGCGGCACAGGTGATCTCGAAATCCCTGGGAAATTACGACTTCTCGTTCTCCTATCTCGGCGAGGGCCGTTTCATCAGCCTGGTTCAGGGGCGCCGGTTCTGGTCCACGCAGAATGTGATCGGCGAGATCGCCTCGATCCTGCAGACGCCGCGCTGGAATTCGATGGCGACCCATGGCGCGACACTTGAGGTGGCATCCCTGTCGGATCGCCGGTTCTGGACATCGTCACAGGCCGCCGACGCGATCCGGGCCTATCGCAACTCCTCGGCGCAATTCGAAACGGTCGTGAACGCGATCATGAGCGAAAGCTCCGACGTGCAGGTCGGCAGCTACGAGATGTCGACCTGAGGCGGATTTCAGGCTCTTCGCGCCTCACTCCGCCGTTTTCGCATAGTCGATATAGGCCTCGCGCAACCGGGTCGAAACCGGCCCCATGATCTGTCGGATCTTGCGCCCGTCGACCATCGCCACCGGGGTCAGCCCGCCGAACGATCCGGTGACGAAGACCTCA
>Ga0189284_100350_pt1 | contig 28576 bp, 29 predicted proteins | sample N32C7minimetaG_FD_130314 | JGI IMG/M metagenome (GOLD analysis project Ga0189284, IMG submission 130314) | Marine microbial communities from the Costa Rica Dome - N32 C7 mini metaG | ecosystem: Environmental > Aquatic > Marine > Oceanic > Photic zone | place: Costa Rica: the Eastern Pacific...
TGAAGCGCCGCCACAGCCGCGCCGATGCGGTGACGTTGGTGCAGAGGTTGAAAGCACGGCGGCCCGATATCGCCATCGGTGCCGATCTGATCGCGGGCTTTCCCACCGAAACCCCGGAGCATCACGCCGCCAACCTTTCGATCATCGACGAGCTTGATATCGTGCATGGGCATATCTTCCCTTATTCACCGCGCCCCGGCACCCCGGCGGCGCGGATGCCGCAGGTCGCGCGCGAAGTGGTGAAACTCCGTGCCGCCGAATTGCGCGAGGCGGTGGCGGCACGGCGCGCGAGCTGGCTGCACAGTCTTGTGGGCGAAACCCTGTCCGTCCTCGCCGAACGCGACGGCACGGGCTATGCGCCCAGTTACGCGCGGGTCGACCTGCCGGAAGGAACGCCAGCGGGCGAACTGATCGACATCACGCCGCGCTCAATCGAAGGAGGCCTATTGCGATGAGTACCAGCTGGACCGAACGCCTGCTGGGCGGTTTCCGCAAGACTTCCGAACGGCTCGGCAGCAACCTTACAGGGGTCGCCGCGCGGCTGGACGATGCGACGCTCGACGATATCGAGGACGCGCTGATCACATCCGACCTCGGCCCGGCTGCAGCGGCGCGCATCCGCCAGCGCCTGTCGGACAAGAGCTTCGGGCTCGAAATCACGCAAAAGGAACTGAAGGAAGCGGTCGCGGCGGAAATCGCGGAAATCCTGCGCCCGGTTGCAAAGCCGCTGGAAATCACCGCTTTCCCGCGCCCGCAGGTGATCCTGGTGATCGGAGTCAACGGATCGGGCAAGACCACCACGATTGCCAAGCTGGCGCACCTGTTCACCGAAGACGATTACGGCGTGCTGCTGGCCGCCGGTGACACTTTCCGCGCCGCTGCCATCGGCCAGCTTGCCACCTGGGCGGAACGCGCCGGTGTGGACATCGTGCGCGGCCCCGAAGGCGGCGATCCGGCATCAATCGTGTTCGACGCGGTAAAGCAAGCGACCGACACCGGCATCGACGCGCTGATCGTCGACACCGCAGGCCGCCTGCAGAACAAGAAAGAGCTGATGGAGGAGCTGGCGAAGATCCGCCGGGTGCTCGGGCGGCTCAATCCCGAAGCTCCGCATGACGTGGTGCTGGTGCTCGATGCCACCAACGGCCAGAACGCGCTGTCGCAGATTGACGTGTTCAAGGAAGTGGCGGGCGTCACCGGCCTGATCATGACCAAGCTGGACGGCACGGCGCGCGGCGGCGTGCTTGTGGCGGCTGCGGAGCAATACGGCCTGCCGATCCACGCGATCGGGGTGGGCGAGAAAATGGAAGATTTGCGCCCGTTCGATCCCGATCTGGTGGCGAAAGTTATTGCAGGGGTTGCCTGATGAGCGAGACCGAAACCGCGCCGAAGAAGAAGGGATCGGGCTGGCTGAATGTCGCCATCGATTACGGCCCGCTGCTGGTGTTCCTTGGCGTATACCGCTTCAACGCGCCTGCTGATCCGAACCCTGCGGGGGAATTGCTCGCCATCATCTATGGCACGGGTGCGTTCATGGTTGCCGCAATTATCGCCCTGATTTCAAGCCGCGCCCTGCTCGGCAAGATTTCGCCGATGCTGTGGTTTTCGACTGCGCTGATCGTCGGCTTTGGCGCGCTCACCATCTTCTTCGGCGACCCGACCTTCGTCCAGATCAAACCCACGATCATCTATGCGCTGATGGGCGCGGCATTGATCGTCGGCTTCTTCATGGGCCGCGCGCTGCTGCAAATCCTGCTCGAAGCCGCGTTTGAGGGCGTGGATGAACAGGGCTGGCTAAAGCTATCGCGCAACTGGGGAATTTTCTTCCTGTTCCTCGCCGGGTTGAACGAGATTCTGCGATCGCAATTGAGTTTCGAAAGCTGGCTCTGGGCGAAATTCTGGGTCTTCATGCCGCTGTCCTTCCTCTTCACCTTCTCGCAGATACCGCTGCTGATGAAGCACGGCCTGTCGCTGGATGACGGTGAAGAGGCCGCCAATGAAAAGGCGGAAAGCTGATGCGTGCCCTCCCGCTGTTGGCCGCACTGGCTCTTTCCGCGCCGCTTTCGGCACAACCCGTCATCCCGATGAGCGAGACGGAGGAGGCGCACCCCGCCCTTCCCCAGATCCTGCCCCCGCGCGAACGCGCCGAGGTGATCGACCGTTTGCTGGCAGAGCGGCTCGATACGCTGATCCCCCAATTGATGCGCGAAGAGGGCGTGTCGCTATGGTTGCTGATGGCGCGCGAATATTTCGAAGAGCCGGTGATCGCCACCATGCTCGATGCCAACAGCTTCCATGCGCGGCGGCGCACTATCCTGATCTTCCACGATCCCGGAAATGGCGAACCGATCGAACGACTGACTGTGAGCCGCTATGGCCTTGCCGGGCTTTTCGAACCCGCCTGGGACCCGGCGGAGCAGCCTGACCAGTGGAAGGCCGTGGCTGATATCATCGCCGCGCGCGATCCGGCCAACATCGCCATCAACGTATCCGACGCGACCCGTTTCGGCGACGGCATGACGAAAAGCCAGTATGACGCGATGATGGCCGCGCTGCCGGCCGAATTTCACGACCGCGTGATTTCCGGCGAGAAGCTGGCGACGCGCTGGCTCGAAGTGCGCACGTCGGCTGAGATGGAAATCTATCCCGGCATCGTGCGCATCGCCCATGCGGTGATTGGCGAGGCGTTTTCGAATGCTGTCATCACGCCCGGCCAGACCACTGCCGCCGATGTGCAATGGTGGTATCGCGAAAGGCTGATGCAGCTTGGCCTGACCCCTTGGTTTCACCCCAGCGTCGGTATCCAGCGCGAAGGCGAAGCGGGGATGATGAATGGCGATACGGTAATTCAGCCGGGTGACCTGCTGTGGACCGACTTCGGCATCACATATCTGCGGCTCAACACCGATACGCAGCATCTCGCCTATGTCCTCAAACCCGGAGAGACAGAGGTTCCGGCGGGACTGGCACAGGGCCTCGCCAATTCGAACCGGGTGCAGGATATCCTGCGCGAGGAAATGAAGGTCGGGCTTTCTGGCAACGCTTTCCTCGCCGCCGCGCGCGAGCGGGCGCTGACAGAGGGGCTCGACCCGTCGATCTATTCGCACCCCATCGGCTATCACGGCCACGGGGCAGGCACCGCCATCGGTTTCTGGGACAACCAGAACGCCGATCCGCGTGGGGAAGACACGCTGCGCGCCAACACCGCTTGGTCAATCGAGCTGACCAGCTACGCCGCAGTGCCCGAATGGGGCGGGCAGCGCGTGGATTTCCGCACCGAGGAAGACGCATGGTTCGACGGGGAAAGCGTGCGGTTCCTCGACGGGCGGCAGACCGCGATCACGGCGATCGGAGCGGAGTGAGCCGCTAAATCTCGACCTGGCTGCCCAGCTCCACCACGCGGTTGGTGGGCAGTTTGAAGAAGTCCATCGCGCTCGCGCTGTTGCGCAGCATCCATGCGAAGATCTTCTCGCGCCAGATCGGCATTCCCGGTTTTTCACTGGGCAGCAGCGTTTGGCGCGACAGGAAGAAGCTGGTCTGCATCATGTCGAATTCGCCGCCGCACCGTTCCATCTTCTTGAGCCCGGTGGGAACGTCGGTTTCCTCCATGAAGCCATAATGCAGCTTTGCCCGGAAAAACCCGTCGCCCATGTCGACAAATTCGCAACGCTGATCGGGATCGACATAGGGGATGTCGCCGATCTCCACCGTCAGGATCACGACGCGTTCGTGCAGCACCTTGTTGTGCTTGATATTGTGCAGCAGCGCGGAGGGGACGCCGGCGGTGCTGGACGCCATGAAGATCGCCGTACCCGGCACACGCAGGGCCGAATTCTTGGCCGATTTGGCAAAGATTTCCATCGGTAGCGCGTGTTCGCTCATCCGCTCGCGCATCAGCTTGCGCCCGCGTGACCAGGTGGTGAGCAGGGTAAAGGCGATAAGGCCGACGATCAGCGGGAACCAGCCGCCCTGCGGCACCTTCGTCAGGTTTGCGGCGAAGTAGGCCCCGTCGACGATCAGGAAAACCAGCACCACCGGCGCTGCATACCACCATTTCCACTTCCACACGCTGACCAGCAGCACTGCCATCAGCAAGGTGTCGATCGTCACCGCACCCGTCACCGCGATGCCGTACGCGCTGGCGAGGTTGGACGAATTCTGGAACGTCAGCACGAGGATGATCACCGCCACCATCAGCGCCCAGTTCACCACCGGAATATAGATCTGGCCGCCTTCGGTTTCCGAGGTGTGGCGGATGTTCAGGCGCGGCATGAAGCCCATCTGCACCGCCTGGTGCGTGATCGAAAACGCGCCGGAAATCACCGCCTGGCTGGCGATGAAAGTTGCCACCGTCGCCAGCAAGACCAGTGGCAGGCGATATTCTTCGCTCGCCAGCAAGAAGAACGGATTTTGCACCGCTATCGCTGCCTCTTCTGCAGGCAGGCCGGCAATCATCGCGCCTTGTCCGAAGTAGTTGAGCAGAAGGCACGGCATGACGAAACCAAACCACGAAAGCCGCATCGGGCCGCGCCCGAAATGTCCCATGTCAGAATACAGTGCTTCGGAACCCGTCACCGCCAAGACGACCGCGCCCAGCGCGAGGAATGCAACCACGCCATCGCTGACAAAGAACATCACCGCGTAATAGGGGTTGAGCGCGTTGAGGATGTCGGGGTTCTGGATGATCTGCCAGCCGCCGAGCAAGGCAATCACGGTGAAATAGACGATCATCACCGGGGCAAACAATGCGCCGACTTTTGCCGTGCCGCGGGCCTGCAACATGAACAGAAGCACCAGCAGACCGAGCGCAATCGGAATGACAAAGCGATCCAGCGTGTGATCGACCACCGTCAACCCTTCAACCGCTGAAAGCACCGAAATCGCCGGTGTGATCATACTGTCGCCATAGAACAGCGCGGTGGCGAAAACGCCCAGCAGCACCACCAGCCAGCCATAGCTCGATTTGCCGATATGGCGCGAAAGCAGCGCCACCAGAGCTAGGCTGCCGCCCTGCCCCTTGTTATCGGCGCGCATCAGGATCGTGACATACTGGATCGACACGACCAGCAGCATCGACCAGAAAATCAGGCTGACAACGCCCAGCACATGCATCCGGTCGATCGCGATATTCGCGGTCCCGGCAAAGGTTTCGCGGAAGGCGTAAAGCGGGCTGGTGCCGATATCGCCGAAGACAATCCCGATGGCGCCAACGGCCAGCGCAGCCTTTGATCCGCTATGCGCATGGCCGCCCTGCGGCGGCTGATGGGCTGGTGCTGGTTTTTCGCTCATTATCGGCGACTATCCCGAACGGTCGGACCACCTGGCCCATCCAAGGGGGCGGCGCTTAGCACCGCGGCTTGCCACCTGCAATATCGCGACTCGACACCGTCCTATTGCAGCATCGGTGCGCGGGCGATCATGTCGTCGAGCCGCGCGACTTCGGATTCGAGACCCGGACGCCACGGCGCATCCTCCGGCGTGCGTTCGAGCAGGCTAGCCCATGTGTCGCGCGCGGCGATGATCTGGCCCGTGCGCAGCAGCGCGAAGCCCATGAAGTAATCGGCGCCAGGATTGATCGGATCAAGTTCGCGTGCCTTGCCAAAGGCATAGGCGGCAGCCGGAGTGACAAAGCCATCGGCATGGCCGGTCAAAGCCATACCCAGCGCCAGCCACCCTTCGAGGTGTTCGGGATTGTCGTTCAGCCCCTTGCGCAACAATTGCGCCGCTTCGTCAAAACGACCGCGTCGGGCAAAACCGTCTGACAGCACGAGGTAATCTGGCTTTGGGCGGGTTTCGTCGAACAATTGCCGACGCGCCTCGACCATTTCCTCACCCGATTGGCGATCAAGCGCGAGATCGGGCTGCTTGGGGCTGCCCGGCTGTCCGGGCGATCCTGTCCACGCATAGCCGACAAGGCCCAGCAACAGCACCGCGCCGAATACGGCAAAGCCCTGTTTTGGCAAGCGCAGCATGAAGGCCGCGATGGCGAAGCTGACGAAGGTCAGCGACAGGATGGCCAGCCAACCGCCCATCAGACTGCCGTTTCTTCGTCAGAACGGCGTTTGCCGAGGCGGCGCAGCAGGATCAGGCCAACAACCAGCAACAGCAGCAGCGGGATCGCGAACAGCGGCCAAGTTGTCGAAGAAACCTGCGGTTCGTAGCTGACATAGTCGCCATAGCGTTGCGTCAGCCACGCCCTGATCTGTTCCGGGCTTTCACCCGCCAGCAGGCGCGAACGGACCTGATGGCGCATATCGCCCGCCATCGGCGCATCACTGTCATGGATGCTCTGCGACTGGCACTTGAGGCAGCGCAGCGTTTCCATCAGTTCGACCGCCTCCGCTTCGAGCGCGGGGTCGTCTAACTGGGTGTAAGCGTAGGGCGCGGGCGGCATGCCCTGTTGCGCCATGACGGGCATAGCCAGCAGCGCGGCCAATGCGATCAACAGCCGCATCATCGCGCTTCCTCCAGCTTTTCGAGTAACAACGGCACGGTTTCCTCGCGGATGTCGCCGATGTGCTGGTACCGGATATTGCCAGCCGCATCGATCACATAGGTTTCCGGGACACCCGAAGCGCCGATTTCCAGCATCAGTTCGGAAATGTCGTCAGCCCCGATCCGGCTGTAGGGATTGCCATAGCGCGAGAGGAAATCCTCCACCGCTTCGGGCCGGTCGCGCACGGCGACGCCGATGATCTCGACGCCTTCCTGCTTCAACCGCTCCAGATGCGGTGCTTCGGCAATGCAGGGCAGGCACCAGCTTGCCCAGATGTTCAGCAGGCGCGGCTCGCCACCGACGAAATCGGCCTTGGTCGCACCGGGCATTCCTTCGAGCGCTGGTTCAAGCGTGAAATCGGGCAGCGGCTGCTCGATCATCTGCGACGGAACATTCTGTTCCTTCGGCTGGGTAAGCATGTATCCGGCGAGCCCTGCGAAAAACAGGAACAGGCCCAGCGGTATCAGATAGGCGAGACGCATTATTCGGCAGGCTCCGGCAGGGTGTCGCCACCATTGAGTTCATCCAGATCATCACGGCGGGCATCGCCCAGCGCCTTGGCCTTGCGCCGTTTGAGATCGACCTGCAAGCGCCCGACAATCGAGACAATTCCGCCCAGCGCGATCAGCAAGCCACCGTACCAGATAAAGGTGACGAACGGCTTCCACCAGACCCGCAGCTGCCAGCGCTCCTTGCCATTGGCATCCACCCCGGCGGAATCGCCGATCACGGCATAAAGCTGGCCGTCGAGCCGTGTGATCAGCGCGCTTTCGCTGGTCGGCTGCGGCGGTGACCAGAAATTGCGGGCCTGCGGAGTGAGAACGGTGGGCTCCTCATCGCCACGCGCTGCGAGAACGCGCGCTTCGATCGCGGTCCAGTTCGGCCCGGCAACGGGATCGACGCTTTCCAGTTTCACCGTCCAGTCGGCAACCTGAGTGGTATCGCCCGGAGCGACCGCGGCAAGCCTTTCGGAGGTAAACGCGCTTTCGCAGGCCATTCCGAACAGCGACACCGCCACGCCGAAATGCGCCAGCACCATGCCCCATGTCGCGGTTGGCACGCGGCGGATGTTCCGCCCGCGCAGAGGCAGGAAGGCGGCCACGGCCAGTGCCACCGACAGCGCGAGGCCGAGCAGCGGCAAGATCGCATAATCTCCCAGCACCGCCACCACTGCGACAATCGCGATGACGATGGCGGCCAGCATCGCCGCTTCGAACTGGATGCGGCCGGGCTTGTCGTCCTTCCACCGCAGCAGCGGGCCGATCGCCATGACGATAAACATCGGGATCGCGAAAATCGCGCCTGCCGGATTGAAGTATGGCGGACCAACGCTGACGCGCACGTCGAACGCCTCTGTCAGCAGCGGATAGAGCGTGCCAAGCAACACGATGGCGAGGATTGCGGACAGCATCACGTTGTTGAACACCAGCGCGCCTTCACGGCTGGTGGCGGTGAACCGCTTTCCTTCGGCGATGGAACTGGCGCGCATCGCGAAGATCACCAGCGCCCCGCCGATGTATAGGCCGAGCAGACCGAGGATGAATGCGCCGCGTTCAGGATCGACGGCGAAAGCATGGACGCTGGTGAGCACACCCGAGCGAACAAGGAAGGTGCCGAGCATCGACATCGAGAACGCCAGCACGCCCAGCATGATCGTCCAGGTCCTGAGCGCGTCGCGCGCCGCCAGAACGCTGACAGAGTGCAGCAGCGCGGTCGCGGCGAGCCACGGCATCAGCGATGCGTTTTCGACCGGGTCCCAGAACCACCAGCCGCCCCAGCCCAGCTCGTAATAGGCCCAGTACGAACCGGCCGTAATGCCGAAGGTCAGGAACACCCATGCCCCCAGCACCCATGGCCGCATCACCTTGGCAAAATCGGGCGTCACCTGCCGGGTGATCAGTGCGCCCATGGCGAGGCTGAAGGCCACCGACAGGCCGACATAGCCGATGTAAAGCGTGGGCGGATGGATCGCGAGGCCGATGTCCTGCAGCAACGGATTGAGCCCCGATCCCTCCACCGCCGGTACACGCAACCGCTCGAACGGGTTCGAGGACAGGATCAGGAAGGCGTAGAAGCCGAGCGCGACAAAACCCTGCACCATCAACGTCGCGCTCATGGTCTTTTCCGGCATCCGCCGTTCCAACCCGCCAAGCAATCCGCCCGACAGCGCCAGCACCGCGATCCACAGCAGCATGGAGCCTTCGTGGTTCCCCCATGTGCCTGTCAGCTTGTAGATGAAGGGCTTGGCCGAATGCGAATTGGTGGCCACCAGCTTGATCGACAGATCGGTGACGGCAAAGGCATAGAGCAGCAGGAAGAAGGCGAGCGTCGCAAGAAACGCCTGCACGACCGCAGCGGGCCGTGCATAGAGCGCATGCGGCGAAGCGCCATCGCGCAATCCGAGCGCGCCCGACACCATCTGCAACACCGCCAGAGCGGCCGACAGCCAGAGCGCAGCAAGACCCAGTTCAGCGATCATCGGTTCTGCCTGCCTATCTCAATCCAGCCCCGCGACTGTTTCGGCGTAATCCTTGTTGCCCTTGTGGCCTTCCAGCCCTTCAAGCTCGCGCGGGACATAGTTCTCGTCATGCTTGGCCAGCAGGTTGGTGGCCAGGAAAGTGCCATCCGCCTGCAAGCTGCCTTCGGCGACCACACCCGATCCCTCGACAAACAGATCGGGCAGGATGCCGCTGTAGGTCACGGGAATGGTGCTGTTTTCATTGCCGGTAACGACGAAGTTGACGGTGATGCCATCGGCCTGCGTTTCGATCGACCCGGCCTGGACCATGCCGCCCAGACGCACCGGCTGGCCCACTGCAGGCGGTTCTGCGGCCATCTGTTCGGGCAGGTAGAAGTAATTGGCCTGGCTGCGCAGCGCCCAGGTCGCGATCAGCCCCGCCGCGACAATCGCAACCAGCGCGAGCACCACCAGCGTCATGCGTTGGTGCTTTGCCTTCATGCCCGTGCTCATCGCTTCTTCATCTCCTCCCGCCGTTTTTCCGCCCGGCGCATTGCGCGGTAGCTCCAGATAATCAGCAGCGCGAGCGCAATCAGGCCGACCGCATAGGAACCGATCACGAAAGGCCAGTGGTCCAGCGATTCACGCATCACGCACCCTCCATCGCCGGAGCCGCCGACAAGGGCGCCTCGTCATCCAGAGCGCGGCGGCGCAGGCGTGCTTCCACCTGTTGTTCCGCGATCAGAGCGCGCATCCGCATCAGCACAATCGCCCCGAACAGCAGCGAAAAGCCGATCACCGCGACCAGCAGCGGCCACAGGAACACCGGATCGATCGCGCTCTTGCCCGCAGTCAGGCTGGGCGGTTGATGGAGCGAGTTCCACCACACCACGCTGCGATTGATGATCGGTACGTTGATCGCGCCGACCATGCCGAAAATGGCGGCGATCTTCATCGACCCGCCTTCGCGCGCGGCTGCCTGAGACAGCGCGATATAGCCACCATAAAGGAACAGCAGCACCAGCATCGAAGTGAGCCGCCCGTCCCATTCCCACCATGTGCCCCATGTCGGACGCCCCCAGATCGAGCCGGTGGCTAGGCAGATCGCGCAGAAAACCATCCCCGGTACCGCAATCGCGCGCGCGGCGATCCCGGCAAGCGGGTGTTTCCAGATGAGCAGCGCGGCGCTGGAAATGGCGAGGCCCGCCCATCCGCCCATGCCGAGCCATGCGGCGGGCACATGGATGAACAGGATGCGCACGGTTTCGCCCATCAACCGATCCGGCGGCACCATGAACAGGCCCCAGGCAATCGCGCCCAAGGACAGCACAAGCCCGCTCCAGAAAAGGAGAGGCATCAACCAGCTGGCAAGCGACAGGAAGCGCTTTGGATTGGCGTAGATATGCACGTCAGTATCCTCTCGCCCGGTATTACTGTCCTGCGCGAGGGTCGCAAGGGCGCAAAAGACGCAAGTTGCGCATGAATTTCATGCAAGCACCGATTTGCCCGGTGCCTGAAGCTACAAATCAGCCGCGCCCGATCAGTTCCTGCGCCATGCGATCTGCCACGACATCGGGCGAAGTCGCACCCTGCTCGCTCGCCTGCCAGATCCGTTCGAGGCGGCCCGGAATCTGTTCGATCAGGGCGTTCACCTCGTCCACGCTGCCGGTGCGGCCTTCGCGCCGGGCAAGGTATTCGGTCGCCACCGAGATGATCCCGCCCGCGTTGATGACGTAATCGGGCGCGTAGAGAATGCCGCGTTCGAACAGCACCTGCCCGTGCGCGCTGCGCGCCAGCTGGTTGTTCGCGCCGCCCGCGACGATCTGTGTATCCAGCTTGGCGATGCTTTCCTCGTTCAGGATCGCGCCCAGCGCATTGGGGCTGAACACGTCGCACGTCGTCGTCATGATCGCCTGCGGATCGACCACTTCCGCGCCCAGTTCCTGCGCCAGAGCGGTGACGCTTTCCTTGTTGATGTCAGCCAGCGTCAGCTTCGCGCCTTCCTTCGCCAGCAGGCGGGCAACCCCGCCACCGACGCTGCCGGTTCCCTGAAGCGCGACGCGCACCCCGGCCATGCTGTCGGTGCCAAGCCGGTGCTGCACCGCGGCCTTGATGCCCAGATAGATGCCATAGGAAGTGAACGGACCCGGATCGCCCCCGGCGCTGCCCTGCCCCGAAACGGGCAAGCCCGAAACATGCGAGGTGCGCTGCGAGACGGCGACCATGTCGGCTTCGCTGATCCCGACATCCTCTGCCGTGACATAGCGGCCATTCAGCCCTTCGACCGCGTCACCGAAAGCGGCGAGCAGTTCGGGTGTCTTGGTGCGGGCCTCGTCGGCAAGGATCACCGCCTTGCCCCCGCCCATCGGCAGGCCAGCCATCGCGTTCTTGTAGCTCATTCCGCGCGACAGGCGCAGCGCATCGCGCAGCCCGTCCTTGGGATTGGGATAATGCCAGAAGCGCGTTCCGCCAGCGCCCGGCCCGAGGTGCGAGGAGTGGACCGCGATAATCGCCGTCAGCCCCGATTCGCGATCGCGCACGAAGTGCACCATCTCGTGATCGTCAAAATCAGGCTCGGTCCAGAACGCGGTCATAGCAATGCCTCACAATGATGCGCGGCATTCCCGATGACGGTGACTTGGGGGAAAATGGGGCGATCGACGGGGTTCGAACCCGCGACCTCCGGTACCACAAACCGGCGCTCTAACCAACTGAGCTACGATCGCCACATGCCCCACCCCAGCCCGGTCCTTCCGAACGAAAGAGCCTTCGCCTTGATGCGCGCAAGAGCGGCGGTTTACGCGGCTCTCACAGTCGGTCAAGGCCGCTGTGGACGGGCGCGAGCCTGTTGCACAAAGCGCGTTTCAAGAAAAGCGAAAACTGCGTGAAACGAGCCTGCACGCAAGATTATTACGCCTGCGTTTCATCGCTTGCCTCGCGGCGGACCGTACTTAAGCTTCGCAGCATGGAAACACAGGCCGATTCTGTCGCCGACAGGCTGAACCAGCACGATGGCGTGCAGCGCGTACCGCACCCCAAGATCGAGCTGTTCCAGCTGCGCCAGTTCATCTCGCCCGATCTTTGCGCCCGCCTGATCGAACTGATCGACAAGGACCGCCGCCCGTCCACCATTGCCGATGCCAATGGCGACGACTATTTCCGCACCAGCGAAACCTGCGATCTTTCACGCAAGGACCCGTCAGTCCAGCAGCTCGAAGCCTTGTTCTTCGCACTGAACGGGATCGATCCAAAACTTGGCGAACCAGTGCAAGGCCAACGCTATGACGTGGGCCAGGAATTCAAGGCGCACACCGATTACTTCACCCCCGGCGGCCCCGATTACGAACAATATTGCTCGCAAAGCGGGCAGCGCACCTGGACCTTCATGATCTACCTCAACGAAGTCGAGGCCGGCGGAGCGACCCGGTTCAAGGTGGTGGGGAAGACGTTCCAGCCCGAAACGGGGAAGCTTCTTTGCTGGAACAACGCAAGGCCCGACGGCAGCGTCAATCCCAACACGCTGCACCACGGGATGAAGGTGCGAAAGGGCGTGAAATACGTCATTACGAAATGGTATCGTGAACGCGAATGGCCGTGGTGAGGCCACCGGGATTCAGACAGCAAGTTTGATTTCACGCAAAGCGCCAATGTGGCCAATTGGTTATCCGGTTCATGAGGCAAGCGGCTGCGGCCACCCCATTGCTCAGGCCTGCGGCGCTTGCCTCAACAGACCCTGAGGTCTAATCTCTCAGCCCACAGGGTCATTGGTAATGGGACAAGCCCGTGACAAACGCGTCCAGCAACGGCTTGGTCGTTGCGGTCAGCAGCGACCATCAGCACCGCTTTAGCAAGCAACCGGTACGCAGCATCGAAATCCTTGCCGGTTTCGGGGTGCGCGGTGATGCGCATGCCGGTGACAGAGTCCAGCATCGCAGTCGCGTTCAGCAAGACCCGGCCCAGCCCAACCTGCGGCAGGTGCACCTGATCCACGCCGAATTGCTCGAGGAACTCGACCGCAAAGGCTTCGAAGTGAACCCCGGCGATCTGGGTGAAAACATCACGACGCGCGGAGTCGATTTGCTACGGCTTGGCCGCGATACCTTGCTGCGGATCGGCCCCGATGCCGTGCTGAGTGTGACAGGCCTGCGCAATCCGTGCGAGCAGGTGGATGAATTCGCGCCGGGCTTGCTTTCGGAACTGGTCGAGAAAGTCGGCGATCAGATCGTGCGGAAGGCGGGCATCATGTGCGTGGCGCTCAGCGGCGGCATTGTCCGCCCCGGCGACGAAATTCAGGTCGAAATACCCGAAGGGCCGCATATCCCGCTTGATCGGGTGTGAAGCGGCCTCTTCCCGCAAAGAAAAAGGGCAGCCCCGTCGGACTGCCCCTTCCCTAGCGCCCGAGGGCGCAAAGCTCGTGTGCCGCTTACTTCTTGAGAGTAAGACCGCCGAAGCGCTTGTTGAACGCAGCCACGCGGCCACCTTCCTGGATCTGCTGGCGACCGCCGGTCCATGCCGGGTGGCTCGTCGGGTCGATATCGAGAGCGAGAGTGTCGCCTTCGCTGCCCCAGGTCGAGCGGGTCTGGAATTCGGTGCCATCGGTCATCTTGACCGTGATCATGTGATAATCGGGGTGCCCTTCGGCTTTCATGTCTCTTGTCCTTGCTAGCTGGTGTCCGGTTCCGACCGGGCAAGCTGTTGTGCGGGAAAGCGCGCGCTCTAGTGTGGTTCCCTGAAAATAGCAAGCCTTGTGGCTCGCTGATTTCCTACTCGATGGCAGCGCGGTATTGCAGGCGCTGCTCTTTCCAATCGTTGTTCCAATTTCACCGCTCCAGACCCTGTCAGGGATGGAAGCGTGAAAAGTCACACTCGCGAGCCGTAAAGTCCCGATTTATACAATCTAATCAAGTACGTCCGGGAAACGGGAATATTTTCAAACACCCGCCTTCACGTTCCATCCAACCCCCTAGGCGGGCGGATCGGCGATCATCGCGGTGAACTCGGTCTCGCAAGTGGTCTTGCCCTCAACGCTGGCACGGCCCTTGAACTTGTAGATCGTGCGGCGCTGCTGGAGGAATTCGACCTCCAGATCAAGCAGGCAGCCGGGAGTGACCGGTGACCGGAACTTGGCGCTCTCGATCCCCATAAAGATCACCAGCTTGCCGGTGCCCGAAAGCTCAAGCGTCTCGATGCCGAGAATCGCGGCGGCCTGCGCCAGCGCCTCGATCTGGAGCACGCCGGGCATGATAGGAGCGCCGGGGAAATGCCCCTGGAAGAACTCCTCGTTCATGGTCACGGCCTTCACCGCATGGATGCGCTGGTTGAGGTGAAGCTCTTTCACCCGGTCAACCAATAACAGCGGGTAGCGGTGAGGCAGGGCTTTCAACACCTTGTGGATGTCATAGTCCGTGATCGGCGCAGCTGCGCTTGTTTCGTCGGTCATGCCCTGCCCCCGTATGCTTGCTTAGCGACCAGCCGGTGCCTGTTGCGGCTGCTGACCCTGCTGTGCGGCCTGCTGCTGCTGGATCAGCTGCGCAGTGATCAGCGTCTGCTGGATTTCCTGGAACAGCTGCGCGGCGTTGCGGGTCGGACGCCAATCGGCGGGCGGCACGATCGCGACTGAAGGCACCTTGGCATTGAGCGAGTTGACGATCAGCGGGGTTATGTCCGCGCCCTGCGCTGCAAACTGCAACGTGTCGGGCTGCATGACCATCACGATCTGCTGCTGCGTCGTGACTTCGGTCAGGGCTTCGGGATACTTCGCGAGGATCTGCTCGACCGCATAGATGCGCGCTGCGTTCACCTGCTGGTTCAGCGCACCGACTTCCTGTTCCAGCGTCTGAATCTGCTGGAAGTTGGGCGAGCTCTGCAGCGCAGGCAGTTCGGAATCGTCCAGCTGGCCGTCGCCATTGGCGTCGAACGGCTGCAACAGGGTGGTGAGCTGCTGCTGCTTGGTCTGGCGCTGCTGGATCTGGGCAGCATAGGTGGTTCCGACCTGTTCATAGGCGATACGCAGCGCATTGGTGCCAATGATGGCGCGGCCGATGTCCGCGGTGGCCAGACGGCCATCGACCTGAGCCGTTGCGGGTGCAGCTGCGGCCAGCGCGCACAGCGCCAGGCCCGCCGGGGCGAGCATTTTGTTGAAGAGTTTCATCAGAATTGAGTTCCTACGTTGAACGTGAATGTCTGGTCATCATCGCCCTCTACCTTGCGGATCGTCTGGGCGAAGTCGATGCGGAACGGGCCAAAGGGCGAGTTCCAGTTAACCCCGATGCCCGCGGTGATACGCGGACTGGGCGAATCGCCGAGGAACACCTCGCGGATCGCGCTGCCCGGCCGGATCAGCCGGGTATTCGGAGTCACGCCATCGGCAGCGAACGGATCAGTGGTAAGCTGGCCGTCATCGATACCGATGAAGAGCGGGTTGCCGTCGGCGTCAATCTGCGGAATGCCGAGCGGATTGTCCTGCAGGACAGGCCGATCAACGCCCCAGAGCGCGCCGATATCAAGGAAGATCGATGGGCGCAGGCCAAGTTCACGCGCGCCCGTGCCGAGCGGCAATTCGAGCTCCGCGCGGCCGAGATAGTAATTGCGCCCGCCGATCGAGTCGTCGCGGATGGAGCGACGTTCGGTGATCAAGGTCGGGTTGCCATCATCGTCCAGCACGTTGTTGTTGGACTGGTCTAGGATGTACGGCTGCGTCAGAATGCGAGGACCGACGCCGCGGATCTCGAACCCGCGGAACTGCGGTTCGCCCAGGAAGAAACGATCCGTCAACAGGATGTCGTCAACCCCTGCGCCGCCACGGTCCTGAAGCGGAATGATCGTCCCGCCTTCCAGTGCGATCGAAAAGATGAAGCCCGAGTTGGCAACGTTCCAGAACTGCTGTCCGCGACCGCGGAAACGCACGTAACGCACATCGCCGCCAAGCCCGGCGAACTCGGTGCTGAGCGTGATGTTACGGCCACGGGTCGGGCGCAGGCGTGAGTTGAGCGAGTTATAGCTCACGCTGAGGCCGACGATCGAGCTGAGCCGGTTGCCCAGTGCGTCACACAGGAAGCGGCCGGCGAGCAGCGGATCGCATTCGATATCGCCATCACCGTCGGTGTCCGAGAAGAACAGGTTCTCCGCAAGGCTCACTTCGTCGTAGTTCAGCGTGTAGCTGCCGATAAGCGACATGTATTCAGTCAGCGGGACACCTACGCGGAACGAAGTCCCGGTGGTTGCCTGCTCGAACGTCGTGTTGCGCTGGTTGCTGGTGAAGTTGAAGCTGTTGAAGTCACGCCGGTAGATGTCTGCACCGGCCTGGATGTTGCGATCGAACACGTAGGGTTCAGTGAAGCTGACCTGTGCCGAACGCGAGAACTGCGAATAGTTGAGGCTCAGCCCGATGGTCTGTCCGCGTCCGCGGAAGTTACGCTGGCGGATGCTCCCTGCCAGAATGAACTGCTCGATGGACGAGAAGCCGGCGGAGAACTGGAGCTCACCGGTCGGCTGTTCTTCGACGTTGGCTTCAAGCACGATCCGGTCAGGGGCGCTGCCTTCGACCTGAGCGACTTCGAAGTTTTCCTGGAAATACCCCAGCGAGTTGATGCGCGCCGTGGTGCGCTGCACGCCCAGAGAGTTGAACGCATCGCCTTCGGACAGACGGAATTCGCGCCGGATCACCTTGTCCTGTGTAAGCGTGTTGCCGTTTACATCGACGCGTTCGACATAAACGCGCGGGGCCTGACGCAGGATGAACGTGATGTCCATCGTCAGATCGTCGGGATTGCGGTTGAAGCGCGGCTGCACGTCGGCAAAGGCATAGCCAAACCGGCCAGCCAGCTCAGTCAGTTGCTCGACAGTGTCCTCAACGCTTTTGGCGTTGTAGAAATCGCCGGTCTTCATTGCCAGCCCGGCCTGAAGCGCATCGCTGTCGAAATCGCGCAGCTGGCTTTCCACTTCGACTTCGCCGAAGTTGTAGCGTTCGCCTTCTTCAACCACATAGGTGATGATGAAGTCGCGTTGATCCGGGGTAAGTTCGGCGACAGCGGACACCACGCGGAAATCGGCATAGCCTTCGGTCAGATAGAACTGGCGAAGCTTTTGCTGGTCAAACGCGAGACGATCGGGATCGTAGCTGGTGTTGGAGCTGAAGAAGCGAAAGAAGCGCGATTGCTTCGTCACCATCTCGCTGCGCAGTTCGCTGTCCGAAAACACCTCGTTGCCGATGATGTTGATCTGGCGAACCTTGGACTTGGGCCCTTCGGTTATTTCGAAGACCACATCGACGCGGTTCTGCGGCAGTTGCACCATCTTCGGCTCAACCTGCGCGGCGAACCGGCCCTGGCGCTTGTACAGTTCCACGATGCGGGCAACGTCGGCGCGGACCTTGGAACGGGTGAAGATCTGGCGCGGTGCAAGGCGGATTTCGGGAAGGATCTTGTCCGCATCAAGCCGATCGTTCCCTTCGAGAACGATGCGGTTGATCACCGGGTTTTCGGTGACCGTGATAACGACATTGCCGTTGTCATTGCGGATTGAGAAATTCGCGAAGAGCTCGGTCGCGCCCAGATCCTTCAGCGCCTCGTCAGCGGCGGCGGAGGTGTATTCCTGGCCCACGCGCAGGCGTATGTACGAAAGGATCGTCGTCGGTTCGAGCCGCTCTGCCCCGGCCACGCTGATCGTGCGGATGACATTGGTCGATGCCGGCTGCGCTGGATTGGGCGCGGGTTGGCTCGCACCGGTCGAGGCAGTCCCTTCATCCTGTGCCAGAGCCGTGTAAGGAACACCCGCCAGCATCGTCGCACCTGTAAGTGCCGTGGCGAGGCGCCGTGCTGCATTCTTGGATACCACAGGCCGCACGCCCGTTTCGCTGCATCGATTCATGGAATATGTGTTCCCGTCCAACCCGTAGTCTACCGCGCCTGCCCGGGGCGCAAAAACAAGGCCGTAAAGCCTCGCCAATCTAACTCTCCGTCGCCTCTGCCCGATGCGCGTGGCGCTGGTCAAGAAGCCATGCCGGTCATTGGACGAACAATGCCCGACAGTCCGTTGCGCCGATCTCGTCCAAGACACGCAAAACAGCGCGCCACGCCGAAACCAGACCCCTGAATTAACTGCCGAAAAGCGGCAGCGAGATCACGTCATTCACGGTGACAATCACCATGAATACGAGAACAATGCCGATACCGGTCCGGTATGCCCATTCCGTCGCCTGCGGACCAACCGGTTTGCGCCGGATCGCCTCGGCAGCGTAAAAGGCAAGATGCCCGCCATCGAGCGCGGGGATTGGCAAGAAGTTGATGAATGCCAAATTAAGCGAGATCAGCGCGGCAAAGTTGATGAAGGCCAGCAGGCCGAGGCTCAACTGCTCGCCAGAGAACTTGGCAATCTTTACCGGCCCGCCCAATTCCTTGATCGAACGTTCGCCAGTGATAATCTGACGGATGCCGGTGATCATCATGCCGGTGATGTCCCAGCAGCGCGCAACCGCCAGCGGAACAGACTCGAGCACGCCGACTTCTTCCAGCACATATTGCCCGCCGTCCGGGCCTACGCCGATCCGGCCAAGCACGCTGACATTGCCAAAACCGTCGGTTTCCTCGATCCGTGCTGTGGTCAGCGGGATGTCGAGTTTCGTGCCGTCACGTTCGACCGTGAAGACCATGCGCTTGTCGGGGTGAAGCAGCACTTCGTTACGGATGGCATCGAAATCGGCGACCAAATCGCCATCGATCGCCACAATCGTATCGCCAATCTGCATCCCGGCGTCGCGCGCAACCGATTCTTCGGCAAATTCCCCGACAGTGCGCGAGTCCTCTGCGCCAACAATCGTCGGATTGCCGTAAATTGCGAAAAATGCCGCAAAAATTCCGATGGCGACCAGCAAGTTCGTCACCGGTCCCGCCGCCACTATCAGAGCGCGCTTCCAAAGGGCGGCACCCTGAAAACTGCCCGGTTCGGCTGGCGCATCAGGATCAGGCACGCTCGCCGGATTCATATCGCCTTTGAACTGGACATATCCGCCCAGCGGCAAAGCGGAAATCCGCCAGCGCGTTCCCCGCTTGTCCGTCCAGCCAAAGATTTCACTGCCAAAGCCGATCGAAAATGCGTCGGCCCTCACGCCGAACCAGCGGCCGACCAGATAATGACCCAGCTCGTGCACAGTCACCAGCGGCCCCAGCAACAGTAGGAACCCGGCGACGTACATCCAGAAAGGGGGCGATTCAAACAAGTGCGGAACTCTCCAGTGCGGTGCGGGCACGATCACGCGCTTCTGCATCTATTGCGAGCACTTCTTCCAGCGTGCCCGGCGCGTGCGCCGTATAGCGCGCAAGTGTCTCCTGCGCCACTGCAGTAATGCGTGTGAACGCGATCTGACCGGACAGGAACGCTTCAACCGCGATTTCGTTCGCGGCGTTGAGGATTGCCGGTGCTGCCCCGCCCGCCTCGATCGCCTCGCGGCAAATGCGGGTTGCCGGGAACAGCTCCTCATTCGGGGCCTGAAACGTAAGCTCTCCGATGGCCGCCAGATCCAGCGGCGCAAGCGGCGTTTCCATCCGTTCGGGCCATGCGAGACATGACGCAATCGGCACGCGCATATCCGAGGGGCCAAGCTGCGCCAGCACCGAACGGTCGCGATACTCCACCATCGAATGCACGATGCTTTGCGGGTGGACGATAATCTCGATGTTCTCCAGCCCCACCGGGAACAGGTGATGAGCCTCGATGAATTCGAGCCCCTTGTTCATCATCGTGGCGGAATCAATGGTAATCTTCGCGCCCATTTCCCAGTTGGGATGCTTCAACGCCTGTTCGCGCGTCACCGATTTGAGCGCTTGCGCATCCAGCGTGCGGAACGGCCCGCCGCTGGCCGTTAGGATGATCCGCCTGACCTGCGCGATATCGTTTCCGGCAAGGCACTGGAAAATCGCGTTGTGTTCGGAATCGGTCGGCAACAGCGTTGCCCCGGCACGCTCGACCGACGATTTGAGGATGTCGCCCGCCGAAACCAGCGCTTCCTTGTTGGCGAGCGCAATAGTCCCGCCGCGCGCAACCGCAGCCATTGTCGGCGCCAGCCCCGCGCAACCGACAATCGCGGCAACCGTCATATCGACAGGCCGGGCCGCGGCTTCGCAAAGCGCCTGCGCCCCGCCCGCCGACTCAATCCCCGTACCCTCAAGCGCGCTTCGCAGGTCGTCGAGACAGCTTTCCTCGCCCACCACAGCGATCTTCGCGTCGAACTCGATGGCGAGTGCCGCGAGCTCCTTCGCGCTACAATTGGCGGTGAGAGCCTCCACCTGCCAATCACTCCGATTGTGCCGGATCAGGTCCAGCGTCGAAGCGCCGATCGATCCGGTTGCACCAAGGAGTGAAAGCGTCCGCGTCATTGTCACACCTGTTGCAGATAGGCGGGAACCACCGCCATCAGAAACAGGATGAAGAACACGGCGATAAATCCGTCGAGCCGGTCAAAGATGCCGCCATGCCCCGGCATGATGCTGCCAGAATCCTTCACGCCTGCGCGGCGTTTCATCCAGCTTTCGAAAAAGTCGCCGCTTTGGGCGATAACCGCGATCAGGCATCCCGTTGTGATAGCGCCGCCCAGGCTGGTGAGATCAAAGCCAGGGATGTATCCGCCCGGCCCGATGTCGTAGAATTCGGCCCCGATGCAGGCGAGCGATGCAGCCAATGCGCCGCCCAACAATCCCGCCCATGTCTTCGACGGGCTGACAGAGGGAAGAATGCGCGGACCACCGATCAGCCGGCCAGAGAAATAGGCACCGACATCGACTGCGACGATCGGGGCGATGAACACGACCATCACCGTGATCATGTCGTAATTGAAGCGCACCTGCACCATGGCAAGCGCAGCCGCCCCGACATAGAGCGCCCCGATGAACTGCCACGCGATTTCACCTCCGGCGGAAATCCCGAACTTGCTGATGATGGCGTTCCATTCCCACAGCACCAGCCCAGCGAGCAACACCACAAAGCCGACCCAGAACCAACCGCCCAGCCACAGCGCGATCATCGCAGCACCTGCGAATGCTACGGCCGAAACAAAGCGCACCAGCAAATCGCCCATGCCACCCGATGAAGGCGGCGTTGTGTCAATCTGGCTGTCAACGTCCACCATAGCGGCGCTCCCTTCGCGCAAAATCATCAAGCGCCTGAGCCAGATGCTCGGGCTTGAAATCCGGCCACAGCGTATCGACGAAAAGCATTTCGGCATAGGCCGCCTGCCACAGCAGGAAGTTCGACAAGCGGATTTCTCCACTGGTGCGGATCAGCAGATCGAGCGGCGGCAGATCATGCGTGTCGAGATGCTGCTCGATCGTTTGCGGGGTAACCTCTCCCGCCTGAGCAGCCTTGGCCGCAGCACGCGCGATTTCGTTCTGTGCCCCGTAATTCAAAGCCACTGCCAGCGTCTGACTGCCATTCGCGGTCTGCGCCAAAGCGTCTTCGAGCATGGCGACGATATCAGGCGCGAGCGATTGCCAGTCGCCGATTATCTTGAGCTTCACATCATTGGCCACGAATTCGGCGAGGTCCGATTTGATGAACTTGCGCATCAGGTTCATCAGATCGTCGACTTCGTCTTCGGAACGTTTCCAGTTTTCCGAACTGAACGCATAGAGCGTCAGGCAGTCCAGCCCCATCGGCTCGAGTCCGCGCACCAGACGGCGCACGGCTTCGACCCCGCGTTGATGACCGACTGCACGCGGCAAAGCGCGCTTCTTGGCCCAGCGACCGTTGCCATCCATGATGATGGCAACATGCCGCGCACCGCCTTCGGAGCGCGCGTCTGATTTCACGGGGCCAGCGCCCATTCGGTCTCCCCTGCCCGAAAACCCGCCCTTACTGGGTCAGGATTTCCTGTTCTTTCTTGGCGGCTGCCTCGTCGGTTTCCGCGACATATTTGTCAGTCAGCTTCTGGACTTCGTCTTCCATCCGCTTGCGTTCGTCCTCGGAGATTTCCTTCTTCTTCTCGTCGGTCTTCAACGCTTCCATCCCATCGCGGCGCACGTTGCGGATCGCGATCTTGGCCTGTTCGGCATATTGACCGGCAAGCTTTGCCAAATCCTTGCGGCGTTCCTCGGTCAGATCGGGCATCGGCAGACGCAGCGTCTGCCCGTCGATCATCGGATTGAGGCCGAGGTTGGCCTTGGCAATGCCCTTTTCGACGGCGATCAGGTTCGATTTGTCCCACACCTGCACGCTCAGCATGCGCGGCTCCGGCGCGGAAACGGTCGCGACCTGATTGAGCGGCATCATCGCGCCATAGACTTCGACCACAACCGGATCGAGCAGGCTGGTGTTCGCGCGGCCGGTGCGCAGGCCCGAAAGGTCGCCCTTGAGGGATTCGACAGCGCCCTTCATGCGGCGTTCGATATCGGCCTTGTCATATTGCGGCATCGGTATTCAGTCCTTCTGTACAATCGTCTGTGTGCCCTCGCCTGAAAGGACGCGGGCCACATTGCCTTTTTCACGGATGGAAAAGACCACTATCGGAATGTCGTTCTCTCGGCAAAGCGCGACTGCGGTGGCGTCCATCACCTTGAGGTTTTGCGACAGCACGTGGTCGTATGTGATGGTTTCAAACCGGGTGGCGTCGGGGTTGTGCTTGGGATCGCTGTCATAGACCCCGTCAACGCTGGTGCCCTTGAGCAGCGCATCGCAGTTCATTTCGGCTGCCCGCAACGCAGCGCCGGTATCGGTGGTGAAGAACGGGTTGCCCGTTCCCGCGGCGAAGATCACGATCCGCCCTTTCTCAAGGTGCCGCTCGGCGCGCCTGCGAATGTAAGGCTCGCACACGGACGACATCGGGATCGCGCTCTGCACCCGCGTCTGGACGCCCAGCTGTTCCAGCGCGTTCTGCATTGCCAGCGCGTTCATCACCGTTGCCAGCATCCCCATGTAATCGCCGGTGGTGCGGTCCAGCCCCTTGGCCGCGGCGCTGATCCCGCGGAAGATGTTGCCCCCGCCGATCACCAGGCAGACCTCGATCCCGCTGTCCTTGGCCGCCTTCACCTCTTCGGCCAGCCGCGCGACATAGGCCGGGTCGATCCCGTATTCCTGTTCCCCCATCAGCACCTCGCCCGAGAGTTTGAGAAGAACGCGCTTGATCTGGGGCATAGGCATGGGTGAGATACGTCCGATTGGTTGTGAGGTGAGGTCCCCTTAGACAAGCTGTGATTGGCGCGCAAAGGGGAAAGATCAAGGGGGAGACCGGCAAATGGCAAAACGGATCGTGCTGGCGCTGCTGGCTGTAGTGGTGCTCGCAGGTGTTGCAGCGACCGTGTTTCAGCGCCAGCTGGGAGAGAGGCTGTTCGCCAGCGTCGTTGCAGATCGCATCGCTGGGCCGGGACTTGAACTTGACGATGGCCTGCACCTCATCCTGTGCGGCACGGGGTCTCCCCTGCCCAATCCCGACCGCGCCGGGCCGTGCAATCTTGTGATTGCAGGCGAGCAGGCGTTTGTCGTCGACATCGGCGAAGGCGGCTCGCGCAACATCAACCTCATCGGCTTCGACATCACCACGCTCGATGCGCTGCTGCTGACCCATTACCATTCCGACCATGTCGATGGCATCGGCCCGCTTGCGCTGATCTACTGGACGCAAAGAACCAGCACCGTGCCGCTTCCGGTGATCGGGCCGCAGGGTCTGGAACGGCTCGTCAACGGCTTCAACGAAGCTTACGCGCTCGACCACAGCTATCGCATCGCCCATCACGGGGTGGAGATTGTGCCCGAAACCGGCGGCGGCCTTGTCGCCAACCCGTTCGAGATCGCGGACGGTCCCGTCACCGTTCTGGATCGCGGCGGCCTGACGATCACCGCGTTCCTTGTCGATCATGATCCGGTCGCCCCTGCTGTCGGCTATCGTTTCGACTACAAGGGCCGATCCGTCGTCATCAGCGGCGATGCGGCGCGGAGCCCCCTGCTCGAACAAGTGGCCAAGGGCGCCGACATAATCGTCCACGATGCCCTGCAACCCAAGCTGGTCGGCCACATGACCGCAGCGCTCGATTCTGCGGGGAACACCAATGTCGCAACCATCACCCGCGACATCCTCGACTATCACGCATCGCCCGAGGATGCCGCGACCAGCGCGCAAACCGCCGGGGCGAGGATGCTGGTGCTGTCCCACCTCGTCCCGCCGATCCCCAATGCCTTTATCTATCCCGCTTTCCTCGGTGATGCGCCGGACATGTTCGACGGGGAGATCGTCGTCGGCGAAGACGGCATGGTGTTCTCCCTTCCCCCGCAAGGCGAAGCGATCAACCGGTCAGAAGCGATGTGAGGAGGGGGCTGTGGAACACCGAAGCCGGTGCTTTGAAAAAGTAGATTTCTCCTATTTCATATGTTTTTCAGCTACTTGTGAAAAAGCGGTGTGACTTTCCGCAACAGCCGCTCCCGGCGGTCGCACAGCTTGAACCCGACGATGTGAAAGAACCGCGCGTTCAATACCGCAGCACCGCGAAGTAGGAAAATCGCGCGCCGCATTGCTATCGCGGGCGCTTCCCCGGCAAAGGCATGACATGAAAGCATTCATCACGGCCCTGATGCGCAGCCCATGGGTCAGAGCCCTGCTGGTCCTTGGCGTTCTGCTGGCCATTATGCTTGCGGCCAAGGTGTGGCACGACACCATGCGCGATCCCGTGATCGAGCGGCTGGTGATCGAAAGCGAGCGCCTCCCCGCCGGATCACCGCCCTTCACCATCGCCTTCATTGCCGACATCCACGTGGCCGGGCCGGACATGCCGCCAGAACGGCTGGAACGGATCGTCGCACAGATCAACGCGACGCGGCCCGATCTGGTCGCCATCGCCGGCGATTTCATCAGTGAGAAGCGCAGCGCGACCCGGCACTATTCCGCCGCCGAAACCATCGCTCCGCTGGCGGCATTGCAGGCAAGGCACGGTATCGTCGTGGTGCCGGGCAATCACGATCATTGGTTCGACTGGCCTGCGTTGAAGACGCAGCTCCAACGCCTGCGCAACGTCATCGTGCTGGAGAACGAGGCCGCGCAGTTCGGCCCGGTCGCCATCGGCGGGGTGGATGATGATTTCACCGGGGAGGCCGATATTGCAAGGACGCAGGCGGCACTTCTGCCCCTGAACGGCCCGCGCATCTGGCTGTCGCACAGCCCGGACATCTTCCCGTCGGTCCCGGTCGGTGCCGATCTGGTTCTGGCCGGGCACACCCATTGCGGGCAGATCGCCTACCCCTGGGGCGGATCGCCCGCGACCATGTCCGACTATGGCGAGACTTACGCCTGCGGAGTGAAGCAATTGCATGGCAAGACGCTGGTGACGACTGCCGGGCTTGGCACCAGCCTGTTGCCGATCCGCCTGTTCACGCAGCCGGAAATCTGGGTAGTGGAGCTGCGGCCCGCCACCTGAGATCTTAGATCGCTCAAGGTCAGCTCCGGTTCAGCCCTCGGCCCTATTTACGCCTGCGCATCTTGGGTGGAGAGATTGGCATGATGCATCGCGTTTGGTCTGGTTTGGCACTATTGGCGGCTCAGATCATTCCGCCTACCGCGCAGGCGCAAATGGCGCCCGAGGCCGCTGCCGCCATACAGCGCCCGGTTACCGTCGAGCGCGCCAACACGGTCGAGACTATCGCGCTGGTCCCACATATGGGCAAATACGCCATCCGCGCGGGCGTCAACGGCGAGGAGCGCAGCTTCGTTTTCGATACCGGCTCACCGACTCTGGTCTCGCGCGCATTTGCCGAGACGCTCAACCTCAAGGTGATCGGAACCAACACCGGGCGCGACGCCAATGGGCGCGCGGTGACGACCGATATCGCGTTGGTCGAGCGGTTGACCATCGGCGGGCTGACTTTCACCGATGTCCCGGTCCTGATCGCCGACTTCAGCGCCGCCGATCCGGGGCTCTGCTTCTTCGATGGCGGGGTTATCGGGTCGGAGATATTCCCCGGAAGCGTATGGCACTTTGACGCCGAGGCGCAGGAATTGAGGATCGCAGCCTCGCTCGGGGACATCGATCTAGAGGACACCGTACCCGCCCCGTTCGAATCCGAGCTTTTCATCGGCGGCTACCCCTACGCGCCGGTGTTCGCCTACAGCTTCGGCAGCTTCCGCGACCGCGCGCTTTTCGATACCGGGAGTTCGGACACGGTGACGCTGTTCGAGCGGGTGCTCGGCGACGAGCAGGTGCAGAAGGCACTTGTTTCCGGCAGCATGGCACAGGGGCGCGGCTCGCAAGGTGTTTCGGCAGGCGGCGCGGGGGCCGTGACCGACCTGCGGCGATTTAACGTGTCAGGCTTCACAATCGGCGCGCCTTTCCCCACCCTTCCTGCGACCACCCGCAATGCGCCGCCCACGTTGATCGGTCTGGGGATGCTCGACCGCTACGACGTGACGCTCGATTATCCCGGCAAGCGGATGCTGCTGCGTGAGCGCTCGCACCCGGCGACGCCCAAGGCGCATCCCGGCTATGCGATCAGCATGATCGATGGCACGGCCAGGGTGGTGCAACTCTACGCAGGCTCCCCTGCCGAGCAGGCTGGATTGAGGCTGGGCGACGAGGTGGCGGCGATTGACGGACGCGCGCTGACCGATCCCGCGCAGCAATGTGAGACGATGCGGTGGCTGATCGAGGATCGTCCCGCAGACACCGCCCGCGTGCTATCGGTGCTGCGCGATGGCGAGGTCGTTGCGCTGTCCTTGGCCGCGCAATGAAAAAGGCCGCCGCAGGTCTTCCTGCGCCGGCCTTTTCGTTTGTTTGAAGTCGGTTAGGACTTAGCCAGCGACAGCTGCTGCCACTTCTGCGGCGAAGTCGCTTTCTTCCTTCTCGATGCCTTCGCCCAGCTGGAAGCGGACGTAGTCGGTCAGCTTGACGCTGCCGCCGTTGTCCTTGCCAAACTTGGCAACCACGGCTTCGACGGTGCTCTTGTTGTCCATCACGAACATCTGGCTGAGCAGCGCGTTTTCCTTGGCGAACTTGGCGATTGCGCCGTCGACCATCTTGGCCTGCACTTCGGCCGGCTTGCCGCTTTCGGCAGCCTTTTCGGCAGCGATTGCACGCTCGCGCGCGATCACTTCGGGGTCGAGCCCTTCGGCGTTCAGAGCCATCGGGAACATCGAAGCGATGTGCATGGCGAGCTGCTTGCCGAACGGTTCGAGCACGTCGGCAGCCAGATCGCTTTCAAGCGCGACGAGAACGCCGATCTTGCCGAGGCCTTCGGCAGCGGCGTTGTGGACGTAGGAAACGACCGCGCCCGAGCCGACCGAAACGGTCTTGATGCGACGGATCTGCTGGTTTTCACCGATGGTTGCGACGTTATCGGTCAGCTTGTCGCCAACGGTGCCGCCGTCAGGATAGGCAGCGCCCTTGAGCGCCTCGACATCGTCGCTGTCGATCGTCAGCGCCACTGCGGTGGTCTTGCGGACGAAATCCTGGAACTTGTCGTTCTTGGCGACGAAGTCGGTTTCCGAGTTGACTTCGACAGCCACGCCAGCGGTGCCTTCGACGGCGACGCCGACGAGGCCTTCAGCCGCGGTGCGGCTCGACTTCTTCTGAGCGGTGGCGAGGCCCTTGGCGCGCAGAGCGTCAACGGCGGCTTCGATATCGCCCCCTGCTTCGGCGAGCGCCTTCTTGGCGTCCATCATGCCTGCGCCGGTCTTCTCGCGCAGCTTCTTCACATCGGCGACGGTGAAATCGGCCATGGGAAATTCCTTCTAATAGGGTTTTGGGCGCCGGGACCGCCCAAGAATGGGTTGCGGATGCCCGGCGCGCTAGTCTTCAATTGTGACGCGCGGGTTGCGCGCGCCGCATTACGAAACGGATCAGGCTTCTTCAGCGGTCGCTTCTTCAGCCGGAGCTTCGGCGGTCGGTTCAGCCGGCGGAGTTTCCATCGCGCCGAAATCTTCGCCCGAAGCCTGCACCGCGCCGCCCTTGCCCGCGATGGCGGCATCGCCGATTGCCTGACAGTACAGACGCACCGCGCGCGCCGCATCGTCATTGCCCGGAACCGGGAATGCGATGCCGGTCGGATCGGTATTGGTGTCGAGCACCGCGATCACCGGAATGCCGAGCACGGCGGCTTCCTTGATGGCGAGGTCTTCCTTGTTGGCGTCGATCACGAACATCACGTCCGGAATGCCGCCCATGTCACGGATACCGCCGAGCGACAGTTCGAGCTTGTCACGCTCACGGGTGAGCTGGAGGACTTCCTTCTTGGTGAAGCCGCTGGTGTCGCCCGAAAGCTGCTCTTCAAGGGTCTTGAGACGCTTGATCGAACCGCTGATCGTCTTCCAGTTGGTGAGCATGCCGCCCAGCCAGCGGTGGTTGACGAAGTGCTGGCCCGACATGCGGGCTGCTTCGGCGATCGGCTCCTGCGCCTGACGCTTGGTGCCGACGAACAGCACCTTGCCGCCTGCGCGGACGGTCTGCTCGACGAAGTCCAGAGCGCGCGCGAACAGCGGCACGGTCTGCGACAGGTCGATGATGTGAACACCGTTGCGGGCGCCGAAGATGTACGGCTTCATCCGCGGGTTCCAGCGGTGGGTCTGGTGGCCGAAGTGTGCGCCGGCCTCGATCAATTGCTGCATGGTGACGGTAGTGGCCGCCATAGGTATTTCCTTTCCGGTTGTTCCTCTGGAA
>Ga0189284_100351_pt1 | contig 28467 bp, 38 predicted proteins | sample N32C7minimetaG_FD_130314 | JGI IMG/M metagenome (GOLD analysis project Ga0189284, IMG submission 130314) | Marine microbial communities from the Costa Rica Dome - N32 C7 mini metaG | ecosystem: Environmental > Aquatic > Marine > Oceanic > Photic zone | place: Costa Rica: the Eastern Pacific...
CAACAAGCCGGCTGACGATGAAACCGCGCGCCGCAATATCGAAACCGCGATCGAACCCAAGATGTTCGACCGCATAGGTGCGGTGCTGACGACGGTTCCCGACAGTGTCGACATCCACAAGACGCTGGGCCGCGTGCTCAAGGCCAAGGCCGACATGTTCGAAACCGGCGAAGGCTTCGACTGGGCGACGGCAGAGGCGCTGGCGTTCGGCAGCCTCGTGATGGAAGGCTACGGCGTGCGCCTGTCGGGACAAGACAGCGGGCGCGGCACCTTCTCGCAGCGCCATGCCGTGTGGGTCGATCAGAAGACCGAGGAGAAGTACATTCCCCTCACCACCCTGCCGCACGGCAAGTTCGAGGTCTATGACAGCACCCTGTCCGAATACGGCGTGCTCGGCTTTGAATATGGGTTTGCGATGGCGGACCCGAAATCGCTGGTCCTGTGGGAAGCGCAATTCGGCGATTTCGCCAATGGCGCGCAGATCATGATCGATCAGTATATTGCGGAAGCCGAGGCCAAATGGCTGCGCGCAAACGGGCTCGTGATGCTGTTGCCGCACGGATATGAAGGACAGGGCCCGGAACACTCCTCGGCCCGGCTCGAACGGTTCCTGCAACTGTGCGCGAACGACAATATCCAGGTCTGCAACATCACCACTCCGGCGAATTACTTCCACGTGCTGCGCCGCCAGATGCTGCGTAATTTCCGCAAGCCGTTGGTGATCATGACGCCGAAGTCGCTGCTGCGTCACCCGCTGGCCAAGAGCATGCGCGAGGACTTCCTCGGCGACAGCCAGTTCAAGCGCATCCTGTCGGACATCACCGAAGTGGCGGATGACAAGGTCAAGCGGCTCGTGCTGTGTTCGGGCAAGGTCTATTACGACTTGCACGAAAAGCGTGACGAAGAGGGCCTGAAAGACGTGTCGATCGTGCGGATCGAACAGCTTTATCCCTTCCCCGGCGATCCTCTGGCCTTGCGGCTTAAGCGGATGACCAATCTTGAAACGGTCGTCTGGTGTCAGGAAGAACCGAAGAACAACGGCTCGTGGTTCTTCGTCCAGAACCAGATCGAGGACGCGTTGACCGCTGCGGGGCATGACGGCAAGCGCCCGGTCTATGCCGGACGCGATGCCGCCGCATCGCCCGCCACGGGCCTCGCCAAACGTCATGCGGAGCAGCAGGCGAAACTCGTCGCCGACGCGCTCGGTCTCACCAAGTAAACGAATTCAGCAAAGCTGAGGAAATACGAAAATGGCCACTGAAATCACTGTCCCGGCACTGGGTGAATCGGTCACCGAAGGCTCGATCGGCGAATGGCTGAAGCAGCCGGGCGACGCGGTCGCCGTCGACGAACCGATCTGCAGCCTCGAAACCGACAAGGTCGCTGTCGATGTGCCCTCGCCCGTAGCCGGTATCCTTTCCGAACACCGCTTTGCCGTGGGTGACACGGTGGAAGTCGGCGCGGTGATCGCGGTGATCGAGGAAGGCGCGAGCGCGTCTGCCGCTGCGAAATCGGACACGCCCGCTCCTGCCCCGGCACCTGCTGCCGCCAAGGAAGCCGTCGGCGATGCGGCCGTTACCATGTCGCCTGCGGTGCGCCGCGCGGTTCTGGAACACGGGGTTGACCCCTCCACCATCAAGGGCACCGGCAAGGACGGCCGCCTGACCAAGGAAGACGTGCTCGCCGCAGCCAAGGCCAAGAGCGCGCCCGCGCCCGCGCCCACCCCTGCCCCTGCACCCGCAGCACCAGCCGCTCCGGCTGCGACCACGGGTGAACGCCGCGAAGAGCGGGTGAAGATGACGCGGATGCGCCAGACCATCGCCAAGCGGCTCAAGGGCGCGCAGGAAAATGCAGCACTGCTGACCACGTTCAACGATGTCGACATGTCGGCGGTTATCGAGGCGCGCAACAAGTACAAGGACCTGTTCGCCAAGAAGCATGACATCCGGCTCGGCTTCATGGGTTTCTTCGCCAAGGCGGCCTGCCTCGCGCTGAAGGACGTGCCCGCCGTCAACGCATACATCGACGGTGACGAGATCGTGTACCACGACTACGTCGACATCTCGGTGGCCGTCAGCGCGCCCAACGGCCTCGTCGTTCCGGTGATCCGCGATTGCCAGGACAAGGGCTTTGCCCGGATCGAGAAAGACATCGCCGATTTCGGCAAGCGCGCCAAGGAAGGCACGCTGACCATGGCCGACATGCAGGGCGGCACCTTCACCATCTCGAACGGCGGCGTGTTCGGATCGCTGATGTCGACTCCGATCATCAACCCGCCGCAGTCGGCCGTGCTGGGCCTGCACCGGATCGAAGACCGCCCGGTAGTGGTCGATGGCCAGATCGTGATCCGCCCGATGATGTACATCGCCCTGTCGTACGACCACCGCCTGATCGACGGGCGCGAGGCCGTGACCGCGCTCAAGATCATCAAGGAAGCGATCGAAGATCCGACCCGGATGCTGATCGACCTGTAAGGTCAAACCGATGCGCCCGCCGTGGGAAGTCGAGCCTGAAAAGTTCGCTGACAAATTCTGGATCGTCGCAAAGAGCGACTATCTGGAGGAGTGGCGGAACTGGTTCACCAACCTCGGCGACGCGCAGCAGGCAGAGTACAAGGCCGCTCACACCCCTCCAGAAGCGTGTGGCGGTCTGTTCTATGACGTGTTGGGCGTGCCGCGATACGACCCGGTAGCCTACGCCGATAGCCACCGCGACGAAGAGGGATTGCTGCCCCCTCCGTGGGTCTATGCGCCAGACATTCCGCGTGGCTCCATCGGTTGGCGCATGGGGCATGGCGAGGATTACTGGCACGTCTTCTTTGATTGGCTCCGCTCGCTTCCCCCGGAGGATCAGGAACGGGTAAAGGCGAAATATCCCGAACCCGCACCTGAAACTGTCAGGAAGGGTCTGCCGTGGCAGGGCATCTATGAAGCCCATCTCAATCCGCAGGAAGGACAAGCCCGCGCATTCTTCGACCGGATGAAGTTCGACGAGCGCCGCTACGCTGATTTCCTGCGGGATCGTTGCCCCGAATTCTGGGCGCGATTTGGCGGGATGCCCGATGTCGCGGGCAAGCGCGTGATCGATTTCGGTTGCGGACGCGGCGGCATGGTGCAGCGGATGATGGAAGCCGGCGCGGACAGCGCACTGGGGATCGAGCTCAACCAGTCCTATGTCGATTTTGCCAACTGGAAAGTCGCCAGCCAATGGGACGGGCGCGCGCGGTTTGCCTGTCAGGACATCCGCGAGATGGATGTCGAACCCGCCGATATCGTTACCTCCGTTGACGTGATGGAGCACGTGATGGACTTGTCCGAAACGCTCGCCAAGGTCGTTGATGCGTGCAAGCCCGGCGGGGAACTCTTCATCGGTTTCGCACCCTTGTGGCATTCCCCTTTCGGCCATCACCGACTGATGGAAACCCGCATCCCATGGGCGCATCTGCCGCGCGGCAACCGCGCCTTCCTCGACAGGCTGGTGGACGATGACGGCAATTCGCCCGAGACGATCCAGGAACTCGGCTTCAACGGCGCGACGCCAGCCGATTTCCGCGCCGCGCTCAAGGGATTGCCGGTGGAGATCGTCTCCGCCCGCCGCAATGTCGCAAGCCACCCGCTCAAGGCATTGGCGCTGAAGGCGATGCTGATACCTTCGATCATACCCGCGCTCGAAAAATATGTGACAGTGGGCATTTACTGGCACTTGCGGCGCAAGAAATGACAACAGTTTGGCCGAAAGTAGCAATGGCACTTGCGGCCTTCATTGCCTACATGGGCACCGGACGAAAACACACGCCATAGATAACGGGATCATTCGAACCATGGCCGAACATTCCTACGACTACGATTGCCTTGTCATCGGTGCTGGCCCGGGCGGCTATGTCGCCGCGATCCGCGCCGCGCAGCTGGGTCTGAAAACCGCCTGCGTCGAAAGCCGCGAAACGCTGGGCGGAACCTGCCTCAACGTCGGCTGCATCCCCTCCAAGGCGCTGCTGCATGGTTCGGAACTGTTCGAGGAAGCCGAAGGCGGTCACTTCGCCACCTGGGGCATCACCGCCAAGCCGACGCTCGACCTCGGTAAGATGATGGCCGAAAAGACCAAGGCCGTGGGCGAGCTGACGGGCGGGATCGAATTCCTGTTCAAGAAGAACAAGGTCACCTGGCTGAAAGGCCACGCCGCGTTCGAAGACGCGCACAGCGTGAAGGTGGGCGATCAGACCGTGACGGCGAAAGACATCGTCATCGCCACCGGATCGAGCGTCACCCCCCTGCCCGGCGTCGAAGTCGACAATGCGGCAAAGCGGATCGTCGATTCGACCGGCGCGCTTGAACTGGAAGAAGTGCCCGAGCACCTCGTCGTGATCGGCGGCGGTGTGATCGGCCTCGAACTGGGCAGCGTGTGGCGCCGTCTGGGCGCGAAAGTCACTGTGGTGGAATTCCTCGACCAGCTGCTCCCCGGCATGGACGGCGAAGTGCGCAAGGAAGCGCACAAGATCTTCAAGAAGCAGGGCATGGAAATGATGCTCGGCCACAAGGTCACCGGGGCAAAGGCCGACAAGAAGGGCGTGAAGCTGACGGTCGAGAAATCGGCCGGCGGCGATGAGCAGGTGATCGAGGCGAGCCACGTGCTGGTCGCCATCGGCCGCCGCCCGAACACTGAAGGGCTGGCGCTCGACAAGGCGGGCCTGCAGGTCAACAATCGCGGCCAGATCGAGATCGACCACGATTTCCGCACCAAGATCGACGGCATCTGGGCCATCGGCGACGTGGTGCCCGGCCCGATGCTGGCGCACAAGGCCGAGGATGAAGGCATTGCGGTTGCCGAAAACATCGCAGGGCTGACCGGCATCGTGAACCACGATGTGATCCCCAGCGTCGTCTACACCGCCCCCGAAATCGCAGGCGTCGGCCTGACCGAAGAAGAGGCCAAGGAACGCGGCAGCGTGAAAGTCGGCAAGTTCCCGATGATGGCCAACAGCCGCGCCAAGGCAAACCGCGACACCGACGGCTTCGTCAAGGTGATCGCCGATGCCGAAACCGATCGCGTCGTGGGCGTGTGGATGATCAACAGCCTCGCCGGCACGATGATCGCACAGGCCGCGCAGGCAATGGAATTCGGCGCGACGTCCGAAGACATCGCCTACACCTGCCACGCGCACCCCACCCACGCCGAAGCTTTCAAGGAAGCGGCCATGGCGGTACAAGGCAAACCGATCCATATGTGATCAGGAGGCACCGATTTGACCCGTTCAGTTGCAATCATCGGAGCGGGTCAGATCGGGTATGCGGCGGCGCGATCGCTCTTGTTCCAGAATTTTTCGTGTGTGCGGGTTCTAGCGCGCACCCGCCCCGTCTGGCTGAGTGAAGAAAGTGACACTGGCGAGAACGGCATTCGCTTTGAACGCTATGTCGCGGGCGAAGATCCTGCGCCAGAGGCGGACGTCGTTCTCGACACCATCGCCTACGATGCCGAGGACGCAGAGCGATACGATCCTGACGCGGTGGGCCACTTCATCGCGATTTCGTCTGCCAGCGTCTATTGCGACGATCTGGGGCGCACTCTTGAAGAAGCCGCGCAAAATGGCTGGCCCGATTTTGCAGAGCCGGTGGACGAGGACCAACCGACCGTCGATCCGGGAGAGCAGACCTATTCAACCCGCAAGGTCCGAATGGAAAATGCCGCGCTCGAACGGTTTGGAAATCGCGCAACCATCCTGCGCCCCGGTGCAATCCATGGTGAGCACAACCGCCATCCGCGCGAGTGGTGGTTTGTGAAGCGCATGTTGGATCGCCGCAAGCAGATCCCGCTCTTGTTCGCAGGGCAGTCACGATTTCAAACGACCAACTCAGCGGACCTTGCCTATTTCGCTGCCCGTTGCGCGGACAAACGGGTCGGCGGAGTCTTCAATATTGGCGACAGCGATCATCCCAGCGCGCTTGAGATCGGACAGACGGTTGCGCGCGAATTCGAACTGGAGCCTGAGTTCGTACTGGTCGAGGAGAGCGGGTTGATCGGGCGAACGCCCTGGTCTGTTGGAAAGCCATTCCTTGTCTCCAGCCAGAAAATCGGCTCGACGCTTGGCTATGACCTTGATGGATGCACCTATGCACGCGGCGCGGCTTGCGCCATCAACTGGCTCCGCGACCTCAACCCCGCTGATTGGCGCGCCGCTTTCCCTCAATTGGCCGCTTATCCTTGGGATTTGTTCGATTACGAGGCCGAGGACCGCTTTTTTGCCTCGCGGTAAGCCGCTAGGCTAATGACTGGACCAAGGGGAAACACACGCATGGCCTATCCGCAACTGACCGACAAACCGGGGATGCTCGAAACCGCGGCGGCGATCCGCAGCGGCGCGATGAGTGTTGCCGAAGCGGTCGATGCCGCGATCACCCGGATCGAGCATTACGATGCCGAGATTGACGCGCTTGCCGTGCCCGATTTCGAACGCGCGGCAGCAACGGCCAAGGCGATGGATGCGCGCGGCCCGGTGGGCGACCAGCCGCTGTTCGGCGTGCCGATGACGGTGAAGGAAAGTTTCGATGTCGAAGGGCTGCAAAGCTGCTGGGGTCATGAACGGCTGACCGATTACATCGCGCCGCGCGACAGCGAGCTTGTCAGGCGGTTGAAAGCGGCAGGCGTGGTAATCATCGGAAAGACCAACGTGCCGCTCGATCTGACCGATTGGCAGAGCGTCAACCCGGTCTATGGCCGCACCAACAATCCGCATGACACATCGCGTTCTCCGGGCGGATCGTCGGGCGGCAGCGCGGCGGCAGTCGCCAGCGGCATGGTGGCGGGGGAATATGGCACCGACATCGGAGGCTCAGTGCGGGTTCCGGCGCATTTCTGCGGGGTCTGGGGCCACAAGACGACATGGGGGCTAGTGTCGAAGCAGGGCCATGATCACCCGATGATGGCGCGTCGCCCCGGCTTTCTTGCGGCGCATGACGGCGCGCTTTCCATCGCCGGACCGCTGGCACGCAACGCTGCCGACCTCGCGACACTGACGCAGGTGGGCGCGCAATACGCGCTTTCACGCAGGGGCAAGCCTCTGAAACAATGCCGCTTGCTGGCGATCACCGAATATCCCGGCTGCCCCGTCGATGCGAGCGTATCCGAACCGACCGAAGCGGCCATCGCGGCGCTGATCGCGGCGGGCATCACGGTTGACCGTACCAGCGATCTGATCCCCGATCTCGCCGTGCAACAGGGCCATTACATGCGGATGCTCAACACCGCGATGGCACGCGGCGCACCCGCGCCCAATGGCAAGCGCGCCAGCGCGACCGACTGGTTCGACCTGCTCGACGCGCAGGCCGCGAATGAATTCGAATGGGCGCGCCTGTTCGAAACCTACGACTTCGTGCTCGCCCCGCCCGCGCCAGTGCTGGCAGTGCCGCACAACGAGAAGCGCGTGTTCGACAGCACGATCCGCGTCAACGGGCAGGACATTCCGGGCGCAGCCGGGCTCGCCTGGGCGGGGCTTGCCACCTTCCCCAACCTTCCTGCCACAGTCCTGCCCATCGGCAGCGGCCATTACGAAGGGTCGGAGCTACCCTGCGGAATGCAGGTCATGGGGCCGCGCATGAGCGATCTCGACTGCATCCACGCCGCGGGAGAAATCGGGAAAATCTTGCACGGCTGACCGGCATTCGTCATGGCGGGCGCCATGGCAAACAAACCCATCATGCAGCGCCTTGCCAATTGGCACATCTGGCTGGGCTGGCTGGTCGGCGTTCCGATCGCGATGTGGACCGCGACCGGCCTGTTCATGGTCGCCAAGCCGATTGACGAAGTGCGTGGCAATCACCTGCGACTGCCGGTCGAACAGCAGGCGCTGATCATGACGGGCAGCGATCTGGCCACGCCCGACGCGCAGCTGGCCGAGATAACCATGCGGATGCAAGACGGGCGCGCGATTGCGATCCTGACAACGCTTGATGGCGTGACTAGCCGGGTCGATGTCGCCACAGGCGCGCCGATCCCGGCAGTCGATGCACCAGCGGCGCGGGCCATCGCGGCGGAACGGATCGCGGGCGGAGACAAGGTGCGCAGCGTCACCTTCTTCGACGCCGACGAAGTGCCGTTCGATTTCCGTCGCCCGATCCCCGTCTGGCAGATCGCGCTGGAGGACGGCGCGCATGTCTATATCGGCCGCGACACGGGAGAGATCGAGGCAGTTCGTACCAGCTGGTGGCGGTGGTTCGACTTCATGTGGGGGCTGCACATCATGGATCTGTCGGAACGTGAGGATACCAGCCATCCGATCCTGATCCTGTTCGCGGCCTTGTCTCTGGTCGGCGCCTTGTTCGGCTGCATCCTGATGTTCCGCCGCCGCAAGGCACGGGTAACGGCTTCCGCAGCATGAACGAGACTGTCCTTACCCCGATCCTGGACTTGCTCGACATTGTCGGGATTGCGGTCTTCGCCCTGTCGGGAGCACTGGTCGCGGCCAAGGAACGGCAGACCTTCGTCACGATGGGCTTCTTCGCGCTGGTGACAGGCGTTGGCGGGGGCACAGTGCGCGATCTGCTGATCGATGCACCGGTGTTCTGGATCACCGATCCGTGGGTTGCGGCGGTGTGCCTTGGAACGGCGCTGATCGCGTGGTTCACCCCGGTCCGAATCTGGGAGGGCAAGCTGCTTGATTATGCCGACGGCATCGGACTCGCTGCCTATGCCGTGCTCGGCAGTGCGAAAGCCATCGCCTATGGCATCCCGCCCGTTCCCGCTGCGCTGATGGGCGTGATCACCGGCTGTGTCGGCGGGGTGATCCGCGATGTCGTGGCCGGGCGGCCTTCGATCATCATGCAGCCCGAACTCTACGTCACCGCCGCCGCGCTCACGGCGACAATAACGGTCGCCGGAATGCAAGTCGCTCCCATGCTAGGCCTGCCCGACTGGGCGGTGTGGAGCATGGCGTTTGCCTGCGGTTTTGCGCTGCGTGCAGCGGCGATCCGGTTCGAGCTGGGATTGCCCAGCTATGGAGACGGGAAAGAGGGGAGCGCTACCGAGAGCACTCCCCGCTCCTCCTCCACGGATCAGTCCTGATAGGTTTCGCCCGGCACCGGGCCGCCGGGATAGGCCGGCATATTGTCCGAAGTCAGCGGGACAAGCGGCTGCCGGTCATTTGCGGCATAGGGCTGTCCGCCCAGCGCGCCACGTGCGTCGGCATAGCTTTGATCAGACCATTGGCCGTCAACTGCAGCGCCTGAAAAGCCGCCGTAATCTATATCGGAAATGCGCCCGCTGTTGTCGATCTGGCAGGTGAAGCCCGATCCGTTGAACAGCGTGCCGGTGACAACCCAGCCCTGCGCGATACGGCTTGCGCCATCGACACTGTCGACTCGCACATCACGCTCTATTTCGTTGAGGCACTGCGAGACCGCATTGTCGATGCCCGAACCGCCGGTGGTGCTGCGATTGGTGCGACGGTTTTCGGGGCGGTAATCGTAGTCGCGATCATTGCGAACCCGCTCACGCTCCACCACGACAACTTCGCGATCACGCCGGCGGTTATTGTTGTTCGCCGCGCTGGCAATCGCCGCGATCCCGCCCAGCACCAGCACGCCCGCCAGCACATCGCCTCCGCGAATGCCGCGGCGGTGCCCGCGCCAGCATCCGCGCCAGCCACAGCGCCGCCATTCGGCGTTCTGCGCATCGGCATCATAGGTACTGGCACCGAAAGCGCCGCCCTGCCCGTCTTCAAATTGCGCGTGGATTGCGTTTGAATAGCCGAAGGCGCCGCCGACAGCGGTTTCAGCGGCCATGGCCTGTGCCGGAGTGAACGCCAGCGATGCCGCGGCAACGAAACCGGCATATCCGGCCAAGCGGGTGTGGTGAGCCATGAATGCTCCCTCCTGTTTCTCAATTGTGCGAGAGCGCCCACCATTCGCTCAATGATGGGCGCAAAGTTAGGCGGTCCAGGCTTACGCTTGCCTGAACCGCCTTGGTTGTCATGCCGGGTTATCCACCGCGATCAGCGCAGGCCCCGGATGTTGTCAAAGTCGATGTCGACGATCCGACCGCGCCGAATGTCGCAGCTGAAGCGGCCCCGGTCGACTCCGCGACCCCAGCGATAGCCGTCGGCCACTTCGATCCGGCCTTCGACTTCCCAGCCGCGCCGTTCGCGGTCGACATCGCGGATGCTCGTCACCTGAGCGTAGCGGAAGCCGTTGCGGCGCGCTTCACGCTCGACCGCGTTGACGCAGCGCTGAACCGCGCGATCAGGGTGGCCACCGCGATAGTTGAAGCGATTGCCATAGTGGCGATCATTGTAGTGCCGGTCGCGATAGCGGCGGTCATCATAACGGCGATCATTGTAGCGGCGATCGTCATAGCGGCGGTCGCGATCACCATCGAAGGCTCCGGCCAACGCGGCGATGCCACCAATGACAACGGCTCCGGCGATCACATCGCCCGCGTCAATGCCGCCACGGTCGCGGTGGCGATCTCCTGCCATGGCAGGGGTTGCCGACGCCAGGGCCATCGCGCCAGCCGCGACAGTCCCGAGCGTGGCCTTGGTGATGGTCTTTTTCAGATCAGTCATTTCGGTTCATCCTCGGGTTTTCAGTGGCGGAAGAATTTCCGTTCACTGTGAGCCCGTTTTAGATGAACGATTCTGAGGTGATTCTGACCGAGGCTTGCAGCGGATATTCAGATTACTCGCATTTTACCTGAACGCTATTCAGGAAGCGCAGCCAGCACATCGCGGGTGAAAGCGGCAATGTCGAAGCGGTTGCCCGCCAGATCCTCACCGCGCCGCACGATCACGACATTGCGGCTCGGCACGACGACGACATATTGCCCGCGATTGCCAAACGCGGCGAAGGTATCGGGCGGAATGCCTTCCGACTTGTTCATCAGCCACCATCCCGCGCCATAGCCGAACGGCCCGTCCGGCTGAGGGCCGCTGGGGGTGGAGATATACTCGACCCAACCTTCAGGGAGAATGCGTTCACCCGAGGGTAGAACACCGTCGTTGAGATGGAGTTGGCCCAGATCAGCAAGATCGGATGCGGTCGACCAGACCTGGCTGGAAAGGATGTAGTCCCCCGCCCAATCCGTCTCGGCAACGGTGTGCTCCATCCCGACCGCCTTGAAGAATGCCGCGGGGTCGAAATCCTCGTGCCGATCCGAGATCGCCTTGACCGCCATCAGCGTATCGTTGTTGGCATAGCGGAACTGCGTACCCGGCTCGTAGATCAGCGGCCAGTCGGTTGCCGTCTCCTCGACCGTGGAGCCGCCAGCGTAGAGAGGATCGGTGCGGTTGCCGGGCGTATCGGAATACCTGCCCGAAGCCATGCGCAGCAGGTGATCAATTGTGATCTGCCGCCGCGCATCCCAGCGCCATTGATCACGCACCAGCGGATCGTTCACATCGACCTGCCCCCGCTCAACGGCAACGCCGACCAAGGTCGCGGCGATGCTCTTGGCGACCGACCACGTGCGTTGCGGCGTATTCTCGGAAAAGCCGGGTGCGTAACGGCTATAATCTGCGGCCTGTGTGCGGATCAACACGGCTGTTGTCCGCGTTCCTTCACCATATTTGGCTGCAAGCGCACCACTGAGAAGAGGCAAGATGTTAGCCGGAATCTCTGGCTTCGCCACATAATCCAGCTCTTCAGCTTCTTCGAAGCCGATGATTGGCTCCGACGTTTCCGGCATGCTCGGCTCAAGCCCGATGGGGGCAAGCCTGCACCCGTTACCCCGCTCCGCCTCGGAAAAGCGGGGCGGCATATCGTCAGTCCAGTCAACCTCCACCTGGACGACATATCCATCCGCATCGCGCAGCACCCGATACTCCAGATTGCGCACGATGGGATCAATGGCGGAGTAGACCCCGGTCAGCTCCCACTCGTGGACGCTTTCTTCCGTTCGCTCCACCGCGTTGCGCTCCGCATTGGCAATCGCACCACACAGGAACAGCGCCTTGTAACCGGCAGCCAGTGCGCGATTGTAGCGTTCGTCGAGCTGTTCCTGCGCGGACTGGGCGGAAGTGGGGCCGCAGCCGAAAACGAGGCTGGCGGCGGCGACTGCAAGGAGGGGTTTCTTCATCCCGCCGTCTTGCCATGCGCAGCGCAAAAGAAAAGGGCCGGCGGATCGCTCCACCGGCCCTTCGAATGTCGCTTGGCGAGCGCTTACGCGTCTTCGTATTCGCTGGTTTCCACCGGGCCCGAATCCTGGCCCTTGGCGTCGACATCGCGGTCAACCAGTTCGATCACGGCCATCGGAGCGGCGTCGCTTGCGCGCAGGCCGGCCTTGATCACGCGGGTGTAGCCGCCGTCGCGGTCGCTGTAACGCTCAGCCAGAACGTCGAACAGCTTCTTCAGCTGGGTTTCGTCGCCCAGACGGCTCATGGCGAGACGACGGTTCGAAAGGCCGCCGCGCTTTGCCAGCGTGATCAGCTTTTCGATATAGGGACGCAGTTCCTTGGCCTTAGGGGCCGTGGTGATGATCTGCTCGTGCTTGATCAGCGCGGCCGACATGTTGCGGAACATGGCGGTGCGGTGACCCGACTTGCGACCAAGCTTACGCTGAGAAATTCCGTGACGCATATTCATTTACTCCGTTCGAAAAGGGGCCGTTTCAGGTACCCCAGTGCTGGCGGCGCTTATGGTGCGCCGCCGGTACCAGTTCAGCCGAGCAGCTCTTGTTCGAGCTTCTTGGCCATTTCCTCGATGTTCTCAGGCGGCCATCCGGGGATGTCCATGCCAAGACGCAGGCCCATGCTGCTGAGAACTTCCTTGATCTCGTTCAAGGACTTGCGGCCGAAGTTCGGCGTGCGCAGCATCTCGGCTTCGGTCTTCTGGACCAGATCGCCGATGTAGATGATGTTGTCGTTCTTGAGGCAGTTGGCCGAACGCACCGAAAGCTCCAGCTCGTCGACCTTCTTGAGCAGGTAACGGTTGAGCTGGTTGGCGTCGTCTTCCTGCGGGGTCGCAGCGTGGCCGATCATGGCCGACTGCGGCTGCGGGATGCCGTCTTCGAAGTGGACGAACAGCGTCAGCTGGTCCTGCAGGATGCGCGCGGCATAGGCCACGGCGTCTTCAGGGGTGACGGTGCCATCGGTTTCGACGGTCAGCGACAGCTTGTCATAGTCGAGTTCCTGGCCAACGCGGGCGTTTTCGACCTTGTAGCTGACCTGACGCACCGGCGAATACAGCGAGTCGACCGGGATGAGGCCGATCGGCGCATCAACCGGACGGTTCTGGACTGCGGGCGAGTAGCCCTTGCCGGTGTCGGCGGTGAGTTCCATGTTCAGCGTCGCGCCTTCATCGAGGTGGCACAGGACAAGGTCCTTGTTCATCACTTCGATGTCGCCGGTAACGGCAATGTCGCCAGCCTTGACGGTTGCCGGGCCGGTCATGGAAAGCTGCAGGCGCTTGGGGCCTTCGCCTTCCATTTTGAGCGCGATCTGCTTCACGTTCAGCACGATGTCGGTCACGTCTTCGCGCACGCCGGCGAGCGACGAGAATTCGTGGAGGACGTTTTCGATCTTGATCGAGGTGATCGCTGCGCCCTGAAGCGAGCTCAGAAGCACACGGCGCAGTGCGTTGCCGAGCGTCAGGCCAAAGCCGCGCTCAAGCGGTTCGGCTACGAAGGTGGCCTTGCGCTGCTTGTCGCCGCCATCCTTGATTTCAAGAGCGTTGGGTTTCTTGAGTTCCTGCCAGTTCTTCATATTGACGGACATGGATTTCCCCTAGTTCGCTTACGTAAGCGGTTCAGTGTTGTGGGCGGGCCGGCGACGCTCGTCAGCGTCATGCCAGTCCGTTCGGGAAGCGGCGCTCGGATCATCCGGCGCCGCCCCTTGATCGGTCAGACGCGGCGACGCTTGGACGGACGCACGCCGTTGTGCGGGATCGGCGTCACGTCACGGATCGAAGTGATGTTGAAGCCGACCGCTGCAAGACCGCGCAGCGCGCTTTCACGGCCCGAACCGGGGCCCTTCACTTCGACTTCGAGGGTGCGGACGCCGTGTTCGGCTGCCTTCTTGCCGGCGTCGTCGGCTGCAACCTGCGCTGCATACGGGGTCGACTTGCGGCTACCCTTGAAGCCCATCATCCCTGCCGAGGACCAGCTGATAGCATTGCCCTGAGCATCGGTGATGGTGATCATGGTGTTGTTGAAGCTGGCGTTGATGTGCGCAACGCCGCTGGTGATGTTCTTCCTGTCGCGGCGCCTTACTTTGCCGGGTTCGCGTGCCATTGTTCCAGTTCCTTATAAATGCGGAAAAAGGGAAAAGCCTCTGGTCGAAACCAGTGCTTACTTCTTCTTCCCTGCAATCGGCTTGGCCTTGCCCTTGCGGGTACGGGCGTTGGTGTGCGTGCGCTGGCCGCGAACGGGCAGGCCGTTACGGTGACGCAGGCCGCGATACGAGCGGAGGTCCATCAGGCGCTTGATGTTCATCGCGGTGTTGCGACGCAGATCGCCTTCGACGGTGTAGTCCGCGTCGATCGTTTCGCGGATACGCAGGACTTCCTCATCGGTGAGGTCCTGAACGCGCGCGGTGTGCGGGATGCCAAGCTTGTCGGCGATCTGGACAGCCGTGGTGCGGCCAATTCCGTGAATGTAGGTGAGCGCGATGATAACGCGCTTGTTGGTGGGGATGTTTACCCCGGCAATACGAGCCACTTAATTCTCCATGCTCCACAGGGGCTTTGGCCTTGGGGCCACCCCTATCTCGACGCTAAAAACACCCGGAACGAACAAGACCGATGCTTAAACAGCAAAAGTCCGGTTGGCACACCGCATACGGGCAGTGCCTGCCGGACTGGACTCGAACGTGTCGAATGAACGGCGCGCTTACGGTGATTCGAGTGATCCGTCAACCGTTGCACGCGCTGATTTGTCCGAGCCGCCCATATGGGCCGCTGCGGCACGCTTTCAACCTGCGTAATACACCTTGCCCCCGCCTGTCAAAACGGGAAGCGGCTGGCGCGCCCGTTACCTAACTGCCCGGCTCGTTGGCCAGATCGTCAAACGCCTCGTCAACGCTGGGGCCGCGAGGCTCCTCCGTCTCGACAACCGCTTCGGGATCGATCGTGATAGGGGCCTCTCCCTCCACGTCGGACACAGCATCAGGTTCCGACTCAGGCTCAGGCTCAGGAGCAACAACCTGCGAAGGCACCTTGGGAGCAACGACCTGACCGAGCAGTTCGGAAAGGCGCGTGAGTTGCAGTGTCATCACGCCGTCAACCGCAGTCGAGATCACCGGCACCGGATAGCGCATCTTGCCGCCGACATTGTATTCCCAGACGATGCGCGTGCCCTCGCCCTGCTCCGTTTCGACCTTGCTGATCGCGATCGTCAGGACCCCTGTCACCGGCTCGCTTTGCAGGGGACCAAGCGCTCCGCTCATCCGCAGTGCCACTTCGGGATAGGCCTGGATCACACGCATGTGCTCGACACTGCCTTCAAGTGTAATGCGTGCGTTGTCCTGCACTTCGGGAATGCGTTCGCAGAAACAGCCGCCGGCCTGCGGGGTGAGCGTCAGATTGGCGGCATCGGCTGACCAGGTATGCTCGCTCGACCACCACCGCGCCGGGCTGATCAGGGCAAGCCAGGTCGCCTTGGGATCTGCCTCCACTACCGCCTCGTTGCGGGTGATGAAGTGATCCTCGTCAGCCTGCACCACTTCCGCCCAGGCGGGCGAAGCAGTGGCAGCCAAAGCCGCACCGGCCAAAAACAATGTTGATTTACGCAAGATCGCGTCCTCCTCGTCCCCTGCTGACTAGGGGATAAGGCAGGGGCTGGAAAGCCCGGATCGGTTATCCGGCGAGCACTGCGTCCACAGCGGCGGCCACTTCGTCGATCCCGGCCATCCCGTCGACCCGTGTGACGATCCCGCGCGCTTCGTAACCCGGCAGAATCGGCGCGGTCTTGGCGCGGTATTCATCCATACGGGTGCGTACGGTTTCCTCATTGTCGTCGGGGCGACGCTTGAACTCGGTCGAGCCGCAATTGTCGCACACGCCTTCCTTTGAGGGCGGATTGGCGGTGTCATGATAGAGCGCGCCGCAATTGCCGCAGGAGAAGCGACCGGTGATCCGCTCGACCAGAGCGTCCACATCGACTTCCAGTTCGATCACGTGATCGAGCGTGCGGCCATGTTTCGCCAGCAGCGCATCGAGTTGATCTGCCTGCGCCGCCGTGCGCGGGTATCCGTCAAAGATCGCGCCTTGCGCCGCATCCATGCCGGCAAGGTTTTCGTCGATCAGTGCGGACACGATGTCGTCGGAAACCAGTTCCCCGCGATCCATCACCGCCTTGGCTTCGATCCCGACAGGGGTCTGCGCCTTCACGGCCGCACGGAGCATGTCTCCGGTGGAAAGTTGCTTCATGCCGTGGCGCTCGACCAGACCGGAGCTCTGAGTGCCTTTGCCTGCCCCGGGAGGGCCAAGAAGAATGATGTTCACGAAAAACAACCCCCTTTTGACGCGCGAATCGATTGGGCGTCCGCGCGCTTATGTGTGCCTGATCAGCACTCCATGCGTCAGCGCATGCGGCCTTTCAACTTAGCCTTCTTGATTAGATCGCCATACTGGTGGGCAAGCAGATGCGACTGCACCTGGCTGATGGTATCCACCGTCACGTTGACGACGATCAGAAGGCTGGTTCCGCCAAGGAACAGCGGGATGCCGGTTTGTGCGATCATGTATTCGGGGACGATGCAAACGATGGTGAGATACATCGCGCCGACCACGGTGATCCGGGTGAGGACGTATTCCAGATAATCGGCGGTCCGCTTGCCCGGGCGAACGCCGGGAATGAAGCCGCCATTCTTCTTGAGGTTCTCTGCATTGTCCTCGGGGTCGAAAACGACCGCGGTGTAGAAGAAGCAGAAGAACACGATCAGGACGGAATACAGTGCGATGTAGATCGGCTGACCATGCGCCAGATATTGGTTGAGCGTCACGATCGTCGAACCGACGCCGCTGGTGGTGTCCACCGAACTGCCCGCGAATTGCGAGATAGTCAGCGGCAGAAGCAGCAGCGAGCTGGCGAAGATCGGGGGAATAACGCCTGCGGTGTTCAGCTTGAGCGGGAGGTAGGAATTTTCCGCCTGCATCATGCCGCGCTGGGTCGCGCGCTTGGGATACTGGATCAACAGCCGCCGCTGTGCACGCTCGACAAAGCTGATGAGAAGGATCAGCACGACGACCATCAGGATGAAGCCGATGATGATGCCCGGCGCGATGGAGCCGGTGCGGCCGCCTTCGAACAGGTTGGTGGCGTATGTCGGGAACTGGGCGACGATGCCCGCCATGATGATGAGCGAAACGCCGTTGCCGATCCCGCGCGAGGTGATTTGCTCACCCAGCCACAGCAGGAACATGGTGCCGCCGACAAGGCTGATGACCGCGCCGACACGGAAGCCGTAGCCGGGGTTCACAACCGCCGCGATACCCTGCGAACTGGCGAAGCTTTCAAGTCCCGTAGCCAGGAACCAGCCCTGGATCGCGCACAGGAAAACGGTGCCGTAACGGGTATACTGGTTGAGCTTTTGCCGCCCGGTCGCGCCCTCTTTCTTGAGCGCGGCGAGCGTGGGATGCAGTGCTGATGCCATCTGCACCACGATCGACGCAGTAATGTAAGGCATGACGCCAAGCGCGATGAGGCTCATGTTCGACAGCGCACCGCCGGTGAACATGTTGAACATGTCGATGATGCCGCCCTGCGTCTGCGCAGCCAGCTCGTCCAGCGCCTTGGGGTTGACCCCCGGAAGCGGCACAAAGCTGAGGAAGCGGAAAACGATCAGCGCACCGATGGTGAACCAGATGCGTTGGCGCAATTCGGTGGCCTGGGCGAAATTGCCGAGGTTGAGATTGCTGGCGATATTATCGGCGCGTGATGCCATGTCTGTCGATCGATCCTGGATTTGAGGCCGCTCAATCTCGGCCACGTCCCGCAAGATAGGTAGCCGGGGCGGGAATGTCGAACCCCTCGCCCATGAAATTCACCATCCCGGCATTTCCGCCCTTGTCAGGCGGAGCGCCGGGATGGGGATATTCCGATTATTCGGCGTCAGCCGTAGCCTTGGCCGGAGCGGTCACTTCGACGCTGCCGCCAGCCTTCTCGACGGCCGCAATCGCGCCCTTGGTCGCGCCGGTGACGACGAACTTGACCTTGGCCGAGATCTCGCCCTTGCCCAGCAGACGCACGCCGTCCTTGCCACCGCGGACCAGACCGGCTTCGCGCAGGACTTCTTCGGTGATGTCCTTCTTGGCATCGACCTTCTTTGCGTCGATGAACTTCTGGACCATGCCGATGTTCACTTCGGCGAAATCCTTGCCGAACGGATTATTGAAGCCGCGCTTCGGCAGGCGCATGTGCAGCGGCATCTGGCCGCCTTCAAAGCCCTTGATCGCCACGCCCGAACGGCTCTTCTGGCCCTTCTGACCGCGTGCCGAGGTCTTGCCCTTGCCCGAGCCGATACCACGGCCCACACGCATGCGGCCCTTGCGGGCACCGGAATTGTCACGGATGTCGTTGAGTTTCATTGTGTGCACTCGCTTTCGCTTTCTGACGGCCCCACCACGGGGCTACGCGCTATGGAAGCGGCGCCCCTAGCGAAGGAGAGGCTGCGGTGCAAGGGGCAATCGGGAATGAAGGCCCGATTGCCCGATCCGGCGCGCAAGTTACCGTCCGTACACGCCAATGCCGTAATAGCACGGTTCGACCCTGCAGGTTACCATGCGGGCGCGGATCGTGAAACGCGCGTTGCGGATCGGCGTCACCTCGACGATCGGCGTGTCATCGACCAGAATGTCTTCGTCGATCAGATTGTTGTTTTCGTCATACAGCCACAGATCTATGTCGGAACAATCGCTGTCACACTGCCCGACGATAAAATAGCTTGTCCCGGCATCCAGATCGAGCGTGACATTCTTGTCCTGGCCTTCATTCAGCTGACCGTTGTAGCGCGAATGCGTCGAACTGTAGCCATTCTGCTTGGCGAGCCGCTCGGCGGCATTCAGCAGGCTGGAAACAAGGTCCTGATGCGTGTTCTGCGCCGCCAGCGGCAGCATGACACCACATCCAAGCGCAAGAGCGCCGAGCCCCGAAGCCGCGATCCTGAGATTCTTCCTCACGTCATTCCCCCTCACCTTTCCGTCCACGCGCCCCGCCCGACAATTATCATTCCTCACGGACGGCGCATAGCGGATAAAAAAAGCCCCGGCCGAACGACCGGGGCTTTGATTGTTTCGTTGCTGAAGCGACCGTATTTAGTCGATCACTTGCACCAGATGCGGGATCTTGGCGACTGCGCCGCGCACCTCGGGGGTGTCCTGACGCTCGACGACCTTGTGCATCTTGTTCAGCCCAAGACCGATCAGGATCTTGCGCTGGCTTTCCGGACGACGGATCGGCGAACCGATCTGCTTGATCTTGATGGTAGCCATTGATCGTTACTCCACAATAGCCGCAGCTTCGGCTTCCGCCTCGGCTGCGCTTGCACCACCGCGACCGAGCAGGTCAGCAACCTTCTTGCCGCGACGCTGGGCAACCGACTTCGGCGAAGTCTGGTCCTGCAGCGCGTCAAAGGTGGCGCGGATCATGTTGTAGGGGTTCGAAGTGCCGACCGACTTGGTCACCACGTCTGCAACGCCCAGGCTTTCGAACACGGCGCGCATCGGACCGCCGGCGATGATGCCGGTACCCGGAGGCGCGGTGCGGACGGTTACCTTGCCGGCACCGAAACGGCCGTTGCCGTCATGGTGCAGCGTGCGACCTTCCTTGAGCGGGACGCGGATCATCTTCTTGCGAGCGGCTGCGGTAGCCTTGGTGATGGCTTCCGGCACTTCGCGCGCCTTGCCGTGACCAAAGCCGACGCGGCCCTGACCGTCACCAACCACAACCAGAGCGGCGAAACCGAAGCGCTTACCGCCCTTCACCGTCTTGGAGACGCGGTTGATGTGGACCAGCTTCTCGATGATGCCGTCGTCTTCTTCCTCGCGCTTGCCGCGACGATCGTCACGACCGCCACGACCGCGACCACGGCCTTCACCGTCACGGCCGCCACGGCCACGACCGCGACCACGGCCCTGCTGCTCTTCGGCACCGGTTTCGGTGGCTTCCGCCGGAGCTTCGGTGGTTTCGATGTTGTTTTCTTCAGCCATCATCAGAACTCCAGCCCGCCTTCGCGAGCGGCATCGGCCAGCGCCTTGACGCGGCCATGGAAAAGGAACCCGCCGCGATCGAACACGACAGTGGTCACGCCAGCCTTCTTGGCGGCAGCGGCGATGTCCTTGCCAACCTGAACGGCGGCATCGACATTCGCACCCGAAGCCTTCGAACCGAGGGTCGAAGCGGCAGCAACGGTCTTGCCCTGAGCATCATCGATGATCTGGGCGTAGATGTGCTTGCCGGTGCGGTGCACGGACAGACGCGGCTTGCCACCGGCACGGGCGCGAAGCGCGGTGCGGACGCGGCGGCGGCGACGTTCGAAAAGGGAAAGCTTTGCCATCTTACTTCTTCTTCCCTTCCTTGCGGAAGATGTACTCGCCGCGATACTTGATACCCTTGCCCTTATAAGGCTCAGGCTTGCGGAATTCGCGGACTTCGGCAGCAAACTGGCCAACGGCCTGCTTGTCGATGCCGGAAATCTCGACCGTGGTCTGATCCGGAGTGTTGACCGTCAGGCCATCGGGAACCGGCAGATCGACATCGTGGCTGAAACCGAGCTCAAGCTTCAGGGTGTTGCCCTGCGCCTTGGCACGATAACCGACGCCCGAAATTTCAAGCGTCTTGGTGAAACCTTCGGTCACACCTTCAACCAGGTTGGCGACGAGCGTGCGCTGCATGCCCCAGAAGGCGCGAGCCTGCTTGCTGTCGTTGGCCGGGTTCACGGCGATCTGACCGTCTTCGACCTTGTAGTCGATCAGGTCGGACAGGCCCATCGAAAGGGTGCCCTTGGGCCCCTTCACGCTGAGCGTGCCGTTGTCGATATTGGCCGTCACCCCCGCGGGGATCGCGACCGGCTTTTTACCAATGCGGCTCATCAGAAGACCTCCGCGAGCACTTCGCCGCCGACCTTGTTGGCGCGCGCTTCAGCGTCCGAAAGGACACCGCGCGGGGTCGAGACGATGGTGATGCCAAGGCCGTTGCGCACGGTCGGAAGATCCTGCGATCCCGAATAGACGCGGCGGCCTGGCTTGGAAACGCGAGCGACATGCTTGATCGCAGGCTCGCCCTCGAAGTACTTCAGTTCGATCCGCAGCGCCTTGTGCGGGCCGCTCTCGTCTTCGCTGTAGCCGCGAATGTAACCTTCGCGGGTGAGCACTTCGAGAACGTTCGCACGCAGCTTGGAAGCGGGCGAAAGGACGCTGTCCTTCTTCGCGCGCTGGCCGTTGCGGATGCGGGTGAGCATATCACCCAAAGGATCGGTCATAGCCATCTGTCAGTTCCTCACCAGCTCGACTTGGTCAGGCCGGGGATCATGCCCCGGTTGCCGAGTTCACGCAGTTCGATACGGTTGATGCCGAACTTGCGGTAGTAGCCGCGCGGGCGGCCGGTGGTGGCGCAGCGATTGCGCACGCGGGTCGGATTCCCGTTGCGGGGAATCTCAGCCATCTTGAGGCGAGCCATCAGGCGCTCGGTCTCGTCGAGGCTTTCGTCATCCGCGATCGCCTTCAGCTTTTCGTACTTCGCTGCGTATTTCTGGACGAGCTTCTTGCGACGCTCGTTTTTGTTGATCGAACTCAGTTTCGCCATTGGACTTAAGCTCTCTTCTTTCGTGTCTTGTGTCTAAGGAAACGGCTTACGCCGCTTCCTTCTGTTCGCCAGCTTCGCCCTGGAACGGGAAACCGAACAGGCGCAGCAGTTCGCGCGCTTCTTCGTCCGTCTTGGCAGTGGTGGTGATGATGATGTCCATACCCCGGACCTTCTCGATCTTGTCGTAGCTGATCTCGGGGAAGATGATCTGTTCCTTGATGCCCATGGCATAGTTGCCACGGCCGTCGAACGACTTGGGGTTGAGACCACGGAAGTCGCGGATACGCGGCATCGCGATGGTCACCAGACGGTCGAGGAATTCGTACATGCGATCACGGCGCAGGTTGACCTTGCAGCCGATCGGCATGCCATCGCGCAGCTTGAACTGTGCGATCGACTTCTTCGCCTTGGTGATAACCGGCTTCTGACCAGCGATCAGAGCCATTTCTTCGGCAGCCGTCGTCACCTTCTTCTTGTCCTGGCTCGCTTCGCCCACGCCCATGTTGAGCGTGATCTTTTCGAGCTTGGGAACCTGAAGACGGTTCACGTAGCCGAACTTCTCGGTCATGGCCTTGACGATTTCCTCGTCATACTTGACCTTCATGCGAGGCGTGTAATCAGCCATCGATGGTCTCCCCACTCTTCACGGCAACGCGCACCTTCTTGCCGTCCTTCTCTTCGAAACGGACGCGGGTGGGCTTGCCATCCTTGGGATCGGCCAGAGCTACCTTGGAGATGTGCATCGGAGCGGGAAAACGCTCGATGCCACCCTGCGGGTTCATCTGGCTGGGCTTGCGGTGACGGGTTGCGACATTGACGCCTTCAACAACGATCTTGCCGTCCTTCGGCATGACCTTGCTGACGGTGCCGGTACGGCCCTTGTCCTTGCCGGACAAGACGACGACGCTGTCACCCTTCTTGATCTTTGCAGCACCCATGATCAGAGCACCTCCGGAGCGAGCGAGATAATCTTCATGAAGCCGCGGCCACGCAGTTCACGAACCACCGGGCCAAAGATACGGGTGCCGATCGGCTCCTCGTTCTTGTTGACCAGAACGGCAGCGTTGCTGTCGAAGCGGATCACGCTGCCATCGGGGCGGCGGACGTCCTTCTTGGTGCGCACGATGACGGCGCGGTGAACGTCGCCCTTCTTCACCTTTGCACGCGGCTGGGCTTCCTTGATGGAAACCACGATCACGTCGCCAACGGAGGCAAAACGGCGCTTCGACCCGCCCAGCACCTTGATGCACTGGACGCGCTTTGCGCCGCTATTGTCCGCGACGTCGAGATTGGATTGCATCTGGATCATTGATCCGTTTCCTTCTCTTGGCTTGCCAAGACACCCGATTTCTGGCCGGGGCCTGGCAGTTCCTACGTCAGATTACTGTCCTGCCGCCTCGACATCGAGATCGGCTTCGATCGCCTGCACCCCGCCGGCCACGACACGGTCCTTGACGGTCCAGGTCTTGGTCTTGGAGATCGGCTTGGTTTCTTCGATCCGCACGACATCGCCAATGGTGTACTCATTGGCTTCGTCATGGGCGTGATACTTCTTCGAACGACGGATGATCTTCCCGTAAAGCGGGTGCTTCACCTTGCGCTCGACCAGAACGGTCACGGTCTTGTCGGTCTTGTCGGAGGTGACGGTCCCGATCAGAATACGTTTCGGCATTGTCTACTCCTTAAGCCTTGGCTGCCGAAGCAGCGCGCTCGTTCTGCAGCGTCTTGATCTGAGCGATCGTGCGACGCACTTCGCGGATGCGCGAAGGCTTTTCGAGCTGGTTGGTCGCTGCCTGGAAGCGCAGGTTGAACTGCTCACGCTTGAGCTCGGTAAGCTCGGCGCTGAGCTGATCGTCAGTCTTCGTGCGAAGATCTTCGATTGCGTTTGCCATTACTTGTCACCTCCGAGGTGCGAGGTGTCGCCCAGACGGGCCACGACCTTGGTCTTGATCGGCAGCTTCATCGCGGCGCGTTCAAACGCGAGCGCGGCGAGCGGACCGGGGACGCCGTCCAGTTCGAACAGGATGCGGCCCGGCTTGACCCGAGCTGCCCAGTATTCGACCGAACCCTTGCCCTTACCCTGACGAACTTCAGCCGGCTTCTTCGAAACCGGCACGTCCGGGAAGACGCGGATCCACAGACGACCCTGACGCTTCATCGCGCGGGTGATCGCACGACGAGCAGCCTCGATCTGGCGAGCGGTGATACGCTCCGGCTCAAGAGCCTTCAGACCATAGGCGCCAAAGTTCAGCGTGGTGCCGCCCTTTGCATCGCCCTTGATCCGGCCCTTGAAGGCCTTGCGATATTTCATTTTCTTCGGTTGCAGCATTTTCTCTTACCTATCCTGCAATCAGCGAGCCGGACGCACGCCGGAAGTCTGAGCTTCCATCATCAGGCGATCCTGGGCGGTCGGGTCATGGGCGAGAATCTCGCCCTTGAAGATCCAAACCTTGATGCCGATGATGCCATAAGCAGTCAGCGCTTCTGTTTCAGCGTAATCGATGTTGGCGCGCAGCGTGTGAAGCGGAACGCGACCTTCGCGATACCATTCGACGCGAGCGATTTCTGCACCACCCAGACGGCCGCCGCAGACGATCTTGATGCCTTCGGCACCCAGACGCAGCGCCGACTGCACCGCACGCTTCATGGCGCGACGGAAGGCGACACGGCGAACCAGCTGGTCGGCGATGCCCTGAGCGACGAGCTTCGCGTCGATTTCCGGCTTGCGGATTTCGACGATGTTCAGCTTCACTTCGCTTTCGGTCATGGTCGACAGCTTCGAACGCAGCTTTTCGATGTCTGCGCCCTTCTTGCCGATGATGACACCCGGACGGGCAGCGTAGATCGAAACGCGGCACAGCTTGGCCGGACGCTCGATCACGACTTTCGAGATGGCTGCCTGCGGCAGGTTCGCAAGGATGTACTTGCGCATCTCGATGTCTTCCTTGAGCAGACGCGCATAGTCACGCCCTTCGGCGTACCAGCGGCTGTCCCAGGTGCGGTTGATCTGCAGGCGCAGACCGATCGGATTGCTCTTCTGGCCCATGGTTTACGCCTCTTCTGCTTGTTCGCGAACAACGATGCGCAGCTTGCTGAACGGCTTCAGGATGCGGGTCGACTTGCCACGGCCACGAGTGTGGAACCGCTTCATGGTGATCGACTTGCCCACCGAAGCCTCGGCAACGATGAGAGCATCGACGTCGAGATCATGGTTGTTTTCCGCGTTGGCGATCGCCGAAGCCAGAACCTTGCTGGCATCCTTGGCCATCGCCTTGCGCGAAAACGCGAGGATGTTCATGGCCTCTTCGGCCTTCTTGCCGCGGATCAGTTCGGCAACGAGGTTAAGCTTCTGCGCCGAACCACGGATGGTGGTGCCGACGGCCAGTGCCTCGTTGTCCGCAACGCGGCGGGGAGACTTTGCCTTGCCCATTAGCGCTTGCCCTTCTTGTCGGCAGCGTGGCCGGGGAAGTTGCGCGTGGGCGCAAATTCACCAAGCTTGTGACCGACCATTTCTTCCGAAACCGAAACGGGGATGAATTTCTGCCCGTTGTAGACGTTGAACGTCAGACCAACGAACTGCGGGAGGATCGTCGAACGACGCGACCAGGTCTTGATCGGCTTCGAGTTTCCAGCGTCCTGTGCCTCTTCGGCCTTCTTGAGAAGGCTGAGCTCGACAAACGGACCTTTCCAGACGGAACGTGCCATTGCCTAGTTACCTCTTCTTCTTCGCGTGGCGCGAACGGATGATCATCTTGTCCGTCTGCTTGTTGTTGCGGGTACGGGCGCCCTTGGTCGGCTTGCCCCACGGGGTCACCGGGTGACGGCCACCGCTGGTGCGGCCTTCACCACCACCGTGCGGGTGATCGACCGGGTTCTTTGCGACACCACGGGTAAGTGGACGACGGCCCTTCCAACGGGTGCGACCGGCCTTGCCGAAGTTCTGGTTCTGGTTGTCAGGGTTCGAGACCGCGCCAACCGTACCCATGCAATCGGCGCGCAGGTAACGCTGTTCACCCGAGTTGAGACGCACGATCACCATGCCACGGTCACGACCGACGAGCTGGACGTAAGCGCCTGCCGAACGGGCGATCTGACCGCCCTTGCCCGGCTTCATCTCGACGTTGTGGCAGATCGTGCCGACCGGCATCTGACCCAGAAGCATGGCATTGCCCGGCTTCGTATCGGTCTTTTCGCCAGCGACGACCGTGTCACCAACAGCAAGGCGCTGCGGAGCGATGATGTAGGCCAGTTCGCCATCTTCGTACTTGAGCAGCGCGATGAAGGCGGTGCGGTTGGGATCATATTCGATCCGCTCGACCGTTGCCGGCATATCCCACTTGCGACGCTTGAAGTCGATGAAGCGGTACTTCTGCTTGTGACCACCGGCGATGCCGCGCGAAGTCACGTGACCCTTGTTGTTGCGACCGCCGGTCTTGCGCTTGCCTTCGGTCAGCGCCTTGACGGGGCCACCTTTGTGCAGAGCCGACTTGTCGACCAGGATCAGGCCACGGCGCGCCGGGCTTGTCGGTTTATAGTTCTTGAGTGCCATCTCAGTTCACCTTCTCGGTGATGTCGATCATCTCACCTTCGGCGAGACGGACGACAGCCTTCTTGAAATCCGAGCGCTTGTAGGGCTTGCCCTTCCAGCGCTTCGACTTGCCCTTGCTCAGGAGCGTGTTCACCGAAACGACCTTCGTTGAATAGATCGCTTCGACCGCTTCCTTGATCTGCGGCTTGGTCGCGTCGTTCGCCACCTTGAACACCACCGCGTTGTTTTCCGACGCCATGGTCGACTTTTCGGTGATGTGCGGTGCGAGGATCACGTCGTAGTGCCGCGCGTCGATGCTGTCCTTCTTAGCCATTGAAGCGCGCCTCCAGCTTGGCGACAGCGTCCTTGGTCAGGACGAGCGTGTCGTGGTTGAGGATGTCGTAGACATTGGCTCCGGCAGCCGGGAGGACGTTCACGCCCTTGAGGTTGCCCGCAGCCTGACGGAAACCGGCGTCAACGGCTTCACCGTCGATAACCAGCACCTTGCCTGCAAAACCGGCCTTTTCGAAGTGCCCCTTGAGAGCCTTCGTCTTGGCGTCCTTGAGCTCAAGGCTGTCGATCACAACCAGGCCACTCTTGGCCTTGGTGCTCAGGGCCATCTTCAGGCCGAGGGCGCGGATCTTCTTGTTGAGCGAGGGGTTGAAGTCACGCTTGCGAGCACCGTGAGCCTTGCCGCCGCCGATAAAGATCGGAGCTGCGCGGTCGCCGTGACGAGCGCCACCCGAACCCTTCTGGTTGCCGAACTTCTTGCCGGTGCGCGCGACATCCGAACGCTCGCGCGTCGGACGTGCGGTGGCACGACGCTTTTCCAGCTGCCAGGTTACGACCCGGTGCAGGATATCAGCGCGCGGCTCAACGCCGAACACGTCATCCGACAGTTCGATGTCGCCCGACGCCTTCCCGTCGATTTTCTGGACCTTCACCTTCATGGCTTAGCCTTCCTTGTTTTCTTCGCTGGCCGGAGCGTCCGCAGCGGGAGCTTCGGTCACGGCGACATCTTCAGCGGCGACGTCAGCCACTGCGGGCGTTTCGTCGGCCTGCGGAGCCTTGGCTTCGACGACAGCGCCGGGGAACGGCACGCCTTCGGGCATCGGCAGCTTGATCGCGTCGCGAACCAGCAGCCAGCCATTCTTCGAACCCGGAACCGAGCCCTTGATGAACAGGAGGCCGCGATCGGCGTCGGTGCGAACCACTTCGAGGTTCATCTGGGTGCGCTGACGGTCACCCATATGACCGGCCATCTTCTTGCCCTTGAACACGCGACCCGGATCCTGACGGTTACCCGTCGAACCGTGCGCACGGTGGGTGATGGACACGCCGTGCGATGCACGCATACCACCGAAACCCCAACGCTTCATGGCGCCGGCAAAGCCCTTGCCCTGCGTGTGGCCGGTGATGTCGACCTTCTGGCCAGCAATGAAATGATCGGCGCTGATCAGCGAGCCGACGGGCACGAGGCCGTCTTCGCTTTCGACGCGGAATTCCGCGACGCGCTTCTTCAGGCCAACGCCAGCCTTTGCGAAATGTTCGCGCTGGGGCTTGGCAACGTTCTTTTGCTTGGCTTCGCCTGCACCCAGTTGGACAGCGTAGTAGCCATCATTGTCTGCGGTGCGGTGAGAGACAACCTGGCAATCTTCCAATGCGAGAACGGTAACGGGCACGTGCCGTCCGTCCTCCTGGAAGAGGCGGGTCATCCCGACTTTCTTTGCGATCACGCCGGTGCGCATCGTCATTACTCCTTACAGAGGCACCCAGGGGACCATCCCACAGGGTGCGTGATTGCTCTTTGGCCAACCCAAATTTTTATGCTGCAACCCCCGTCCGGGTTGAATGCCGCGCCGCCCGCAGGGCAGTTTGGCGAGACGGAGGACGCAGCCCGGTAACGACCGGCGGTATCCAGATGTCTTGCCGGACCGAAATCCGGCGGGGCCATCAGGGACCCCAAAATCCCGGCGAATTTTACGTCCTGCCGAAGGACGGCGAACCAAGCGGCTTAGGCGAGCTTGATTTCCACGTTCACGCCCGCAGCGAGGTCGAGCTTCATCAGCGCGTCGACGGTCTGGGCGTTGGGCTGCACAATGTCGAGCAGCCGCTTGTAGGTGCGCACCTCGAACTGCTCGCGCGACTTCTTGTCGATGTGCGGGCCGCGGTTCACGGTGAACTTCTCGATACGCGTCGGCATGGGAATGGGGCCACGAATA
>Ga0189284_100352_pt1 | contig 28202 bp, 30 predicted proteins | sample N32C7minimetaG_FD_130314 | JGI IMG/M metagenome (GOLD analysis project Ga0189284, IMG submission 130314) | Marine microbial communities from the Costa Rica Dome - N32 C7 mini metaG | ecosystem: Environmental > Aquatic > Marine > Oceanic > Photic zone | place: Costa Rica: the Eastern Pacific...
AAAAAAAAGCAACAGGTCGCGAAGACCTGCTGCTGCGATGGGGGGATGGGTTCTGTTTGAACTCAGGATGCGGTGACCCAGGCGTCGGAACGGCCCTTGGACTGCCAGAACATGCCGTGGATTTTTTCAACGGCGGCCATCAGTTCCTCGGCCTTGGCCTGATCGATGTTCACCTTGCAGGCGCTGCAGAGCTTGACTGCTTTCCAGAAGGTGTCGTGCAGGTCGGGGAAGGTGGCCAGGTGATCGGGCTTGAAGTAGTCGGTCCAGAGGATCAACAGTTCTTTCTTGGTCTTTTGTGCTTCCTCTTCCTTGATGGCCACATAGCGGCCGAAGGTGTTGTTGTAAGCAGCCAGGGCAGCGGCGTCACCAGCGGCGGGAGCTTCCATCGCCTTTAGCTTTTTGGTCATCGAAAGCACGGCTTCGGCTGCCACGCGAGCGGAAGCCGTGTCGTACACGCCACAAGGACCGTCGCAGTGGGCTTCTGCCACAGGGGCAGGGAGGGCACATGCAAGGGCGGAAAGGGCCGAGCGCAGCATCGGTTCAGAGCGGAATTGGCTTGAGATGAGCATAGCTTCCGCTTACTTCTTCACGTCGAGCAGTTCCACCTCGAAGATCAAGGTTGCGTTGGGGGGAATCACACCACCGGCGCCACGGCTTCCGTAGGCGAGGTCGGAAGGGATCACCAGCTTGCGCTTGCCGCCCACTTTCATGCCGGCGACGCCTTCATCCCAGCCCTTGATCACCCGGCCAGCCCCGAGGGGGAAGCTGAAAGGGGTGCCCCGGTCGTAGCTGGCATCGAACTGCAGTCCATCTTCCAGGGTGCCGCGGTAGTGCACCACCACCGTTTGGCCGGGGGTGGCCTCGTCGCCGCTGCCCACCTCCAGCTCGATGATTTTCAGACCACTGGCGGTGATGGTGGTGTCGGGGGCATCGAGGGGGCCGCCGAGGGCTGAGGCGTCGGCGGGAGCGGAATCGTTGGCCATGGCGAAAAGAGTCGGGTTGGGGTCGTCAGGGTCGAGTTCGAAGCTCAACGCCTTCTGGGGTTTCGAAGCCTCGCTGCGAACGGCAGCAGGCTGCGCCGGTGCTGCGGAAACGGTGGAGGGGGCCACGATCTGGCTGACCAGGGCCAGGAGCAGGCAGGCCACACAGACCGTTGTGCTGATGATGATGTCGCGCACGGAAAGGCTTCTGTTGCGCTGATTCTGACCCCCGGTCAGCGGCGTCGGCGTTCATTCAGGCCGGTTCATCTGCCGCAGCTGTTGCTCGAGGCGATCAATGCGGCCGCGCAGCTCATCCACTTCCTTCTGGCTTGGAACGCCGAAGTCCTGGAGCAGGTTGTCGCGGTTGCGTTCCAGGTTGCGCCCCATCTGCTGTTCCAGTTCGGGGGTTTCCCCGCGCAGGGCCTTGAGCACGTCGTCCACCAATGCGGACGCTTCGTTCGGATCCAGCCGGCCACTGCTCACCCAGTTCTGGGTGACGCCGCGCAGACGCTCAGCAACGAGGGTGGTGGTGCCCAGGCCGCGGAGCAGCAGTTGCTGAAGAGGATTCGCGGCATCCATGGCGACAGGTGGGCGTGTTCGATCCAGGATGCCTTTGGCCGGGACTGCTGACCATGGGCAATCACCAACTGCAGGCCGGATCGCGGGCCCTGTTGGGCGGCGTTCTGGCAGGTGTGGCTCCCTCCCTCGGCGGCCCCCTGCTGATGGTCCCTGCCCTGGCGCTGCTCTGGTCCGTGGTTGAGCGTCCCCGCTGGTCGGCGGCCTGGGGACTGCTGGCCGTTTTGTTCAGCCACCGCTGGTTGCTGGCCCTGCATCCACTCACCTGGATGGGCGTTCCGGCCTGGCTCAGCCTGCCTGTGGCGCTGGCCCTCTGGTTGGCCTGCGGGAGCCTTGCCGCTCTGCTCCTGGCCGGATGGTCTGTTCTGTCGCGGCGTCTGCCTCGCCGTTGGCCGCGTCCAGTGCGGCTGATGCTGCTGGCCGGGCTCTGGGCCATGGCTGAACTGGTGCTGTCGGGGTCGCCGTTGTTCTGGATCGGCGTCGGCGGCACCACCCTTCCCTGGGACCGCCCCCTGGCGGGATTGGCCCGCTGGTTCGGTTCCGGAGGGCTGACCTGGCTGCAGTTGTGCTGGGGCTGCTGCCTGCTGGCGCTGTTCGAGCAACCCGCAGCCTGGCGTCGCTGGGGCCTGCTCGGATTGGCCAGTGTGCTTCTGGCCCATGGCTTGGGCAGCTGGCTGTTGTTGGCGCCGCCGCCGCCGGTCGGTTCCGTTGCTCTGGGGGTCTGGCAACCCGCTGTTCCCACGCGAGAAAAGTTCGATCTGGAGCGTCAACAGGCGCTTCCCCAAGATCTGGTGGAGGCGATGCGTCAGCTCGAGCCCACCAGTCCGGCTGCTGTGGTGGCTCCGGAAGGAGCGCTGCCGGCGCGTTTTCAGCTGCCGGTTGAGGCTCCAGCGATTCCTCTGATCAGTGGCGGATTTCGTTGGGTGCGGGGTCAGCAACGCAGTTCTCTGTTGCTGTACGAGCCGCCCGACTGGTTTCCCGTGCCTCTGGCTGACAAGCACCGTCTGGTGCCGATCGGGGAATGGGTCCCGCCCCTGCCCGCCGGGCTGACGGCAGGACTGTCTGCGGTGGGTGGATTGACCCCCGGTCCGGCCCCGAGAACGATGGAGGTGGTTGAACCCCCTGCGGCCGTTGCGATCTGCTACGAGATCGCGGATGGTGTGGCTTTGGCACGGGCCGCTGCCGATGGCGCCACCTGGCTCCTGGCCATCGCCAATCTCGACCCCTACCCGCTGCAGCTGCAGAAGCAGTTCCTGGCCCTGGCGCAGTTACGGGCGATCGAGACAGGACGGGATCTGCTCAGCGTTGGCAACACGGGCCCAACGGCGCTGATTTCGGCCAACGGGTCGGTGCAGTGGTTGCTTGCGCCTGAGGCTCCAGGCGTCGCTGAGGCCCTCGTTCAGGTGCGCCAGCGCGTCACGCCCTATTCCCGTTGGATCAGCCCCCCACCCAGAACGGTGTCGCCGTCGTAGAAAACCGCCGCCTGGCCTGGCGTGATCGAGAACTGCTCCTCCTCAAAGCTGAGGCGGCAGCGGTGGGGCCGCTGCCGCTGCTGATCGGCCTCAGTGGCAGGGAGGGGTGAAAGCTCCGCACGCACCGGCGTACTGCGGTAGCGCACTTGCACCTCAACGGTTCGCGGCGCCTCGATCGGGTCAATCGACACCCAGTTCACCGCACCCACCACGCAGCTGTCTCGGCCGGCTTCGGCCCGGGGTGCGACGACCACTCGATTCATCGCAGCGTCAAGTCGGATGACGTGAAGCGGTTCGCGCCAGGCCACACCGAGCCCTTTGCGTTGGCCGATGGTGAAGTGTTCGATGCCGTCGTGCTCGCCCACAACAGTTCCGTCCGAAAGCACGATTTCCCCCTGCCGCGGGGGCAGATAGGCATCCAGGAACGCCCGCATCGATCCGTGGTGGTCGGCCAGGCAAAGATCCTGGCTTTCCGGTTTTTCTGCGGTGCGCAGGCCGTGGCGGGCGGCTTCGAGCCTTGTATCGGGTTTGGTCAGTTCCCCCAAGGGAAAAACGATGCGCCCCAGAACCTCCTGAGGCAGGTCGTAGAGGAAATAGCTCTGGTCCTTGCGGGTGTCGAGGCCCCGCAACAGCTGATGGCGCCCTTGATCGCCGCCATGGCGGATCCGGGCGTAGTGGCCGGTGGCGATGCGGGGCAGCTTGCGCTCCTGCAGGGCCCAATCAAGCATCGGTCCGAATTTCACCGATCGATTGCACTGGGAGCAGGGCAATGGCGTGATCCCATCGCGATAACCATCCACCAGCCGTTGCACGATCTCCTGCTGGAACGTCTCCCGTGTGTCCACCACGTGATGGGGAATGCCGAGCTGCTCACAGATGCCGGCTGCATCCACCAGCCCCTCGGCGCAACAGGCCCCTTTCCCGCTCATCAGCCAGAGGGTCAGGGCTTCCACCTGCCAGCCCGCCTCCACCAGCAGTGCCGCCGTCAGGGAACTGTCGACGCCTCCAGAAAGACCAACGGCCACGCGGTGCTCCCCTGGCCATTGCCGGAGGCGCTCAAGAGCAGCCTCTCCAGCGCGGGTTTTGGTGGATCCAACGGCCATGGGCGGCGCAGGGAGTTCTCTCCATAGTGAGGTCCCGGCAACCGCAACTGGTGTGGCCTCCCGCTGATTCCGATCATCTGCTCGTGGATGCCGCGTCCATGGCCGCTGTTGAACAGAGGTTGTTCGACAGCGGCATGCCTGTTGCGGCCTTGATGGAGAAGGTGGGGCTGGCCATGGCGGCTTGGCTGCTGGCGCGCCGGGATCTGCTGCGCCATGGCGTGGTTGTCCTGGTGGGGCCCGGTCACAACGGTGGCGATGGTCTCGTGGTGGCCCGGGAGTTGCATCTTGCTGGCGTTGAGGTGTCGTTGTGGTGTCCCCTGCCGATTCGCAAGCCCCTCACCGCTGAACATCTGCGCAATGGCGAGTGGTTTGGTCTGCAGCGCCTGGCTGACGAGCCCGACGCCGGCGGAGCCGCACTGTGGCTGGATGCGGTGTTCGGGCTCGGCCAGAGTCGGCCGCTGCCTGAGTTCTTGGCGGATTTGTTCCGGCGTCGGCAGCAGCTGCAGCCTGGGTCGTTGATCAGCCTGGATCTGCCGTCAGGCCTTTGTTCCGACCAAGGAACCGTGTTGGGCGAGCAGGCAGCTTGTGCCTCGGTCACCCTCAGCGTTGGCTGGATCAAGCGCGGGTTGTGTCTGGACCCGGCCCGTCCCTGGGTGGGTGCGCTGGTGCGGATCGATCTGGGCTTGTCGCCTTCGGTGATGGGCAACGTCGCTGCGGTCCTGCCCCGCCGCCTGCCGGTGAGAGAGGCCTGCTCGGCCCCGTTACCGCCGCTGCCGCCCACGGCGATGAAATACGAACGGGGCCGCTGCCTGGTGGTGGCGGGCAGTGATAATTATCCCGGCGCAGCACATCTGGCGCTGCGGGGGGCCATGGCCAGTGGCTGCGGCTGTGTTCAGGCCGTTGTTCCGCCCCGTCTGCAATCCGGCTTGTGGCAGGTGTTGCCGGAGGTGATGCAACTGGAGGACGCGGTGATTCCAGAGCGGCTGGATGCGGTTTTGGTCGGTCCTGGTCTGGGGGAGTCCAGCCAATGGTGGAACCAGTGGTCGGAGCAGATGCTCAGCGTTGCTGGTTTGCTGGTGCTCGATGCCGATGGCATCAACGGTCTGGCGACCAGTCCGGAGGGGTGGCGTTGGTTGTTGAAGCGGCGGGGGCCCACCTGGCTCACGCCCCATGCGGCCGAGTTTGCGCGGTTGTTTCCAGACTGTGGAGCAGGTGACGCGCTGGAAAGGGCGATGTCCGCAGCCCGCTGCAGCGGTTGCTGCATTTTGCTGAAGGGGGCGCATTCGGTGCTGGCGGATCCATCGGGTGCAGCCGTGGTGCTGACCGGCACGATCCCCCGGGTGGCCCGCACCGGCCTGGGTGACGTGCTGGCCGGTTTTGCCACCGGTTGGGGCGCCCAGGCGGTGGCCGCACAGCAGCAGCCTGGGCTGGAAAGCTTCACTGCCGCTGCGGCTTTGCATGGTTTTGCGGCCGTTCGTGCTCGCTCCAGTGATGCTTCTGCGATTGCGGATTGTTTGAAAATCAATACAGCGCGGTGTCAGAAAAAGCAAACAACGATGTTCAACGAAGTCTGAACAAATGATTCGTTTTGATTGCCTCGGCTGGCAGGTCCCAAAAGAGCTTTTCTTGGCTTTTAAATCTTTCGTAAATCTGAAATGTTGCGGTTTGCTGTTCTGAATCTGAAGGGTTGCTGAAAACACTTCGACATTCTTTCTGTTCGTAGGAAAGTCAATTCACTTCCGCAGCACCCAAGGTGTCCACAGCTTCCAAGCCGCTGGAGACGCAACGCCGGCGCAGTAGCGACCCCGTCAGTTGGTATCTCGCCACCATCGGCAGAATTCCACTCCTCACCCCAGCTGAAGAAATCGAGTTGGGCAATCAGGTGCAGGCCATGATGGCCCTCACCGAAGACGGTTCCCGTGAGTTCGAGGATGGAGAACTCACCACGGCACAGCGCCGTCTCCTGAGGATCGGTCGCCGCGCCAAAGAGCGGATGATGAAGGCCAACCTTCGTCTTGTGGTCAGCGTTGCCAAGAAATATCAAGGCAAAGGTTTGGAATTGCTCGACCTGATTCAGGAGGGCTCCCTCGGCCTGGAGCGTGCTGTCGAGAAGTTCGATCCCACCCGGGGGTACAAGTTCTCCACCTATGCCTTCTGGTGGATCCGCCAGAGCATGACCCGCGCCATTGCCTGCCAGTCGCGCACCATCCGGCTTCCCGTTCATCTCAGTGAGCGGCTCACCACGATCCGCAAGGTGAGTCTTGATCTGGCCCACAAGCTCGGCGCCATGCCCAGCCGTGTGGAGATTGCCGAAGCCATGGACATCCCCTTGGATGAGCTGGATTCGCTGCTGCGCCAGGCGCTCACCACCAGCAGCCTGGATGCGCCCGTCAACGGTGAGGAGGGGCGCAGCTTCCTTGGGGATCTGATCGCCGACTCATCCCTCGATGAACCGCTCGAGATCGTGGAACAGCGGATTCATCACGAGCAGCTGGGCCGCTGGTTGAGTCACCTCAGCGAACAGGAGCAGCACGTGCTGCGCATGCGCTTCGGGCTTGAGGGCAACGAGCGTCACACCCTGGCTGAAATCGGACGCCTGATGGAGGTGTCCCGCGAGCGGGTGCGTCAGGTTGAGCTAAAGGCGCTGCGCAAGCTGCGCAACCTCACCCGCCGTCTCCCGAGCGGCATCTGAGCCGCCTCGGGAGACGTTGGTTTCAACGGATCCCGTTCGGTTGAATCAGTCTTCCGCCCAGATGTAACGCGTGAGTTCTGCGGGATCTGGCTCGGGTGCCGAGAGGGCGAAGTCAACGCAGTCCTGAACGATGCCGTCGATGTCCTTTTCGATGGCGCGCAACTCTTCGCTGTTCACCAGACTCGCTTCGGTCAGGTCCCGCTCGAGGGCTTTGAGGGGATCACGTTTGGCCCAGAACTGCTTCTCCTCTTCTGCCCGCAGTTCGTCCGGGTCGGCCAGGGAGTGGCCCCGGAAGCGATAGGTGAGGCACTCCAGCAAGGTCGGACCTTCACCCGCCCTGGCCCGTTCCACGGCGCGTTGGGCCGCTGCCCGCACCGCCAGAACGTCCATGCCATCCACTTCTTCTCCGGCCATGCCGAAGGAGCTGGCCTTGCGCCAGATCTCCGGGTCACTGGTGGCCCGGTCGTGGGCCATGCCAATGGCCCACTTGTTGTTCTCGACAACGAAAATGATCGGCAGCTTCCACAGCTGCGCCATGTTCATGCACTCGAAGAACTGACCGTTGTTGCAGGTTCCATCGCCGAAGAACGCTGCTGTCACGGCGTTACTGGAGGCATCACCGAGGGCGTCGCGCTTGTAGCGGCTGGTGAAGGCAGATCCGAGTGCCACGGGAATGCCCTCAGCGATGAAGGCAAAGCCGCCAAGAAGGTGATGCTCCTTGGAGAACAGGTGCATTGAGCCGCCACGACCCTTGCTGCAACCGGTCTCCTTGCCGAAGAGTTCGCTCATCACTTCGCGGGCCGGCACGCCGGCACTCAAGGCATGCACGTGGTCGCGGTAGGTGCTGCAGAACCAGTCGTGCTGACGCTTCATCGCACCGATCACACCGGTGCTCACCGCTTCCTGACCGTTGTAGAGGTGCACGAAGCCGAACATCTTGCCCCGGTAGTACATCTCGGCGCATTTGTCCTCGAAGCGCCGGCCCAGGGTCATGTCCCGGTACAGCTCCAGACCGGTCTCCCGGTCCACGCTGGCCCGTTGTGCCGTCACCAATTTGGAGAGCCGTTCGGCATGGGGACCAGCAGTCGCAGTGCCAATCGGAGCGGAATCGACAGCGAGGTCCTGACCCATGTCCACCTAAGGGATTGCGATCGACTTTAAGGGCCAACCGACGAGTGATGGGCAAAACCCCTGACACTGACTAAGATCCGCGTCTCCTCGCAGCGGCGCTGTTGGATCTGCCCATCGATCATTTCCGACTTCTGGGCGTCAGTCCATCGGCAGCGCCAGAGGCGATTCTGCGCCGCTTGGAAACCCGCTGTGACAGCCCTCCGGATCAGGGCTTCACCCACGAGGTTCTGCTCCTAAGGGCCGATTTGCTGCGCCGCTCCGCTGATCTGCTGACCGATCCCGCCGACAGGGCCGAGTACGAAGCAGCCCTGTTGCGCCTCAGTGAATCCCATCCCAACGGCACGGTGGGCCTGGACCTCCCCACCAGCAGTGAGGTGGCGGGCCTGATGCTGCTCTGGGAGTCCAATGGCGCTCTCGAGGCCTTTCAGTTGGCAAGGCAGGGTCTCCAACCGCCTCAGGCCCCGGCCCTCGGCAGTGGCCGTGAAGCGGACCTGACGCTCCTGGCTGCCCTGGCCTGCCGCGATGCTGCCGTGGAGGAACAGGACCAACGGCGCTATGAGTCGGCGGCCCAACTTTTGATCGACGGCATTGAGCTGCAACAACGGATGGGCAAGCTGCCCGATCAGCAGCGCCAGCTGGAAGACGCCTTGCAAGGGCTGACTCCCTTCAGAATTCTGGATCTGCTCAGCCGTGATCTCGGCGATCAGGACTCCCATCAACGGGGTTTAACGCTGTTGGATGAGCTGGTCGTGGCCCGAGGTGGTCTGGAGGCCGCCGATGCTGATGGTGATCAGCCCGGCAGCCTCAGTCAGGAGGATTTCGAATCGTTCTTCCATCAGATCCGCCGCTTCCTCACCGTTCAGGAGCAGATCGATCTGTTCAGCCGCTGGTTTGAGGGGGGTGCAGCCGATGCCGGTTTCCTCACTGTTCTTGCTCTCACCGCAGCAGGGTTCTCGCGGCGCAAGCCTGAGTTTCTCGAGCAGGCCCGCGACCGGCTGCAGACGCTTGCCAATGCCGACCTCGATCCCATGCCGCTGCTTGGCTGCCTGGATCTGCTGTTGGGCAACGTCAAGGATGCGGATCGGCATTTCGCCGTCCTGAGAGATCCCGATCTGCAGGCCTGGTTTTTGAACCACCCTGGTGATCGGTTGGCCGCGCAATGCGAATACTGCCGGGCCTGGCTTGAACGGGATGTCCTACCGGGATACCGCGACGTCGATGCCTCCGGTGCTGATCTGGATGCCTGGTTCGCTGATCGTGATGTGCAGGGTTTTGTCGATCGTCTCGATCGCAAGGCGTCGCGCCAGATCGGTGCTGAAGAGATCAGCCTGGCCTGGGCAATGGCAGGCGATGCATCCCTTGCGGCCTCGAGCGGCGCAGCTGAATCAGACCAGGACGTTGACGCCGAAGACGCGGATGCCACGCCGTTCTGGCAACAACTTTTCTGGCAACAACGTTTCTGGCAGCAACGTTGGTTCCGACCCGTTGCTGCCGCTGTTGCCCTGGTCGGGATCACCGTCGCGGGTTTCGGCCTGGTTCGACGCACCTGGGATCCTGCGCCGCTGTTGGCGGAAACCGCTTCACTCTCCGCTGAGCAGCAGGCAGGCGACGAGGTTGACGAGATGCAGGAGCTCGATGCTGCTTCGTCTCCGGTGAATGACGAGCTGGTGGATGACGCGCCCATCGCGAGCCTGAAGCCCGACCTTGAGCCTTCAGCGCCCACAGAACCACTGCTCAGTGAGGCCCCCACCCAAGCCGAGCTTCAGGCGTTGCTCCAAGGATGGCTTGATGCCAAGGCGTTGATGCTCTCCGGTGAGCCGGCAGATCTTTCCGTCGTGGCGAGGGAGCCCCTGGTGAAGCGCGTGGAGCAGGAGCGGGACGCTGATCAGGCTGCAGGGCGATCCAAGTCGATTGATGCCTCCATCACCAGCATCGAGGTGGTCGACCGCAAGCCTCAGAGGATTGAACTGCTGGCCCAGGTGGCCTACAGCGATCGCCTTCAGGCTGCTGATGGAACCGTCATTGATGAGACGGCACCGACTGATTTCAGCGTGACCTACGTGCTCGGCAGAGATGGAACCCAATGGCGTTTGCACGACTACATCCCGGGCTCTTGAGTTGCGTGCCCGGGTTGCTTGACCGTCGCTTTTTACGATCACTCCATTGATCCAGGGGCGTAACGCCGATGTTCGACGAGCTTTCAGCCCGTTTTGAGGATGCGGTCAAGGGGCTGCGTGGCCAAGACAGCATCAGCGAAACCAACGTCGATGGAGCCCTGAAGGACGTCCGTCGGGCCTTGCTTGAAGCCGACGTCAGCCTGCCGGTGGTGAAGGAGTTCGTGGCTGAGGTCCGCGACAAAGCCGTTGGTGCGGAGGTGGTGCGCGGGGTCAGCCCGGATCAGAAGTTCATCCAGGTGGTCCATGAACAGCTCGTGGAGGTCATGGGGGGCGATAACGCTCCTCTGGCCAAGGCAGCTGAAGCACCCACCGTCGTGTTGATGGCCGGCCTTCAGGGTGCCGGTAAAACCACCGCAACGGCCAAGTTGGGCCTCCACCTCAAGGATCAGGGGCGACGAGCCCTGATGGTGGGCGCCGACGTTTACCGACCAGCCGCCATCGAGCAGTTGAAAACGCTCGGTGCTCAGATCGATGTGGAGGTGTTCAGCCTCGGTGCTGAGGCCAAACCGGAAGACATTGCAGCCGCTGGTCTGGCCAAGGCGAAAGAGGAAGGCTTCGACACGCTCCTGGTCGACACCGCCGGTCGCCTCCAGATCGACGCCGAGATGATGGAGGAGATGGTGCGGATCCGCACCGCTGTGCAGCCCGATGAGGTGCTGCTGGTGGTGGATTCGATGATCGGTCAGGAAGCGGCCGAACTCACCCGCGCCTTCCACGACCAGGTGGGCATTACCGGAGCGGTGCTCACCAAGCTTGATGGTGATTCCCGCGGTGGTGCCGCCCTCTCGATCCGCAAGGTGAGCGGTCAGCCGATCAAGTTCATCGGCACCGGCGAGAAGGTGGAGGCCCTGCAGCCGTTCCATCCCGAACGGATGGCCAGCCGCATCCTCGGCATGGGTGATGTGCTGACGCTGGTGGAGAAGGCCCAGAAGGAGGTCGAACTCGCCGACGTCGAAAAGATGCAGAAGAAGCTGCAGGAGGCGACGTTTGATTTCTCGGACTTCGTGAAGCAGATGCGCTTGATCAAGCGCATGGGCTCGCTGGGGGGTCTGATGAAAATGATCCCGGGCATGAACAAGATCGATGACGGCATGCTCAAGCAGGGGGAGCAGCAGCTCAAGCGCATCGAGGCCATGATCGGCTCGATGACCCAGCAGGAGCGGGAAAATCCCGACCTCCTGGCGAGTCAACCCTCAAGGCGTCGCCGGATTGCCAGCGGCAGCGGCCATCAGGCCGCAGATGTGGACAAGGTGCTGGCCGACTTCCAGAAAATGCGCGGCTTCATGCAGCAGATGAGCCAGGGCAACATGCCCGGCATGGGAGGCATGCCCGGGATGGGCGGAATGCCTGGGATGCCCGGAATGGGTGGCATGCCGGGCATGGGCGGAATGCCAGGAATGCCTGGAATGGGTGGCATGCCCGGGGGTGGAGGTCGTCCCGGTCGCGGTGGACCACCGAAGCGGCAGCGACCCGCCAAGAAGAAGAAGGGCTTCGGGGATCTGTGAGGGTGGAACGGTATGGTGGTTGTTTGGCGGGCCTTTGGGCGTCGCCGGACCACCTCTTTTCCTTCATTCCAGGGCCACGATGATCAAGCTCCGCCTGAAGCGGTTTGGCAAGAAGCGGGAAGCGAGCTTCCGCCTCGTGGCCTGCAACAGCACCTCACGTCGGGACGGTCGTCCCTTGCAGGAGCTGGGCTTCTACAACCCGCGGACGAAGGAAACGCGCCTCGACACCGAGGCCATCCGTGAGCGTCTGGGTCAGGGTGCCCAACCCACCGATGTGGTTCGCACGCTGCTCGAGCGCGGCGGTCTTCTGGAAAAGACCGTGCGTCCTGCAGAGACCGTGGGCAAGGCCAAGCAAGCGGCCAAGCGTGAAGCTGATGCCAAGCAAGCCGCCAAGGAGGCTGCTGAGGCCAAGGCTGCAGCTGCTGAGGAGAAGGCTGCAGAAGCTGCAGCTTCTGATTCCGCAGAATCCGACTCCACCGAGGGCTGATCATTCCGGTGTCTGACGACGGCGAACGCGGCCGTTTCGTTCTCGACCTGCCTGATCCCGATGCTGCACTGGCCCTCGCCGGTGAAGCCGAAACAACCCTGCATCGCCTGGAAGCTCTGACAGGAGCCTCCATGGTGTTGCGGGGTCTTCAACTGGTGATCACCGGGCGGCCAACGCAGATTGAGAGGGCTGCTGCAGTTGTGGAATTGGTGCGCCCGATCTGGCAGGACGGCCAGTCGGTGTCACCGGTGGACCTCCAGTCGGCGCTGGGAGCACTCAACACCGGCCGCGGCGATGACCATGCCGCCATGGGCGAGCAGGTGTTGGCGAAAAGCCAGAAGGGCAACCTGCTGCGCCCGCGCACCTTGCGCCAGAAGAAGTACGTGGATGCCATGGAGCGCCACGACCTCACCTTTGCCCTCGGTCCTGCCGGCACCGGCAAAACCTTTCTCGCCACCGTTCTCGCGGTTCGGATGCTCACCGAACGCAAGGTGGAGCGTTTGATTCTCACCCGGCCGGCTGTTGAAGCCGGGGAACGCCTGGGCTTCCTGCCGGGCGACCTGCAGCAGAAGGTGGACCCCTATCTGCGTCCGCTCTACGACGCTTTGCACTTCCTGCTCGGAGCGGAGAAAACCACTGTGCTGTTGGAGAAGGGCGTGATCGAGGTCGCTCCCCTGGCTTACATGCGAGGCCGCACCCTGAGCGATGCCTTTGTGATCCTGGATGAGGCTCAGAACACCACGCCGGCTCAGATGCGCATGGTGCTCACCCGCCTGGGGGAGCGTTCGCGAATGGTCGTGACCGGAGACATCACCCAGGTGGATCTTCCGTCCACCGTGCAGAGCGGTTTGGTGGAGGCGTCCGAGGTGTTGGAGGGTGTGGAAGGGATTGCGGTCTGCCGCCTCACCGCTGCGGATGTGGTGCGCCACCCCCTCGTGCAGCGGGTGGTAGAGGCCTATGCCCGCCGGGACGAACGCAAAACGCCCAAAGTTCAGCGTCGATAGGGAGATCCACACCCCAATCCCTTGTCACTGCTGGCAGGATGTGATGAGTCTTTGGTGACCTGGTCGACATGCCAGCAAGGAGCAATTTCCAGGAGGCGATCCGCGAGGCACAATCGAGCGCCCTCGTCGGCCCCAACGTTGTCAATAAAGCGCTGCCCTACGTAGGCGGCGGCATGGTGCTCACCTCAATCGGGGTGATTGGTGGCCTCTCGATGATGGCCACACCGCTGTTCATGCCCCTGTTCTGGGTGGCTGTGATCGGCAACCTGGTGCTGTTCTTCGTGGCGCAAAACGTCGCCTTGAAGGGCAACAACGCCACAGCCTTGCCGCTGTTGTCGGTTTACAGCCTGATCACCGGTTTCACCCTGAGTGGTCTGGTGGCTTTGGCCGGAGCCGTTGCGGGTGTGGGTGCAGTCGGCACCGCCGCACTGGCCACCGGAATCACCTTCGTGATTGCCTCGATCGTTGGCCGTCGCATGAGCGATTCCGTTGGTCAAGCGCTCTCCGGAGTGGTGGGTCTTGGATTGATCGGCCTGATTCTGGCGATGGTCGTCCAGTTCATTGGCGGCATCTTTGCCCCTGCCATGTTCCATGGCACCAGCTTTGAGCTGATGATCGCCGGCTTCGGCACCGTTCTCTTCGTGGGCGCCGCCTTCGTCGACTTTTACACGATGCCCCGCTCCTATCGGGATGACCAATTCCTGGCAGGTGCCCTGAGCATGTACCTCACCTACATCAACCTGTTCATCTTCATCCTGCGCCTGATCATCGTGCTCAACGGTGGCGGTCGTCGCGACTGACGAAGCCAACGCAATCGAATCAACCTTCGCCCCGGCCTGTCCGGGGCTTTTTTTGTGGCTCAGCCCTCAGCCCTCAGCCACGGCATAGACGCTGTCTCCAATGGCTTGTTTCTGCTCGGCGTCGTACCCCCACTTCTCCAGGAAGGCGACGTCCTCACCGCGGTTGTCGAGGGCTGCGGCCAGCAGTTGCTCCAGGCGCTCCTTCACCTCCGCTGGTTCCAGCAGTCTGAGCAGTTCAATGCAACGGCTGCTGACCCGCTCCGAGCCGGCCTGCTGGGCCTCATCTCCCGCGCGCCGGTGATGCACGGCCATGGCGCTGCTCATGGCCAGATTGCGAACGCTCAGATCCACAACGCCAGCACCGGCGCCCCGCAGTTGCCCCACGACGGCATCGGGCAGACGATCCATCAGCACGCTTTCGCCCGCCAGGCTCACCACGAAAAATCCCCGGGCACCATCGCGGCTGGCCACCATTTCACCGATGCGGTCCGCCAGCACCTCATCGCTGATCTCCTCGTTGTCCCACTGCTGCAGCCAGGCCGCTGTGATCTCCATGGCCTGCTGGAAGGTGGGCTGCTGATCCGCCATGGACCTGTTCAATTCCTGCCCTAAGGCTATGGGTCGATTCAACGGGTCGATCCAACGGGTTGATCCAATGGCGGCGCAGACTTAGAGCATGCATGCAACTCCCCTGCCAGAGGATTACCGCTCTGGCTTCATCGCACTGATCGGTCGCCCGAACGTGGGTAAATCCACGCTGGTGAATCAGCTGGTCGGGGAGAAAGTGGCCATCACATCGCCCGTGGCCCAGACCACCCGCAACCGCCTGCGGGCCATCCTCACCACGGAGGTGGCCCAGATGGTTCTGGTGGATACGCCTGGCATCCACAAACCCCACCACTTGCTGGGGGAACGGCTGGTGAAGAGTGCCCGCAGCGCCATCGGTGAAGTGGACCTGGTGGTTTTGCTGTTGGAGGGCTGCGAGCGCCCGGGGCGCGGTGATGCCTTCATCGTGAATCTGCTGCAGCAGCAGTCCCTGCCCGTGCTGGTGGCCCTGAACAAGTGGGACAAGCTGGCGGAGGAGCACCGCTCTGAAGCGGAAGAGGCCTATGCCGCCCTGCTGCAGGAGACGAATTGGCCGGTGCACCGCTGCAGCGCCCTGTCAGGCGATGGCTGCGCAGAGCTCACAGCAGCGATGGCGGCTCAGTTGCCCTTGGGGCCACAGCTGTATCCGCCTGAGATGGTGAGTGATCAACCGGAGCGGGTGTTGCTGGGGGAACTCATTCGCGAGCAGGTGCTTCTGCACACGCGGGAGGAGGTGCCCCACAGCGTTGCCGTCACCATTGATCGCGTTGAGGAGTTGCCGGCCAAGGGCAAGGGTGCGGGTCGCACGGCCGTCCTGGCCACGGTTCTGGTGGAACGGAAGAGTCAGAAGGGGATCCTGATCGGCAAAGGCGGGGCGATGCTCAAGACGATCGGCCAGGGGGCTCGGCTGCAGATGCAGGTGCTGATTGATGGCCCGGTTTATCTGGAGCTGTTCGTCAAGGTGGTGCCTGATTGGCGCAGCAAACCGGCCCGCTTGGCGGAGCTGGGTTACACAGGGGATCAATAACCGCCTGCTCTCCGGCATCAGCGCGTAATGTCGCGCCCATGCTTTCGCTGCTGACGCGCACCAAGAGCTTTCGGGATCCCTGGGTCGGTCACCCGGATCTGAACCGACGCTGGCAGCTGCATCGACGCAGGGTTCAGCTGGCGGAGACGCTGTGCCTCTGGAGGCGCCTGCTGCGACCAGCTCAGCTGGCCAGTCTGGAGCGGGATGGCTTTGTGGTGCTTGAAAACTTTCTGCCGCAGCCGGAGTTTGATGCCTTGCGCGACGAGGTCGAGGCCGTGGTGGCCCGCGCCTCACGCCTGCATCCAGCACCGGACAACAGCCGGCCTGGCTTTCGCCCAAAACAACCCTTCCCCGGGGGGTTTGACCGTTTCGATGGAGGAACCCTCAACCGCTTTCTCCACATCGACCCCGAGCAGATGCCTCGGGCCGCTGCCTTCTCCCATGACCAGCGGCTCAGTGCGGGATCGCGCCAGGTCATCGGCTTGCCGATGAATCCGCGCAAGCTGGACATCTACCTCACCGTGCATGGCGAGGAGACCCGCACGCCGGATCTCCAGAAGGTGCTGCATCGCGACACGTTCTTCCGTGCTCTGAAGTTCTGGTTCTTTCTGCGGCCGGTGCAGCGTCAGGACGGTCCCTTCGAATACGTGCCGGGCAGCCATCGTCTCGATCCGTCTCGCCTGCGGTGGGAGCAGGCCACAGCCACTGCAGCTGCCGAACACCGGCGGCAGCCGGATGTGTCTGGATCGTTCCGGATCCAGGAAGAGTCCCTGGCTGAACTGGGTCTGCCCAGGCCTGTTGCCCTCACCTGCCCTGCCAACACCCTGGTGCTGGCGGATGTGTTCGGCTTTCACCGGCGCGGAGCCGCCGCCCAGGGGCAGCAGCGGTTGGCGCTCTACGGCTGGAACCGCCCTTATCCCTTCCTCCCCATCAGCGGGTGATCCGGCTGAGAGGATGGGCGCATGAGTGAACAAGCCTTTCCCCCGGAAGACCCTGGCTCCTTTCTGAGCCTCTGCGACGGGGAGTGGATGAGCCTGCGCAGTTGCTTTGAGCTGGCTGCCGGTGGTGATGACGAGTGGCACAGCAGCGAACGGGGTGAACTCACCGTTCGCTGCGTGAGCGAGCAGGGGGCTCTCGGCCAACTGCAGGTGCAGGCCCCTGGTGGCACCAGCAGCACCCTCACCTTCGCCGCTGATGGACAGCTGATCCTCGATGGTGATTCCCCAGGCAACTGGAGGTTCTGGCCTGACGGCAGCATGGAGTTGAACCTCAGCCGGGCTGACGGCGTGCAGGTTCAGGAGCGGATCTGGTTCACGCGGGCCAACCTGCGCCTGCGCAGCACCACGGCGGTGGATGCCCAGGGAACACCGGTGCAGGGCAGTTTCTGCACGGACATCCGCCGGGTGTCCAAACCCGCGGCCTGAGGCGGCATGGCGCCCTATCGCCTTGATGTGGTGAGCCTGGCGCCGCAGGCGTTTGCTCCTCTGCTGGAGCTGGGGGTGATCGGTCGCGCCTTCAACGCGGGCATTGCCGAGTTGCATCTGCATAACCCGAGGGACTTCGCCACGGATCGCCATCGCAAGGTGGACGACGAGCCCTACGGAGGCGGTGCCGGCATGGTGCTCAAGCCCGAGCCGGTGTTCGCCGCGATGGAGGCGATTCCCCGCAGTCCTCGCAGCCGGGTGCTGTTGATGTCACCGCAGGGGCGTCCCCTGCAGCAGGCGGATCTGCAGCGTTGGTCCAGTGACCACGATCAACTGGTTTTCCTCTGCGGTCACTACGAGGGCTTCGACGAGCGGATTCGCGGCCTGGCCGATGAGGAGGTGTCGATGGGTGATTTCGTCCTCACCGGTGGTGAGCTGCCGGCGATGACGGTGATCAATGGTGTGGTGCGCCTGCTGCCCGGCACGGTGGGGACCGCCGATTCCCTGGTGGAGGAAAGCCACAGTGCACTCCTCCTGGAACACCCGCATTACACCCGCCCCGCCGACTTCCGCGGCATGACCGTTCCGGATGTGCTGCGCAGTGGCGACCACGGTGCCATCGCCCGGTGGCGCCAGGAGCAGCGGGAGCAGCGCACCCGCGAGCGGCGGCCCGATCTGTTTGCCCGCTGGCAGACCGCGACAATGGATGCTCCTTCAGATCCCGGCATGGAGCAGCGCATCGGCAACGGATACGACATCCATCGGCTGGTGCCCGGACGGGCCCTCATCCTCGGGGGTGTGACCCTGGACCATCCCGATGGTCTTGGCCTGGATGGCCACAGCGATGCCGATGTGCTGGTGCATGCGGTGATGGATGCGCTGCTCGGGGCCCTCGCCCTCGGTGACATCGGCAAGTATTTCCCCCCCACCCATCCCCAATGGAAAGGGGCCGACAGCTTGAAGCTGCTGGATCAGGTGGTGAAGCTGGTGAAGGAGCGAGGCTGGTCGGTGGTGAACATCGATGCGGTGGTGATCGCTGAGCGCCCCAAGCTCAAGCCGCACATCACCGAGATGAGCAGCCGAATGGCGTCTGCAATCGGCATCGCCCCCGATGCCGTGGGTGTAAAGGCCACCACCAATGAAGGCTTGGGTCCGGAGGGACGGGAAGAGGGCATCAGTTGCCAGGCTGTGGCCCTGCTGCAGCGGAGCTGAACCGTGCATCGCCTCAGGTCTGTTCTGCTTAGGGTCATCGCACCTTGTTTGGCATTGGTTCTGTTGTTGGGCGGGCTTTCGGAGACAGAGGTGCGGGCAGAGTCCGACCCGATACGTGGTGATGTGGTGGGTGTGGTGGAGCACCTGCGGCTGCAGGTCCCCCGGGAGAGCCGTGAGCAGTGGATGGCGGCGGAACGCGGCAGCTGGGAGCCCTGGCTGAAGCAACAGCCGGGTTTTCTGGGCCGTGATCTGTTCTGGGATCCGGCCACCGAAGAGGGAACGCTGCTGATTCGTTGGAGCAGTCGTAAGGCATGGAAATCGATCTCCATGGCCGAGGTGGAGACGGTTCAGGAGCGCTTCGAGACCTTGGCTCGTGAGCAAACAGGACAGCGCCAAGGCAACCCGTTCCCGCTGGTGTTTGAAGGGGAACTGTTGCCGCAGTGACCACGCCGGATGCTCGCCTCGATCTGCGGCGCCGTCAGCGCTTGGGCATGGTCGAGGCCGTGTGGGGGGAACACAAGACAGCCGATCAGATCATCGCCATCCTTGAAAGCTTTGCCGCAGCAGGAGAACTGGGTCTGGTGACCCGGGTGGATCCTGAAAAGGCGGCACGGGTGTGTGAGGCGCTGCCGGCGGTGGAGCTGCATGCCGACGCTCGCTGCCTCACCCTGGGTGCGCTGCCTCCTGTGCCTGCGTCACCGGCTGCGGTGGCGGTGCTCAGTGGAGGCAGCAGTGATCGCACGGTGGTGGCCGAGGTCAGCTTGGCCCTGCGTTGCCATGGCATCGGCGTGGATCCTGTGATGGATGTTGGGGTGGCTGGATTGCACCGCTTGCTGGATCAACTGCCCCGTCTGGCCACGGCGCGGATCCTGATCGCCTGCGCGGGAATGGAGGGTGCGTTGCCGACGGTCCTGGCTGGTCTGGTGCCGCAACCGGTGATCGGCGTCCCGGTTTCGGTTGGCTATGGAATCAGTGCAGGGGGACGAACCGCTTTGGAAGGCATGCTCGCCAGCTGTGCTCCAGGCCTGACGGTGGTGAATATCGACAACGGCTACGGCGCAGCCATGGCTGCACTACGGATGCTCAGGGGCTGTGCCCCGGAAGCTTCAAGCTGAGGGTTCAAGCCGCAGTGGAAGGATCGATCTGGCCGAGACGTTGCAGTTCAGCACTGTTGTGATCGCACTCCACCTGCTGAAGCGCATGCACAAGAGCATCCAGATCAGCGCGCGCCAGCTCACCGTCCTGTTGCCATTGCATGGAGCGGGGGTCGGGAGCCAACGCTGGAGGTGCGCAATCTGATCAGGTCAAATTAGGTCTGATCGCTGGGGAGAAATACTCAGAAAACCTGTAGATGAGCCATAAAGGCTCAGGCGTCTCAGAGATGTTGGAGGCTGGGGTAGGCCGTCACCAGGTCGTTGGCGCTCAGCACATCTCCGCGGCCTTCCGGTTGCCAGATCACTTCCAGGGCCATGAGTTCACTGGAGGCTGTGGAACCAAGAATGCGAAGGGTCTGGCGCAGATCTTCGCCGGTGTCGGCTCCGGCGAGCTTGGCCGATGCCGTGGAGGCCACCAGCAAGGTCACAACGATGAATTCGTTGGTGGCATCCGCGTCTCCAGAGCTGTTGCTCGTGTCCGTGGTCCGCTGACCACCGACGTTGCTGGTGAGCTCAGCGTCCAGCTTGCTGCGCTCGTTCATCGAGAGGCGATTGAACGTCGATTCAGCCGAACTGAAGGGAACACTGCCGCTCTCGGCATTGGCGTAAACCCAGAGGTCCGGTTGGCGCAGCAGGGCCAGGGTTGTCTCCTGCAGCAGCCTTTGCAGACCGGCGGAACTGCTGGTGTCTGAAGAGGCGGCCAAGGAGCGCAGATCCTCTTGCAGGGATTTGGCACTGGCCAGCAGGCCCACCTGCACCTGAATCATGTTCACGTTGCGCGGCATAGCTGGAGCCGCAGCAGCACCACCGATCGAGGGGGCATTGCCAACGCCACGAAGGGCGTTCACCAGCACGCCTGCGACCGCCATCAGGATCAGCAGACCAAACAGCCCGCCCCCACCGAAGCCGAAGATGGGGATGAGGAAGGGGAAGCCCATCCCGCCGCCGCGGTAGCCACCGCCGTAGCCGCCACCCCGGTAACTCCCACCGGATCGAGGCATCGAAGGAGCGCGGAAACTGCCCCCTCCCATGCGCCCACCGCGGGCGGCATCAGCCGGCTGTGCCTGGAACAGGCAGAGCCCCACAATCACCAGCGGCAACAGCAGTGATGCGAGCAGTCGTCGAGATCGTGTCAACAGTCGGGGAGTGGCCACAGCAGCGCCCACAGCATTGATCTCGCGACTCTAGGAACCACCACCAACGATGGTGACGATCTCAAGGGTGTCGTCATCCTTCACCACGATGCTGTCCCAGCGGCTGCGGGGTGCGATCACACCGTTGTGCTCGGCCACCACCAGCCGGGGGTTGTTGGCCAGCAAGGCAACAACCGCCGCCAGGCTGGCGGGATCCGGTGCTGGATCCAGCACGCGGGTTTCACCGTTGACCATCAGGGTGAGAGGCATGGCTCAGAACGTGGCGTGGTCCAGCTGCTGGAGCAGTTGCCGCGAGGCCAGACCGCTGTCATCTGCGTGCATGATCGCGCCGATCACGGCCGCGCGCTGGCCCCCTGCCGTGAGCAGTGCCGGCAGGTTGGCCGAGGTGATTCCACCGATGGCGAAGACGGGGCGTTGGCTGATCGCAGTGGCCTGCGCCAGGAGCTCCACACCAACAGGCTTCCGCTCGGGTTTGACGGCCGTGCAATGGATCGGGCCAAATCCGAGATAGTCGATTGGCTCCTGCTGAGCCTGATGAACCTGATCGATGCTGTGGGTGCTGCGGCCCAGCAGACGATCAACGCCCAACAGATCGCGGGCCACCTCGCTGGGCATGTCGTCCTGGCCCAGGTGCACCCCATCCGCATCCACCGCCAGGGCCAGGTCCACACGATCGTTGATGAACAACAGCGCCCCGAAGCGGTTGCAGAGCTGCCTGAGCTGCTGAGCTTCCCGCAGGCGTTCGCGGTCGTTCCCCGCTTTGCAGCGGTACTGCACCATCCCCACGCCGTTCCGCAGGGCGGCCTCCACCCGATCGCTCAGGTCATCGCAGGGGGTCGTGATCAGGCAGAGGCGAGCGTCCTTGAGTTTGTTGCGTCGCCGTGCTCCCAGGGTGGCGTTGAGGCAGGTCACCTCCAGGTCGTAAAGCCCGTAGCGGATCGCTGCGGCTTCAGCGGCCAGCGCAGGATCGATGGTGCGGCCGTACTCCTCCAGCACCCGCAACGCCTCCTGCACCCGGGCGCAGTTGGCCGCCACCACGTGGTCGGGGCTGTGGCGATCGAGTTGGGCCGGATGCTCCAGTCCGGCGCCAGTGTCGGTGCTGGTGGAGCGGGCCTTCTTGTAGTTGTCGTGATGGAGTCGGCCCAGGCGTTGACGCCAGTCCTTGAGGCGCACCACCAGATCCTGTTGCTCCAGCCCGAAGCGGCACCAGTCCTCAACCACCCTCAGGCCTTCCCGGGCACGGTCGAGGTTGGCGTCGATCAGGCGTGCCACCCGTGGATCCAGGGATGCATCGCTTGGGGTTGGATTCATGGCACCCTGTGGGCAACGGTTTCGGCGTCGGTCATGGAGAACGGTGGTTCTGAGAGCACCATGCACGTTCTGGTCTGGGGAATCGTCCTTCTCGGCGGCATCGGCGTGTTCATCGTCTGGGGGCTGGTGAATGCCTATCCGACCGCGGCCTGAGAACCGGGCTGAAGAATCTCGCGGGCCTGGGCTGCGTCGCGGCCGATCTGGCTGCTGAGCTCCTCGAGGCCGCTGAATTTGTTCTGGCCGCGCAAGCGCTGCACCGGCTCGACGCCCAGCTGCCGGCCTTCCAGTTCCAGGCTCTGATCCAGCAGGTGCACCTCCACGGCTGAAGGGGATGTGGGATCGATCGTGGGTTGGGGCCCGAGGTTCATCACGGCTGGCAGCCGATCGCCATCCCCATCCAGTTGGGCCCAGGCGGCGTAGACGCCAAGTCCTGGCAAGGCCTTACGGCCATCCACCTGGAGATTGGCGGTGGGCCAGCCCAGTTCACGCCCCAGGCCTCGGCCCCGCACCACCCGTCCCTGAAAGCGGTAGGCCCGACCCAGCAAGGCTTTGGCGGTGGTGAGGTCGGCCTGGTCGAGGGCCGCGCGGATGCGGCTGCTGCTCATCCGGCCCTCTTGGTCTTCAACGATCGGCACCACCTTCACCTCAACGCCGCTGCGAGCCGCCAGCCGTTCCAGCATTTCGGCGTCACCGCGCCGCTGATGACCGAAGCGGAAGTTGGTGCCCACGGCAATGCGCCGGGCCTGAAGTGTGTTCAGCAGCACGCTGGTGACGAAGTCCTCCGCACTCAGCTGAGCCAGCTCGCGGGTGAAGGGCACCAGCACGAGCTGCTGGATCCCCAGCGGTTCCAGCAGAGCGAGTTTTTCGCTGGGTAGATCCAGCCTCAGGCGTGCCTCCCCGAATAGCACCTCACGGGGATGCGGCCAGAAGCTCACCACCGAGGCAACGGCATCGTCCGGGCTGTCCTGGATGGCCTCGGCGATCACGCGGCGATGGCCGGCATGCAAGCCATCGAAACTCCCCAGCGCCAGGGCAGTGGGCCGACGGGCTTCCTCTGGAGAGCAGAGCGGAATCAAAGAGGTGCAGAAGGGGCGCTTTGGTGGCAAGTTTGAACGACCGAGCACCAGGGCATGCCAGACCGCCTCGATTTCCAGAAGTTGTCGTTCGGCGTGCGTCGGATGGGATGGATCCGGTTCTGGATCCAGGTGGTCCTCGGCATCGTTGTGGTGGGCGTTCTGCTGTTCAACAACATCGGCGGCAGCCTGGCCCGCAATTCCGAACGTGCCGTGGGTCTGGGGCCTGGCCTTTCGCTCACATCCCTGGCCTTCCTCGTGCTGCTGTTCAGCCTCTGGCAGGGCTGGCTGATCGTTCGGACCGGTCGGGCCATCGACAGCGCGGCCCGTCCCAGTCGGGGCGAGGTGGCGCGGCTGATCAAACGGGGGCTGTTGGCGGATCTTCTGGGTCTCACCTTCTCCACCATCGGCTATCAGGCCCTCGCTGGCAGCCTGTTCGTGCAGGCCTCAATGCAGACTCCCGGCATTGCCATCGGCGGCCGCGGCATGGCCGACAACCTGGCGATTACCTCTCTGGAAATGCTGTCTGTGCTCAGCAACACCCAGGTGCTGTTCGCCCACCTGATCGGGGTGTTGTTCTCCCTTTGGTTGCTGCAGCGGGTTTACCGCACCAGTTGATCCTTGAGCTTGAGCTGCGGCAGTCCGCTGAGGGGGCCCCGCCAGAACAGGTCGGGCTGGATCGGTGTGAGTGAGGGGGAATTGGCGTGGATCTGAGCCACATCACTGGGCCAATCCCTTGGGCCTTCTCCGGCTGATTCCAGATCCTGCACGGCTTCTCCGGCCAGCCAGTAGTAGGCACGGCCACGGGGGTCTTCCCGACGGCTGAATTGCTCGTCGTAGCGCCGGATCGAGAGACGGGTCCAGCGCAGTGCTCCCATCTCCTCCCGGGCACAGGGGGGGATGTTGAGGTTGAGCAGCAGGTTGTCGGGCCACTGGTCGGCGATGGCCTGTTCACTCACCTCAAGGGCAAGGTCTGCGGCCGCCTGGAACTGACGCCACTGGAAACAGGCGCTGCTCACCGCCAGGGAACGAATGCCCTCAAGGGTGCCTTCCATCGCTGCTGCAACGGTGCCGGAGCAGAACACATCTGTTCCCAGGTTGGGGCCGTGATTGATGCCGGAGAGCACCAGGTCTGGCTTCTCCTTCACCAGTTCGAACAGGGCCAGCTTCATGCAGTCGGCGGGGGTGCCACTGCAGGCCCAGGCGGTGACCCCTGGGGCGAACAGTTCATCGGCCCGCTCGGCGCGGATGGGGGTCTGCAGGGTGAGGCCATGGCCTGTGGCCGACCGTTCCTGATCAGGGCAGACCACCGTCACCTCATGGCCGCGGGCTGCCGCTGCGGCGGCCAGGGTTCGGATGCCGTCGGCGAAGACCCCATCGTCATTGCTGATCAGGATCCGCAGCGGGGCCATGGGGTCATACGCACTTAGGTGAACCTAAGCGGCACGGCTGCTTACAGTCGGCAGCTGTCTGTTCCATCCCTGTGAGCGCACCGGTCACCCTGCAGCAGCTCACCGATCAACTCGACGCCCTCGAGCAGCAGGCCGCGGCGGAGATCGCCGAGGCGGCCGATGCCGCTGCGCTGGAGCAACTGCGGGTCGGGCTGCTGGGCAAGAAGGGCCGCATCTCCGGTGTGCTCGGGGCGATGGGCAAGTTGCCTGGTGAGGAGCGTCCCCTGGTGGGTCAGCGCGCCAACGTGCTGAAAACGCAGGTGCAGTCGCTGTTGGGAGAGCGGCTGCAGGCCGTGAAGCAGGCGGCTATGGCGGAGCGCATCGCCAGGGAAAGCCTCGATGTCACCGCCCCGGCTTCCGGGGTGCCGATGGGGCATCGCCATCCCCTGATCACCACCACTGAAGAGATCGTTGATCTGTTCCTGGGCCTCGGCTACAGCGTGGCCGAGGGGCCTGAGGTGGAACGGGACCACTACAACTTCACTGCGCTGAACATCCCCGAGGACCATCCAGCCCGGGACATGCAGGACACCTTTTATCTCGGTGGTGATCTGCTGATGCGGACCCACACCTCCCCGGTGCAGATCCGTCACCTCGAAGAGAACCCGCCGCCGGTGCGGATCGTGGCTCCCGGACGGGTGTATCGCCGCGATGCCGTTGATGCCACCCACTCGCCGGTGTTCCACCAGGTGGAGGTGCTGGCCATTGATGAAGGGCTCGATTTCAGCCACCTGCGCGGCACGGTGATGGCCTTCCTCAAGGCCTTCTTCGGTGACCTGCCAGTGCGTTTCCGGGCCAGTTATTTCCCCTTCACCGAGCCCTCCGCCGAGGTGGATGTGCAGTGGCGCGGCCGCTGGCTGGAGGTGATGGGCTGCGGCATGGTGGATCCCGCCGTACTGGAAGGGCTGGGCCTCGATCCGGAGCGCTACAGCGGTTTTGCCGCGGGCCTTGGGGTGGAGCGCTTCTGCATGGTGCGCCATGGCATTGACGACATCCGCCGGCTGTACACCAGCGATCTGCGCTTCCTCGAGCAGTTCTGATCGGGAACCTTCGTTACTGAGCGGCGTTCTGTTCTCGCGCGTCCCATAGGCTGAGGCTGACCTCTACCCGTCGTGGATCAGTGCCCCGGATCGGACTGATCGTCAATGACGGCAAGCCGCTGGCGGTGCAGACGGCGGACACGATTCAGCAGCGCCTGGAGGCTGCCGGCCATGCCGTGGAGCGGGCCAGCAGTTCCGGGGGCATGGTGGGCTTTGCCAACCCCGATCAGCACCTGCGCTTGCGCGGCTACAGCGCCTGTGTGCCCAAGGGCTTCGATCAATCGATGGTGTTGGCCATCGTGCTGGGGGGTGACGGCACGGTGCTTTCCGCCGCGCGGCAGACCGCCCCAGTGGGGATTCCTATTCTCACGATCAACACCGGCCACCTGGGATTTCTGGCCGAGGCCTATCTCGATGATCTGGATCGCGCCCTCGATGTGGTGCTCACCCAGCAATGGACGATCGAGGAACGCAGCAACCTCGTGGTGAGCGTGATGCGGGGCGATCAGCGCCGCTGGGAGGCGCTGTCTCTCAACGAGATGGCCCTGCACCGTGAGCCGCTCACGAGCATGTGTCACTTCGAGATCGCCATCGGCCGCCACGCCCCCGTGGACATCGCCGCCGATGGTGTGATCCTCTCCACGCCGACGGGATCAACGGCCTACGCCCTCAGCTCCGGTGGGCCGGTGATCACGCCGGATTGTCCGGTGCTGCAACTCACCCCGATCGCGCCCCATTCCCTGGCCTCCCGCGCCCTGGTGTTCAGCGACCGTGAACCCGTCACGATTTTTCCAGCCACGCCGGAGAGGCTGATGATGGTGGTGGACGGCAGTGCCGGTTGCTACGTCTGGCCGGAAGATCGGGTGCTGATCCGTCGCAGCGATCACCCCGTGCGCTTTGTGCGCCTCGCCGACCATGAGTTCTTCCAGGTGCTGCGCAACAAATTGGGTTGGGGCCTGCCCCACATCGCCAAGCCCGAGCGGGAATGAACGCTGATCCCCTGTTGCTGTTGGCAGGCCCTTCGGCGGTGTCGCTGGCGCCCCGTCTGGCTGCATCGGGCTACGCCACCCTCGATTGGCTCAGTGCCGGGCCCTCGGTCCATGCCCCTGAACCGGGTGAATCTCCAGTGGCCGCTGTGCTGGCGGCCGATCAGGCCTCATTGATCCAAGACCTGCGCAGCCGTTTCGGGGCCATGCCGATCCTGTTGGATCTGGAACGCGACAGCGTTGAGGCTCGCGCCGCCTGCCTGGGAAGCGGTGCCGATGATTTCTGGCTCTCGGAGATCGGGCCCAGCGATCTGTTGTTGCGTCTGCGCCTGCACCGCACGATTCAACAGCGCTCGGGGCAGCGACCGGCGCTGCTTGAGCTGGACGATCTCAGTGTCGATCCCGCCAACCGAACGGTGCGGCGGGGAGACCGTGTGGTGGCGTTGACAGCCCGGGAATTCCTGCTGTTGCAGGTGCTCTTGCGGCGGCGCGGCCAGGTGTTGAGCCGCGAGCTGCTGCTTCAGGAGGTGTGGCAGGGGGAGCGTTCCAGCAGCAATGTTGTGGAGGTGTATGTGCGCTATCTCCGCCAGAAGCTGGAGGCCCGTGGAGAACGCCGTTTGCTGCACACCGTGCGCGGCCGGGGCTATTGCCTCGGGCAGGTGTTGCCGGAGGCTTGAGCGGCCATGGATGCTCTGCCCCCTGCGCTACCGCCGCAATGGCTGCCGGTTGAGGCCCGCTGGTGCGTGGCCCAGCAGCGTTGCATTGATCTCGAGGTGGCCCGCAGTCCGGAGCAGCAGCGGCTGGGCTTGATGCAGAGGCCGGCTCTGCCGCCCTTGCGCGGGATGTGGTTTCCCTTTGCCACCCCCCAGCCGCAGCGCTTCTGGATGTTCAACACCCTTGCGCCACTGGACATGATCTTTGTGCGCGATGGGCGGGTGCTCGATCTGGTGCCTGCCGTTCCCACCTGTGCTGCCCTGCCCTGTCGCTCCTACGCCGCCGATGCCGATGGCAATGGACGGGCTGATTTCGTTGATGCGGTGATTGAGATCGGTGCCGGTGAGGCGCAGCGGCTTGGCATTGGCATCGGCGATCCGGTTCGGATCACCCCGCTCAAGTCTTCCCCGTGAAGCCAGCTTGAGCCGGCTTCGTTCCCGTCACGATCAAGGTGGGGTTCATCGGAGCCAGGCGGGTGCCATCCCCCAGAGGTTGTCCCCGCCAGGCCTGCAGTTGCTGCACGCGCACGGCCAACCCAGCGTTCTCGAGCAGCGGCCGAACGCTGGCCAAGGCCTCGATGCTCGCCAGGGGGATCACCACAACACCTCCAGATCGCAGTCGCGTCAGCACCTCCTGCAGCAAGCGCTCCCGTTGGGCGCCCCCGCCCCCGAGCAGAACCCGGTCGGGCTGGCTGAGCTGGCTCGGGAGCCCGCCGTTCAGCACCGTGGTGGCGTCGGCCTCCAGCACCGCCGCAGGGTTGACGCCGAGCAGTTGTGCATTGCGTTGGATCAGTTGCGCGCCACCGGCGCGGCGTTCCACCGCCAGCAGTTGCAGCCCTGGGCGCAGGCGCAGCGCTTCCAGACCAACGCTGCCGGTGCCGGCCCCCAGATCCCAGAGCACGCCCTGCGGCGGCAAGGCGAGTTCGGCCAGAAGTTGGATGCGCACCTCCCGCTTGGTCATCAATCCGGGGTGATCGCTGTGCTGCAGGTAGAGCCCGTCATCGAGCCCGAACAAGGGCAGTTGCTGCGGATCCGGTGCGGCCGGTTCGCGGGCGATCAGCAGTGCAATCAGCAGCGGCTGCAGATCTGTTGGTAGTGCGGTGCCTGGTGCGATCAGCTGCACCCGTTCATCGGGGTGGCCGAGG
>Ga0189284_100357_pt1 | contig 27661 bp, 35 predicted proteins | sample N32C7minimetaG_FD_130314 | JGI IMG/M metagenome (GOLD analysis project Ga0189284, IMG submission 130314) | Marine microbial communities from the Costa Rica Dome - N32 C7 mini metaG | ecosystem: Environmental > Aquatic > Marine > Oceanic > Photic zone | place: Costa Rica: the Eastern Pacific...
CAGAGATGGTCCAGAACCCTGCTGCTGCCTTGAGGAGATCTCTGTTCCCCCTGAAGACACCAGGTGCTTCAGGGTTCTTCCAATACCAAAGGTCAGAAGCAAACCCTACGAACAGCACCCTGTTCGTCTCTGAGGGTCTGGGCGTGCGTCGGTGAGGGTTCCAGTGCTGGTCGTCCTTGAAGAGCACTGAGGTTCCATCACTCTTGTCGTGCTGGTCATGGAAGGACCACCAGACGCTCCCGTATCCGTTGGATTGACCTGTCTGGAAGGTTCCCAAGGTCTTGTTTCCCTGGAGCAACTCACCCTTGAGGGAGACAGCAGTTCTTTCAGTCAGCAGCACCTTGATTGAAGGGACCTCTTCACTTGCCAGTTCGCAGACCAATGGAAGTGGAACTGCTGCTGCTGGGAGTGTTGTGACCAGAAGGAGGAGGAGTGCTTTCATTGCTCCTCCATAACTTTCTCCACCACGGCATCCTTGACCCTGTCCTGAAATGTCTTGCCGTCTTCCTCAGGAGCAATCGCATTGGCAGTTGCTCTCAGCAGGTCTGCAGTGATCTGCCTTGCCTCTGGGTTGGTGAAGAGAAGGAACCCAAGTCCAACTCCAACAAGGATTTTCAGCACGACACCGCCTCCTGTTCAGCAATGATCCGACGGATTGTTGAGAGCGCCAGTCCTGTCTGCTCACGAATGGAGCGATAGGAGCATCCCTCGTCCCTTAGGCGCAGCACCAGGCGTTCCTTTGCCTGATTGGTCTTTGGGCGTCCGCCGATCGAACCACCCGTTGCTTTGCGGTGCTCAATCGACTCCATCACCCGATCACGGGTCATCTCACGTTCCACCTCATTCAGTCCTGTCAGCAGACCAATGAGGACGGGTGCCATCTTTCCCATCGCTTTGGTGTTCACCAGACCATCAAGGGTCCGGACGTGGATGCCTTGCTCCTGGAGGTCGTGCAGGCGGTTGATCACTTCACGCTGAGTCCTGCCAAGACGTGACAGAGCGGTGATGACGAGTTCATCGCCATTCGCCACTGCATTGAGTGCTGCCTGGAGTTGTGCGCGGTCTTTTTCTGCGGTGCGGGTGCTGACGATCTCTTGGAAAACCACAGCGCACCCTGCATCCTTCAGCGCCTTGACCTGAACCTCCAGACCCGCCGCTTGCTTGGTGTCTCCACCGCCGCTGGTCCTTGCGTAACCAATGCTTCGGGAGGTCACTGTTCCAAAAAGGGTCGTTTCAGAAACCATAGCAACCGAACGCTGTTTTTGGAACACCTAGATCCCAGTGCCAGAGGTTTCTGCTGAGTGTTCTTGTTTCCGATCGGTTGTTGGAACACTCATGAACTAGCGCCAAAGTTGATGGAGCATTCGACACCGATAGATGGCGTGGGCATTCCGCAAGCGCATCAAGGTCATTCCTGGCGTCTACATCAACCTCAGCAAGAGCGGGATCAGCGCCAATACGGGTGTCAGGGGTGCCTCCCTGACATTCAGGTCAGACGGCGTTTATCGGAACCTTGGTCTTCCTGGAACAGGTGTCTACAGCAGGCAAAAGGTTGGTGACTATGGCGGTAGTGCGCGAGATGAAGGTGCGGATCAAGAGTTCGCTCCTGATGAAGCATGTGAAGTCGCGGCACCTGATTACTCCTTCATCAGCGCCGACCCTCTTGCGGTCACCAGCGAAGGACTTCAAGGACTCCAGCAGGCAGTCATCGATGCCAATCGCCAAAAGCAAGAACTGACCAGTGATGCTGAGTCCATCAAGGGGTCTCTGTCTCTCCTGCGTTTTGGGGAGGTTTTGTCCAAGGTCTGCCTGATCTACTTCTTCGTGCCCTCCCTCAAAAGGAGCATCCAGGCAGGAATCAAGGGGCGACAGGATGCTCTGAAGGAGGTGATCGAATCCATTGCCGCATCTGCCGTTTCGCTCGCGGTGGAGATGGATGCCGACTGCAGTTCCGCTCATCAAAATGTTCAAAGCACCTTCGATGCACTTACCCGTTGTTCCTGCATTTGGGACATCACTTCGGGCACCGACATCGATCGGGTCAAATCGCGCTCTGCTGCTTCGATGAGCGTCGAGCGGTCGATCACAAAGTGTCTGCGGAAAGACCTCCCAGGGATCACTTCCCCTGAGACCCCCCTGGTTTTCCTCAATCGAAATGGCGCAGACATTTACATGTATTCAGGATTCTTCGTGATGTTTGAGTCGCCATCACGGATGGGCATCCTCGATATCACAGAACTGGAGGTTGAATACGAAGCGACAAGATTTGTGGAAACCGATGCAATTCCTCCAGATAGTCAGCAGGTTGGAGAGGTGTGGGAAAAGTCGAATAAAGACGGAAGCAGGGATAAGCGGTATGCCGAAAATCGCCAGTTGCCTGTGATCGAATATGGAGAAATTACCTTTAGATCGGGGTCTGGAATTTGTGAGAAATATATGTTCAGCGATCCTGGAAAAGCGGAGGAGTTTGCCAATACTCTGCAAGCATTTAAGAGTCTTCTTTAGAAGTCTCTGACCCTAGGGATTCAGTAAAACCCGCTGAGATGATTCCGATCGGAATGGCGATCACTGCAATTCCGCTTATGGCGGTCAATGCTGCCACCAATTTTCCCAGTGCTGTCACTGGATAAGTGTCGCCGTAACCAACCGTTGTCACGGTAACCACTGCCCACCAAAGGCATCTTGGTATTGATCCGAACTGCTCTTCCTGAACATTTCCCTCTGCCAAGAACATCAAAATACTGCTTGCGGAGATGACGATCCCCGAGTAAATCGCAGAAATCTGAAGTGCTTCCTTCTTGGCAGTGATCGCCTCGTTGAAGTGCCTGATGCTCTTGCGAAAACGCTTTGAACGACCTACACGCCCAATGCGTGCCAGTCGAATAATCCTGAGCAAATACAGTTCCGGAGTGATGAAACCTAGGATGGTTGGGGCAATTGCAATTAGATCCAGGATTGCCAGTGGCGTAATGGCGTAGTCACAGACACCTCGAATGCCTCTTCTTGCTCCTTTCCTAAGTGGAGCAACCCAGAGTCGCAAGATGTATTCGATCAGAAAGATTATTGCGACCGTGATATCAAGTTTTACGAGTAAATCTCCCAGTGATGAGCGGACAACAGGTTCTGTCGCCACAACTGCCAAACCGATTGACAAGGCGATCAGCAGACCTATCGCTTTGACGGCATTAGTCGCTTCCCCTCGCTCGTCCTCAGAGTTCAACGAGTGGAAGAGTTTTTCTCGGAAAGTTCTCACGACGACTGGACTTTGCCCACACTCATCTTGTTCGTGCCCATCGTTCAGCGCCACCAGCGGCACTTTCTTCCGATTTCGCTCTTGACCAAACTCCGCCAACCAGGTGTAGAACATGTGTACTACACCTGAGGAGGGTTCGATGGCGGAAGAGGAATGGGACTTTGTGGATGGTCTGAAGCAGACCAGATCGTCGTGCGTCTGTATGACGTGCCAGCACTTCTCTTATGTCTGCGACCAGCATTGCCACACGTTGCTGACCTGTGGTCTTCAGCGTCGTCAGGTTCCACATGGCGAGCACCTGACGAAGAGGTGTCGCAACTGGATGGTCCGCAGGGAAGCGGAAATGGGTTGGTGCCCGGAGGTGGCGTGATGCAAGAGGGATGGTTGATCGATGCCAACGACCATTGGGTCTGGCGGTTTCACCAGGACAACTCCGCCTGGGTAAGAGATCCCAAGGTCTTTATCGACCGAGGGCGTCAGATGCCCGAAGGTCCGCCGCTGCTCAAGGAGCGTCGGTATCTGAGGAAAGACGCCGCGGAGCAGTTGTGGAAGTCGCTTCAAACGCAGGGGTGGAAGAAGACAAGACCGCTTTGGGGTGCGACTGCTGAACCCTGAAGCAGGTCTTTCTGCGGATGGCGTGCCTTTCCTGTATCCCTAGAAAGAGAACACGACACCTACGGAACCGCACTTCATTAGGACGGGGTTAGGTGCCAAGGGGCGGGTCACTCCCGCCCTTCTTCATGGGTAAGCATCTTTAGAGGCAGGGTCGGAAACCTCTGAAGACTCCTGACTGGGGCGTTTCTGCTGAAGAACCTTGAAGCAGCGTCTGACGTCTTGCTTCCGCTGGGATTAGACAGTTGAAAGATCGTCACTTCCCTGGCATGTCTGCTAAGTGCGCCAATTGCCAGAACTTCCAGGGAGAACCTGGTTTCAGCGGTATTTGCCGTGTGTGGCAGCACATTGTTCCTGCTTGGCGCTCGCGCTTCTTCAGGTGTGAGCACTGGACGCCCCAGCGGTTCGGCAACCCGTAAGCACAAATGCTTATTAGGTGGTGTTAGACCAGTCGTATCGCATGAGAGCGAGGAACCCAGGAGGTCAAACACTCCTGGGTCTTTTCTTGGAAAACGCTCACGGCACCCACGGCAGTCCCCCCTCATCGGTGAGGGTGGTCGTCGCTCGGCGTCGTCCCGCCCAGCGGCACTTTCAGTTTCCGAAGGACCGATAGGGATACCGGTCCTTTTTTTGTGTCCATGGGGCGCAGAAAGGGGTAGTTCCTCTCATGCCCCGGTGCTCTGAACCCCCTTAGAACAGGAATGAGGTCAGAGACCGCTGAAGCAGTAACCAGGTCTCAACGACCTTCAGGGGGGGGGCCGCACCCCCCTTTTAAATGCGCGCTTCTACGGATGGCGGCAGCACTCCAGGGACGTGAAAGTTCCATCAACCCTCTCTGGTGGGGTGAATGCGTCTTCTTGGGAGGGACTAGGGAGCCCTCCTTTTTTGTGCGTCCCGTGACCCAAGTAGTCGTTCAGTCGTTATGGCGACGTTGTGTTGCCATCCCTCGCGTCATCCTCTGGATGCTTCCTTTTCGGTGAAAGGGGGCGATGCGTCGAACGCGGGGGTGCTTAGGGAACACCCCCATTTTTTTGGCAGTTTGTAAAAAGTCCTCTCGACGCTTCCTTTGCGCCGGTGATGCTGGGCATGGACCACCCGGTTCGACGCATTCATACCCCGATTGGGCGGCATTCCCTGCCGCCTTTTTTATTGCTTACGGGCGACCGAACCATGAGCGGTCCTCACCACCTTGTCTGACGGTTCTCCTACTCCCCACCGGAGAAGACCAGGAAGAAGGTGATGGGGCGTCAGAACGAGAGGACGGGACCTCTGGGGTGTGGGCACTCCAGGGGTCTTTTTTTGCCCTTGGGTAGGGGAAATCTGGGGACCTTTCCCCGTCTGATCGAAAGGGAGTGCTCCCCTACTGCTCCCCTACCATTTCGGCAAAATTCAATTAGGTGCTTGAAGCACTAAAAAGGCACGTAACAACACCAGATACGGTGCTTTCACGTGCCTTTTAGGCGTTTTTGGGAAATGCCAGGACCCAGATTTGAACTGGGGACACGGCGATTTTCAGTCGCCTGCTCTACCAACTGAGCTATCCCGGCGCGCCGCCGAAGCGACAACGGAATCTTAAATCACCGCCTGCGCTCCCTTGCGGGGGTTCGTCCCAGGCAGATCAATCCAGCCACGTGGTGGCCAGCAGCTTCAAGGGCCTGACGGGCTGTACAAGCGGTGGCACCCATCAGGGCACCAGCGACCCCACCAACCAAACCGGAAGCAGCAGTGCGCGGAAGATCTTTCATGAATTTGATTTCTCTGAAGACAAGGTCTTCGAAATGGGGTGACCCCACCTCCCCCGTCCGAGTGATTTTTCTGGCTGATTTCAGGGGTTCGCATCCCCCTGCGCTCTAAAGCAGCACATTTGGTCACTGCCATTGCGTCATCTGCACGGCAGTGAACCCCAGCCAGGGTGATGGTGTCTTCGGAAGTTCTGCCGCAATGGAACGTCCATCCAATGGTTTCTTCAATGACCATTGGGCGCTGATAACACCACTGACTCCTCAGTCATGAGCGATCCGGGGAGTCAGATCAGTGTTATCTGACTGGTGGTGAGCACCATCTTCAGGTTTAACCCTCGGGATCGTGCAACTGTTCCCACCGGCCGAGCATGGGCTCTAACAAAAGTTCTGGATAACCCTGGTCGTTAAGTCGCCATAACTCGTCGTTGAACCTATAGCCGAAGATCGCCGCCATGACGGGTTCTTGTAGAGGGTCGCCTCCCATTGGCCGACGCAGGCCCTCATCCCATCCGTGCAGATCATTGGTGTTGCTCATGGCGTCACTCTGGCCCCACTCCTTTTTTTCTGCTGGTAACAAAATGCCTTGGTCGGTATCAATTCACGCTGAATCGACTGTTGTTACTGGCGTATTTGAGATGCGTCCCGTTCTGGAGGGCTCCGGCCGGGACGCGGACCCACGTCAGCGGCAAACTGCTGGGTCCGTCTGTCTTAGCGAAAAAACGATTGATCTTCCCGAACTGATGGCCTGCAACGCAGCCCCGCTGTTATGAGCATCTTGTCCCAAGACTCATTGGCGTAATGCCTGATCATTGGCTTGGGGTTTTGCTTGCCTAACTTAATGAACTCAAGTCTCTCTCGCTGAATTTTTATTGATTGGCGAGTGCTTTCCCAGAAAATGAAATAGTTTCGGTTTGGTCTAAGGGGGCGCCAAAAGCACTGCGTTCGTAGCGCCTTTTAGTAATTATGACTGGCTCAAAAAACAACAAAAATCAATCACAGTTTGAGCAAACAATAGTTCGACCTGCTCCTGCGGAATGGGGATTAAAGCTATTAAAAGTTCTGAGGCTAGAAAAACTTTTAAGACTGGGCGATCGATAAATTGATTGAATCTGTCATAGCAACATCCGGTGCCTGCCCTAGCGTTATCTGGAGGATGGTGAACAACGACGCCAGCCTGTTTTCAGCATCTTGTCCACCGCCTTGATGGCGTTATGCCGAAACACTCGCCTGCGAGGCCTCGACTCAGGCGACAAAAAAAGAGGCAGGCCCCTCAGCCCACCCCAAACAGACGCATTGAAGGCACCACGCCTTCGGTTTAATTCTCTCTGACTGGGGTCCCTTGCCGAGTATCAAATGCGCTTAATTAGGAATTAATCACTATCCAGATCTCCTCAAGTTTTCTCTGAGAATTGATCTGGCGCTGGCACCACTGCAAACGCCTCGGGAGAGAGGGCCGGCGGGTTCCCTCGCCCGCGCCTCCCTCACTCATCAGCGGACAGGCGGGGGACAGCACCTCCAGCCTGTCTTGCGCTGTCTCCCAAGCCTCAATCGAGTTGTGCCTGAGCATCCGCCGCCGAGTCATTGGCTCAGGCGGACAAGGTGGAACCCAGCTGTAAGTGCGCACTGCACCCACTGCGCGAGGATCGTTGCCGCTTTCAGCTTGGAATTCGCCACCTGCACTGCTGTTGCAAGCAGGGTGAAGCGGTCGGTTAGCAGCTGAACCAACGCCGCAAGCGCTTTGCCTTTGCGTGGTTCACGCAACTTCAGTAGCCGCTGGCGCAGCCGGCCTGCGTTAGGCCCGAGAGCGCACCACGGAAAGGTCAGCAAGCCCTTGAGTCCCTGTGAAGGGAGTGCAAGTGCGTCGAGGCACGTGGTGCAGGGAGCCGTCGGAGGCAGCGGGCTGTCTCAGGGTCCATCACAGATCGGGCAGCGGGGCTCGATCAGCAGGGCTTGGGCAAAGCTCAGGAGCGCGCGATGCACAACGGGTCGATCGTTGCAATGAGCGTTCCACTGCTTTGCCGAATCGCTAAGAGATCAGGCGCCTTCTTTGGGCATCGCCCGCAGCATCGCCACCAAGGTGCGATGGGCGTCTTCGCTGTCGGTGAGGGTGTGATCAAAGGCAATGCTGACGCTGGCGCCATCCACCTCCAATTCCATGGTTTCTGCTTTCACAGACACCATGCGTGCTGCAGCGGGGTTGCTGACGCCGCCGTAGTGCTTGGCGTAGGCCAGCACCGCTTCGGCATGGTCGTCATTCATGTGTTTGCAGATCCGTGTGCTGACGGCATCAGTAAGGGGGTCTGCAGGCATTGGGATCAAACAGGTGAGTGCAATTTTTGCAGTGATCGGCTCAAGCGAAGCGCTCGATCAACAAAAGGCCGAGGCGAATGCCACTGAAGCCCACGTACCCGGCCAGAACGACAAACAGGCCGATGGCCAGACCATCGCGGAGCTTGTTGGGCATAGGGGTGGGGCGTGATGCCGGAATTCTCACCCGACCAGGGCCTGTTGGGCCAGTCGTGCCACCCCTGCAGCAGGGGGAGTTTGGCAACTCGTTACAGCGCAGCCGAGGCGGCGTTCCCGCAGCCGTCGCCATTGGGGATTGCGCGCTCCACCGCCGATGCTGATGATCCGCCTGGGTGCAGCAGCACCCAGCTCGTTCAGGCGCTGCCAACCCTGCGCTTCGATCTCGGCGAGACCTTCCAGCAGTCCATGCAGGTAGAGAGCATCGCTCACCGGCCGTGGTTCAAGCACCGGCAGCATCTCTGGATCATCCACAGGGAAACGTTCCCCCGGGGCGGGAAGCGGCCGCAGGCGGAGTCCGCTGTCGGTGTTCGGGTTGATCTGGCGGCTCAGTTCGCTGAGTTGGTCGTCGCTGTAAAAACGCCGCAGCACACCGGCCCCTGCATTGGAGGCGCCTCCACAGAGCCAGCGTCCCCCCACGCGATGGCTGGTGACGCCCGGGGCGTGCAGGGGCGTCTCGGTGAAGCACTTCATCACCAGGGTGGTTCCCAGCACGGTGATCCCATCTCCGGGACCGGGATCGGCGGCGAGAACGGCGGCATTGGAATCCGTTGTGCCGGCAACGACGATCAGATCGTTCTCCAGGCCCAAGGCCTTCGCCTGCTCCGGTGCGATCGTCCCGAGAATGCTACCGCTGGGACGGATTTCAGGCAGTGCCTGCCGCCAGGACTGTTCGGCAAAACGGGCTGGCCAGCTGTTCGTGATCAGATCCCAACCCAGACGCAGGTTGTTGCCTTCTTCTCCCCAGCGCCAATCGTTCAGCAGCCATCCGCTGATCCAGTCGGCCTGATGCCGCAGCAGGATCGCCTCGCCATGGCAGTTGAGGAGCCGCAAGGCCCGGGCCAGGCTGCCGCTGCAGCTGGCGGCTGGACTACCGGGATCCACCAAAGGCTGCAGGGCTGACTGCAGCGCAGGGCAGCTCTGGGAATAGGCCAGTGCTTCCCCCAGTGGGGAACCATCGTGATCACAGGCCAGCAGCGTGCCGGAGGTGCCATCCACGGCGAGTGCTTGCAGCTGGGATCGCAGCTGGGCTGGGATTGCTCTGATCAGATTTCCACAGCCTTCGCGCCAGCTGTGGGGGTTGGTGAAGTCTCCGCCGTAGGCCTGGGATCGGCTGTCGAGAACCGCGCCGTTAGCGGCAACAACGGCTGTGCGGATTCCGCTGGTGCCCAGGTCGATTCCGAGCACCAGCGGTGAATCCGTCATGGCTTCAGGCCGCGGCGACCTGCTTCAGCTCCTGGCTTTTCGCTGTCACGTCTTCCCAGGGGGCGTTGAGGTCGTTGCGCCCGAAATGGCCGTAAGCCGCAGTGTCCTGATAGAAGCGCCCGCCCCGTTGCTGGGGTAGGTTGCGCAGGCCGAAGGTCTCGATGATGGCGCCGGGGCGCAGATCGAAGTGCTCCTGCACCAAGGCGGTGAGGGCATCGTTGGCCAGTGCGCTGGTGCCGAAGGATTCCACCAGGATCGACACGGGCTTGGCCACGCCGATGGCGTAGCTCAGCTGCACTTCGGCCCGTTCGGCGAGCCCTGCGGCCACAAGGCACTTGGCCACGTAGCGCGCGGCGTAGGCGGCTGAACGGTCCACTTTGGTGGGGTCCTTGCCAGAGAAAGCACCACCGCCGTGGCGGGCATAGCCGCCGTAGGTGTCCACGATGATCTTGCGGCCGGTGAGGCCGGCATCGCCCTGAGGACCGCCCACCACGAATTTGCCGGTGGGGTTCACCAGATACTTGGTGGCCTCGCGGGAGGGCTTGAGGGCCAGATCGGCGGTCGCCGGCTCCACCACATGGGTCCAGAGGTCTTCGGTGATGCGCTCGCGGATGCCCTGCTCATCACTGATCCCGTCCACTTCAGCGGTGTGCTGGGTGGAGATCAGGATCGTGTCTATCGAGACGGGCTTGTCATTTTCGTAGACGACGCTCACCTGGGTTTTGCCATCGGGAAGCAGGTAACCCAGGGTTCCGTTGTGGCGCACTTCGGCCAGGCGGCGCGACAGCCTGTGGGCCAGGCTGATCGGCAACGGCATCAGCTCGGGCGTCTCGTTGCAGGCGTAGCCGAACATGATTCCCTGGTCGCCGGCACCCACCAGATCAAGGGGATCACCGGCGTGGTCGTCGGCCTCATTCACGCCCTGGGCGATGTCGGGGGACTGTTGGTCGAGGGCCACCAGCACCGCACAGCTGTTGGCATCGAAGCCACCGGCCCGGGCGCCGCTGTAACCGATCTCCTTGATCACGTTGCGCACCAGGTGGATGAAATCCACCTGCGCCTTGGAGGTCACCTCACCGGTGATCATGCAGAGGCCGGTGTTCACAACGGTCTCGCAAGCCACACGGCTGGCGGGATCCTGGGCCAGCAGAGCGTCAAGAACGGCGTCGCTCACCTGGTCGCAGATCTTGTCGGGATGCCCTTCGGTTACGGACTCAGACGTAAAGACGTAACGGCTCATTCGGCGCTCCAGATCGGGCGACTTTACGAGTTGGTGCTTACGGAGAGGTGATCCCAGCTGTGGAGCAGATGCTGGGCTGATGGCAGTTTCGGAGCACGCTTCCAGCCACCGGTGAAGCCGATCACGCCGCCGATACCGGCTTCGAGGGCCATTTGGAGGTCGGTCTCCGCATCGCCAACCAAGGCACACCGTTGGGGTGGCAGGCCAAGCCTGTTGCTCAGCTCCAGAACGGCCTGTGGATCGGGTTTGCGCGGATGGTCATCAGCACTCCAGATGCCGGCAATGCCTGCGCCGAGCTGATGGTGAGCCAGGAAGTCTTCAATGCCGGAATGGGTGTCGTTGCTGATCACAGCAGCGGAGACGCCCTGCTGGTGCAGGTTCCGCAACAGTTGCCCGGCCCCGTTGATCAACGGGCTTGGGGTTGTGTCGATCAGGCCCTCCTGGTCAACCGCGTCGAAGCAGGTGTGGGCCAGGGAGAGAGCCTGGGGCCATGAGCAACCCATCAGGCAGAACACCGTTGCAGTCGAGGCGATGTTGTCCTGCCTTGAGGCAACCGCCAGGGTTCCGCCGGGATCGAGCATGCCTTGATCAACACCAAACGCTCTGCGCAGGGTGTGGCTCAACTCAGAGGGGTTCAGCGCAGGGGCTTGTTTCTGAGCAACCTTGACGGCTTTGTTGATGCGTGCGTCTGCTAAGGCCAGCAGATGCGGCTCGCTATGGGAAAGGGTGCCGTCCTTATCGAACAGCACCCCTTGGAAATTGCCGATGGGATCTCCCTTCAGCAGCAGTTGGGCCATCAGGCTCAGATCATCATGGAGCTGATCGGATCTTCGCCCTCTTCGGCCTGCTCCATCAGCATCTGCTTGTAGCGAGCAGCCATTTCCTCGGCCTTCTCGAACACCTTCTGGGGGTCGGTCAGCATGTCGCCGGGTTCGGGCTCGAGAGCCTTCGTGGACAACGAAATCCGGCCGCGCTCGGCATCCAGATCGATGATCATCACTTTCATCTGATCATTCACGTTCAGCACCGAGTGGGGGGTCTCGATGTGCTCGTGGCTGATCTCGGAAATGTGCAGCAGACCGCTGACACCACCGATGTCGATGAAGGCGCCGTAGGGCTTGATGCCGCGGACGGTACCCACCACAACTTCGCCCACTTCCAGGCGATTCATCTTCCGCTCCACCAGGGCGCGGCGGTGGCTGAGCACCAGGCGGTTGCGCTCTTCGTCCACCTCGAGGAACTTCAGAGGCAGGAAGTCGGCAACCAGTTCTTCCTTCGGCTTGCGGGTGCTGATGTGGGATCCGGGGATGAAGCCCCGCAGACCTTCCACGCGCACCAAGGCACCACCACGGTTGGTGGCAAACACTTCGGAGTAGATGGTGGCGTCTTCTTTCTGGAGCTGGCGAACCCGCTCCCATGCCCGCTGGTATTCGATCCGACGGATCGACAGCGCCAGCTGACCATCTTCGTTCTCCTCACTCATGATGAAGAACTCGCGGATCTCACCGGGCTGGAGCACGTCGCCCAGACCCTCGACCCGGTTGATCGACACCTCTTGCAGAGGCATGAAGGCAGCCGTCTTGGCGCCGATGTCGATCATGGCGCCCTTCGATTCCAGGGCGAAGACCGTGCCGTTGACGATGTCGCCAGGCTTGAAGTTGTAGTCGTACTTGCTGAGGAGAGCCGCGAACTCATCCAGGGTGAATCCGGCGTCGTCCAGGCTGCGGCTGGCGGCGCGGCTGGTTGGATCATCCGCTGTGGGGACGTCTTCAGGAATGCTCAGGTCCTCACCCTCAAACGCCTGTTCGGCGGCGGCGGTTTCTGCAGAGGCTTCTGTGGCGTTCGCGTCCTGAACCTGATCCTGGATCTGATCTTCTGTCGGAGTCGCAGACATGGGGGGCTGGCGGTCTACCTCAGGTGGGTAGTTCGAAAAAATCGCATGGAACGCCCGCCGACGTTTCACGGAGAACTTCTGAGTTTACAGATACGACCGATAGCTCTTCTTGCGCAGCGATGGCATGCACGGGTTCAACGAACCGATTCAGTGCACTGGTTCAGCGAAACGATTCAACGAACAGTGGCCAGATGGTTCTGTTCCTGATCGGCGTTCAGTGTTTCCAGGGTCGAGACGAAGTCGTCAATGCCTCGGAACTGGCGGTAGACGGATGCGAACCGGATGTAGGCCACTTCGCTGATTTGTTTGAGATCCCTCAGCACGAATTCACCGATCTCGGTGCTGCTGACTTCCTTGCCGGTGCGTTGCTGAAGTTTCAGTTCGAGTTCTTCCACGAGGGATTCGAGTCGAGAGGTATCCAGGCCCGTTTTCTCGCAAGCTCGATTCAAGCCGTGCAGCAACTTGCTGCGACTGAAGATTTCCCGGTTGCCGTTGCGTTTGATCACCGTGATCGGAACGGTCTCCACCCGTTCATAGGTGGTGAAGCGAAATTCACAGTTGAGGCATTCACGCCGTCGTCTCACGCTGCGTCCACCATCCGCTGCCCTGGATTCGAGAACGCGACTATCTGTGTTTTGGCAGGAGGGGCACTGCATCCCCGAGGGCATCAATTAGTTGCACCAACTGTAGACACTGATTTGAGACTTGAGAAGGGCCTCGTGGACATCAGTCTCATTTGAGGATTGCGTCGACGGCTGTTGCTGACGTGAGACTGCTGTGATCCGCTCGCGCGGACGAGACCGGCTTGCGACGGTGGGCGATGGAAAGCATGAAAAAACCCCGCCGAGGCGGGGTTTTGGGGGATCAAATCACTTACCGATTTTCGGCGGATCGCGGAAGGCGATTGCGAAGAAGAGGGTGGCAATCGCGAGGGTAAGGATGAGGACGTAAGCGAAGCTTTCCATCGTGTTGTTCCTAGAGGGCGATCAGTTGAGGGGAGTTCCAGCGGGGGGAACGTAGCCCTCGGGCAGGCGACGGGTGGTTTTGTCACCGAGCTTGGCGAAGAGGCCAAATTCCACCTGATCTCCGAGGTCGGGATCAATACCAGCGAACACGTCGCGGTACAGGGTGCGGGCACCGTGCCAGATGTGGCCGAAGAAGAACAGCAGTGCGAAGGTGGCGTGGCCGAAGGTGAACCAGCCGCGCGGGGAGCTGCGGAACGTGCCGTCAGAGTTGTAGGTCTCACGGTCGAAGTCGAAGGCTTCACCCAGCTGAGCCTTACGGGCAAGGCGCTTCACGTCGGCAGGGTCAGTGAAGGTCTGGCCGTCCAGTGCACCACCGAACACCTTGGCGGTCACGCCCTGTTGTTCGAAGGAGAACTTGGCTTCCGCACGACGGTAAGGAATGTCGGCACGGACGATGCCCTGCTCATCTTCCAGAACGACAGGGAAGTTCTCGAAGAAGTTCGGCAGACGACGGACTTCGAGGTTCCGACCTTCTTTGTCGCTGAATGCGATGTGACCAACCCAAGCGGTTGCCAGACCATCACCGTTCACCATCGGACCCACGCGGAACAGACCGCCCTTGGCAGGGCTGTTGCCGACGTAGTCGTAGAAGGCGAGCTTCTCAGGGATGGCCTCGAAGGCTTCTTCCTGGGTAGCGCCATCGTCCATCGCGGTTTGTACGCGACGGTTGATCTCAGTCTTGAAGTAGCTCTGATCCCACTGGTAACGGGTGGGGCCAAACAGCTCGACGGGAGTCGCAGCAGAGCCGTACCACATGGTTCCAGCCACGATGAAAGCGGCGAAGAACACAGCTGCGATGGCGCTGGCCAGAACGGTTTCGATGTTGCCCATCCGAAGCGCTTTGTAGAGACGCTCGGGCGGACGCGTGGTGATGTGGAAGATGCCGGCAATGATGCCGACGATGCCAGCAGCAATGTGGTGGGCAACGATTCCACCGGGATTGAAGGGGTTGAAACCTTCGGGTCCCCAAGACGGTTGAACCGCCTCGAGATGACCTGTTAGTGCATATGGGTCAGAGATCCACATGCCTGGCCCGAAGACGCCAGTGAGGTGGAAAGCACCGAAGCCGAAGCAGCCGAGTCCAGCGAGAAGCAGGTGGATGCCGAAGATCTTCGGCAGGTCGAGAGCAGGCTCGCCGGTGCGGGGGTCCTGCCAGATCTCAAGATCCCAGTAGGTCCAGTGCCAGATGGCGGCCAGCATCATCAGGCCGGAGAAAACGATGTGAGCGGCAGCGACGCCCTCGAAACTCCAGAAGCCGGGATCAACACCCGTTTCACCGGTGATGCTCCATCCACCCCAGCTGCCGGTCACGCCCAGGCGGGACATGAATGGCATCACGAACATGCCCTGACGCCACATCGGGTTCAGGACAGGATCAGACGGATCGAAAATGGCTAGCTCATAGAGAGCCATGGAGCCGGCCCAGCCGGCTACGAGGGCTGTATGCATGAGGTGCACAGCCAGAAGGCGGCCCGGGTCGTTAATGACAACGGTGTGCACCCGATACCAGGGCAATCCCATGGGTCAGGTTCGGGGGACAAGACTGCTTATGCAGTCAGACATGGGCGATCGTAAGGGCTTCAGTCCATAGGGCGGGGGGAAAGTGACCTGCCCGCAACGGTCAGTGACATGAAAGTCAGGACCCCGCTGTTCACAAAACGCAATGCTTCAGCCCATGATGGGGGTTGGTTGCTTGTGAGCTCATGCCCGTTATCCGGTTTGTTCGCGAAGGGCGTGATGTGGAGTGTTACCCCGGTGAGAATCTGCGTGAGGTGGCCCGTCGCGAGGGGATCGAGCTCTACGGCCTGAAGGGGCAGCTGGGCAATTGCGGAGGGTGTGGTCAGTGCATCACCTGCTTCGTTTCCGTGGTGGACGAAGACAACGCCGATGCGCTGACGGCACGCACTGCCGTCGAAGACAGCAAGTTGCGCCGCCGACCCCAGGAGTGGCGTCTGGCATGCCAGGCCCTGGTGGAGAAGTCCGTCATGGTTCTCACCCGGCCTCAGGTGAGGCTCGCCAATGCCGATTCGAGATTGGCTGCGGCCAGGCAGGCTCCGCTGCCGGCGGGTCCCACGGCATGGCCAGCGCCTCCGGCCAGTGAGCTCGATGAGGAGGAGCAGGATGGGGGCGATGGCGACGGCCGAGATGCCAAGGCTGCTACCGCCGGTGACGAGGCCTAGGGCAGACGCTCCCCAGGCCTCTTGTCGGTGATACCTTCGCCTGGATCCCTCCAACGGCCATGGAAACCAACGATCTCGGATTCGTCGCCAGCCTCCTGTTCATCCTGGTTCCGGCGATCTTCCTGATCGTGCTCTACATCGGCACGCAGAACAACGAGGCCTGATTCAGCCCTGTTCAGGCTCACGCACCAGCAGCACAGGGGCTGGTGCGTGCACTCGGATGTAATCGCTGACTGATCCGCCCAGAAGTTTGTCCAAATCCACCAGTCCTCTGGCGACAAGAGGGCGTCGGTCCTGAGAGGCGATGACCACCAGGTCGGCGTTGCATTCCGATGCAGCCAGGCAAACGCTGCGACCGATGTCCTTCCCTTCGGTGTGGATGGCTTTCATGTCGACGCCGAAACCCCTGGCCCGCTGAACAGCGGCGTCAAGAACCTCGTCTGCTTTTGTGCGGCCTCCCCGGGAGGGTGCTGACTCCTGGCGTACGACATGAACACCGGTGAGGGTTCCGCCGGGGATTTCATGCACCAGTTCGCAGGCCGTGCGTAGAGCGTCGTCCCCTACGCCTGTTCCGTCGATCGTCACCATCACGCGGTTGACATGCTTGACGTAGAGGTCATCCCGCACCAGCAGCATCGGCCGCGTGGAAAGTTGAAAGACGTATTGGCTGGTGCTGTTGGCCAGGATCGATTGAAGCCGTCCAAGGCCGCGGGATCCCATCACGATCAGGTCGGCCTCAACCTCATCGGCAACCTTGAGCACCGTCTGCTTGGTGTCGCCCTCGCGAATCAAGGTGCTCACGCTTGATGGGCTCAGGCCCATGCGCGTGATTGCGCTGTTCAAGAGGTTTTCTGCTTCGTCGCGATGGCCGTCGGATTGCGACTTGCTTTGCTCCGACACCACATGCAGCAAATTGATTTTTGCGGCCTTCAGGCTGGGGATGTCCTGGAGCATCCGGATCATTTCCTCGACGTGACCCTTGCCCGAGTCGGCAATCAGAAGGTTCCTGAACACAGGGAGATGAAGCAGCCTCTGCGGAAGCCTATGGGTGGTTGCCTCCGTGGAGAGAAGCTGATGTCACAGCGTTACGCGGATCATGTACACCCTGACCAAGCGTGTGCTCCCGCAGCACACCGATTACGCCGGTGTGATGTGGCACGGGGCCTATGTGCAGTGGCTTGAGGAGGCCAGGGTTGAGGCTCTCCAGGTTGCGGGTCTTGGCTATGCCGCCATGACCGCGATGGGTGTCGATATGCCGGTGGTGTCCCTTCACCTGGATTACCGCCAGCCACTTCGGCACGGCGACGAAGTGTGTGTTGAAAGCCGATGCCCTGGTCAGCAGGGGGTGCGCTGGCCATGGATCTCTCGCTTTGTCTGCGGAAATGCGGTGGTTGCGGAGGCGTCGGTGAATCTGGTGATGATGCGTGAGGGGCGCGTGCTGAGGCGCGTGCCGGAGCAGCTGCAGGAGGTGATGGATCAGCTGGTGCGCCAAGCGCTCTGAATCGAGCCCTGAGCCACCACTGCCGTGCTAGTACAAGTGTACTTGCTCGGGGCTGGTGCGGGGGTGGTGGTGGCTCTGGACCTGTTGCCCTGGCTTAGGCAACGCCCGCATGGCTGATCTGCGCAGGCTTTGCCGCGACCAAGCCATCGGCCCTGATCAGCTCTGGGGGTGGCCGATCGAACGCTTGGGCCAGGTGCTGGCTTGGCCGGCGCACTGTTTGCGCGACGTTGAGCGTTACAGGTTCGAGCACGGGGCTGCTCCGAAGCTTGACGTGCCTGCTTGTGTCCTTTTGCCGGGTGATCCTGATTGGCCTCGTTGCTTGGATGATCTGCACTCACCCCCTTCCGGGCTCTACGTCGAAGGGGATCGATCGCTGCTCCGGCACATCCATGCCCGCACGGCCATCGCGGTGGTGGGCACGCGTTCCGCCTCGGACCATGGTCTTGCCATGGCTGAAGAACTGGGCCGTGCTCTGGCTGAGGCGGGTTGGCCCGTCCTTAGTGGTCTTGCGGAAGGGATTGATGCTGCAGCCCATCGCGGCTGTTTGGCCAGAAACGGTGCACCCATCGCGGTGTTGGGGACACCCTTGGACCGTGTCTATCCAGCCCACCACAGATCGTTGCAACAGCAGGTCGGCAGGCAAGGGCTGTTGATCAGTCCGAGTCGGTCCGGCTGCCGTGTGCGCCCAGGGCACTTCGTGGCGCGGAACCGTTGGTTGGTGGCCTTTGCCCAGGCGCTCGTGGTGGTGGAGTGTCCGCAACGCAGCGGAGCACTGATTTCGGCCCGCTGGGCGAGTCTGATGCAGTGCCCCGTTTGGGTGGTTCCGGGGGATGCCCGCCGTTGGTCCTGTCGGGGCAGCAATGCCCTGCTTCGCGATGGTGCAACTGCCTTGATTCACCCTGAGGATCTGCTCGCTTCCATTGGCGAGGGCCCGTTGAAGTCAGAGGAGTCATGCGGCAAGTATCGGCGGTTGATGGAGGCCATTGGCTCAGGGGCGACCTTTGATCAGCTGGTGCTTCGTTTGCAGTGCTCCCCCGCTGAGCTGGCCCCCCAGCTTTTGGCCCTTGAATGTCGGCGCGAACTGCTGTGTGAATCTGGATTGCATTGGCGCAAGCCTCGGCCTTGAGAGACTGCACAACCGTTGCCGGCACTGATGTGTTGCAGTGGCGGCGCCAACAACTAGCCCGGGGTGGCACCGCGGCTGATCTGGATTGGTTGCTTGATCTGGCCGCTGGTCTTCGTTGGGCCAGCCTGCAACGGCTGTTGCTGGACCCCACGCGCACCGTCGCCCTGGAGCAGTCCCTTGAGGTGCTCTCTGAGCTGTGGGAGCGTCACCTGCATGGGAATGTTCCCCTCCAGCACCTAGTTGGGCTCTGTCCCTGGCGGGATGTGCTGCTTGAGTCGTCGCCTGCCGCCTTGATTCCCCGTCAGGAAACGGAACTGCTGGTGGATCTGGCCATGAGCCAGTTCAAAGCCACCCCTCCCGCTCGTTGGGCTGACCTCGGCACTGGTTCAGGAGCCATCGCTGTGGCTCTGGCCCGTGCCTGGCCCATGGCACCAGGGCATGGCGTTGACCTCAGTTCCGATGCCTTGCAGTTGGCAGAATGCAATCTTGAGCGTTGCGCCCCGCATCACAACTGTTCGCTGCACCTCGGGTCGTGGTGGTCTCCCCTCAAGAGCTGGTGGGGAAGCCTGGATTTGGTGGTCAGCAATCCTCCATACATCCCCAGTGCTGTGGTTGACGGTCTTGAGGCTGTGGTGCGTGACCACGAACCTCACTTGGCGTTGCTTGGGGGAGCAGATGGCTTGGATGCGATCCGCAGCGTGGTGGATGGCGCCCTAATGGGGCTGTCGCCCGGAGGTTGGCTTCTGCTCGAACACCACCATGACCAAAGCGCTCAGGTGACGCAGCTGCTGCGGGATGCCGGCTTGGTGGAGGTCAGAGCGGCCGCTGATCTTGAGGGGACCCTCCGCTTTGCGCTTGCTTGCAAACCTGCCGCATCAAGCTGATGCAACGCCTGCGATGAAGGAAGGATTCATGCCTGCTCCGGTTCTGGCCGCCTCCGACCTGGTGCTGCGGCTTCGTGCCGGTGAAGCCGCCATCATTCCCACCGACACGCTGCCGGGCCTGGCGGTGCTTCCCGATCAAGCCCAGACCCTCTGGCGCTTGAAATGCCGACCAGCCGATAAGCCCCTCATTTTGATGGGTGCATCCGTCAATGACTTGCTCCAAGAGGTTGAGGGGCCCTGCCATCGGGAGCTTGAAGCTTTGGCTGAGCGCTATTGGCCTGGAGCGCTCACGCTGGTGTTGCCTGCCCGTGATGGTGGTGCGGGCCGGTATCTCAACCCAGGTGGAACAACGCTGGGCTGCCGCATTCCGGCCTGTGAGCAGACCCGCGCGCTGCTTCAGATCAGCGGGCCGTTGGCCACCTCCAGTGCCAATCGCTCCGGTGAACCCGCCAGCATGACCGCAGCAGAGGCGGCTCTGGTTTTCCCTGATGTCGCGCAGCTGGGACCGCAGCCCTGGCCTCAACCCTCGGGCCAGGCCAGCACGGTGTTGGTCTGGGTGGAGGAAGGACGCTGGCGCCTGGTGCGCCGGGGTGCTGTGATTCCAGCAGGGGTTGAGGTGCTCGAGTGATCTCGCTTGTTGGGCTCTGCCTGCTGGTGATGGCCTTGCTTCATTGGGTGCTCGAACCCCTTGAAGCGGTCTTCACCTGGACGCTTCAACTGAATCTTCTCCCCTGGTTGTTGGGGGTGTTCTTCATCTGGCTGCTGGCGGGCAAGTCAGACCGCAGTACGTCGCCCTGATCCAGATCAAGCCGGCTAACGGATTTGAACCGATGGCCTTCGCTTTACAAAAGCGCTGCTCTACCGCTGAGCTAAGCCGGCATGGGCTGCATCGTACCGGCTGCCAGGCGATTCAAGGCGGGGCCTTGATCGCTGATCAGCCAAAGCACCAGCTCGAGTCGATTGCGACATCCGCTTTTCCGGAGTGCCCTGCTGATGTGGCATTCAACGGTGCGATGACTGATCACCAACCGCTGGGCAATGGCTCGGTTGCTGAGGCCTTCGAGCAACAACAGCACCACCCGCTGTTCAGCGGGGGTGAGGAGGTTTGGGATTCGAGGTTTCAAGCTTGAGCAGGTTGCTGCTCAGAGGGTTCCACCTTTGCGGGTTGGGCGATCGGGCGACGGATCGGCAGGTTGGCCACCAGGGCGGTGACGCGATCTTCTGTCTCGAGGCTTACATCACCTTCAGCGAGGTCGATCTCCACGTAGCGGGCCACCACTTCGAGGATCTCGCGCCGCATTTGTTCGAGCAGCTCCGGATTGAGGTCACTGCGGTCGTGGGCCAGCACCAACTGCAGCCGCTCTTTGGCTGTTTCTGCACTGGCGGGCTGACGGCGCAGGAGTTTGTCGATGAATTCCTTGAGTGTCATCGCCTCAGAAAATCCGGGTTTGCATCAGCTTGCGCATCCTGGCGCGGAGGCCGCGGCGGGCCTGGGAGGGGTCCATCAGAGGAATGTCTTCACCCTGAAGCCGTTGAGCGATGTTGCCGTAGGCCTGGGCCGCTGGGGACGAGGAATCACTCAGGGTCAAGGGTTCACCGCGGTTGGTGCTCACGATCACCTGTTCGTCTTCAAAAACAAGCCCCAGAAGAGGTAACGCCAGGATGTCGGTGACGTCGTCCACCGAAAGCATTTCCTGGTTCGACATCATCTTCGGCCGCACCCTGTTGAGCACGAGCTGCACCGGCTGAACGCCCTGGGTGTTCAGAAGCCCGATCACCCGATCAGCGTCCCGCACGGCGGCCACTTCCGGGGTGGTGATCACCACTGCTTCTCGGGCTGCGGCTGCGGCATTTTTGAATCCGTCTTCGATGCCTGCCGGGCAGTCGATCAACACGTAATCGAACTGGCGTTCCAGCAGAGCAACGATGGCCTGCATGTCCTTGGGCTTGAGCCACTCGAGCATCCGAGGGTTGCCCGCAGGGAGCAGGGCCAGATTGGGCTCCTGCTTGTGCTTCACCAGGGCTTGCTCCAGCCGGCAGGTCTCGGCCAGCACCTCCTGAGCGGTGTAGACGATGCGGTTCTCCAGGCCCAGGAGCAGATCGAGGTTCCTCAGACCGAAGTCCGCGTCCAGAACCACGGTCTTGGCGCCTTGGCGGGCAAGGGCGATCCCAAGGTTGGCCGTGGTCGTTGTTTTTCCGACACCGCCCTTGCCAGAACAGATGAGGATGGTTCGGGTCGTCGACACCAGGGTTCTGCTTTGGTGCGGCCAGAATAATCTGGCTTTTGGGCCTGACAACGACGTCAGCGTTTTTGAAAGCTCTGGATGACGGCAGGTTCAATGGCGATCACGCCATCCTTGAGCTCGGCCTGTTCGGCCAAACCCGCCTGGGGCAGATCTTCGGGGCCTCGGGCGACAACTTCAGCAATCCTCAGTTGCAGTGGCCGCAGCTGCAGGGCAACGATTTTCGCGGTTGTTGACCCCTCACATCCGGCATGGGCCACGCCCCGCAGGCGACCCCACACCAAAACATCAGCGGCTGAACTGATCCGTGCTCCGGGATTCACATCGCCATAGAGAAGGATGGTGCGTTCGCTTTGGAGATGGTCACCGGAGCGCAGGGTTCCGTGGTGAAACAACAGCTCGGAAGGGGCTTTCGCCACAGGATTGGGCTGGAGTTCACGGCTGGACGGCGTGTTGGACCGGCTTGCGTCCAGTCCCAAGGCTGAAGCACTCACAACGGTCTCGGCTGCCTGGCCGGTGATGCGTCCGAGTTGATGGCCTGCCTCGCTCACGGCGGCGCACAAATTAGCGAGGTCGCTGCAGGTCAGGACCCAGTCCCCGCAATCGAGATCAACAATCGGCTGGGAACACCTGCTCAGCAGATCCGGCAAACGATCCCTCCAGTGATCAAGGCGCTGGTCGGGAAGCCTCAAGGTCATGGCTGCTTCACGCTGCTGCTGCTCGGGGCCATTCAACGTCCATCTCCTGCCTGAGTTCGTTGCTGATGTCGCGGGGGTGAATCAACCAGGAGGTTGCCGCCGGGGTCGCCAGACTTGCGACCAGGGGAGAGGCTTTCTCCAGGGCTTGGAGTTGTTGCCCGTCCCAGAGGCGCAAGCCGCCTCGATAGGGGTGGTACCCGCGCAGCTGTTGATGACGCAATCCGCAGCAGAGTTCAGGGTCGTGGCCATGACGATCGGCCAGGCGCCTGGCTGTTGCTAGCAATTGCAGTTGATCCGCCGGGGAAAGATGTTCAACGGCCGTTGCTTTGAGCAGGCGTCGATCCAGGAAACGCCCACTCAGTTCAGCCAGGGCTGCTGGCGCTTCGGCTTGCCAACGCTGGAGGTGGTAGCCGGTGCGTTGGTCATCGTTAGCGAGGAAGTCCTCCAAGTGGATCTGGTCTGGTTGCCAGAGCCAGGTGGCCATCACCTCATCAGCCCACACCTGGTCAGGCCCCAGTTGTCGTGCCGTCAGGATCAGTTTTTCCAGCAGCCAGTTGCACACCACATTCAACCGGTGGTTGTAGACGCTCCTGTACATGAGGTTTCTCACCACCAGGTAGTGCTCCACAGCCATCAGACCCTTGGGATGAATGGCCATGTCCCCGTCAGGGGCCAGGGTCAGTGCTCCCAGGATGCGGTCGAGATCCAGTTGCCCGTAGCGCGTTCCGGTGCTGTAGCTGTCGCGCAGGAGGTAATCCAGTCGGTCGCAATCCAGCTGACTGCTGACCAGGTGTTTGATCAGGGGGTGAGGGCTGCGTCCATGCTCCAGCAGGTTCGCCACCTCCTCAGCCGTGCCGGATGCATGGCTCTCCAGACAGTCATGGATCTCTGGGTGATGCCGGATCACCCGCGCTGACCACGCTTCATGGTGCAGGCCAAACATCTCTTCGCCGGTGTGGCTGAGGGGGCCATGGCCAATGTCATGGAGCAAAGCAGCTCCGTAGAGCAGCCCCCGATACGTCTCCAACTCGGGTGCCAACGGCAGCATCCGCTCAAACGCACGGCGTGCCAGATGAAAGACCCCCAGCGAGTGGGTGAATCGGCTGGATTCAGCGCTGTGAAAGGTGAGGTAGGCCGGACCCAGCTGGCGGATGCGTCGCAGGCGCTGGAATGGCGCCGTGTCCACCAGGTCCATCACCATTCCCTCGGCTGGGGCTTGGCGGTCAAGACCAATGCCGCGATGCAGAGGGTCGTGATAGGTCCGCTGACTCATGCCTCGGTCTCGTCAGCGGGTAGTTCCAGCAGGGCCTCCATCCATTGCTCAGCTTCCGAGAGCCAGCGATCACCGTCACCGCCGGGGTTCAGGGGTTCCGGATCTGACAATCCACGATCGGGAGCGATGCCTTCCCCTTGGATGTCCCGTCCACTCGGTGTCACGTAGCCAGCAACGGTCACGGCGAGGCCGCTGCCATCACTGAGGTTGGTCAGCGTTTGAATCAGCCCTTTGCCGAATGTCTGTCCTCCGAGAAGGGTGGCGCGTTCGTTGTCCTGAAGGGCGCCAGCCAGGATTTCACTCGCACTGGCCGTCCCCCCGTTCACGAGGGTGACCATCGGTCCGTCGTACACCGTCTGGAGACTGGCCTGGATGGTGTCATTGATGCCCTCGCGATTGCGGGTTTCAACGATGGCGCCACCGGAAAGGAAGTCGTCGGCGACCGCCAATCCAGCGCTCACCAATCCGCCTGAGTTGTTGCGGAGGTCGAGCACCAATCCTTCGATCTCTTTGTTCTGCAGTTCTGTAAGGGCTTCTTTCACCTGTTCGGGAACTCCTTCGCTGAACTGGGTGATCCGCAGATAGCCAAGGGTGTGACTGCCGGTGCGCAAGCGTCTTGTGCGCACTGGCCTGAGGTCCACGCTGCGGCGTTCCAGGGTCAGCTCGTTTGTTTCACCGCTGCCGTTGTCCAGCATCAGCACCACCTGCGAACCCACGTCTCCGCGCAGCGCTGCCACGGTTCCCTCCAGACCCAGATCCATTACGTCCCGGCCGTCAACAGACAGCAATTGCGTTCCACTGGTGATCTCCGCCTCGCCGGCAGGTGAACCCTCGAGGGCAGAAATCACCACAACGCCATTGCTGCTTTCATCCGGCCCGAGTTGCAAGCCCACACCGCTGAGACTTCCGTTGGTGCTGTTCTTCAGTGCCGTGTAGTCCTCTGGACGAAGCAGCCGCGTGTAGGGGTCGCCCAGCTGAGCCAGCATCGACTCGATGGCTGCATAGGCATCGTTGCTGCTCTCGATGCTGCGTTCCATGGCCTTCTGCCGTTGACGCTTCCAACGCACCGCATCAAGTTGCTCTGGGTTCCAAAAGCCCTGGTTCACAAGCCGCCAGCTGTCCACCACGAGCTGTTGTGTGTCGCTAAGTGCAACGGCTGTGCAGGCGCTGCCCAGCACCAAAAAGCAGCAAAGAGACGCTGCGATCAGTTGCCTCAGCGCCTGAAAACCTTTGCGCCGCAGCCAGTCTGAAAGATCGTTAACAGTTGGATACATCGCGGTGGGTTCGCCTCAGTGGCAGAAGCGTGCTCAGTAGACTTTCGCAACTCGAGCCCGCTTGTGCATGGCGAACTCATCACCGGTTTACGACTGGTTCCAGGAACGTCTGGAAATCCAGGACATTGCTGACGACATTGGTTCCAAGTACGTGCCCCCCCACGTCAACATCTTTTATTGCCTGGGGGGCATCACGTTGGTGTGCTTCCTGATCCAGTTCGCGACTGGGTTCGCGATGACCTTTTATTACAAGCCCACCGTTGCTGAGGCTTACAAGTCGGTCGAATACCTGATGACCGACGTCAGCTTCGGTTGGCTGATCCGCTCGGTGCACCGCTGGAGCGCATCAATGATGGTGTTGATGCTCATCCTCCACGTGTTCCGCGTGTACCTCACCGGCGGCTTCAAGCGTCCCCGTGAGCTCACTTGGGTCACCGGCGTGACCATGGCTGTCATCACCGTGTCCTTCGGTGTGACCGGTTACTCCCTGCCCTGGGACCAGGTTGGTTACTGGGCTGTGAAGATCGTTTCCGGCGTCCCTGCTGCCATCCCTGTTGTTGGCGATTTCATGGTGGAACTGCTTCGCGGTGGCGAAAGCGTTGGCCAGGCCACGCTCACTCGCTTCTACAGCCTTAACACCTTCGTCATGCCCTGGCTGCTGGCGGTGTTCATGCTCATGCACTTCCTGATGATTCGGAAGCAGGGCATTTCTGGTCCCTTGTGATCTGCGTTCCTACTGTTCTTTCAACACCTGGACTAAACGATGCACATTCTCAAGAAGCCTGATCTCTCTGACCCCAAGATGCGGGCCAAGCTCGCCAAGGGCATGGGTCACAACTATTACGGCGAGCCTGCCTGGCCCAACGATCTCCTCTACATCTTTCCTGTGGTGATCCTCGGCACGATCGCCTGTGTGGTCGGTCTGGCCGTCCTGGATCCAGCCATGCTCGCTGACAAGGCTGATCCTTTCGCCACCCCTCTGGAAATTCTTCCTGAGTGGTACCTCTACCCCGTGTTCCAGATTCTGCGGGTTGTTCCCAACAAGCTTCTGGGTATTGCTCTGCAAACCCTGGTTCCCCTGGGCCTGATGCTTGTTCCCTTCATCGAGAGCTTCAACAAGTTCCAGAACCCTTTCCGTCGTCCCGTGGCGATGACCGTCTTCCTGACCGGAACCCTTGTCACCATCTACCTCGGTATTGGTGCAGCACTTCCGATCGACAAGTCCCTCACCCTCGGACTGTTCTGATCACTCGCTTGAGTGCATTTCATGGACCCCGGCTCGACGAGCCGGGGTTTTTTTGTGCCATGGCTGCGCTGGTTCGTCAGTGACCCATCGATTCGTCGAGGTTGAGCATCAGCACGTCGTCGGGGTTGACGTGGAGAAAGTGGTGCATCAGCAGAAAACCAACGATGGTCCAGGTCTGATACGTGCGTGATTGCTGTCCAACCCAGGTTCCGGTGGGGCCATCGAAATATTCAGCCCACTGTTGACGGGGCAGTTGGTTGAGATGGCTCCAGTAGCACTCGTCCAACAGCGTTTTCATTTGCCCCATCAGCAACACATCGGCCTGGGGATTCAGCCGTTCGTGCAGAAGGATGGACGCTCCAAAAAACCAGAGCAGGCTCGGCCAGTGGCCACCGTTGTGATAGCTCCAGGGCCAGTTCTTGGGGTCGGAGCCCGTTTTGTTCTCCCATTCCACGCCCTCCATGGGGGGATGACAGATGCGCATCGGCATCTGGGCCATGAGGTGGTCACGGTTGTGCAGCACCAGTCGGAACAGAGCCCGTTGCTGTGGCGCGGTCAGCAACCCAAACAGTGATGCCAGGGAATTTCCTAAGGAGTAGAAGCGGAAATCCGGTCGTCCGGTCCGCATGTTGCCGATCATGTAACCGCCACGGTTTTCGAGCCAGTCCTGCAACCAGTCGGGGATGACCTGGGGTTGAACGTTGAATTCGTTGTGGTGCTGGTTTTCGCCGTACTGCTCCGTGGGCCGTCGCCGAAGCACTTGCATCGTTTTGCTGGTCACCCAGTAGTGCTTCAGCAGGAACTGCCGCAGGTCATGGGTCCATTGCCGGCTCAGCCGCAATCGTTCCCCCAGAAGAACGCTGTTCTCGTGGCGTTGGCAGAGTTCCATCAGCCCAACGCAGCTGCGCAGCGCTGCGAAGAGCAGCACCTCCACTTCCAGTGGAGCGCCCCACACGTCCATGGGGCGATCAATCATGAACGCGCAGTCGGGAACGAACAGCACCGGTGTGCCTTCGAAGCTGGGGTGAAGAACCAGATCGAGCAGCAGTTGCAAACCGCGTTGCACTTCCGGACTGCGACCGAAGTCGATGTCCCCACTGCGTTTGACGTAGATCCAGCAGAGAATCGGCCACCAGAGGCTTGCATCCACTGAGGTGATGCGACCGATCGAGCGCTGGCCATAGTCGGCAACCAGTTCTCCTTCTTCCTCCACAAAGCTGGTGGGGAAGACACCGCGGGTTTGAACGTTGGTGCTTTGGAGCTGAAGGCTGACGCTCAAAAACTGCTTCACGATGGCGAAGCGGCCTTCCAGCATCAGGTAGATCATCACGGGAACGTTGTCCCGCAGAAAGATCTCGCCGTAGTTGAGGGCGTCGTCAGCGCGGCGATGTTCCATCGCGGCAACGCTGCCGGCGAGTTCCCCCTGGACGCCAATCAGCGTGGTTTCGAAGTGTTCCCGTGCTTTTTGCAGCACCTGCTCTTCGTTTGAGTTGGGGCGGAAACGCTGGCTTTGTTCGGTGAAACGCGTTGGCATCGCGGTGACCTCCAACTGAAACGTAGTTCTGGCAATGGGTTTCGCCAGTGGAAGCAACCCTTCAGATCTTCAGGGGGCTTGCCCATTGCGACAGCGAGGTCCGTGGTGTTATGGTTTTGTCTTGCGCGGGAGCCGAGAGGCTGCTGTGCAGGCTGAAGCGCTTGAGGCGAAAGTCTTGATGTGTCTGAGGCGACTTGCGAGACCAGA
>Ga0189284_100362_pt1 | contig 26654 bp, 25 predicted proteins | sample N32C7minimetaG_FD_130314 | JGI IMG/M metagenome (GOLD analysis project Ga0189284, IMG submission 130314) | Marine microbial communities from the Costa Rica Dome - N32 C7 mini metaG | ecosystem: Environmental > Aquatic > Marine > Oceanic > Photic zone | place: Costa Rica: the Eastern Pacific...
GGATCCCGACAATCTGTTCTTCGGTGAAACGTGATTTACGCATCGTCTGTTCTCCTCGTTGCTTCGAACGTTACGAGAACAAACTCTCCTTTTGAATGGCCCAGTTCTTTGGGGGCAGGTCAGGCATCGCGGAGGAATTGTGCGCTTGTTCCGCTCCTCGCATCGACTGAGAAATCAACGATCCGGAATTGCTGGTCTCCAATCTCTTCGCCCATGATCATCCCACCGATTTCGCGGCGCGCGGCGCGGACCATGTGGCGGCGCATTTTGCGCACGACATCATTAGGCAGTAGGAGTTGCATCCGTATCCTCCTTGGGAGGAAGGTGTTCTATCAGTAGTTTGAAAAGTTTCTCCGGTTCCAATTCGTCGCCAACTTCGCCCCAAACGCCATCAGGTTGGAGATCGATCGGGCGGGTATCGAACGGCTGTTCGAACAGCCAAAACGACGTGAACCCAATGACATATGCCGACATCGGAAAAATACTGGCATCTGGCCGCGCCAGAATATCGGTCGCAAAGCGCGTGGCGTGAGATGCGATGATGGCAACTTCTGCATCATCGGCTATCAGTGGTTCTCCATCCTCAGCTTGACCATCGTAGCGACCCGCACCTTCTGATCTAATCCATTCAACACCTTGGTCGTTGCACCAGACCTCGATCTGACCTCTCGCCGACAATGGTATCGGATCAAGGTCGGGCCTCGCGCGGGCAACTAGGCCTCCGATGCCGCCGGCGAATACTTCGGCCCAAACCATTGGTCTTTTCTGCCGTGTGGAGACTGATGCGATCAAATTGAATGCGGCTGGCTCGGCAGTGGCATCAATGAGCAACTCGCATTCGCCGAGCGCTTCCAATGCGCCAGCCATCGATTGTGCGCTCTCCTGACCACCAATGGTCATACGCAAGGCTTTCACATCAGCGATGGGATTGAGCTTGAGCAATCGATCGCGCAGTGCATGCGATTTGTGAGCACCCGTCTCGCTCAGGTCCAACTCATTGCGTACAACGTTGCCGGGAAAGAAAATGTCTTCGTCTATCAACAGGAAGTTGCCCACGCCAGAGCGGCACAGGCTGGCAGCGATCTTTGATCCCACCGAACCGCAACCGACAATACCAACCTTCTTTTCTGCGAGACTGCTAAATCCATCAGGTAGACGCTGACGGTCAGCTGGGACGCATACGGTTTTGTAAGTCAAAAGCTTGCGATCTGCGGCCTCACCGTAGATCCAGAACAGCTCCCAATTGTCCCCATCACCCATCAGGAGATGCATGGAATCGTCGCTGTCGAACAGGATCTTAATCAAGTCATCAAGCTTGACACCTTCTAGCAACGCCCTCAAATTTTCCGGTGCGATATTGCCTTGCAGGCCGACCCCGGGCACGCGCACTGCATATCCTGTATCGTCCGTTCCACCCTTGGGCAAAATCAAATCGCTGGTCCACACAGGAGCGTCTTTGGCACCGACATAATTGATAGAGGAGATGAACGTCGAGGCCGCTCTGCGATCGCGGAGCGCCAACGCCTCGTGAGTGTATTCTGTCAAGCCATTTACCGATTTGATGTCGGTCTCGGTCATCAGGAACCGGCATAGCTTCGAACGCAGATCACGTCCCAACGACGCTACATGCGCTGAGCGCGCATGAACGACCTCGCCGCCCTCTGACCGCTCTTCCGCTATGAGTCTTTGGCAGCTTGCAACCATATCCGACCCGGTGACCGTTGGATGCCAATTGTCCGGTCGGTGTTCGAGGCACAGCTCTCCATCAGAACCATATTGATGGTGCGATATGCGTGATCGGTCCTCGGTGTAGACCATTGGCGGTGCATCCGGAAACACGCTCGGAAAGATCATCTGGAATGCAAGCTCTTCGCCACCATGCATAATCTGGAAGTCTACACACATGGCAAGATCGGTATTGGCTTGCCACTTACCGACCCGCAGCCAGTCAACACTGCCTTCAAGTTCCGCGAGGGCAGCTTTCTCCGAGGAAAGCCGCGTACTTCGATAAAGCCACCAGGTCATGCAAACCCGTCAGGCTTCTTTGGGGTGCGTGGCGCATTGGCAAAAGACACACTTGGCGCTGCGGCCGCCGATGCAGCTGTTGCAGCACCTAGCAATCCTGACCCACTGGAACCCGAAGGTTGCGACGCATCGTTGCTCGCCTGATCGGTGACATCTTGGCCCATTCGGCTTGCCAGCACACTTGACATACGCCGGTGCTCGACAAGGCGTCCAGCGGTTGCAAAATCTTCGCGAGCCTGAGTAAGCCACGCGTAGAATGCAGCTGAGCGCTCGGGATAATCTTCCCACTTATCTGCAAAATTCTCGAGCGCATCGGTTGGATTTCTAATTATGTATTTTTGACCATCATGCTCGATTGCGTCTTCCATCCGGCTCAAGATTGACAGCAGGGCATAGCCAATTGTTTCCTCTCCGGCGTAGGCGTGGGCTGCCAGCGAAGAAATAATGATCGAGATCGGTTTGTTGGTAGGATCTTCGGCAAACATCGTGTCACGATGACGCTTGAGGATCATGATTGCAGATTGAAGTGGGGTCCGCACTCGGTACGTCGGTATATCTTCGACACTGGCGGTCACGCCTTCAGCGCGCATCTCGTTGAGAATCTGTTCGCGTCGGCGGATGAAGACCTCGCCCATGCGAGACTTGAACCATTCCGCGTATCCACGTGGATTGGAACGTGGCCAATCGTCCGTGATCACGTAGTATTCTGGAACCTCATTATCCGTAATTGCAATAGCAGTCTCTGCAAACTGGGCGTCGAAATTGCGTGCTTCCAGCAAGCGTCTCTGCTCGTTTCCATTCGGGATGCTTGGCACGACGTCCATGTGAAACTGAGCGCCATCGGCATATTCGAGACGCCAGCAGCGGCGACCCTCGTGCACCTCCTTTGTGATGCCTTTGCTTTTGCGATAAAGCTTGATTTCTTCACCCAATAGCTCTTTTAGCGCGGCCTGTGATAGGTCAGACTTGTCCAGTTTGGTCAAAGCGCAGGCGCAATCGACATCGTATTCCTCATCATCGGACTGTGGCTTGATCACAGTGCCGAGCCTAAATGAGCCTTGTACAAAGACGTCCGGGTCATAGGCGCTCACGCTGGACTCGTCGCGGTGCAGCCAATCACCAAGTGATTTGTAGCTCTTTTCGGCCTGCTCATAGCGTGATCGCGGGATTTCTAACGCTTTTGCTAATGCCTCAAGGTAGGACTCTGCTTGCTTAGTAATGGCAATCATTTGAGGCATTTTCCTGTTTTGTTCTTCAAGATCATATGTACAGCTATCCCAAAATTGTCAACGCGACAGCACAGTATCTATGAGATCGCAGTCGGTAGGTCGAACAGCACGCCAACTACGGATCTTAGACTGCTCAGCCGCTTAAAGTCCGTCCCCTCTTCCAAGCTGAGAATTTCTGATGTTGTGGTGAGACTGGAATTCGCGCTCTCCAAAACAATGAAATTTCCATGCAAACGCAGGCGCTTGAAATAGACCCCAGCATCCTCGTCGACCGCGATGATGAGTTCACCGCTGAGCCGCTTCAATGTGGTCACATCCAGCGGCTCCTCAACTGTCATGACATACTGGCCATCAAGCGCGACAGGCTCCATGCTTCGCCCTTTGACCTTAAAGAGCTTTGCTCCTTTCACCCGAGTCTCAATCATGGCAAAGTCATCTACACCGCTCACCTCATTGCCATCGATCTGCGGCGGCTGGGCGGACTGTGACATGTAGAGGGTTCCGACGATTTTCCTCGGACTAATTTTGCTCTTAAGCGCAATTACCGGATCTGGCAGCGCATAGGGATCCGTTGCTTGTGCCGTGAGTATGACGACGTCGGTATGATCTTCCGTCTCATTTAGCCGCCGAGCGTACAGCTTGTCGCCCAACGCGGTCACTGTAAGATTGCGTGAGCGCGGCTCACCGAAATCCTGAACTAGAATAATGTCGCCAATGTTGGCCACAGGGTCGAGCGTGCCCGCATTTAAGCGGTAAGCACTGTGTTTGAACAATGAGATGGGCACCGCGTCGTCCCACTCTTCAATCTCAATCTGGCCACTACCGACCAGCCCGTCAGATTCCGCCGCTGCCGCGACACCGGTTGATGTGAACGCCAATGCTTTGATTCTTTCCGTGTGCCCATCAGGAAATGAAATTACATTGTCTTCCCAGGCGAACAGGCGGGAAACTCCGCCGTACGCATCGAAATCCGCGGCCAAACGAAAAGCATTTACGAAAGCGGTTTGAAGTTTCTCTTTCCAGTATTTCTGAACATCCTCTGCTTGGGCGTACCCAATCGTTCCATCATATGTATGGTGACTGGCATTTATGATCTTGATTACAGGTGCGCTCTGCTCGTTGAGCAGCTTGATGAGTTTCTGAAACGCTGATCGATCATAGGGCGCGATGTCGTCCGACTTCAACTTGGAGAGCAATTCACAGAGCTTCCCGAGGGTGTCACCACTTATTTCATATGACTCCGGTCGCAGCATGATTTTGAGCAGATCCTCGCAATAAATGCGGACAGCCAACACATATCGGTATCCTTCTTCGTCGTCTTGATCGAGGCTCGCTTTGCTAAACTGGCGATCTAGAAATGTACCATTGACGACATGTGCTACCTTAGATGTGGATGTCGGACCTGCCATCTTCCCTTCCTGGCCATCCAGTTCGCATGTCTCACAGACAATGTCATAGAACTGCCGTTCATGCGTTGCGAGAAATAGCTGCATGCCATTTGGATCTGTCGGATTCATGTTGGCGATACCAACAATTTTCGCTGCCCATTTGCGTTTGTTTTTCGGATCAAACGTGGTTTGCGGATCATCCAAAACCATAAGTGGAAAAATGTTTGTGCCAGCGTCAGCGATCGATTGTTCCCGCAATCCAAAAATGAAGGCCCACAGCAATGCCCGCAGCCACGATGAGTTAGCAACCAGGGCGGCATCGATCTGCATACCGTCAGCGAAACCGCCTTCGACTGTTACACCTTTCTTTGCTATGGCCGTATCTCGGAATGAGAGCCGATCTTTCAGGCGAATATCCCCTAGGATCGTGGCAACACGATCCTTCAAGGTCACGACGGTGCGATGAGTCTCGCTATCAACTAGTTGTTGAAGTTTCTTAAGTGGCTCCAAAGCAGCCACGATTTTGATACGAGTTTGTTGAACAGATTGAATCACTGCCCAAGACTCCGCAGCTTTTTTAGCGGCAGTCATTTGCTTTGCGATTTTGTCCAACGGGTCTGACCCTGCGATGGCATCTTCTAGAGTCTGCAGTTTTCCCTCAATACAATCGCTGGGCCACCCATTTTCATCGTCTTTCTCTCCGATCAGGCCTTTCCAGGCTGTTACAAACTCGATCCGATTGGCTGCCCACCATGCAGTCAGCGATGAAACGCGCGACATGTTTGCCAACAATATCTGAAGGCTTTCAACTTCAGCAATTTCGCTTGGCGGGTTGGTTTCCATTATATGTGTAAAGGCTGGCAGATCTTTAGACGTTTTGTCGGCGTGCACTTTTACGAAATCAGCAATACCCGTGAGAACATCAGAAAATGGGGTTCCTTCGCTAAAGCGCGCTTTCACCGCAGAAGCGAATACTGTGGCAGGGTCCATGTCAGACAGAGTAGCGAAGTGTGGCTCGAGGGCGGAAGGTACTACCGCCTTGACGGTCTTTTCTATGTCATGGCACGCGTCAGCGATCGCTCTTTCAGCATGCTCAGCGTCACTCTTAAGATCGGCCAGTTCAGCGGCCACCGCCAATTGTTCGTCCGAGGACAATTTGGTTTCGCAAAGTGGGCAGTGCGCTTCTTCGCCCAGTAAATCTTCCGATACATAAAACCTTGACGCGAGAGCCTTCAATCGGAGTTTTTTGTCACTTTTCTGCTTTTTATGCCAAACAAGGGCTGTCGCAAGTGAAGCCTTTGCGGATTTCAATGCTTCATCGATATCAGAAAAACCGGCTTCGCCTGCGAGTTTGAGCGCCGCCCATGTCTTAAAGAGTGGTACGCCGTTTTCCCCCTCGCCGACATAAACCCGTGCTTTACTGACAGCGTCGTTCAGTCGCTTTCTGTCGTCAGCATCACCAACATCAATATTTGCTGCTATCTCCGCCTTCAAGAGCGAGAGCGCAGCTCCAGCCTTGGTGGACGCGTCCTCCTCAATCGTCGTCAATTCTTCGATTAAGTTTGTATCATCGAGGCGATAGTCCTTGGTGAGATCGATGACGGTGTCTTTGGCTTGTTCTCGCGCCCTTTCTAGGCAGGTTTTGAAGTCGCGTTCAAATCCATCGATGCCGTTATCTTTTGCATATTTCAGAAAGCGCTTGGCTCCGTGCCCAAATCCCGCAGCACCGGCACCAATTGCCGCTAATTGATCCAAGCCCGTCAGCATTTTCAAAGCTTGATAAAGGCTCTGACTTTTTGAACCGAACCCAATATGTCCGATACGGGCCGGCATTAGCAATCCAGTTTCAATCAACTGAGGCATGGCCAAAAGGCGCGCGTCAATGTCTTCGGTAACGACTGGGTCACCGTCGACCGGGCTTTCGACAGACCGTATCGCTGTTGCCAAATTTCCCGCGGGATCAGCAAATGTCAGTTTCCCCGAAACAGAGGCAGTCTTCTTCAAATCACCCGGATTCAACGGATAGGTGACCAGAGGCGGCCACGTACCGATTTTCTTTGCACCATCTGTGACCAGTTCGCGGAGACCGATATCCTTATGCGGGCCATCTTGCTCTCGGTTGCGGTATCCGGTCAGTGTCCAAAGGATGAGGCTGGCCAAAGACGTCTTACCTGACCCGTTGTAACCTTCGAGGCACCAGTTCTCGCCGTAGACCTCCAGTTCAAATGATGGGCCGCCCGGTGTATTCAGCCCTCCAAATCCCGTTGCTTCAATGCGTACAAGCCGCCAAGGGCCGCTGAAGTTTGCATCTTGCGCTTCGGCCTTTTGATCGGCCGGATCGCTTTCGTCATCATTCCATGCAGCAATTAGTCCATTAAAGAGAGACTCGTCCGCTGATGCGACATCATCCGGATTTTGATCCGCGAGGAAGTTGAACAAGCGCCTTTGGCCAGGTTTATCGAGGTGAATGGTTCCGCCTTTGAAGGAGCCAGAGGCCTCCCATGTAAGCGCTGTTCCGTTCGTGAGATTTGTGATGGCTTGCGATCGGGTAATTGTCATAGGTTAACTGCCAATTCGACTTGCGGCATGATAAATGAGGCGATGCTTTCGACCACATCGGACAGACTTCCAGGGTCAAGAGCAACGCCTGCAATGAAGACCTGCCATTGCTGCTGCCTCCGATCATCTGCTGCGAAAGTGGGCGTGAGCGCATCAGGCAAATCCATAGGGATTGGAGTGCCGCGACGGACGAATGTTGCCGCAATGGCTTGCGGCAACCTGCCGTCTTCAAACGTGAACGACCGGCTCAAGATCCAAATGTCGTAATAGTCTTTTAGCCGGGTGTTGGCATGGCCGAGTGCGACCATCGCCTGAAACTTCTCTGCAATCACGGTCTCACGCGCGTAGCCGCGCAGTTTCGGTGCGGGCATTTCCAGCATCACCGGGAAGTCCAAGTCCTCTGCGCCTGGTTCCGTCGCATCACCAAACCCGATATCGACGGATACTGGTACTTGTGCACCGCCGATCTCGGCAATTGTGCGAATGCGCACGCCGCCATATTCGACCTCTTCGCGGATACGGTCGATGCGCGCAGCCTCAACGTCGAAATGTACGCCATCTTGATCGTCGATGGTAAGGATATCGCGGAAAAGGGCGAGCACTGCGTCAGGGTCCGGATCGCCATAGCCAAGCAGATCAAGGTCCTGCGTGCCTCGGAACGGCTCATCGAACCACGTCATCAAAAGCGTCGCACCCTTCAGGACGAAGCGATCTGCATATTGAGACCGGCTGAGTCGGTACAGCAACCGCTCAATTGCATAACGGTTGAGGATGAAATTAAACGTTTGCCCCTGCTCTTTAGCAATGGTCAGAAGCCGAGCGCGGACCGAAGCACCGATGTTTTTCATGTCCTTAACCATTGGCGGTCAGCGCCTCGAGATAGGGGCGGATCACCGTTGCCACGCCACCGCGTTCAGCATGACGTGCTATTTCGGCCGGTGTGGCTTTGCGCTTGCGGAGCGCCTCCTGAAGCCCTTCGAGCGCCACCGATTGACCGACCGTACGGCGATGGCGAAAGCAATCGGCGATCGTCTTTGCAACGCCGAAAACTTTGACGGGGACCCCTTCAATGTGTTCGGTGAGAACGTCATCGCTGAGCAGCGCCTCGGTGAAGCGGACTGTCCGAATGGGCGGCGTATCTGTCTTGGGTTCCCAATCCTTCGTCCCGATTGCCATCCAGACAGCGCGCGGCAGCTGGTCCGTCAGGTCGTGGTAGGCGAGTGCGGAAACAAGGCAGACGACGCCCTTTGGAAGTTTCTTTGCGGCTTCCGCTAGGCTGTGATGGACATCAAGTAGAGCGTCGGGAAGCTGATACAGACCGCGCGCGAGACGGAGAACCTCGCCATCCTTCAGCATCCTGCCGATGGTCGCAGCGGTGATGCCGTTTGCTTTGAATTCGGACAGGCGGACAATCCCTCCCTGTTCGAGAAGGAGGCGTGCCTGTTCTCGCTGTCCACTGCCTTTTTTCATTGATACCATTCCATCTAAGCCAGAGCTTATGTTCCGAGGTTTCGTATCATTGTGCCGACAACAAAGAAAGCCTGTTCTGTCATCGAACTTGCTGTCAACTGGACGTGACCCCAGAACGTAAGGATTCGGTCGTCGGTATTGTAAAGGTCTGAAATCCGGAGAGGGGAAAGCCTTCCCCTACGGCCGAGCCTGTAGTCTCGTCCGACCCCTTCTGCGGGGAGACCCCGCAACGCCCCCTGAGAGTAAGAGGCCTGCGGCCGTTCCCGTGACGGGTTTGGAGGTCGAGAGAGAGGCTCCCGACCGCCCGTCTCAGGAGATTTCTCATGAATACCCAAATTATCGATGCCGGGCGTAACGCCAGTGGCGGTTACAAGGTTGATGTGTCACGCGGTGAAAACGTGGATCGCGTGTCATCGGAGTGGTTCTCGCGCCCCGATGATGAGCGATACCTGTCACTCGACGACCTCTTCGCCTCGGTGAAGGCGCGCGCTGCGCGGAGCCGAACGCGCACGGTGGAGAGTGCCGCGATCCGGGTCGAGGCGCATCGCGATGACCCCGAAAAACTGGGGTTGGTCCTATCCGGGGCCGACGAGCCCATCGCTCCAACCCATTGGAGCTTTGGACAATTGTCGAGCATTGTCGGCGCGCCAGCCGCCTATCTGCGCCAGCTGCCCGCACCGCTTGCAGGCATCAACCTGCAATATGGGCTGACCAACCACCGGGCAGAGCAGATCAAGACCATGGAGGTCGCGAACGGGCGCACGGAACTGCGTGCCGTCACCGGCCCCGACTATGGGCGCATCTACGACCACGAACTGGTCTCCGCCGTGCAGCGCATCGCGGGCAATGGCACTGGCGATACGCGGTGGAAGGTGCCGGGCGTGCTCGATTGGTCGACCGGCATCTACAACCCGCGTGTGGACGTGACCAAGGAAACAACAACGCTCTATGCCTCGGATCGTGATGTGTTCCTGTTCCTCGTCGATGACCTGAACCCGATTGAGGCGGGGATCCTGCCCGATGGTTCGCCAGACCTCTATTTCCGCGGCTTCTATTGCTGGAATTCGGAGGTCGGTGCTAAAACGCTGGGCATCGCCAGCTTCTACCTCCGTGCCGTCTGCCAGAACCGCAACCTCTGGGGCGTCGAGGATTTCCAGGAGATCAAAATCCGTCACTCCAAATATGCCGCGTCCCGTTTCGCGCATGAGGCCGCCCCGGCCCTCAAGAATTTCGCCAACTCATCGCCCGCGCCCTTCATCGACGGCATCCGCGCTGCGCGGGAGAAGATCGTCGCACGGACAGACGAGGACCGGTCGGACTTTCTGCGCAAGCGCGGGTTCTCCAAGGCTGCAGCGACGACGATCATCGATACCGTGCTGACCGAAGAAGGCCGTCCGCCCGAAAGCATCTTTGATTTCGTGCAGGGCATCACGGCGGTCGCACGCACCAAACCCCAGCAAGACGCGCGGCTGGAGATGGAAACCCGCGCCAAGACACTTTTGGAAAGTGCCGCCTGAAACTCGTCGCACCCAAATTGCCCCGGTCCGCGTCTTCCCCAGAGGAAGAGGTGGGCCGGGTTTTTCGTGACGGGTTTGAAAGGTCGAGAGAGGTTCCCGACCGGCCCGTCGCGGAGAACTCCGATGACCAAGCAACAGAAAATCACCCTCAGCGCCTCGCGCGATATCCCCTTCAACAAGCTCCTGCTCAGCCAGTCCAACGTCCGGCACATCAAAGCCGGCGTTTCGATCGAGGAGCTAGCGGAAGACATCGCCCGGCGCACCCTTCTGGCCAGCCTGACGGTGCGGCCCGTGTTGGACGAGAACGGCACCGAGACCGGCATGTTCGAAATCCCCGCAGGCGGGCGACGTTTCCGAGCGCTGGAACTTCTCGTCAAGCAGAAGCGCCTCAATCGCACAGCCCCCGTGCCCTGCATCATCCGCACAGACGGCCTCGCCGAGGAAGACAGCTTGGCGGAAAATATCCAGCGCGCGCCGCTCCATCCGCTGGATCAGTTTCGCGCCTTTCAGGCGATGCGCGAGAAAGGCAAGAGCGAGGAAGAGATCGCGGCGGCCTTCTTCGTCTCCGCCAGCATCGTCAAACAGCGGCTCAAGCTCGCCGCCGTCGCGCCGGCCCTGCTCGACGCCTATGCCGAGGAAGACCTGACCCTCGACCAGCTCATGGCCTTCACGGTCAATCCCGATCATGAGCGGCAGGAGCAGGTCTGGGAGGCGCTGCAGCGGCATTACTCCAAGCAGCCCTATGAAATCCGCCGCATGCTCACAGAAGGCGCGGTGCGCGCCTCCGACCGTCGCGCGCAATATGTCGGGCTGGACGCCTATGTGGACGCAGGTGGCGCGATCCTGCGCGACCTGTTCCAGACCGATGATGGTGGTTGGCTGCAGGATGCCGGACTGCTCGACCTGATGGTCACCGAAAAGCTGCGCGAAGATGCCGAGGCCATTCAGGCCGAAGGTTGGCACTGGGTCGAGGTGGATACCGACTTTCCCTATGGCCACACCTACGGGATGCGACGCATTGCAGGCGACGCCGAACCGATGAGCGACGAGGAGGCCGCAGCCTATGATGCACTCAAGGCGGAGTTCGACAAACTTGAGGCAGATCATGCCGATGCCGACGACTTGCCAGAGGAGGTCGATACACGGCTGGGCGAGATCGAAACGGCGATGGAGGCGCTGCAGGATCGTCCGATCCGCTTCGAGGAGGACGCGTTGGCCTTGGCCGGGGCGTTCGTCAGCATCGACAGTTCGGGGCGGCTGCGCGTCGAACGCGGCTATGTGCGTCCGGAAGACGAACCTGCGTTGCCCTGTGAAGATCAACCAGACGCGGCTACAGCCGATGCGGATGTCGATGACACCGACATTGATCCTGACGCCGGAGCACCACATGACGAGGAGGACGAAGACGACGGCATCAAACCGCTCTCTGACCGCCTCGTCACGGAACTGACGGCACATCGGACGCTGGCCCTGCGCGACGCACTTGCGGGCGATACACATATCGCCTTCGTGGCAGCGCTGCATGTGCTGACGCTCAAGCTGTTCTACCGCTACAGCCTCGACAGCTGCATCGAGATCGACCCCCGCAGCGCCACCTTCACGGCCCAAGCCCCCGGTCTGGCCGACACGACTTCGGCGCAAGCCATCGAAACGCGGTCCGAGAACTGGGCCAAGCACCTGCCCAAGGCACCGGAAGACCTCTGGGACGTGCTGATCGACTTCGACAGCGACAGCCGTCAGGCCCTCTTCGCCCATTGCGTGTCGTTGACGCTCAACGCGGTGCATGAGGCCTATAACCGTCGTCCCGGCGCACTTGCCCATGCCGACATTCTGGCCACTGCGCTGAGGCTAGACATGGCCGCAGAGGGCTGGACACCGACGGCGGAGGTCTACCTGTCGCGCGTGACCAAGGCGCAGATTCTCGAAGCGGTGCGGGAGGCCAAAGGTGACGATGCCGCTGACCGGATCGCTGGGCTGAAGAAGCCCGAAATGGTCACGGCTGCCGAAGAATTGCTCGAGGGCTCCGGTTGGTTGCCGGAACCGCTCCGCACGCAAGGGCAGGAAACTTCGGTCATCGAAGCCGAGGAAACCGATGCAGGCGAGTTTGCCCCAGACGGCAACCTCGACGCTGCGGATGCGCCCGACGCGGAAGATGAAGCACCGATCGAAACGGTCGGAACCGTCGCCGCCGAGTAGCGCAGCCTGCCTTCCAAACGCACCCGGACCCGGCCGCGCGCCGGGTCCTTCCTCTTTCAGCACAGGAGAATTCAGATGACAGAACCAAACACAACACCTGCCCCACCCTTCGACTTCGCCGCCTGGGAGGTCGAGCGCCGCGCGCATGAAGCCGCCCAAACCGCCACAAGACCGGCCAACAAATCCGCGCTCTTCAGCGTGCTGTCCGCCGCCGGTATCACTAGCATTGATGTAACCTTCGACGGGTATGGCGACAGCGGCCAGCTCAAAAGCATCGATGCGAAAGCGGACGAGACGGACGTGCCTTTGCCAGAGGCAACCGTGTCCCTCAGCATCATTGGCTGGCGAGACACCGATCCGACGGAGCGCACCCTGTCCGTCCGCGACGCCATTGAGCATTTCGCCTATGACTGCCTCGCCCAGACCCATGGCGGCTGGGAAAACAATGAAGGCGCATTCGGCACCTTCGTATTCGACGTCGCGGACCAGTCGATCACACTCGACTACAACCAGCGGTTCGAGGACGTCGAGTCCTTCGAACACGCGTTCTGAGGGCGGCTGATATGGCACATCCCTGGCATCACGCCCTCTCCTCCGCACGGCGCTTTGGCGGCGTGGCAGAGGACTATCTGGCCCTGCACAGCTGGTTTGACGAGAGCAAGCTGATCACAGCGGACTTTCGGCACCGCGCGCTTAGGCACCACGCTGAGGGCATCTTCATGGCCGAGCGCTTCTTTGGTACGACAATCACCGTCTCGACGGGTCGCAAGGTTCCGGTCCGCTTGATCGGCGAGCAGCATGTCATCGAGGATCTGGGTTTCATCCCGAGCTTCGCGGATTGGGTGCGCTGCATCCGCCCCGAACCCTGGATGGGCCGCGCGCAACCGCTCCACAGAACCGTCGAACCCGTTCCTGACGTGCCGGTGGCAATCCCCATCGCAGCCGAGCGCAGAAAGGGCTGCAAAACGGCCATGGACCGGGACGATGGTTCGGGTGATCCTGACAACACGAGGCAGGACAAGCAGTGCACCGCCGCGGAATGACGACTTCACTCCCCACTGGGTCCGCCGCGAGGCGGGCCCTTTTTTCATTGGAGGTATGGTCATGTCCCAATCCATCGCCGATCTGACCGAAGCGCTCGCCTGCAATGCCGAAGCCGTTTGCCGACAATATCTGTCGAACGGTATCCGCGAGGGCCACTACTGGATGGTCGGTGATGTGCGGAACACGCCCGGGCGGTCCCTTTTCGTGCGCTTAAAAGGGCCAATTTCGGGCAAAGGTGCAATCGGAAAATGGACCGATGCGGCCACCGGAGAGCATGGCGATCTGCTCGACATCATTCGCGAGACCTGCGGTTTCGTCGATTTTGCCGATATAGCACAAGAGGCCCGGCGGTTTCTCAGCCTGCCGCTACCAGAGCGCTCAGGCGACACCGCCTCCCGATCTGATCCCGCACCAACGGGATCCCCGACCGCAGCCAGACGGCTATTTGCCATGTCGCAAGGGATTACAGGGACGCTGGCCGAAGCCTATCTGCGCAACCGTGAACTGGCGGCATTGTCCGAAACTGCGAGCCTGCGGTTTCATCCGAGCTGCTACTACCGACCAGATCGGCATTCCGAGACCGAAACCTGGCCTGCCCTTATTGCGTCGGTCACCGATCTTGATGGGACGATCACCGGCGCGCATCGCACCTGGCTTGATCCGGACGGCTTCTCGGAGACGACCATGGGTAAGGCCCCGATCGACACGCCCCGCCGTGCGATGGGCAATCTGCTTGGCAACGCTGTCCGATTTGGCACCACACGGGATGTCATGGCGGCGGGCGAAGGCATCGAAACCATGCTGTCGCTGAAGATGGCTCTGTCCGATTTGCCGATGGTCGCGGCGCTGTCCGCAGCCCATCTTGCCGCCATCCGGTTCCCGCGATCCCTAAAACGCCTCTATATCGCGCGAGACGACGATCCAGCCGGTGACGGCGCATCTGCCCGTCTTACTCAACGCGCAAAGGATGCGGGCATCGAGGCGATCACCCTGTCGCCGCAACTGGGCGATTTCAACGATGATCTTCGCCTGCTTGGAGTAGATGCCCTCCAAGACGCGCTCCGGGTCCAGATCGCACCGGAAGACGTCGCCCGCTTCATGAATGCTGCAGCTTTGACCGCGAACGAGGCCGCGTCCGGCTAGTGCACCCTGTCTGGGATCAGCACAGGCGGTGCCCCTGGTTCGGAGAGACGCGCGACCCCGGCCTTCTTGGGAGGGCGACCGGACGGCAAACGGAACGGCCCCGCAAGGCCTGCGCCCGGTTCTTTTCCACCGCGCCCAGATGGGCGCTTTGCATCGCGAGACAAAAGAACCGGCCTCCGGCCTCCTCCGCTGCGCTACGGCCCGTGCGGGTGCAGGTTCGCCCCGTCTGCCCTCTTTCGGCGCCATGAAGGCCGCGGCGGTCGCGGTCAAACCGACGAAGGAGCACACCATGTACGCCGATCCCCACCACACAGATGCCGAACCACACCACGACGCATCCGCAACCCACGCCATCTGCAGCGACCTAGAACTCTTTGGCTACCGCCATTCCGAAAACGACCCCGACCCCCGCGACGTCCCCGAAGATCGCCTGATTGCAGGCGCCGTCAGCGACATCTTCGACGCCCTCGTCGCGACCATGGCCGACACCAGCCTCGATGCCGATCTCGACGAGATGCTCTGGTCGGCGGTCAACATGTTCCACCGCGCCACTGACCGGATTGAGCGCAAACTGGACGACAACGAACAGGCGCAAAAACGCCGCCAGCGCGAACAGGACGGCTCCGAAGTAAAATCCGTCCAGCTCGAACATCTGATCGCGACCGGCCAAACGCTCCTCAACCGCCGCGACTGCATGGAGATCTTCCGCGACCATGCCGCCGGTCACTATCTGCGCCTGACGGGCTCGCCTTGGTCAACACGCTCCGGATCGCGGGTCAATCACCGCAATCTCACTGCAGCCATGATCGATAGTCGGGACTTCCTGGCAGCGAAGACGCGCGCCGATACCGAGGTCTATCTACCAGCGGGAAGCAAGATCGCCTTCACCGGCGGGCTCGAATTCAACGATCACCGATTGATCTGGGATACGCTCGACAAGGTTCACGCAAAGCACGCCGACATGGTGCTGCTACATGGCGGATCGCCGCGCGGCGCTGAACTGATCGCCGCCAAATGGGCCGAGACCCGCAAGGTCACACAAGTTGCTTTCAAACCCGACTGGACGCGCCACGCCAAGGCCGCCCCCTTCAAGCGAAACGATCAAATCCTCGATGTTCTGCCCATCGGGGTCATCATCTTCCCCGGCACAGGCATTCAGGACAATTTCGCAGACAAGGCCCGCAAGCTCGGCATCAAAGCCTTTGACTTCCGCAAGGGGTGCAGCGCGTGAGCGCTGCATTTACCAGCAATACTGAACATCCAGATGCCAATACGCTCCAGACACTACCCGTGACACCGATCAGGTTTCACTGTCCGAGTTCGCGTCACGCTGTTTCCATTGAAACTTCAGTTCGAAGGCGGGTGATCAGTTGCAAATTCTCGCCGATCACTCCCAGTCACAACACTGAAGACTACCAAAAAGCCGCTTTTTGAACTACCATCCGGCTGCGCTGAGGTGGTGGTGGATGGCGCAATCATTCAACCGATTTGCACGGAGGCATTCACCATGCTTGTCCTCAATATCGTTCTTTTGCTCGTCACCGTCGGGTTTCTCTGTTGGCTCGTGTTCACCCTTGCCGTCTATGCGTTGCCACTGCTCGCGGGCGTCACAGCCGGACTGTGGGCTTATGAGACTGGAACGGGGGCCGTCGGGGGCGTCCTTTTGGGCGCAGTTGCCGCAGGTGCCGTGGCGATTATCGGCCAACTTGCGTTCGCTTTCGCACGGCCCTTCTGGGTCCGCGCCCTCGTTGCAGCCTTCTTTGCAGGTCCCGCTGCGATTGCCGGATATGCGGCGACCCTTGGCATCACCAGACTCGCGACACCGTCCGAAACATGGCAGATGGTCGTCGCAATCATCGGTGCTGTGGCAGTCGGCTTCGCCGCATTGTTTCGGATGGCAGGCGTAGTCCCACCCGATCCACGCACGGAAATAGCCAGCGAAGCTTAGCCGCATGGGTTTGGCCGGAAAGAAGATCAGGGCCGTCGCTTAACTCTCGATGTTTTCGATGAGTGACCGAGTGGGGACCGCTGGGATGGGCAGCTTGAGCCGTGACGTAGCGGGGCCACATCGATTGTCTTCAAGGCAGTTCCGGTCAGCGCAGCACGTCACAATCTGCGGCGGCAGCGGCTTCGCGAAGGCTGTTTCGAACAATGAATGTGCGAGGCATTTGGCCAGATAACCGTGACGATTTTCGGACATTCAGTAGTGCCGGACCCCGTAGGTGGCCTTCGGGTGCCAAGGTCTCCACTGATCATCTCTGTCTTGGTCGACCGCTCCATATGGCCTCGTCAATGGATTGATCTGGCCGAAGGACGGCTGCGCCTCGACCGCCTAAGGCTCAACGGATTTGGTCGACTTTCGTCCCCTGTCGGCTGCGCCGCCATTCCTCGCACGACAAGAAAGTCTCTCGTCCCCGTCCTCCACTCACGTTCCGGCCCCATGGGTGAGCCGTCGGTCGCCTCCGGCCTGTCGATCTCCATCGAGGCCGCAATGGTGCGGGCTCGAAAACATCTGATCAAGGAGAACTACAATGGCAACCATCGGCACCTTCAAGAAGTCCGGCACCGAATACACCGGCGAAATCGTCACCCTCAACGTTCAGGCCAAGAACGTCCGCATCGTACCCGAAACCAGCCAGACCAGCGAGAACGCCCCGAGCCACCGTGTCCTGGTCGGCCGCGCCGAAATCGGAGCCGCCTGGTCGAAGACCTCCAACGAAGGTCGCGCCTATCTGGGCCTCAAGCTGGACGATCCGAGCTTCACCGCTCCGATCTACGCCAACCTCTTCGACGAGGAAGACGGCGACGCCTACAGCCTGATCTGGTCCCGCCCAGTCCGCCGCAACGGCGACTGAGTCACTCTGGCATCACCCCGCCCGGACGCACCGGGCGGGGACACGCGCACCCCAATCCGACCGAATCGGATTGCGCGATTTCCGCCAAACACCTGCCTGAAAACAGATAATCCCTCGCCATCAGCGCAAAGAACGACTATTGTAGTCGTAGTTCTGGCGTGCGCAGATGTGTCCGTGGAGGTGATCATGCATGATCACCGCCCGACAAACACGGGCCGCGCGCGCGTTACTTGGTTGGACGCAGGAAACGCTCGCTGAACGGGCCCTGGTCTCATTGACCGCGTTGAAACGCCTCGAGTCGCGCCACGGCAAGCGGGTCTACGAGTCGACCGATGATCAGGTGCGCCGGGCGCTTGAAGCCGTCGGCATCGTATTTCTGACGACCGCTCAAGGCGAAGGTGTGTTGATTAACGAGTCCGATGAGGTTGGCAAAGGAACCCGTTAGAGCAGATTGCTGCACCAGTTGTCTGCGTCATTGCATGGAATTGGGGCCTTGGGCACCCAAGGGATGGAAATGGTTAACAGATGCTTCAATCGGCAGTAACGTGCCAATAAAGGGGGCACTTTGACGAACACAGACTTCCTTGACGCACCGCCCGAAAGTGCGGTCCTGACCGATTACGACCGGACGCATGCCAAACTCTACATGCGCCTTTTGGATGCCTATGCCGACAGTGCAGATTGGCGAGAGGTCGTGTCCGTCCTGTTTTCCCTTGATCCAGCCGTGGATCCAGAACGCGCGCGTCATATTCACGACAGCCATCTGGCCCGCGCGCAATGGATGACCGAGCATGGGTATCGGCAGCTTTTGGGCGGTTCAAACCCCTGACCCGGCAGGATATTGCCATTGTCCGTGAACACCGGCTCGCCTGACTTGATTCGACTCATCCCCTGATTGAAACTCACACGATTGACCCAATGTGCACGTCCGGAGGATTGAAATGCCCCCAGACCCATCGCGTTGGCGCTCGGCATCAGAGTATGACTATGTCGAATCCCTGACGGCACCGGACCTCGCATGGGAATGGTTGCGTCGAAATACGGACTACCAGCACGAGTATGCCCGCGCCATTGAGAGGAAAGAGGACCCCCGTGACCTGACGCATTTGGTGCGTCGGTCTTGGGGGTTGCGATTTCCCGATCGATCCCCATCGGACTGCCCTGCAGGCGGTTGTCTATTGGCAGCCTGAGTTAGATCCGGGCACGGTCATTCTTTCAACCAGATCGCCAATCGCAGGTCTTCAACCAGTCGATTTCCCCTCGTCCGACCCGAACACGACCGTGCATGACCCGGATGGAATGAGTTTGACTTTGTCCGATGACCTTGGGGTGCTGCGCGTCCTGTTCATTGATGACGCAGGCCCCGAAACGCCCCTCGTGGCGGTCATACCCCTCGATGACGCCGGTCTGGATCGCCTCGAAGCGGCCCTCCGCCTGTGGCGCATGCTGCAGGGCCGTCCATCAGCATCGAATGGACGACTGACCGCTCAGCGTCGTCAAAGGTTACGCCGGATGCTGCAAGCCATTGACGGACACATCGACGGAGCGAGTTACCGCGACATTGGCAAGGTGCTCTACGGAAAGTCCCGTATTGCCGCCGAAGTCTGGAAGACCTCGGCGCTGCGGGACAGCACGATCAGCCTCGTCCGAGACGGCCGGGCCATGATCGATGGCGGATACCGCAGCCTTTTGCGGCAGCGCCGCCGGAAGTAGCCCGCGACCATTCCAACTGTTCATATATCCCGATGGTCTACGCCACTGCCCCTGCGACTAGATCAAAGGGGTGCGATTTTGGCACCCGTTTCTTCCCCATTCCCCCTCCCGGTTCTTCTTCGCCATCGTGGCCGCAATCCGCCGCCCCTCGCTGGTGGCTACATTGAAACCCACGGAGGCCCGATCATGCCCGCAACATCAACCGACTTGCCGCCACGCTACCTGCGCACCCCTGAAGCAGCGCGCTTTCTGAGCCTGTCGGGCCGCACACTGGAAAAACACCGCACCTATGGCACCGGTCCCGCCTACCACAAGTTGGGTGGTCGGGTCGTCTATTCCATCGAAGACCTGCAAGCCTGGGCCAATCGCGGTGCCGTCACGTCGACGTCCGACCCCCGCGGATCAGTCTTGCCCGCAAAGCATCATGACCCTGTCGCGCTGACCCGCTCCGGCGGTCGGTCGCGCTGATCCGGTAAGCGGTCTCCTGTGATGATCAAGCGAACCCCCATCCCATCTGAACGCGGTCAGCTGGAGCTTTTTCGGGCTCACGGCACTGCTCTTGCCCCGCGCGATGCGCAGGATTTGATGGCCTATCCGTTCTTCAGCCTCGCCAAATCGCGGCGCATCCAGGCCATCGACTACGCGGTAGCCGGGGTTATGATCCGCGTCGAGGCTGTCGCCGAGCACGGTATGGCGACCATCTGGGATGCCGACATCCTGATCTGGGCTGCAAGCCAGATCGTCGAGGCGCGCGACGCGGGTTTGCGCACTTCCCGCCTGATGGCTGCGACCCCTTACGAAATCCTCACCTTCATCGGGCGCGGTGTGAGTGCGCGCGACTATCAGCGCCTGAAGGCGGCCTTGGACCGCCTGCAATCCACGACAATCGCAACGACCATCCGCCAACCCAGCGAAGGTCGGCGGCATCGCTTTTCCTGGATCAACGAATGGATTGAGAGGGTCGATCCCCATGGCCGACCAGCCGGTATTGAGTTGATCGTACCAGACTGGTTCTACAATGCCGTCCTTGACGACGCGCTGGTCCTGACTATCGACCCTGACTATTTTTCTCTTACCGGAGGATATGACCGGTGGCTTTACCGCATCGTGCGCAAGCACGGCGGTCGCCAACGCAACGGCTGGCGGTTCGAATTCCGTCATCTCTATCTGAAATCCGGCAGCCTTTCTCCGTTCAAGCGCTTCGCCTTCGAGTTGCGCGGCATCGTCCATCGCCAGCCCCTACCCGGATACCGTTTGTGGATTGAGAATGGACCCCGCCGACAAACGCTCCTCGCATTTGCGCCGGTCGCCTGTGGACAACCTGTGGACGGCCTCGTGCTATCGGGAACCCGCCATATCGTGCCATCAGGAACCCCGGGCTCGTGCTATCGGGAACCGAAAACCTATCCAAACCCTTACACACAAGCAGAAAATCCGGCTCTTAACTTAGAATCTAACACAGATTCTAACTTTGGTAGTAGGGTACCGCGCGTTGGGGACAAAGACGAACAGACGCGCGACTCCAGCATCGCGGAGACCCGCGATGACCAGTGAGCGCCTTTACACCCACGCCGTCACCGGGACAGGCAATGAACTGAAAACTCATGCGCTTACGCATGTCGAGTTGATCTGGGTCGAAGGCAGGATCGAATACTGGATCCGCTTCGGTCGCGTTGCGAAAGAAAAGATCCTTGATCGTCATCGTCGCATCGTCAGCTTTGCGCCAAGCAGTGTATTCGCCTTGGTCCGCTGGCGGTCGAACGACTACGGAACGATCCTTTCGCGTATCGACATCCTGCGCGCGGTCAATCCGAATGAACCGCATCAAACCTTGCCCTGCGTGCGCCCGGGCGCTGAAAGTCTCCTGCGCCTGACGGGCTGGCCAAAGGTCCAGCAAGTGCTGCAAGCGACCGACACCATCGACACGATCGGCATCAATCCCGCAGACGTCGCGCAGGACTATTGGCGTCATGTCCAGAATCGGATCGCGGCGAGTCAAACGCCGCGCGCCTATACTATTGCCCGGCATACCGCTTGGATCAAACGCCAGAGGGCAGGTCAATGACGCGCCGCATCTGGGCAAGTGTCGCGTTCATCGCAGTCGGAGCGATTGCCGCTTCAACTGCCATCGACACGTCAACAGTGTTACTCTGGAACGCCAGTCCCTCGGTCCCCATCGGCCTCTATCGCTTGCAGTCGATCGATAATCTTGGTCCGCGCGATCTCGTTGCTGTGGCTGCGCCCGACACCATTTCCGCGTTCATTGCCGAACGGGGCTATCTGCCACCAGATACCCCACTTCTCAAACATGTGGCCGGGCTGCCGGGACAGGTCGTCTGCCGGCTCGGTCGCAACATCACCGTCGACGGGGTCAGTGTGGGAGAAGCGCAGCACACTGACAGTCGTGGTCGCACGATGCCTGTCTGGCAGAGCTGCCACCGCATCACTTCCGACCAAGTTTTCCTTATGAACCCTGATGCCGAAAACAGTCTCGACGGTCGTTATTTCGGGCCAATCCATCGCAGCGCGCTCCTCTCCGAAGCGATCCCGATTTGGACTGCGGATGAGCGCGCCTCGCACCAACCAGCGGCGCCCGATGTGATTGGCAACGCCCTAGTCACAACCACCAGCACCCCCTGAAAGGAAAACCTCATGGCACATATCGGGCAATTCATGCGCACCAGAGACGGCTATTGCGGTCGGCTCAAAACGCTCACCCTCGATGTCGAACTGACGCTCGTTCCAGCCGACCACAACGATGCCGAGAATGCGCCCGACTATCGCGTGCATATCGGCACAGACGACCAAAGCGTGGAAGTCGGTGCGGGCTGGAAACGCACTGGCGAGAAGGCTGGGGCTTACGTCTCGGTACTGATTGACGACCCAGCATTGCCGCATCCAATCAACGCCAATCTGTTCCACTCAGTGCAGGACAATGATCTCTATTTGCTCACGTGGAACCGGCCCTCAAAGCGCCGCGACCGGTCCTGATCAGATGGACAATGCGCACCATAACCGAACCAGGAGGTGGCAATCACCCACCAGAATTGTGTCCCTTTTCTTACTTTCCGGACTGTTTGTTGGCGCTGCCATGCCAATCCCTGCGCATGCCCAGAATGTCGCCCTTGAGCGTTCTTCCGTGCAGCCCTATGCCGACCATATTGCCGAAGCGTCGCAACGGTTCGGCATTCCAGAGCACTGGATCAGCGCAGTGATGCAGGTCGAAAGTGCGGGTCGGGTGACCGCCGTCTCGTCCGCCGGAGCATTGGGTCTGATGCAGATCATGCCCGGCACCTGGACGGAACTGCGCCTTCGCCACCGTCTTGGCATCGACCCGTTCGAGCCGCGGGACAACATCCTCGGCGGCACGGCCTATCTGCGCGAGATGTACGATCTCTTCGGTGCGCCGGGCTTTCTCGCCGCCTATAACGCGGGCCCTACTCGGTATGCGGAGCATCTCGCGACAGGACGTGCACTACCGCGCGAAACCCGTGCCTATGTCGCGATGCTTGTGCCAATGATCGGATCGGAGCTTCCGCCGGGCAGCCGTCATACTGCAGTACGACCGACGGATTGGCGTGAGGCCGCGCTTTTTGTAGCGCCTGCAGATGGCGCACCGACCACATTTCCAGCGCAAATAAACCGTCAACCTGACGCTGGTCCGAGAGACCAGGAAACGCATGCCCTTGCCCCGTTTGCGGATCGTCCGGACGGGATATTCGTCACGCTATCTCGCTCGGACCCCTCGCAATGATGGGCATGAGGCGAAATCGCACCCTAGAGGTCTACCGCGCAGTCTGGCGTATCAAGAGGTGTGCAACAGGAGACAGAGGAAAGGGATGGCGAGATAAAAGGGCACGATGTGTGCCTCGGTTGTGGGGAGTGATTTCAGTGACTTACAGAGCAATTTTGCGAGGTGCGCAACCTGGGCACAGCCTGCAACCTATCCTGTTCTGCAATCGTTTCAGAGCGTTAACGCGATGTGCAGGGGTAGCGCGATGATCGAAGACGACACCTTCCACATCCGCCCTGGCCGCATTCGCTCGTCATCCAGCCAGCGTACACGACCCTTCATTGCGCAAGCCCTTGCAGCCACTCAGCGAGCCGGTGGCCGGGTGTCGCGGTCAGGTAAGATCACATCCGGCAGTCGATCCCGCTTTGGGCGCGGCAAGCGCGCCAGCGTGCAGGCTATTCGTCGGCTCAACCACCGGTCCCGCGTCGCGGTCATCAAGACGCGCGTCGTCAGACAAAACAGCCGCAGCGCGCCCCTCGCCACCCATCTGTCTTACCTTCAACGGGACGGCGTCACCCGCGACGGGGAGAAAGCACAGTTGTTCGGTCCTGAGGCGGACGAGATCGACACAAAGGAGTTTGCCGAAAGATGCCAGGGCGACCGACATCACTTCCGCTTCATTGTCTCGCCGGAAGACGCCGTCGAGATGACAGACCTCAAATACTTCACACGCGATCTGATGCACCAAGCCGAAAAGGATTTGGGCACGAAATTGGACTGGATTGGTGTAGATCACTGGAACACGGAACATCCACATATCCATGTGATTGCCAGAGGTCGTGCTGAAAATGGCGGTGACCTCGTGATCGCCCGCGATTACATCAGCGACGGAATGCGCGCCCGAGCGCAGGATCTGATCACGCAAGAACTTGGGATTAGAACTGATCGCGATATCCACAACGCGCTGGAACGGCAGATTGACAGTGACCGCTGGACCAGCCTTGATCGCCAGCTTGCCAAAGAGGCTGGGCGAAATGGCATCATCGATCTCGCACCGCATCCGGGCCGCCAGCCAGATAAACATCACGCACTGAAAGTCGGGCGCCTGCGCAAGCTGGAATCTCTCGGCCTCGCCGATCAGGTTGGGCCGGGCCAATGGGTGATGGACGAGAGTGCCGAGACCACATTGCGTGAGCTTGGCGCGCGCGGCGACATCATCAAGCGCATCCATCGTGGCCTGTCGGAGCGCGCCATTGAGCGCAGCGCGGCGAGCTATGTTCTGGCCGGGGAAAGCCTTGACGATCCCATTGTCGGGAGGCTCGTTGATCGCGGCCTTGATGATGAGCTGAAGGGCACCACCTATGCCGTCGTCGATGGCGTGGATGGCAGGACGCATCACATCCGCCTGCCCCACATCGACGCCGCTGGAGACAGCGCACCGGGATCGATTGTCGAGTTGCGGAAATTCGATGATGCGAAGGGCCGCCGCCGTGCCGCCCTCGCCGTCCGGTCGGACTTCCCGATCGAGCGGCAGGTGACGGCAACGGGCGCGACCTGGCTCGACCGGCACGCCATTGCCCGCGAGCCGGTACCCCTCGGTGACGGAGGGTTCGGCGCAGATGTCCGCGAAGCGCTCGAACGCCGCGCCGATCACCTGATCGCCGAAGGGTTGGCGAAACGTCAGGGCCAGCGTGTAGTCTTCAATCGCGACCTGCTGAACACGCTGCGCAACCAAGAACTCAAATCCGTCGGAGAGAAACTCTCCACGGAGATCGGTCGTCCGCAGACGCCCTCAAAGACCGGGGACTATGTCACCGGCACCTACCAGCGCCGCATCGCGCTCGCGTCTGGACGCTTTGCCATGATCAATGACGGGCTCGGCTTCCAACTCGTGCCGTGGACTCCGTCCATCGAGAAACACCTCGGCAAACACATCAGCGGCGTCGCCCGCGGCAATGGCGGCGTCGATTGGGACTTTGGGCGCAACCGGGGGATCGGGTTTTAGCCTCAACCATCGCTAAGAAAGGGAAGGATCATGTCTGCAACGAAAATCCTCTGGGGTCAGATCCTTATCGTGTCCCTGATCGTGCTCACCACGACCTGGACCGCGACACAGTGGACGGCTCTGCGGCTCGGCTTCCAGCCGCAGTTGGGACAGCCGTGGTTTGAACTGTTCGGAATGCCCGTCTACTACCCACCCTCCTTCTTCTGGTGGTGGTATGCCTATGACGCCTATGCGCCGCCAATCTTTATCGAAGGTGCCCTGATCGCGGCGTCGGGCGGATTTTTGTCCGTTGGGGTTTCGATCTTCATGTCAGTCTTGCGGGCACGCGAGGCGCAAGACGTCGACACCTATGGATCTGCGCGATGGGCGGAGGAGCGCGACATCAGAAAAGCCGGACTGTTCGATCCGGATGGCGTGATCCTCGGAAAGCGAGACCACGCCTATCTGCGACACGACGGGCCAGAACACGTGCTGTGCTTTGCACCCACGCGATCCGGCAAAGGGGTCGGGCTGGTCATTCCATCGCTCCTGACCTGGCCCGGGTCAGCCATCGTACATGACATCAAGGGCGAGAATTGGCAGCTGACATCAGGCTTTCGTGCGAAGCATGGTCGTGTTCTGCTGTTTGATCCGACCAACTCAAACTCGTCTGCCTACAATCCGCTGCTGGAAGTTCGCCGGGGAGAATGGGAAGTGCGTGACGTCCAGAACATTGCTGACATTCTTGTCGATCCAGAAGGCTCGCTCGAAAAGCGTAACCACTGGGAAAAGACGAGTCACGCGCTGCTGGTTGGCACGATCCTGCATGTCCTCTACGCCGAGGCCGACAAGACACTCGCCGGCGTGGCAAAGTTCCTGTCCGACCCACAGCACCCGATCGAAACCACGCTTGAGACAATGAAGACCACCGCGCATCTGGGGAAGACCGGACCGCATCCCGTCGTTGCCGGTGCCGCGCGTGAGCTGTTGAACAAGTCGCCCAACGAACGCTCCGGCGTCTTGTCGACCGCGATGTCGTTTCTCAGTCTGTACCGTGATCCTGTTGTGGCCAAGGTCACCCGACGTTGCGACTGGCGGATTGCCGATCTTGTTCAGGGTTCTGCCCCGGTCACGCTTTACCTCGTCGTGCCGCCGTCTGACATCAACCGCACCAAGCCGCTGATCCGCCTGATCCTGAACCAGATTGGCCGCCGATTGACCGAAGATCTCGCAGGTAGGGATCGGAAGCATCGCCTCCTCCTGATGCTGGACGAGTTCCCTGCGCTCGGTCGGCTGGACTTCTTCGAAAGCGCGCTGGCGTTCATGGCGGGCTATGGCATCAAGAGTTTCCTGATCGCGCAGTCCTTGAACCAGATCGAGAAGGCTTACGGGCCCAACAACTCGATCCTCGACAATTGTCATGTGCGCGTGAGCTTCGCGACCAATGATGAGCGGACGGCAAAGCGCGTGTCCGATGCGCTTGGCACCGCAACAGAAATGCGCGCGATGAAAAACTACGCGGGTCATCGCCTGTCCCCTTGGCTCGGCCATCTGATGGTCAGCCGACAGGAGACGCCACGCCCCCTCCTCACTCCCGGCGAGGTGATGCAGCTTCCACCCACAGACGAAATTGTCATGGTGGCAGGAACGCCGCCGATCCGGGCGCAAAAGGCGCGGTATTTCAAAGATGCCCAATTGCAGGCCCGCGTTCTCCCGCCAGCGACGCCACACAAGACTGATGCTTCAGCGAAGGACGACTGGAGCCTGATCGCACCTCCCAAGCCGCCAGAGATCGATA
>Ga0189284_100366_pt1 | contig 26538 bp, 30 predicted proteins | sample N32C7minimetaG_FD_130314 | JGI IMG/M metagenome (GOLD analysis project Ga0189284, IMG submission 130314) | Marine microbial communities from the Costa Rica Dome - N32 C7 mini metaG | ecosystem: Environmental > Aquatic > Marine > Oceanic > Photic zone | place: Costa Rica: the Eastern Pacific...
ACCAGACTCGCTGCTTCCAGCTTGAACTCAGGAGTAAAACTTCTTCTTTGTTTTGTCATTGAACACCTCTACGGAGGTCATATTACCTCCTAAAATGGTGTCCGGGATCAGTAAACCACTACACACCAATGTCCAGATATTTCTGCCTATTCTCCTCACCCAGGCGTAATGTAGGAGGAAGTGTCCAGACCCCTGCGGGGTAATTCTTAGTATCCTTGGGATTACTGTTAATATCAGATTTATCTTCAAGCACGAAGCCGGCATTTTGAGCTAGTTGTATAACCGTTTGTTCAGTTAAATACCCCGAGGCCTTCATTGTTTCCATATCCATGCCTGCATTAGCCCGATGATCTGTGAGTCCCAGGAGGCCACCCGGTTTCAATACAGCAAACATGGCATCGAACACTTTTTCTGCGTAATCCCCTTTGACCCAGTTATGAACATTCCGGAAAGTCAGGACCGCATCTGCGCTATTCTCAGGTCCCAATCGCCAGTCGTCAGGTGGTCCAAACTCCACTACATCGACGTTCTTAAACCTGTCTGGATACCGGTCTAACCACAGTTCGTATTCGCTCTGCATCTTCTGGCGCCAGGCTGGACCAGTACCCTTGGGAAAGCCTGCCGCTATAAACTGTCCTCCGCCCTGGTTTATCCATGGTGCAAGGACTTCGGTGTACCAGCCTCTGCCTGGCCAGATTTCTATTACCGTCATGTCGGGACTGATACCAAAAAACGAGAGTGTCTGCGCCGGGTTGCGATACTTATCACGTAGCTGATTGCCGGCATCCCGATCAGGATGCTGAAGTATGCTTTGAATATCGGCACTGAAGCCTAATTGAGGAACAAGCGTCATCGTAACGCTGAGAAAAATATATGTCAGTCGTTTCATAGCGTTCTGCTTCCCTTGTCCTGATAACTCATGATCATTGACTACATGCTGGGTAAATAGTTACTTATTTAGTGAAATGACGAAGCTGATATGAGAATTTCTGTGTTCTGGCAGTGGTTGATATTCTGCTGGCGATATTGCTGATTTATTAATCTAACTGCACTTCAAACTATATGGTGCTTACCAACCAATTTGACTGTGCTCGCCTGCGGCCCTTCTTCGCCCATTTCTTCACTGAAGCGTACTTCCATGCCTTCTTCCAAATCTTCAAAGTCGGCATCCAGCACACTGTTACGATGAAAATAAATATCACGCCCCGTCGGTGTCAGAATACGGCCGTAGTTTTCCATTGGGAACAACACGGTGATGCGTCCATGAGGGGGTATATCGTGTGTCTTAACCTCACGACGCTGCTGCTTGGCATAGGCTTTCAGCTGGCGTTTGATCGCTTCAAAAGCATCGCGGACAGCAACATAAGGGTCTTCGTGGGCGTGATTTTTGACCGGATCCCGGCTAACGACCAGCTCTTTGCCCGGAACACGGAGATCGATGCGGACATGAAACAGGTTACCCTGGTGATGATTACGGTTACTCTGTTCGACGATGACATCACAGCTCATGATGCGATCAAAAAATTGTTCCAGCCCAGCGGCTTTTTCGCGGATTTTTTCCTCAAGTGCTTCGGAGGACTCCATTTGACGGAAGGTGATTTGGATAGGCAACTGCATAAAAATTAACCTCCAGTATCGTTATAAGATATGGCTGTCAGACATGTACAGTGATCGGAGTAGTCACGATTTTATGATGCGCTCAAGCTCCTGAGATATGCAAGTCTATCTGTACGTAACTCAGGCATAACCTTTCATGCTGTTTGTTATCATGGAAAATATTTCATACTGAGCGGAAAAGATGGCCCATATTCAAAAAGCCGATCCTGAAGCACGGCGCAAGGCGATTAAATCCCTTCTGATTGGCCTGGCAGTCGGTACGGTCCTGTTCTTGTTGTTTGATGGCCTCGTTGGCAATGTGAATGTCTGGATTGAAGACAATGCCGCGTTGTTAGTTGAACATCATTATCTGGCTTTTTTGCTGATGCTGATTCCAGTGGCACCGGTTATCGGTCTCAGCATTTATTTGCTACGTTTTGCCGGCAGAGTCGTACAGTCTAAACGCTTCCCGCCGCCAGATACGCCGGTGATACGTGATGTGCGGATCATAGAAGGAAAAGCCGCTGTCTGGCGCGGGCGAATCTCCCAGCTGTTATGCTGGATTATCCTGCTCGCAGCAGCGGCTATTCCGTTACTGATCTGGACTATCTTCTACAGCGTCAGCTGTGTCGGCTGAGTCTCAATGGTGCCGGGCCTGCTGCGCTTTTTCGATATTTTGTTTGCGGGCGCGTTGCTGTGCCGCAGTCGGTTTGTCTTTTTCCGGCACGTTGCGACGTGGTTTGGACTCGAAAATATCACCTCGTACCCGCCGCGGTACGCTGCGCAGGTTGCGTAGCACTCTCTGTACCGGTTTCCTGTCACTGCGCAGATAGCCCTGATCATCGACATAGGAATCGTCTTTGTGAATCAACCAGGCATGGGTAGCCCAGGAACCGCTGGAACGGTGGCCTGCCAGTCTCAGCGTGTGGCCATCACTACCGACATCATGGTAACGGAAGCTGGTGAACTGGCTTTTGGGGCGCACTATGATACGGTAATACTCGCCTTCACCCTTGGTGCCCACACTGGCCCTGTCTGAGCCTTCGGGTTGGGCCAGCGAGCGCTGGTGTGATGTCATGTCCTGCCAGGCTTTCTGCGCTTTCTTGATGTTCTCTCTGGCGGCTTCTCTTTGTTTCTGAGTCATTGTGACCTCCTTTAAGGATGTCCAACTCTTTCAAGCTCAGCCTAACAGATTATGTCGTTGGTTAAAAATGCAGCAATATCTGTATTAATCAGCTATCGATGTAATGTTTTTCCTGGAAGCGGGGGGAGCATATGGCGAGAAAAATCAGTTCTTTATCTCCCGGATTACTGATTCGCTGCCTGATTTGGGGCGGAATAGTGACTACATCACCTATTTTGACCCTTTTTGGTGCGCTATCACCGATCTCCACGTCTCCTTCGCCTTCGAGAATGACATAACGCTCGGTTGTGCCGCTGAGCCGATGCCAGGCAGTTGTGACGCCCGGCGTCACTTTGACACGGGCGATCGACACATTCGGATCATGCGGGTCATTGGATAATTCGTTAATAAAGCAGCCTTCAACAAAGAAATACTCTCGGCTCGGATCGAAGTATTTGATATAACTGGTCATGCGCCGATAGTAATAGGTTTTTGCATGGATGAGAATTAAAATTTTGCAGCTTGATTCTGTATCTATCTGAACACGTTGACAATGTTGGCATCAGTTATGCAAAACCCTCAATGACACAACTCGTTAAGAGGTGCGCTATGAGATGGTTTTTATTGCTCATAAGTCTGGTTTTTCCCACCGCTCAGGCGGACGATTTTCTCCCCTGGAGCCGGGTTGTTTTATCTGGTGGCGTTCATACTATGATGGGTTTTGCACCACCGGAACTGCGGCGTGCTGATGTGCTCAATATTTTTATTGAAGGTGATGGTATGCCGGGCGTGGCACTGAAACTGGCGCAGGAAATTGGCGGTAACAGCGTGTATATCGGTCGGCCCTGCCAGTATCTGCGAGGTAACCGGATGAATACCTGCGGTAAGGATGTCTGGACCTCACACCGTTATTCCGGACAGGTCATTCACTCAATGAACCGCGCCATATCGGCAATGAAAATCCGTTATCAGGCCAAAGAGATTCGTCTTATCGGTTTTTCCGGTGGCGGCACTGTCGCCAGTATTGTGGCCACGCTGCGAGGCGATGTCGATTTGCTGGTCACCGTGGCCGGTAATCTTGACCATAAGCGCTGGACTGATTTTAATCAGATTGATCCGCTGGCTGGTTCGCTGAATCCAATTCATTTCAGTCAGTCACTGGAAACGGTGCCCCAGATTCATTTAATCGGAGAGCGCGATAATGTGGTTCCGGGATCAGTTCTAACGTCTTATCTGTCGCATATGAAATCGCTGGATAATGTGCAGAGCCATATCGTGGTGGGCGCTGATCATACCTGTTGCTGGTCACTGGTGCTGGCAGATGTGCTGGACTAGAAAAGAAAAAGCCCCTCGGGAAGGGGCTTTTTCAGGGTGAGAAGGACATAAAGCAACTAGCGGTTACAGACATACATGGTGACTTCAAAACCGAAACGCATATCCGAGTATTCTGGTGTAGTCCACATAATCATTTCCTCTGTTAATAGAAGGTGCGTTAACAGGCCTCCCTGTTAACGTTAATGACATTCTGGCTGATGAAAATATACAAGTAAAACGATAGTTTTCTATTACTGCTATCGCTATAAGCGATTATTGCTGAGCCAGCCAATCATCATCGGATTCCTCATTCATGCCTTCAAACAGGTAAGTCGACAGATAACGCTCACCGGTATCGGGCAGCATGGCCAGAATGGTCGAACCGGCTTCGGCTTTCTCTGCCACTTTCATCGCTGCCGCCAGAGTACCGCCACAGGAGAGGCCGACAAAAATGCCTTCTTCACTGGCAAGCCGCAGCGCCCAGTCTTTGGCTTCTTCATCAGTGACCGGATAGAGCTCGTCATGAATGTCACGATTCAGTACATCGGGAACAAAGTCCGGGGTCCAGCCCTGGATCTTGTGTGGATTCCAGTCACCCCCAGCCAGCAGCGAAGCCGCGGCAGGCTCAGTGGCGACAATTTTGGTGTCGGGTCGGGCCAGTTTGATCATTTCACCGGCACCGGTCAGTGTGCCACCGGTACCCCAGCCGGAGACCCAGTAATCAAGTCGCTTGCCGGCAAAGTCGCTCAAAATTTCAGGACCGGTCGTATTGCGGTGGAATGCCGGGTTAGCGGGATTTTCAAACTGACGCGCCAGAAACCAGCCGTGTTTCTCCGCCAGTTCCTGCGCCTTTTTCACCATCCCGGTACCTTTTTCGGCAGCCGGTGTCAGGATAACCTTGGCACCCAGGGCACGCATGATCTTGCGGCGCTCTACGGAGAAGGTCTCAACCATAGTGGCAACAAACGGATACCCCTTGGCGGCACAGACCATAGCCAGTGCGATACCGGTGTTACCGGACGTGGCTTCTACAACGGTCTGGCCCGGTTTGAGCACGCCACGCTTTTCAGCATCATCGATCACCGCGAAAGCGAGCCGGTCCTTGACCGAGCCCATCGGGTTAAAGGATTCGACCTTCACATACATATCAACGTGATCGGGGGCGATATTATTGAGACGGACAACCGGTGTGTTACCGATAGTATCGAGAATGCTGTTGTAGATCATAACTAACTTTTCTTGTTGGTAAGTTGAGTAGCAAGCTTACATCAATTTACGTCACGGGAAAAAATGTCAGGTTTATCTTGACTTAAAATACTGTTTAGCCGGGTTCAGAGTCCGCCGTTTTCATAATCTTCAATCAGTGCTTCGGCGCGGGATTGATCGCCTTCGTCGACGAAGACATGAGCAAAATCGGTGGCAGGTAGATCGCCGACCGCGCCCTGAAGATAATGACCGCCGACATGACAGTCTATGCCATGACTCTTGAGCATGCCTGCGACGATATGGGCTTCGAGAATATTGTTGGCACGAAACACCAGTTGCATAAAGGGCTCCGGTTGCTGGGCCTGTAAATTTTCAGTGTAGCGCGTTGCTCAATACAAAAACAGCTACCGGGGTAGCTGTTTTGAATCAAGCGTCAGCGGCTGAGCTATCAGTTCGGGCTGCTGACATGAATCTGTTGTTTGGTAGATTGCTTCGCGGGTTTCTTGTGGCTTTCGATATTGGCCGTTGTTTCCAGTGCCTTAAGAATATTCTGGCGGGTGATGGAACCAACCAGACGGTTATCTTTGACGACCGGCAGACATTTGAATGCGGTTTGCAGGAAGGTTTCAGCGACCTCAATAATCGATGACTCAACATCAACTGTCTGGCAACCCTCATGCATGAACTCCGCCACTTTACCGGCGGCTTCACCCTGGTAGGCGGCATTCAGTGCCACCTTCATACAGTCTTTTTCGGACAGGAATCCGATCAGGTTGCCGTGATGATCAATCACCGGGGCACCGGAAATTTTGAATTCAATCAGTTGATGAATTGCACGCAGCACATCCATATCAGGTGTGAAGGTGATTTTGGTGCCATTCATATAGTCTTTTACTTTCAACGGTGCGAGCATGGCTTCTCTCCTGTGACCTTATTGTTGTTCTGCTTTACGGCGGGCACATTCCTCTTTTTCTTCGAGGGAGCAGGCGCCGCCGCAGCTACCGCCCAAGCCAACCTGATTGAGACCGCCACAACTGCCCTTGATCGAGGAACGACCGAAGATGACGCCGATGGCCATACCGGCCACGACAAGCAGTAAGATGATAAAAGCGGCGATAAACGTGGTCATTTAGCCTCCGAAGTCGTCAAGCAGGATATTCTCGCGCTCGACACCCAGATCCTCCAGTAGACGGATAACCGCTGCGTTCATCATCGGTGGACCACAGATGTAGAACTCACAGTCTTCCGGTGCCGGATGATCTTTCAGATAATTGTCATACAGCACGTTGTGTATAAAGCCAGTGTACCCCTGCCAGTTATCTTCGGGAAGAGGGTCGGAGAGAGCGACATTCCAGGTGAAGTTATCGTTCTCGGCAGCCAGCTGATCGAAATCTTCGGTGTAGAACATTTCACGCAGGCTGCGGGCACCGTACCAGAAGGTCATCTTGCGTTTGCTCTTCAGACGACCCAACTGGTCGAAGATATGCGAACGCATCGGTGCCATACCGGCACCCCCACCGATGAAGACCATTTCCTTGTCGGTATCCTTGGCAAAGAACTCACCGAAAGGTCCGGAAATCGTTACTTTATCGCCCGGCTTCAGGTCGAAGATGTAGGAAGACATCTGACCCGGCGGGATATCGTCCTGATCCGGTGGTGGCGATGCAATACGGACGTTGAGCATCACAATGCCTTTTTCCAGCGGATAGTTGGCCATGGAATAGGCGCGCACCACATCTTCTTTGACCACGGACTTGTAACGCCACATATCGTAGCGATCCCAGTCACCGCGATAATCGTCTTCAATGGTGAAGTTTTTATATTCGACGGTGTGTGGCGGACACTCGATCTGAATAAAACCACCGGCGCGGAATTTCACGTCTTCGCCTTCCGGCAGCTCCAGTACCAGTTCCTTGATGAAGGTGGCGACATTGTGATTGGAGCGAACGGTGCATTCCCATTTTTTGACGCCGAAGACCTCTTCCGGTACTTCGATTTTCATATCCTGCTTGACCGAGACCTGACAGGACAGACGCTCACCGTCATTCGCTTCACGCTTGGTGATATGCGATTCTTCGGTGGGCAGGATAGAGCCACCACCTTCGAATATTTTGACCTTGCACTGGCCACAGGTGCCACCACCGCCGCAAGCGGAGGATACAAACAGATCCGCATCCGCAAGCGCGCCCAGCAATTTACTGCCCGGTTTGGTGGTGATGGTCTTTTCGTCATTGATAATGATATTCACATCACCAGTGGAGACCAGCCGTGATCGCGCACCCAGGATCAGAAAGACCAGGGCCATGATGATCAAAGTGAAGAGTACAATACCGAGTATGATTTCCATTACAGCTGTATCCCCGAAAATGACATAAATCCAAGCGCCATCAGGCCCGCGGTAATAAAGGTGATCCCCAGACCCTGCAGACCGTCAGGTACGTCGGAATATTTGAGTTTCTCGCGAATACCGGCAATCGCGGTAATCGCCAGTGCCCAGCCGACGCCACTGCCCAGGCCGTAAGTGACACTCTCTGCGAAATTGTAATCGCGCTCGACCATGAACAGAGTACCGCCGAGAATGGCGCAGTTAACGGTAATCAGCGGCAGGAAGATACCCAACGCGTTGTACAAAGCCGGCACATATTTATCCATCACCATTTCCAGGATCTGGACCATGGCGGCGATAACGCCGATGTAGCTGATAAGACCCAGGAAGCTCAGGTCGACTTCCGGCAGACCGGCCCAGGCCAGTGCACCGTCTTTCAGCAGATATTGATAAATCAGGTTATTGGCCGGCACGGTGATGCTTTGTACCAGCACCACGGCGATGCCCAGACCCAATGCGGTTTCAATTTTTTTGGAGACCGCCAGGAAAGTACACATACCCAGAAAGAAGGCCAGGGCCAGGTTCTCGACAAAAATCGAGCGGATAAAGAGGCTCAGATAATGTTCCATTTACAGCACCTCCGTCCGGTGAACCTGGTGAATCTGATAGTCCGGTTTTTCCACCTGCTCTTTCTTCCAGGTGCGGATTGCCCAGATCATCAGACCGATCACAAAAAAGGCACTGGGCGGCAGCAGCATCAGGCCGTTGGGGATATACCAACCACCTTCACTGGCGACCGGAATCACCGTGACACCAAACAGTTTGCCAGCACCCAGCAGCTCGCGGAAAAATGCGACGGACATCAGGATCAGACTGTAACCCAGACCGTTACCCAGGCCATCGAGGAAACTCATCAGCGGTGGATTTTTCATCGCATAAGCTTCAGCACGGCCCAGTACGATGCAGTTGGTGATAATCAGACCGACGAATACCGATAACTGTTTACTGGCTTCATAGGCATAGGCCTTGAGGACCTGGTCCACGATAATGACCAGCGAGGCAATGATGGTCATCTGGACGATGATGCGGATATTGCCCGGAATATGTTTACGGATGGCACTGATAAAGGCGCCCGAGAAGGCGGTTACCGTGGTCAGTGCGATACACATGATGAGCGAGGCCATCATGTTGGTAGTCACCGCCAAAGCCGAACAAATGCCCAGTACCTGCAGGGTGATGGGATTATTGTCGATTAACGGATCGATAACATTGGTTTTAGCTTGACTTGCCATCTGTTATTTCTCCAATTCGGTACGCATGTTTTTAAGATAAGGTCCGAAGCCGTGATCACCCAGCCAGTATTGCAGCAGGTTAGTGACGCCGTTACTGGTCAATGTGGCACCAGACAGGCCGTCGACTTTATGTTCGGCATTGGCCGTTTTCTCATCCACGTAACCACGGACGACACGGATTTCGACATTACCTTCTTCATCAAAGACTTTTTTGCCATCCCACTTGGCACGCCATTTCGGGTTGTCCACTTCACCGCCCAGACCGGGGGTTTCGGCATGTTCGTAGAAACGCAGGCCGGTGATGGTGTTGAAGTCGCCTTCCAGTGATAAAAAGCCATACAGGGTCGACCAGAGACCGTAGCCATGAACCGGCAGCACCACCTGTTTGATGGTATCGCCCTCGGTGAGCAGATAAACCGGTGCCATATTGGCACGGCGACTAATGCCGGCAATATCCTGTCCACCAGGCAACTCGACGCTCATCATCGGATCAGCAGAGGCCTTACGCTGGTCATAGACCACAGGGTCGATATCGGTATGTGCATAGAGGCCGGTATCCAGATCAACCAGCTTGACGTCAAAGCGGCTGAACAGCTCATCCAGACTCCCATCCTGATCGCTCAGACCGGTGACAGCCAGAATATTGCGTTTGATATCGTCCTTTTTATTGCTGGTCTGTAACGGCTTTAATGAAACTGCCGCGGTTGATACCAGGATCGAACAGACCAGGCACAACAGGATTGCAACAAACAGGGTTTTCTTGGGATTGTCATTGGGCAGACTTAAAAAGCTACCTAATAATCCTTTTTTCTCAGTTGAATCAGCCATTGACTTCACTTCGTTTCAATCTGCGTTTAATGTTGGCCTGCATCACAAAGTGATCGATCAGCGGCGCAAACATATTACCGAACAGGATCGCCAGCATGATGCCTTCCGGGAAGGCAGGGTTGACCACACGGATCAGGACCGCCATGAAACCAATCAGGAAGCCGTAAATCCAGCGGCCTTTATCGGTCATGGCAGCAGAGACCGGATCGGTGGCCATAAACACCATACCGAAGGCGATACCGCCAATCGACATATGCCAGTACCAGGGCACACTGAACATCGGGTTGGTATCGCTACCTATCAGGTTGAACAGCAGGGTGGTGGCGACCATGCCGAAAAAGACACCGAAAATAATCCGGTAGTTAGCCACCCGGGTGTATATCAGGAACGCGGCCCCTATCAGGATAGCCAGCGTTGAGGTTTCCCCCAAAGAGCCAGGAATCATACCGAAGAAGGTTTGTGACCAGGTATAGCCGGCTTCTTTAATTGCTTCAACACCGCCTGCTGCTGCGAGTGCCAGTGGTGTAGCCCCGGTATAGCCATCAACGGCGGTCCAGACTGCATCGCCCGACATTGCCGCCGGATAGGCAAAGTAGAGGAATGCGCGACCGGTCAGCGCCGGGTTGAGGAAGTTTTTACCCGTACCACCGAACACCTCTTTACCCAGCACCACGCCGAAGATAATGCCCAACGCCACCATCCACAATGGCGTGGAGGGAGGCAGGGTCAGGGTGTAGAGCATTGAGCTGACCAGGAAGCCCTCATTGACTTCATGATTCCTGACCGCGGCGAAGATGACTTCAAACAGGCCGCCGGCTGCCAGCGTCACGATATACATCGGCAGGAAGTAAAGCAGACCATGGAACATATTGGCGAACAGACTGTTGGGATCGTAACCGATACCCAGCGTATTCATCAGCCAGTGACGCCAGCCTTCCGCCTCGCCCATACCGATTTGTGCCATTGCCGAGTTGGCCTGGAAGCCGGTATTCCACAGCATTAACAGCAGCACCGGGAAGGTGGCGACAACGACATAACTCATGACCCGCTTGAGGTCGATGGCATCACGTACATGCGGCGAACCGCGAGTCACATCCGCCGGCGAGTAGATGAAGGTGTCGACCATCTCATACAGGGCGTAATACTTCTCGTAAGGGCCGCCTTTCTGGAACTGCGGTTCAATACGATCAAGGAAACGTCTTAAACGCGCCATGATTATCCTTCTTTCTCAATTTGTGTCAGGTTGGTGCGAAGTGCCGGGCCATAGTCGTATTTGCCGGAGCAGACAAAGGAGCACAGAGACAAATCTTCTTCATCCAGTTCCAGGCAACCCAGCGCCTGGGCAGAGTCAGTATCCTTGACCAGTAATGCGCGCAACAGTTGCGTCGGCAGAATATCCAGTGGCATAACGCGTTCGAACACGCCCACCGGCACCATGGCTCTGGGACTACCGTTCTGGGATGTCGTCAGTGCCAGATCTTTTTTCGGGAACAGGCTGGAAATAAATACATTCAATGCTGAGAACTTGTTCTTGCCACCGGGACGAATCCAGCCCAGCAGTTCACGTTCACTGGCTTCGGCAATCACCGACAGCTGGTTATGGAAACGTCCCAGATAGGCTGCCCAGTTGTTGGCGGTGTGACCCTGCAGCACCGAGCCGGAAATGATCCGTGCCTGCACATTCTGGATTTCACCGAAGACGATATCTTCGGTGCTGGCACCCAGACGGGTACGAATCAGACGCGGTTTATTCACCAGCGGGCCGGCGAATGCGATCACGCGCTCGGTCCAGAGGCGGCCGGTGGTGAACAGTTTGCCGATGGCAATCACATCCTGATAGTTGATGGTCCAGACAGTTTTGCTGGCACTCACCGGGTCCAGGTTGTGAATGTGCGTGCCTGCCAGCCCGGCAGGGTGGGGGCCGGAGAAAGTATGAATTTCAATATTGTCACGCTGACTAACCGGTAGCGCGGTATCCGGCGCCTGGCAGAGAAACAGCTTGCCGTCGGTCAGTTGACTGATGACCGTCAGACCATGTTTAAAGTCTTCAGCGTATTCATTAATAATCACGCTGGGCTCAGCAGCCAGTGGATTGGTATCAATCGCGGTGACAAAGATAGAATGCGGCGTGGAATCAATGGCCGGAGAACGGCTATAGGGGCGGGTTCTGAAAGAAAGCCAGAGACCGGAATCGACCAGGTTCTGTTGAATCGCCTGCCGTTCCAGCTTATCAAGCCCAGCCACATCGTATTGCTGGAAGCTGACTTCTTCATCGCCTTCGAGATCAATCACGACGGATTGCAAAACCCGTTTGGCACCGCGGTTAATGGCGCGGACGGTACCGGCACCGGGTGACGTAAACATCACACCGGGGTTTTTCTTGTCTTCAAACAGCGGTTGGCCCAGTTTCACCTTCTGGCCTTCCTCGACCAGCATGGTGGGACGCATGCCCACATATTCACTACCCAAGACCGCTACCGATTTGACAGGATTACCGTCAAAGATAGATTGTTCGGGTTGACCCGAGATGGGCAAATCCAGCCCTTTCTTAATCGAGAAATGCATGATTTCACCTGGTTGAGACAACGGACGTGTCTGCTGTCTGAATATCGCTAATTTTTTCAGCCCAATAGTATAAGTAATGGGGGAAGTGAAGGGAAGCTTAAAAGCCGGAGAAAAAGAGGTATTTACAGCACTGTTTTTTTATGGCGGTCGTCTTCCTTGAGCCAGATAAAAGCAATCAGGAAGGCGAATACGGTCAGACCACTGGCTAAAAAATAGGTCCACATCGGCCCGGGCGTCAACCATAAATAGCCGCTGATAAGGCTGCCCAGCGCACCGCCGGCACCAAAACTGACGCTGCTGTAGAGTGCCTGACCGCGACCCTGGGTTTTACCGATAAAGTGACGATGCACCCAGGCAATCGCGGCAGCATGATAAGTACCGTAACTGGCGGCGTGCAACAACTGGGCAAAAATAAGAACCGGCAGATTTTGCGGAAACAGGGCAATCAACATCCAGCGCAGTGCACTCAGCAGCAGGCTGACGAGAAGTACGTAACGCAAACCGAAGCGCGGCAGCCAGCGATGCATAAATAAAAAAATCACCACTTCTGCAAACACGCCCAGCGCCCAGAGCTGACCAATCAGCCCGCGGCCGTAACCATATTGCTCCAGGTAAATAGTATAGAAGGTGTAGTAAGGGCCATGACTGGCCTGGGCCAGAAAGCACATAGCCAGGAAAGCGATAACAGCCGGTCTTTTAAGCAGTTCGCCCAGCGACACCTGTTCCAGGCTCATATGGCGTGAGGCTGATTCAGGCACCATCAGACTCACCAGCCAGATCCCGGCTGTGCTCAGCAGCAGCGCGACAGGCACGATGCCCGGATCGAAGACTTCCAGCAGCCAGCCCAGGCTCATTACGATGACAATAAATCCGACAGAGCCCCAGACCCTGATTTTGCTGTAATGATCACTGTGTTCGCCCAAGTGTTGCAGCGTGGTCACTTCAAACTGCGGCAGTGAGGCATTCCAGAAAAAACTGAATAACAGCAGGGTACCGGCGACCCAGAGATAGGACTGGTCAATAAAGATGCCGGCAAAGGCCAGCATGGCCGCGAAACTGGCCGAGCGCACAATGCGCATACGCTGACCTTGGTGATCAGCAATCCAGCCCCAGACGTTGGGCGCCACAATCCGCGACGCCAGCAGGATAGCAGTCAGCTCACCAATCTGACTGGCGGAAAAACCCTCCCAGTGCAGGTACAGGCTCCAGTAGGGAACCAGCACGCCCAGGCAGGCAAAATAAAAGAAATAAAATCCCGACAGGCGCCAGTATGGAACTTGGGATAAAGGCACTTAGGGTTTTTGTGCCGGGATGATTGGGGTATCTGTCTTCACATCCATGTTCTGAGCGCGGTGGCGCAGCACATGATCCATCAGCACCAGTGCCAGCATTGCTTCAGCAATCGGTGTCGCACGAATACCGACACACGGGTCATGGCGGCCTTTGGTGACAACCTCGATCGGCTTGCCTCCCTTGTCGATACTGCGGCCTGGAATGCTCAGGCTGGATGTCGCTTTCAGTGCCATGGAGACCAGCAGGTCCTGACCACTGGTAATCCCTCCAAGGGTACCGCCGGCATTATTGGTGACGAAACCTTCCGGCGTGATTTCGTCGCGGTGCTCGCTACCCTTCTGGGTCACAGCGTCGAAGCCGGCACCGATTTCAACGCCCTTGACGGCATTAATACTCATCATTGCATGGGCAATATCGGCATCAATACGATCAAAAATGGGTTCCCCCAGTCCTGGCGGTACGTGACGTGCCACGACATTGATACGGGCACCAATGGAGTCACCTTTCAAGGACTTCATATAGTCTTCCAGTGCCTGTTCTTTATCCGGATCAGGGCAAAAGAAAGCGCTTTTGTCGATGTGGCTCCAGTCGACCTTTTCGATTTTTACCGGACCCAGTTGGGCAAGGTAACCCTGAATTTCTATGCCATACCGTTCACGCAGATACTTTTTGGCAATACCGCCGGCAGCCACACGCATCGCGGTTTCGCGCGCAGAAGAACGGCCGCCGCCACGATAGTCGCGAACACCGTATTTCTGCTGATAGCTATAGTCCGCATGAGCCGGGCGGAACTGATTCATGATATTGCCGTAGTCTTTGGAGCGCTGGTCCGTGTTTTCGATCAACATGCCGATCGGGGTGCCTGTGGTCTTGCCTTCGAAAACACCAGACAGAATTTTGACTTCATCGGCTTCTTTTCGCTGGGTGACAAAGCGGGTCTTACCCGGTTTGCGACGGTCCAGATCATTCTGCAGATCGGCTTCGCTTAGTTCCAGTCCCGGCGGGCAGCCGTCGACGATACAGCCGATTGCCGGACCGTGGCTCTCGCCGAAGCTAGTGACAGTGAACAGTTTTCCAAAAGTGTTACCAGACATAAATAATTCCGAGCTAGATAATAAACAGCGTGGCAAAACCGAGGAAGGCCATAAAACCGACCACATCCGTCACGGTGGTGAGCAAAACGCTGCCCGACAAAGCCGGGTCGATTCCGATCCGTTTCAAGGCCAGTGGGATAGTCACCCCGGCAACGGCAGCGGCAAACAAATTAATAATGATAGCAAGACCAATCAGAATAGCGATGGATGCCTGCTGAAACCAGAAATAGGTGACCAGTGCGATGGCCAGCGCCCAAATCACACCGTTACTGATGCCGACTAGGATTTCCTTGCGCAATAACCAGCGCTGGTTTTTGTCATTAAGCTGACCCAGCGCCATTGAGCGGATTACCAGCGTCAGCGTCTGGCTGCCGGCGATACCGCCCATGCTGGCAACAATCGGCATCAATACGGCCAGCGCCACCACTTTTTCGATAGTGGTATCGAACAGTCCAATGACCCAGGAGGCCAGAAAGGCGGTCAGCAAATTGACGCCGAGCCAGACCGAACGGCGATTGACACTGCGTTTGACGCCCGCAAAGGTGTCTTCATCTTCGCCCAGACCGGCCATGCTCAGCATCGAATGCTCGGCATCATCCCGGATAACGTCGACCACGTCATCTATAGTGATACGACCCAGCAGATGATTATCCTTATCAATAACCGGGGCAGAAATCAGGTCATGTTTCTCGAAGCGGCGGGCCACATCGCGATCCGACATATTGGCCGGAATCGGCTCCACCTGATGCGACATCACTTCACTGACCAGTAAAGAGCGACTGCGGCTGACCACCTGTGACAGCCTCAGGGTGCCCAGATAATGATCATTGTGATCGACGACATACAAACTGTCGGTATTTTCCGGCAGTTCCCCCAACATGCGCAGGTAACGCAATACCACTTCCAGCGTAATATCAGTACGCACGGTGATGACGTCGGTGTTCATCAAACCGCCGGCGGTGTCCTCTTCGTAGCCAAGGACGGCTTCAACCCGACGCCGGTGCTGGCCGTCCATTGCCCTCAGCACTTCATGCACGATGTGATCGGGCAGATCCTGAAGAATGTCCGCCACATCGTCCGTATCCAGATCTTCGGTCGCGTTGATGAGGTCGGCGGTGTCCATTTCCGTCATCAGATCGGTACGGACTTCCTCGCCCATGTAGGACAGTACATCACCACGCAGATCGGGGTTGATCAGCGGCCAGCAGATTTTACGTTCGTTGGGGGGCAGGGATTCCAGCAGATGCGCCGTTTCCGCTGGATGCAGGCCGGCCAGCAATCGACGCATGCGCACAAAGCGGCCGCTCTGCAACGCATCGGCAAGGGTATCGATTGAATGATTCAGCGTGTGATGTTGGTCCAGCTCTGACATTTCCAGGTCTCAACGGCGGCGGTGATTCGGATCCGTGCTTCGGCCGCTATTTTAGCCTGCTTGCTGGCGGCTGAATAGCGCCGGCCCCGGATTAGATTTAATGCAGAGCGATGTCAGAACAAGTTAAGCCCGCTTCGGGAGAGAGGTCGCGAAGCGGTTTTTAGTGGTCGGGGCCGTTGATTTGTTCCAGCAGCATATCGACTTCCAGCGGGTCAGTCGCGTTCATGATTTCCAGAGTATTAATCGGCAACTGGCTCAGGTCGGTTTCATTGATGACCTGTTTGACCTCCAGCAGCGCGTTGGGGTGCATACTGAAGCTTTCCAGCCCCATCGCCAGCAGCAGGCGGGTATAGCGGGGGTCACCGGCCATTTCACCACACATCGACACTTCCACATTATGTTTCTTACCGGCGCGCAGCGTCATGTGGATCAGCCGCAGCACGGCAGGATGCAAGGGGTCATAAAGATAGTTGACGTGGTCATCGATACGGTCGATAGCCAGCGTGTACTGAATCAGGTCATTGGTACCGATTGACAGAAAGTCGACATGGCGCGCGAACATTTCAGCGCAGACGGCACTGGCCGGGATTTCAATCATCGCACCGATCTTGATGTGGTGATCGTATTCCAGATGTTCCATGTCGAGTTCGTGCTTGCATTGCTCAAGGATATGTCTGGCCTGCAATAGCTCATGCATGGTCGATATCATCGGGAACATGACTTTGATCTTGCCGTAGGCAGAAGCCCGCAGAATCGCCCGCAGCTGGGTACGGAACATGGTGGGCTGACTGAGGCACAGCCGGATAGCACGCAAGCCCAGAGCCGGGTTGGTGACCACGGTCTGATTCAGATGACGGCCGCCATCAACCGTTTTATCAGCCCCGAGATCGAAGGTCCGGATCGTCACCGGCTGGCCATTCATGCCCTCGACCACATCGCGGTAGGCGGCGAGCTGTTCCTCCTCTTCAGGCGGTGCCAGCCGGTTCATGTACAGAAACTCAGTCCGGTACAGGCCGATGCCCTGAGCGCCGGCGGCACTGATAGTTGTAATATCTTCCGGTAGCTCGGCATTAGCCAGCAAGGTAATCGATTTACCGTCCCGTGTTTTGGTCGGCTGGGATTTATAGCGGCTGAGTGAAGAAATATGTTCACGGAAATCGACCAGCCGCCGCTCGTATTCTTCCTGCGTAGTTTCATCGGCGCCCAGCAGCATGATGCCGGTTTCACCGTCGACAATCAGCGGCTCGTTATCCTGAACATAACGTCTGACCGACTCAACACCGACAATGGCAGGAATGCCGAGACTGCGTGCCAGAATGGTGGTATGTGAGGTCGCGCCACCATGTTCGGTAACAAAGGCGACAATCCCCTGATGCTGCATCAGTACCGTATCAGCCGGCGTTAAATCCTCGGCGATGATGATATGGCCTTTGAGACGGCCATCTGGGATTTCATGATCCGCCACTTCCTGATCCGTCAGTATGCGGTGAATCCGGTTGACCACATGATCGACATCGTCGCGACGGGTGCGAAGGTAGGGGTCGTCCATCTCATTGAAGACGTTGATCAGCGCATCACGTTGCAACTGCAGCGCCCATTCAGCATTACAGCGGCGCTGACGGATCATCTCGACCGGCACCTTGTTCAGCGACGAATCACCCAGCATCAGCAGGTGAGTATCGATGAATGAAGTCACGTCTGCCGGTGCATTGGCCGGAATATGGTTACGGATCGATTTGAGCTGTTGTCTGGCCTGTTCGATGGCATCCTGAAAGCGATCGACTTCCTGCTCAATGGCAAAAGCCGGAATCAGATATTCTCGGACATCAGGTTGATTGTGAAAAAGGATATGGGCACGACCCATCGCAATGCCACGAGAGACGCCGATACCCTGCAGCTCAAGTGTCATTCTCCTTCTCCAAAGTAATCATTGATAAGACTACTTATCGCATCCAGTGCAGCTTCTGCATCATCACCAATCGCATTGACCCGGATTTCAGTGCCTTTGGCAGCAGCCAGCATCATGACTCCCATAATGCTTTTGCCATTGACGCTGCGACCATCACGCGAAACGGTAATTTCTGACTGATAGGCCGAGGCCGTGGTCACAAATTTGGCGGCAGCGCGGGCATGCAGTCCAAGTTTATTAATAATTTTAAATGTCTGTTCCATCATTTACTTGAGTATCCCGAGTGATGACAGCGGACCACACCTTCCTGGCCGCCACTCAGTGCTTTTACTTCCAGTTCATCCAGGCTCAATGCCGGGTAATTCAGTACCCGGATCAGCATTGGCAGATTGAGTCCGGATACCACCCGGATATCAGTGCGATCCGAGACTGCACAGGCGATATTACTCGGTGTCGAGCCGAACATATCGGTGAGAATCAAAATACCATTGCCCTGGTCCAGGCCCTTCAGATCTTCATCCAGTTCCAAGCGAATTGCTTCGGGACGATCTCTGGATTCAATCGACAGTACTTTGGTGGGCAAAGGACAACAGGACAGCATTTGACGCGCCGTGTTGATCAACTCGGTGCCGATGTTGTTATGTGATACGAGTAAAATGCCTACGGTCATCTCATCTCTCTGTAAAAACAGCTACCGCGGTTATCGACCCTGACACAGCGGCAGCCTTATGACGGCTTTGAATGTAATGGATATCCTCTGTACAGGCAAATATTAACAGCCTGCAGAGTCTGATAGTGCTGCCCATCCATGAGCGGGATTCATGATTGCATTTGTGCAGCCTGACGGCGCCGGAGTTCCTGGTTGGCATCGGCCTGGTGCTGCATTTTGAGCCAGGTCAGCAGACGGGAAGCGGCACTGGCGGCGGAGTGCGGGTTGAGCCTGATACTGGGTACGGTTTGCTGCATCAGGGTGGTGGTCTGTTGCTGACCTTCGAGTTTGCTGGGCAGTGGGTTTGTGTTGAGCTCGACAATGTATTGCAATGGCGCGGATTCTACCGTGGCGCTGATACCGAACAACTTTTCGATATCAATCGTGCCCAGTTCGCGGCTGTTGAGCAGGCCCTTGAGCATGTTGGGGCAGTGACCGAAAAGCTGATTGTCACTGCAACTGACTTCAATGACATCATCGGCAACCAGTTGATGGCCTTGTGCGATCAGTTCCAGCGCCAGACTGCTTTTGCCGATCCCGGCCTCACCTGTAACCAGCACGCCCTGGCCATGAATACAGACCATAACACCATGACAGGATTGCGTATCGGGATGTGGAATCATGGCTTAATCATCATCAATCGACAGTAACAGCTCGAAAATCGCTTCAGCGCTGTCGGCATGACGGATTTTGTCGCAGATTTCCGGATCGCGGAATAGGGCAACCAGGCGGGAAAGATGCTGCAGGTGGTGGTCGGTATCTTCTTCCGGTACCAGCAGACCGAAGGCAATATCAATGGGTTGATTGTCGGCAGATTCGAAGGCGACCGGATTTTCCAGGGTAAGCATGGCGGCGATGGTATGGGTCAGACCGGGCACACGGGCGTGGGGGATTGCCACGCCCTTGCCCAGTCCGGTACTGCCGAGCCGTTCACGCTCGAGTAAGACCTGGAAGATTTTCTCTGCCGTTGTCGCGGTTGCATTGGCAGCCAGTTTCTGACTCAGGTTTTCCAGCACTTTTTTCTTGCTGGAAGCCGGGTCGCGATAACTGATGCTGTCAGCGTTAACCAATAAGGCGGCAATGAGCATAGAAAGTCCTGTTAATAGAGTTAATTGCTTCTGTGCTTCATATCGGCACCGACCGCCTGGTGGTGATCAGTGATTTTGTCTTTGTGCTTGATGATTTGACGATCCAGCTTTGCGACCAGGTTTTCAATCGCGCTGTACATGTTTTCGTTTTCATCGGAGGCGAACAAATCAGCGCCACTCACGTGGACTGTGGCTTCTGCTTTCTGGCGCTGTTTTTCCACAGAAAGAATCACGTGAACATTAGTCATATTATCGAAATGACGAGTCAGTTTTTCGAATTTTTTGTTGACGTGATCACGCAGGCTGTCAGTAATGTCGACGTGTTGTCCGCTTAAATTTAATTGCATAAATAAGACTCCTTTAGAGTGGTGGTGGCTGCTTAGACCAGCCGTTTTCGCTCGTTCGATGGCGCGATGGCCAGCGTCTCGCGATACTTTGCAATCGTCCGGCGAGCGACGTTGATACCCTGATCGCCCAGAATGGCGGCGATCTTACTGTCACTCAACGGTTTGCGCGGATTTTCGGCCGCGACCAGTTTCTTGATGATAGCGCGGATTGCCGTGGCTGAACATTCACCGCCGGCTTCGGTGCTGACATGGCTGGAAAAGAAATACTTCAACTCGAAAATGCCACGCGGCGTATGCAGGTATTTGCGGGTGGTGACCCGGGAAATAGTCGATTCATGCATTTCCACTGCCTCCGCAATATCGGCCAGCACCAGCGGTTTCATCGCTTCTTCACCGTGATCGAGAAACTCTTTCTGTCGCTCGACTATCGCTTCTGTGACTTTGAGCAGGGTTTCATTACGGCTTTGCAGACTTTTCAAAAACCAGCGGGCTTCCTGCAGATTGTTTTTGAGATAGGTGTTTTCTGCACTGTTATCGGCGCGGTTGACTAATTGTGCATAGTGTTCGGCGATCTGCAGGCGTGGTGCGTTGTCGGGGTTGAGCGACAGTTGCCATTTGGCGTTGTGCTTGCGGGCGTAGACATCGGGTACGATGTATTCGGTCTTATCAGTCTGGACTTGACTACCGGGCCGCGGGTTAAGCAGTTGAATCGAGCGCACCAGTTCGGTCAACTCGTCATCAGAAACTTTAAGCGCCCGCTTGATTTGGGCGTAATCACGTTTAGCGAGGGTATCGAGATGTTTATCGACCAATTCGCGCAGCAGATCGATATGCGGGATGCCTGAAGCCTCATAGACACGCAGTTGGATCAGCAGGCATTCACGCAGATCGCGGGCGGCAACACCGACCGGGTCAAAATGCTGAATCCGGTGCAGCACGGTTTCAATTTCATCCAGTTCCAGTTCCTCAAACTCTTCGCTGAGGCTTTCGTGAATGTCTTCCAGTGTGGTTTTGAGGTAACCGTCATCTTCCACCGAATCGATGATCATGGTGGCAATGGCGGCTTCAGTTTCTGAAAAAGGGGTCAGTCGCATCTGCCACAGCAAATGCTGTTGCAGGGTGTCAGTACTCTCATCCTGGTTTTCCCGCTCCATATCGCTGTCACCCATCGGGCTGCTGCCGACACTGGAGACAGGCTGGTGGTCATACATATCTTCCCACTTGGTATCGACGGGCAGATCTTCAGGGATGTCCTGATTTTCCAGCTGGCTGATATCGCGACTGGCCTGATCATCGTCACTGCGACTGGCTGCATTCTCGTCGTAGTCATAATCTTCCTCGACTTCCAGCAGCGGGTTGGTTTCCAGCGCTTCCTGGATTTCAGTCTGCAGTTCCAGCGATGACAGTTGCAGTAAGCGGATCGCCTGCTGCAGCTGCGGAGTCATCGACAGACTTTGGCCTACACGTAGCTGTAATGAGGGTTTCACAAGTGTTTTTGGACTAATGTTGCGACCATGAGTTTATGGTACCGCAAGTCTTATGCCATTGCCTACAGGATCACAACAAAATGTTCTGTGAACTGAAAAACAATCCTGTTTGTGTGCCAGTGACAGCGCAGAAATACGATTAAAACACACTGACAGCACTGGCTTTAAAGTTAACCCAGACCGTATCGCCCAGTTGTAGTGCCAGGTTGTGCAGTGAGGTCGGTGTGATGACGGCATAAAAGGGTTCGCCACAATCTATCATCAGCCGCACTTGCGCGTTTTCTTCAGCAATCTGCGTCAACCGGCCGGCGAAACTGTTGAGCATACTGGTATGGTGCAGCGGCTGATCAGACACAATTATCTGGCGCGGATCGATAGCGATATGACGGGCGTCGGCATTGACTTCACCGATATGAATCAGCAAATGTCCGGTATTAAATAATTGTTGCTGGCATCGACCGTGATAGAGATTCAGCAGCGGTGCACTGGTGACACGGCCATTGACCAGATTAATGGAATTGTCAGCAATCGCCATTGCCTGCAGCCGATCATGGGTCGAAAAAATCACGGTCTTGCCGTCTTGAGCAGCAAACTCGCGAATGCTGGTTTCCAACTGGCGGATATGACGCTGATCGAGATGTGAAAAGGGTTCATCCAACAGTAAAATATCTGGTTCGTAGACAATAGCGCGAGCGATGGCCGCCCGTTTGAGTTCGCCGCCTGACAAGGTGGCTGCATCCTGATCAGCCTGTGGCATCAGATTGACCAGCGCCAGGGTTTTTTCTATTAATTCGTCATGCCTGGTGCGCGGGATTTGCTGCAGTCTGAGCGCGAGCTTCAGGTTATCCCGGACCGTGCCACTGAGCATATAAGGCTGCTGCGTGACATAGCCGATGCGCCGGCGCTGTGCGGCTGTCAGTTTGCTGCCGATGGTTTCCTGTAGCAAGGTAATTTGACCCTGATCAGGGGCTTGAACAAAAGCCAGACAATTCATCAACGTGGATTTGCCGGCACCATTTTCACCCAATAGTGCGGTACTTTGATTGAGACTCAGGCTCAATGACGGAATATTCAGCACGTCACGGCTGTCAAAACGGACCTGGATATCACTGAGTTGGTAGGCCGGCGTCATGATTTAGCCTTGTTCAGGATCGACAGCAGGAAGTTGAGCAAAAAGGCAATTAACAGTAACAGCATGCCCAGTGCCAATCCCAGTTCGAATTCGCCCTTGCTGGTTTCCAGAGCGATTGCCGTAGTCATGGTACGGGTGAAACCTTCGATATTACCCCCCAGCATCATCGCCGCGCCGACCTCGCCGATAGCACGGCCGAAACCGGTAATCACCCCCGCCAGAATGGCAAAGCGGGTAGTGCGGATCACCTGCAGCATCATTGGCAGAGTTCGTGCCCCAAGGCTTCTCAGGGTCGGGATCAGTCTCGGATCGGCGGCGTTCACCGCAGTGACTGTCAGGTTCATCATGATCGGAAAAATTAATATCGCCTGGGCGATAATAATGGCGGTGGGCGTATAAAGCAGGCCCCATTCCCCCAGAGGACCGGCGCGGCTGAACAGGCCATAAAGTAAGAGGCCGATCACCACAGTGGGCATCGCCATCAAAGTATTGAGCAAATGCTGAATCACCGCTTTTCCCTTGAAGCGGTTTAAAGCCATCACCACTCCGGCCGGAACTGCGAGTAAGGCGGCAATGACCGACGCCGACAGAGAAATAAATACCGAGGTGAAGACGATCCGCATGATTTCCGGATCGAGCTGCAATATCAAAGCAAAGGCTGCGGCGAAAGAATCAGCAAAATAATCCATCGCTCAGCGGCCTCTAACGATTATTGATTTATCAGATTGAGACGCTGACAGATGGTCAGGGTCGGCTCGGTTTTGTTCATGGTATAGAAATGCAGTCCCGGCACATCGAGCTCAATCAGCTGACGGGTGAACTCAGTCAGAAAATCCAGACTAAAGGCTTTCATTGACTCGGTGTCGTCGTAAAACTCTTCCAGCCGCTTACGCAACCAGCGTGGAATTTCGGCACCGCAACTGGCAGAAAAACGCGCCAGTTGCGCAAAATTATTGATCGGCATAATGCCCGGGATAATCGGAATATCGATACCCTTCCGGGCACAGCGATCAAGGAAGAAGCGATAAGCATCGATATTATAGAAATACTGAGTAATGGCGCTATTGGCACCGGCATCGACCTTGCGCTTGAAATTGTCGAGATCAAATTCGGCGGTCTGCGCCTGTGGATGCACTTCCGGATAGGCGGCGACTTCGATATCGAAATAATCACCGGTCTCCTTACGGATAAATTCAACCAGTTCGCTGGCATAGCGGAAATCGCCCGGATCGCGCATACCGGATGGCAGATCGCCACGCAATGCGACAATACGGTGGATGTCGTTCTCGCGGTAAATGTCGAGCATTTCCCGCAGACGATCAGCGTTGGAGCCGACACAGGACAGATGTGGCGCGGCATCAATACCGGTCATCGGTTGCTGTTGCTGAATTTCCAGCACCGCCTCCATGGTGTTGTCCTGGGTTGAGCCACCGGCACCGAAGGTCACCGAGTAAAACTCGGGCGCGAGCGGGATCAGCGCCTCACGAACGCGGCGCATGTTGGCGACGCCTTTTTCAGTTTTAGGCGGGAAAAACTCACAGCTGAGCGTCAGATTTTTGGACATATTTTATTCTTGAATAAAAAAATGGGCTGAAAAAATCAGCCCATTTTAACTGATAAGAGATTAATACCTGTAATGTTCCGGCTTATACGGTCCTGCCTGCTCCAGACCCAGGTACTTCGCCTGTTGCGGCGTCAACTGAGTCAGGCTGGCACCGATACGGCCCAGATGCAGCTGGGCGACTTTCTCATCCAGCTTCTTGGGCAGTACATAAACGCGGTTTTCATAGTTGTCACTATGCTGCCACAGTTCGATTTGTGCCATGACCTGGTTGGTAAAGGAGGCTGACATCACAAAGCTCGGATGGCCAGTCGCACAACCCAGGTTCACCAGGCGGCCCTCTGCCAGCAGAATAATGCGTTTGCCGTCAGGGAAAATAATATGGTCAACCTGTGGTTTGATGTTTTCCCATTCGTATTGACGCAGGGAAGCAACATCAATTTCAGAATCGAAGTGACCGATATTGCAGACGATGGCTTCGTTTTTCATCGCTTTCATATGATCATGATTGATGACATCAATGTTGCCGGTGGCGGTAACAAAAATATCACCCATTGCCGCCGCTTCATCCATGGTGACGATGCGGTAGCCTTCCATGCTGGCCTGCAAGGCACAGATAGGATCGATCTCAGTCACCAGCACGGTCGCCCCCATGCCGCGGAAGGCCTGGGCACAGCCTTTACCGACATCGCCATAGCCCAGTACCACACAGATTTTACCGGCAATCATGACGTCAGTGGCACGTTTGATGCCGTCCAGCAGCGATTCACGGCAACCGTAGAGGTTGTCGAACTTGGACTTGGTAACCGAGTCGTTCACGTTAATGGCTGGCACTTTCAGCGTACCCTGTTTCATCATTTCGTAAAGGCGGTGAACCCCGGTGGTGGTTTCTTCCGACAGGCCTTTAACCTCGTCCAGCAGTTCCGGGTATTTCTCGTGCATGATGAGGGTCAGATCGCCACCATCGTCCAGAATCATATTCGGACGCCAGCCGTTAGGCCCGACAATCGTTTGTTCGATGCACCAGACCGCTTCTTCTTCGGTTTCGCCTTTCCAGGCAAATACCGGAATGCCCTGATCAGCAATGGCTGCCGCAGCATGATCCTGGGTTGAGAAAATATTGCACGATGACCAGCGGACTTCAGCGCCCAGTTCGATCAGGGTTTCTATCAGTACCGCGGTCTGGATGGTCATATGCAGACAGCCGGCGATACGGGCGCCTTTCAGTGGCGCCTGACCGGCATATTCTTCACGTAAAGCCATCAGGCCAGGCATTTCGCTTTCGGCGATTTTGATTTCCTGATGGCCCCACTTGGCCAGAGAGATATCAGCGACTTTGTAGTCAGGATTGAGGTTTTCGATTGCAGATTCCATGATAATTCCTTAATTATTTCAGACCGGCGGCGTCGCGTAATACGTCTGCCATATCGGTGTTTTCCCAGCTGAAGCCGGCATCTTCACGGCCGAAATGGCCGTAAGCCGCAGTTTGCTGGTATATGGGTTTGATGAGGTCGAGCATTTTGATGAGACCGACCGGGCGCAGATCAAAATGTTCCCTGACCAGCAGCTCCAGCCGTTCCTGCGGAATTTTGCCGGTGCCGAAGGTATCGACGCTGATTGAAGTTGGCTCGGCAACCCCGATGGCGTAGGAGACCTGAATTTCACAGCGGTCGGCCAGACCTGCGGCGACAATGTTTTTGGCCACATAACGACCAGCATATGCCGCACTGCGATCGACCTTGGACGGATCCTTACCGGAGAATGCACCGCCACCGTGACGCGCCATGCCGCCGTAGGTATCAACGATGATCTTACGACCGGTCAGGCCGGCATCACCGACCGGACCGCCGATGATGAACTGACCGGTCGGGTTGATATGAATCTGGGTTTTTGAAGTCAGCCATTCTTGCGGCAGGACCGGTTTGATGATGTGCTCCATCACCGCTTCACGCAGATCCGCCTGGGAGATTTCCGGGCTGTGCTGGGTGGAAAGCACCACCGCATCAATGCCGACCGGTTTGCCGTCCTGATAGGCGAAGGTCACCTGACTTTTGGCATCCGGGCGCAGCCAGCTCAATTCACCGCTTTTGCGGATATGCGCCTGTCTTTTAACCAGACGGTGCGCATAGGTAATGGGCGCCGGCATTAATACATCGGTTTCGTTGCTCGCATAACCGAACATCAGACCCTGATCACCGGCCCCCTGATTTTCTTCGGTATCCCGGTCCACACCCATCGCGATATCGGAGGATTGTTTACCGATCAATGACATCACGGCACAGGTCTGGCCATCGAA
>Ga0189284_100367_pt1 | contig 26135 bp, 30 predicted proteins | sample N32C7minimetaG_FD_130314 | JGI IMG/M metagenome (GOLD analysis project Ga0189284, IMG submission 130314) | Marine microbial communities from the Costa Rica Dome - N32 C7 mini metaG | ecosystem: Environmental > Aquatic > Marine > Oceanic > Photic zone | place: Costa Rica: the Eastern Pacific...
CCCGCACCTACGACGATCTCTGGCACGCCGTTGGGCATGTTTGTGATCTCTTTACTGACGAGGAGTGCTACAACTTCTTCAAGGCCGCGGGCTATGAAGCCGATTAAACGCAACACGCTCTAGCGGGCCCTCGATCATGCGCGCGGCGGCATCGGCCTTTGCCTCACCGGTGGCCAGCAGCAGGCATTTGCGCGAGGCGAGGATACTCGCCACACCCATGGTGATGGCATAGCGGGGCGTCTCCTCGAAGGAAGCGAAATAGCGCTGGTTCGCCCGGCGGGTGCTGGCGGTCAGGGTCTTGATCCGGGTGCGGGATCCGAGGCTGGAGGTCGGCTCGTTAAAGCCGATATGCCCGTTCTGGCCGATGCCAAGCAGTTGCAGGTCGATCCTGCCGGCCTCTTCGATCAGCGTCTCGTAGGCGTTCGATGCAGCCTGTGGATCGGCGGCATCACCCTTGGGAAGATGCGTGCGCGTCGGGTCAATATCGACGCGCTCAAAGAACGCCTCGGCCATATAGCGATGGTAGGAACAGGGGTGATCCGGGGCGAGCCCGATATATTCGTCCAGGTTGAAGCTGGTCGTGGCCGCGAAGGACAGCCCGTCCTCGCGGTGGCGCTGCGCCAGCTCGTCGTAAAGCGGCAACATGGTGCCGCCAGTGGCCAGCCCCAATACGGTATCGGGTGTGGCGCGAACCGTGTGGTCGATGATGTCTGCTGTTCGCTTGATTGCGGCTTCTGGCGTCGGCAGGATCAGGGTTTTCATGACGGATGCCTTTCAAGATGCAGGGTCAGCGCGCCCAGAAGCGGCGCGTCCTGACCCAGGGTTGCGGCGCGGATCGGAACCCGGAAGAGCGGTGGTTCCGCTTCCATCGCGGTTTGCAGGCGCGCGATGTAGCCCTCCGAAAGGCCGATGCTGCCTCCGATGGCCACCGCATCGAGGCCCAGGATAGCGCACAGATCCCCGATCAGCGCCGCGACCGCGCTGGCGGATCTCTTGAGGATAGCTTCGGCCCAAGGCTCCCCGCTACGCGCGGCGATGCTGACTGCGCGCGCATCTGTGGGCTCATGGCTTGACACAAGGGCCGCCGCCGCGATTGCACGCCCTCCGGCGATGCTTTCCACCGTGGCATGGCGCCCGCTGCCGCATTGGCTGTCGGCGAAGCGGCTGCCGACAAATCCGACATGGCCCGCCAACCCATTCGCGCTGTCCAGCAAGTGCCCACCCAGGACCAGTCCACCGCCGACCCCGGTCGAGATCGTCAGATAGGCGAAATTTCCGGCATCGCGTCCGGCCCCGAACCGGGACTCGGCCAGCGCGGCGGCGGCGGCGTCGTTGCAGCAGGTGGCAGGGCCGAACCGCGCAAGGATCGCGCCGCGCAGGTCAAAGCCGCCGATCTGCGAAAGGGTGCCGGTATTGACCGCGTGCCAATGGCCCGACTTGTCCAGACGTCCCGTCACCGCAACACCGAGCGCGGCGCCGGGCACGAAACCCACAGCGTCGAGAATCCCCGCAATGGCGGCGACCTGCGACTCCGGCGTTGCCTCGCCGTCGGTTTGCACCTGCGCCCGTGCCACCACGGCGCCGCTTTCGATCCGAGCCGCCGCCAGTTTGGTGCCGCCCAGATCGACGGCAAAGCCGGTCAGGGTCGCGCGTCCGATTGTCATGGGCCTCACTCCTTGCCCGCACGCACCGCATCGCGGAACCAGCCGGTCATCACCTCCAGTCGCGTCAGCGCGGTGCCCACCGTGACGGCATCCGCCCCGGCGCGCATGGCTTGCGTCACCAGCGCGGGGGTGTTGAGCCGCCCTTCGGCCATGGTGAAACCCCCGAGCGCGCGAAACTGCCGGATCAGGTCCAGATCGGGGCCGGGGTCATCCGTTGCCGTCTCATCGGTATAGCCCGAAAGGGTGGTGCCGATGATCTCGGCCCCTTCGGTCAGGGCGCGTTTGCCATCCGACAGCATGGAGCAATCGGCCATGGCCAGCGCGCCGACGCCGTGGATCGCCGCCACAAGATCGACGCTGTCCACAGGGCGCGTCCGGTCGGTGCCGTCATAGGCGATGATCTCGGCCCCCGCTGCGGCCAGGTCGCGGACATCTTCCAGATAGGGGGTAATGCGCACCGGGCTGTCCGCAAGGTCGCGTTTGACGATACCGATGATCGGCACGTCAACGCGGGCGCGGGCAGCGCGCAGGTTGGCCACGCCCTCGATCCGCAGGGCATTTGCCCCGCCCGCCACCGCCGCCGCAGCAAGCGCCGCCACGATGGCCGGATCGTCCAGCGGGCCGTCATCCACCGGCTGGCAGGACACCGCCAGCCCGCCGCGTATCTTCTCAAGAACGGCGTTCATCGCATCAGGCTCGGCAATCCGGTGGACAGGATCGGGAAGGCGTTGACAAGGATCAGCACCACGATCGGCGGCACGAGCCAGGGCAGGATTGCCCTTGCCAGTTTCTGGAACGGGATGTTCCCGACCTGGGAAACCACGAAGAGCGCCATGCCCATCGGCGGCGTCATGATCGAGATCATCAGGTTCAGCACGACGATGATGCCGAAATGCACCGGGTCGATGGCAAAGCCCATGGCGACCGGCACCAGGATTGGCACAATCACCAGCAAGATCACCAGCGCCTCGATGAAACAGCCCAGGATGAAGATCATCAGGTTGACCGCAATGAGGAAGGTCAGCTTGGTATCGGCGATGGACAGGAAGAAATTGGCGATCTGCTGCGGCGCCTGTTCGCGCGCGAAGATGAAGCTGAGCAGCGACACGCCGGCCACGATAGTGGCGATGGAGGCCGAGGTCACGGTGGTCTCATAGGCCGCGTCCCACAGTCGGCGCCAGGTCAGTTCGCGGTAGAAGACGAGGTCGATCCCGATCGCGTAGACCACGGTGACGGCGGCGGCCTCGGTGGGCGAGAAATAGCCCGAGAAGATGCCGCCGATGATCACGGCGGGCGTCAGCAGCGCGGGCAGAGATTTCCAGAACAACGTGTTGATCTGGCCCAGGTTCTTGCGCACATCCTTCGGGTAGTCGCGGCGCGCGGCGATGATCGACACCATGATCATCAGCGCCACGGCACAAAGCAGGCCCGGCACCACACCGCCCAGGAAAAGCTGCCCGATGGAGACATTGGCGATGACACCGTAAAGCACCATCGTGATCGAAGGCGGCACCAGCGGCCCGATCAGCGAGGAGGAGGCAGTGACAGCGCCCGCGAATTCATCGTCATAGCCCGCCTCGCGCATGGCGGCGATTTCCATCTTGCCAAGCCCGCCCGCATCGGCCAGCGCCGAGCCGGACATGCCGGAGAAGAACAGCGAGGCCAGGATGTTCACATGGCCAAGCCCGCCGCGCACATGCCCGACCAGGGCGCGCGCGAAGCCGAAGAGGTGGTTGGTGATCCCGGCGGAGTTGAGGATGCCCGCGGCCAGGATGAAGAGCGGCACGGCCAGCAGCGGAAAGCTGTTCAGCCCGTCCACCATGCGCTGCACCGCGAAGCCGATGCCGCGATCCATGTAGTAGAAATAGCCCATGGAGACGAAGATCATCGCGATGCCGATGGGCACACCCACAAGCACCATCAACAGCCAGAAAAAGGCGATGGTCAGCAAGATCATAGCACCGGGCTGCCTTGAATGTCCCCGCTGCGGCCCGCCAGAAGACGCCGGAGGATGCGGTAGAGGATGAAGAAGCTGGCCACGAAGGCCGAGGAATAGAGCATGCCGCTGCCGACGGGCAGGGTAACGGAGGTGTTGGACCAGGTCCGCTCGACCGTCGTGTAGCCGATCCAGCTGAGATGCCCCATGAGCCCCAGGTAAACGAGGTCGATCGCGGTAAAGACCGCGCGACGGACAGCGTAAGGCAGCATCTCGGCCAGGAACCCCATGCGCAGATGCTTGTTCTGGCGCTCGACCTCACCGATGCCGATGAAGGCCATCCAGACCCAGATCCAGCGCGCGGCTTCCTCGGTCCAGACCGGCCCGCGCATGATCGGCGTGCGGCCCAGGACCTGGATCATCACGATCCCGATCAGCACCAGGAAGAGGATCGTGGCGACCACGCCCTCCAGGCTGTATTGGCGGGTGTTTTCCATCGGCAGGGATCCTTGCAGGGATGGGAATGTGCCGGGGGCGCGCGACGGGAGGTGTCGCGCGCCCCTGGCCCGAGGGCCTCAGCCCCCGACTTTATTCTCCGCGCACGCGGTCGATGGCGCCTTCGCCATACTCTGCCTCCAGCGTGTCGTAATAGGGCTGCATGGCGGCGCGGAACGGCTCCAGGTCGGGGCGGGTGATGGTCAGGCCACGCTCCTCGAAGGTCGCCAGCAATTCCTCTTCGGCGGCGACGGTGCGCGAGTCGTTGACCTCCGCGCCGGCCTCGACCGCTTCCATGATCCAGCCCTGTTCTTCCTCGCTCAGGCTCTGCCACAGATCGTTCGAGATCATCATGGCGATGGAGGCGATGAAGTGGTTGGTGATCGCGACATAGTCCTGCACCTCATAGAAGCGCATGGCCTCGATGGTGGGCAGCGGGTTTTCCTGCGCATCGACCTGGTTGGTCTGCAGCGCCAGGTAAACCTCGGCAAAGGCGACCGGTGCCGGGGTGGCGCCGACATTCTCGGCATAGGCGATCAGGAACGGCACGTTCGGCGTGCGCATCCGCAGACCTTCCATATCCGCCATCTCGTTGATCGGCCGGTTCGAGGTGGTCTGGCGGGTGCCGTAATACCACAGGTCCAGCATGCGAATGCCCTGATCCTCGAATTCGGCGGCCATTTGCTGGCCCCATTCGCCATCGACGATCTGTTCCAGATGCGCAAAGTCACGCGCGACATAGGGCGCGCCGATCAGGTTCAGTTCGGGGATGACATAGCTCATGTCGGGATAGCCGGTCGTGACCATGTCCAGCTCACCGGCCTGCACCTGTGCCACCATCGAGCGGAAATCGCCCAGAGTGGAGGAGGGGAAGATGTTGAGGGTCAGCTCGCCGCCCGACACCTCCTCCAGCGTTTCGCCCATCGCCTGGATACCGGCATAGAGGTTGGAGACCTCGTTGTCCTGCGTTCCGATCGTCAGTTCGCGCTCGGCAGCGGCAGGGGCGGCGAGCGCCAGCAGGGCGGCACCAGCCAGCAGGTTTGTCTTGATTGTCATGTTGTCCTCCATTGGGTTTGGGTATGTCTTGCGGTCTCAGGCAGAGCCCGGATCTGCCGTGTCGTTCAGGCCGACGGCGGCTTTCAGGCGGGCGCGGTAGGCACGCGCCAGATGACGGTCCATCACCTCGACGGCCATGGCTGAATCGCCGTCCAGAATGGCGGCGTGCAACTGGGCATGTTCTTGATAGGATGTCCGGTCGAGCGCCTCGGCATCGGGCGATGCCGGACGCTGCGCGATCAGGTGGCTCACGAACAGATCGTGCAGCGTCAGCAAGACCGGGTTTCCGACGACCGACACGATCGCCCGATGAAAGGCGATGTCGGTGGCCGCGAAATCCTTCGTGCCAATGGCATTGCCATTCTCGGTCAGCGCCTGCTGGATCTTGGCAAGCTGCATGGCGCTGGCACGGTTCGCGGCCTCGCGCGCGGCGCCCATCTCGACGAACTGGCGCATCTGTTCAAGATGGGCCTGCGCCTCGCCGTCGCCCAGAAGATCGAAGATCAGGTCGCCGGCACCGCGCAGGATGCCGTCCAGAGACGGGCGTGCGGCACGCGGGCGATGTCCCGCGATGGCACTGGCGTAGCCTTGCATCTGCAACTGGGCGATGGCCTCGCGCACCGTGGGCCGGGACGCCCCGAACCGTTCGCACAGCTCGCGTTCCGTTGGCAGGGGGGTGTCTACGGGAAGGTCGCCGGTCTTGATGTCGTCGATCAACGCGGCGGCAATCATGCCACTGCTGCGGCGGTTTGAGGTCGCTTGTGTCATGTCCGATGTCATTGATCCCTCCCTGCGCAACTCCCCCGAGCGCTCCGCCGTGGCACCACATGGGGTGCAGCGGATTTGCTATTTGGTATGTTCATTATATTTTTTTGTCAAACCAAAATTTACGGATGGACGTATTTGGCTTTCGGCCATAGGAATGGGGGGGTATCGTTCGGCCCCAATGGCCACCAATCGGGACTCTTTCGCCATGACCAAACCACTTGCAGGCATGTATGCCGCGCTGTTGACGGCGCTGACCGACGACGGGGATTTCTCACCGGAACGGCAACGCGATCTTGATGCCTACGTTTTGCGCCAGGGCCTCACGGGTCTTTATGTCGGCGGCTCCAGTGGTGAATCGGGGCTGCTGGAAAGCGCCGCCTTGCTGGAACAGCAGGCCGTCGTGGCCGAGGATGCCAAGGGGTCCGATGCCATGCTGATCGCGCATGTCGGCCTGCCGTCTCTCAAGGCGTCCATCGCGCTGGCGCGTCAGGCCAGGACGCTCGGCTATCACGCGCTTTCGGCCCTGCCGCCCCATTCCTATCCGTTCAGCGACGCCGAAATTCTGGGCTATTACAAGGCCCTGGCTGCCGCGACCGATCTGCCGCTCATCGTCTACGAGGTGCCTGTGCGCACCGGGCGCCCGCTGCCGATCGAGCTTCTGGTGCAACTTCTCGACCTGCCCAACGTGGCGGGGATCAAGTTCACCTCGACCGATCTCTTCAAGCTGACCCGGCTGCGGCTGCTGCGCCCGGACAGCGTCTATTACTTCGGATTCGACGAGGTCTGGCTGGCCGGTGGTATCCTTGGCGCAGATGGCGGCATCGGCACGACCTATAGCCTGATCGGGCGTCTTTACGTGGCCCTGAACAAAGCCCTGCGCGAGGGCGACATGGCCCGCGCCCAGGAATTGCAGCAGGTATCGGCCGAGTTTGTCGTGGCGCTGCTCGATGTCGGCGTGATCCCGGGCATGAAGGCAGGCTTGCGCGTTATCGGTGTCGATTGCGGCCCCGCGCGTCTTCCCATGGCCTCTCCCGTCAACGATGCGGACGCGAGAATGGCCAAATTGCTGGCTGACCCCAGGTTCAAGACCTGGCTCGCCTGACCCCGGTTCCATGGTTGCCTGATCCCCGGAAACAGGTCCGTTTGAAGCTGGAGCGGGTTTTTTGGTTCGGATGGCCCGTCCACTGTCGCGCGGGTGGGCCGTTTCCAACAGCCGTGTTTCGGGGTAGGGCATGACCAGCCGGGCCGCACCGCGCCTGTCCCTCTTCTTCGCTTGAAAGACCCGCCCGATGTCCGGCCCGCCGCGCCCCACCGAAGATACGCCGCCCCGCGCCATCGTGCTGATCCTGACGGGGATGGTCTTCATCACCGTGAATGACAGCCTGATCAAGGCCTTGAGCGGCGATTACCCGTTGCACCAGATGATCTTCATCCGCTCGGCCATCGCGCTCGGCATGACGCTGGTGATCCTGCAATTCGAGGGCGGGTTCCGGGCGCTGAGGACATCGACGCCGGTGCTGCACCTGATGCGCGGGCTGCTGGTCGTGGTCAGCAACATGCTGATCTTCGCCGCCATCGCGACGCTGCCCCTGGCCACCGCGACGGCGCTCTTCTTCGTGGCGCCGCTGATGATCACGCTGATGTCGGTCGTGTTCCTGAAAGAGCGTGTCGGTCTGCACCGGGCGGGGGCCATCGTGGTCGGGTTCGCGGGCGTCCTCGTGATGACGCGACCGGGGGCGGAGGCCGGGGTGGACCGGCCCGAGACCTGGGTGTTGATGCTGCCGGTCCTGGCCGCGACGGGCTATGCCGGGATGCAGGTGATGACCCGCTCTCTCGGGGTCTATTCCAAGGCGGCGGCGCTCGCGGTCTATATCCAGGGCACCTTCCTGCTGGTCTCGATCGGCTTCTACCTCGTCGCGGGCGACGGGCGCTTTGCCGAAGGGGTGGAGCATCAGAGCCTCGTCTTCCTGCTGCGCGCCTGGGTCTGGCCGACGGCCGCCGACTGGCCGCTTTTCCTGACGCTCGGGGTCTGTTCCGGCGTCGTGGGCTATTGCCTGTCCTCGGCCTATAAGATGGGCAATGCGGCGACCGTGTCCTCGTTCGAATATGCCGCCCTGCCCATGGCCATCGCGACCGGCTGGGGCGTCTTCGGGGAGGTGCCCGATCTGTGGATGCTGGCGGGCACGGTGTTGATCGCGGGGGCGGGCATCTACGTCTTCATGCGCGAGGCGCGCCGCCGGTCCCCGGTGGCCCCGCGGCGGCCCCTGCGCCGGGGTTGAAGTTTTTTCCATGACGGGCCAGATCGGGGTGAAACCGCGCTTGACGAGGGCGGGGATGGGCCCTAGAACCGCCCGAACATGCCGGGTGGGCCTTCGGGGCCAGGCGGCATTGCAGCGGGCGGTTGTAGCTCAGTTGGTTAGAGTGCCGGCCTGTCACGCCGGAGGTCGCGGGTTCGAGCCCCGTCAACCGCGCCACCGCTGCAGATCCGGGCGAAAAGCCCACGCCGAAAGGCACCTGCGCGGTTGTAGCTCAGTTGGTTAGAGTGCCGGCCTGTCACGCCGGAGGTCGCGGGTTCGAGCCCCGTCAACCGCGCCATTTAGTCCCTCTCCTTGGATCGTTGTTGCCCTGACGGGCGGCGGCGATTTTTCTTGCAAGAAAAATGCGTGGGGAGAGGGTTGTGATTTTATCCGTGAGGCTGGCGCGTGGGCGGGCGGAAGCCCCATCTGCCGAGAGGCGTTTGAGGGGCAATCCGCCCCTCAAAGCGCCTTTTCGAGGGTGGATGCGAGTCGGCCCCGCCTCAAGGCCAAGCCGCGCCATGCGCGGGCGCTGACGCGCGCCTTGACCCGGGCCCGACTCGCGGGGGCCCTATCTGGAACGGCCGCGTTTCTCGAAGCGGGGCAGCATGGCAGAGAAGTCGCGGCCCTTGCCATCCTCGGACTCGACGAAGGTCTCATATAGGCGCATCGCGGCCTCGCCCAGGGGCGTGTCGGCGTCGGCAGCCTCGGCTGCGGCTTGGCTCAGCCGCAGATCCTTCAGCATCAGGTCGGCGGCGAAACCGGGTTTGTAGCCGTTATCGGCGGGGCTCTGCGGCCCGATGCCGGGGGCCGGGCAATAGGCGTTCATCGACCAGCTGTAGCCCGAAGAGGTGGAGACCACATCGAACATGGCCTGCCGGTCGAGGCCGAGCTTGTCGGCCAGCGCGAAGGCCTCGCAGGTGCCGATCATGGTGATGCCGAGGATCATGTTGTTGCAGATCTTGGCGGCCTGCCCGTTGCCCGCGGGGCCGCAATGCACCGCCTTCTGGCCCATGATCTCGAAAAGCGGTCTGGCGGTCGCAAACGCCGCCTCGCCACCGCCGACCATGAAGGTGAGCGTGCCGCCCGCGGCACCGCCGACACCGCCCGAGACCGGCGCATCGAGGAAGCCGAGACCGGCCTTGTCGCAGGCCGCCGCCGCGTCGCGCGCGGCCTCGACCTCGACGGTGGAGCAATCCAGCAGCACCGCGCCCTTGTCCATCGCCGGGATGATCTCCTCGGCGACCGATTTCAGGATCGCGCCATTGGGCAGCATGGTGATGACGATCTCGGCCCCCCTGGCGGCCTCGGGCGCGCTGGCCGCCCTGGCGACACCGTCGGGGCAGGGCGCGGCGAGGTCGAAGCCCGTCACCTCGTGGCCCGCGCGGGCGAGATTGACGGCCATCGGCGCGCCCATATTGCCGAGCCCGATAAATCCGATCTTCATGGCATGTCTCCTTATATGTTGAGCGCATCCGCCCCGAGCGGGCGCAGGAGGGCCGAGACCTCACCCGGGGGAACGGATCTGGGGCCGTCATGACGCCAGTTCGGCGCGTTGTCCTTGTCGATGATCACGGCGCGGATGCCTTCCAGGAAATCGGCCTTTTCCATGGATCGCGAGGTGAAGCGATATTCCATCTCCAGCGCGGTTTCTATGGTGTCCGTACTCCTCACGCGATGGATGAGCTCCAGCGTGCAGGCCATTGATATTGGAGAGTTCTGATTGAGCGCGGCGAGGGTTTTTTCGGCCAGGTCGCCCTCCGTCGCCTCCAGCAGGTTGACGATATCGCGCAGGGTTTCGCCCGCGAACAGCGCGTCGATCTCGGGCCTCGCCTCCGCCAGATCTGATGCGGGCGCAGGTTCCGCCGCGCGGTCCACGGCCTCCCAGTCGCCGGTCTCGCAAAGCGTCTCGATCAGCGCCCCCCATGCCGCGCGCGGGATGTAGTAATCCGCGAACCCGGCATGGAGCGCGTCGCCCGGTTTCATTCGGCCCGAGGTGATGCCGAGATATTCACCGAGCCGACCCGGCGCGCGCGCCAGCAGCAGCGAGCCGCCGACATCGGGCACCAGCCCGACCTTGCATTCGGGCATTGCGATGCGGCTGTCCTCGCAGACCACCCGGTGCGAGCCGTGGCAGCCGACGCCGACACCGCCGCCCATGACGAAGCCGTGCAGGAAGGTCACGACCGGCTTGGGGAAATTGAAAAGCCGCGCGTTCATGCGGTATTCGTCCTGCCAGAAGCGGCGGCCGTAATCGTAGTCGCCCGCGCGGCCGGTCTCATACATCTGCGCCAGATCGCCGCCCGCGCAGAAGGCTTTCTCGCAGGGCAGCCCGTCGATGATCAGCAAGCTGACGGAAGGGTCATTCGCCCAGAGGACCAGCGCCTTGTCGATCTCCAGGCACATCTCCCAGGTCAGGGCGTTCAGCGCCTTGGGGCGGTTGAGCGTGATGCGGCCCGCGCGGCCCTCGATGCGGCAGTTAATGTCCTGCATTATCCGCGCTCCGCAAGCATCTGACGGGCAATGATAACGCGCATGATCTCGTTCGTGCCTTCCAGGATCTGGTGCACCCGCAGGTCGCGCACGATCTTCTCGATCCCGTAATCGGCAAGGTAGCCATAGCCGCCATGCAGTTGCAGGCACTGGTTGGCGACGTCAAAGGCGGCATCGGTGACGTAGAGCTTGGCCATGGCGCAGAATTTCGACGCATCCGCCGCACCCTGATCCAGTTTCCAGGCCGCCTGCCGCAGGAAGGTGCGGGCCGATTGCAGTTTGACCTCCTGCTCGGCCAGGCGGAATTGCAGGCCCTGGAACTGGTCGATGCTCTGCCCGAAGGCCTTGCGCTCGCCCATATAGGCCAGCGTCAGGTCCAGCGCGTTCTGCGCGCCGCCAAGCGCGGAGGCGGCGATGTTGAGGCGCCCGCCATCGAGGCCCGCCATCGCGTATTTGAACCCCTTGCCTTCCTCGCCAATGAGGTTCTCGGCAGGAACGAAACAGTCGTCGAACTGCACCTGCGCCGTGGGTTGCGCGAGCCAGCCCATCTTTTTCTCCAGCGCGCCGAAGCTGAGCCCCTCGCTGCCATCCTCAACCACGACGGTGGAGATGCCCCTTGGCCCGTCCTCGCCGGTGCGCACCATGGTGACATAGGCGTCGGAATAGCCGCCGCCCGAGATGAAGGCCTTGGTGCCGTTCAGCCTGTAGCCGTCATTGGTCCGCTCGGCGCGGGTGCGCAGGGCGGCGGCGTCGGAGCCCGAGCCGGGTTCGGTCAGGCAATAGGAGAAGACCTTGTCCATGGAGCACAGGTCGGGCAGCCATTTCGCCTTGGTCTCGTCGCTGCCGAACTTGTCGATCATGCCGCCGCACATGTTGTGGATCGACAGGAAACTGCCCACGGCAGGGCAGGACATGGCCAGCGCCTCGAAGACCAGCGTGGCATCGAGGCGGGTCAGGCCCGAGCCGCCGTATTCCTCGGAGACATAGAGCCCGCCAAAGCCAAGCTCGGCGATCTGCGGCCAGAGGGTCTTGGGGATGGTGCCCGCTTCCTCCCACTCCTGCGCGTGGGGGGCGATATGCTCCTCGCCAAAGCTCCTCGCCATGTCGAAGATCATCACCTGTTCTTCGGTCATCTCGAAATTCATTCGCCAAATCCTCTGATAAGCTCCAGGGCCAGCGCCCAGAAGACAAGCCATGCCGCCGCCGCAAGGACCGGTTGCAGCATGATCCGCCAGTGGTTTTTCCAGGCCCGCAGGCCGAACGGGTCGCGCCAGGTGATCCAGTCGCGCTGCGCCTGGCGCAGTTCGGGATACCGGCGATGGTTCCATATGGCCACGCCGATGCCAACCACGAAGGTCCCGATGACGATGAATGGCCCCATGCCCGCGCGTTTCCCCTCCCCGGAATTGAACACTTGTTTAATTAGCAAATGTTGCAGGAGTTTTTCAACCGGAGTCAAAGATCGGCGTGAAATTCCTCGATCAGGTGGCGCACGACGCCGCGCATCGCCTCGGCGTGGTCCTTGCCTGCGTGTTTCTCGGCGGCATAGACCGCGCGTTGCCGCTCGGACGAGGTGCCGCGCGCCTGCATGTCGCGGGCGTTCTCCACCTCCTTGCGGCAGCCCAGGGCGTCGGCATCCTCGGCGGTCAATTCGATCAGCTCATCCATCAGCTCGTGAAACGGCACGATGGCGCGGCGGCCGAAATCTATCAGCCCTTCGGCTGTGCCATAGCGCTGCGCGCGCCAGCGGTTTTCGCCCACCAGGAAGCTGTCATAGAGCCGCCAGCGCTGATTGCGTTCGCGCAGCCGGAACAGCATGCGCGACAGGCTCTGAATGAGGGCGGCCAGGGTCAGCGTGTCCTCCAGCCGGGGGCTGACATCGCAGATCCGGGTCTCCAGCGTCGGGAACTGGGCCGAGGGGCGCAGATCCCACCAGATCTTGGAACTGTCCTCGATCACGCCAAGCTCGATCAGGGCGTCGGCGGTTCGCTCGTAATCCGAGAAGGACGGGAAATGCGGCGGCAGCCCGGTGCGCGGCAGGTTGTCGAACACCGTCAGCCGATAGGAGGCGAGGCCAGTATCGCGCCCCTGCCAATAGGGCGAGGAGGCCGACAGCGCCAGAAGATGCGGCAGGAAATAGCTGAGCTGCCCCATCAGGTCGTTGCGCAGATCGTCATCGTCGAGGCCGACATGCACGTGCATCCCGCAGATCAGCATCCGCTCGACCACGCCGCCGAGGTCGCGGGCCAGGGTGTTGTAGCGGTCCTTGTCGGTATGGATCTGGTCCTTCCAGTCCGCGAAAGGGTGGCAGGAGACGGCGATCGGCGCCAGCCCGTGATCCCCCGCGATGCGGGCGACGCAGCCGCGCAACCGGCGCAGATCGCCGCGCGCCTCGTCGATATTGGCGCAGACGCGGGTGCCGATCTCGATCTGGCATTCCAGGAATTCGGGGGAAACCTGGCCCTCAAGCTCGTCCTTGCAGGCCTCCATCAGCCTGGGCGGGGCGACGGCCAGGTCGCAGGTCTCGAGGTCGACCAGCAGGTATTCCTCCTCGATCCCGATCGAAAACGGGGGCGGGTCTTGCGGCATGGGCCTGCTCCTTTCGGGCCGTTTCACGGCAGAAAACCGGGTTGGGCGGGATTTGCCAAGGAAAAAACTTTGAACCGGGCCGGGGCGTCGCGCGACCCATGGCCAGATCATTGACCGAGGAGACAGACGCGTTCAGGGCGATTGATCCGCCCGTACCGGTTTCATCACGAAAGACTTTTCAGACATGAAAAAGGGGTCGCAAAAGAGCGGCCCCTTTCTTTCGTGGAGATGGCGCCCGATTTCAGGTCGCGGTGATGGTGCCGCGCATCGCCGGGTGAAAGTTGCACTTGAACTCATGGGTTCCGGCCTCGGCGACGGTGATGGTGCCGCTTTCGCCGCCATTCAGCCGCCCGGTGTCGAAGCTGCCATCCATCGCGGTGGCGGTATGGGGCGCGTTGTCGGCATTGGTGAAGCTGACGGTGTCGCCTGCCGCAACCTCAAGCTCGGCGGGGCTGAACGCGAAGCCCTGGATCATGACTTCATGCGCGGCGGCGTGGCTCGCGGCACGCGCACGGCTGACGGAAAGGGCAAGGGGGGCCGCGAGGATCGTGGCGATGGCGGTGCGGCGGGGGATATCGGTCATGGTGCAATACTCCTTTTCACTGGCGGCAAAGATGGCGGTCGGGGGCGCGGGCTGTAAATGATTTATTCGCCCGGTAACGGTTTCGTGCGCAGGGTCAGGCATCGGCCTTGAGCAGCTCCGCGACCGTGCGGTGGCGCAGTCCCAGAAGGTTCAGCGCCCCGGCCTCGTCCTGTTGCAGGCGCACGATGATCTTGTCGTTGCCGTCCCAGGACCGCATGGCAAGTTGCGCCAGGGTCATCGCCACCCGTGTCGGCGCGATATAGACAACGAGGCTCGGCATGGCCGTGGTGGTGAAGATATCCGCCTTGCGCGCCTGCAGTTTCATCAGTGTCAGCGGGTCATGCTCGAACGCCGTCACGCGGGTCAGATCGACCAGGTGGCGCTGGTCTGGGTGGCGGTCGGGGTGGCGGTCATAGGCCTCGACGATGGAAAACACCTCCGCCAGGTCGACATGGCCCGCATAGTCGACATAGACGAGGCCGCGCCGGGGCAGGATGGTAAAGCTGGCAGGCACCGTTGGTTTGTCCTCTCTGGTCAGAGGGTTGAGCGGTCCGAACGTGGTTTCAGTCACGCATAGCGCGAGCAGGGGCCTTGCGTCCATTGCTTCCGGGTCGCCTACGTCGTTCACAAACGCGTGATCGTTTCCGTTTGCGAAACAATTAATCGGTCATGCTGCCGCTGACGCCGCACATGCGATGCAAAAAGGCCCCGCACCGGGGGGCGGGGCCTTTCAGTTGCGGGGATCGGGCGGGGCTCAGTCCATCGCCTTGAAGTTGAACTCGCCGCCTTCCTTGATGCCGCTCGGCCAGCGCGCGGTCACGGTCTTGGTGCGGGTGTAGAACTTGAACGCGTCCGGCCCGTGCTGGTTGAGGTCGCCAAAGCCCGATTTCTTCCAGCCGCCGAAGGTGTGATAGGCCAGCGGCACCGGGATCGGCACGTTGACGCCGACCATGCCGATATTGATCCGGTTGGCGAAATCGCGCGCGGTGTCGCCATCGCGGGTGTAGATCGCGGTGCCGTTGCCGTATTCGTGGGACATGGCAAGGCCGATGGCCTCCTCGTAGGATCCCGCCCGCACGGTCGAGAGGACCGGGCCGAAGATCTCCTGACGGTAGATGTCCATATCGGGCGTCACGTGATCGAACAGGTGCGGGCCGACGAAAAAGCCATCCTCGTAGCCTTGCAGGCTGAAGCCGCGCCCATCCACTGCCAGCTTCGCGCCCTGGTCGATGCCGGTCTGCACCAGCCGTTCGATATTCTGCTTGGCCGCTGCCGTCACGACGGGGCCGTAATCGACATCGTCACCGGCGGTGTAGGGGCCGACCTTCAGCGCCTCGACACGCGGCACCAGCTTCTCGATCAACTTGTCGGCGGTGTCCTCACCCACCGGGACGGCCACGGAAATCGCCATGCAGCGTTCGCCAGCGGCGCCATAGCCCGCGCCAACCAGCGCATCGGCGGCCTGGTCCAGATCGGCGTCGGGCATGATGATCATGTGGTTCTTGGCCCCGCCGAAGCACTGCGCCCGCTTGCCGTTCGCGGTGGCGCGGGAATAGATGTAATGCGCGATCGGGGTCGAGCCGACGAAGGCCACCGCCTGCACGGTTTCATTGTCGAGGATCGCATCGACCGCTTCCTTGTCGCCATTGACGACCTGCAACACGCCATCGGGCAGGCCCGCTTCCTTGCACAGCTCCGCCAGCATCAGGGGCACGGACGGATCCCGCTCGGACGGTTTCAGGATCATCGCGTTGCCACAGGCCAGCGCCGGTCCCATGCCCCAGAGCGGAATCATGGCGGGGAAGTTGAACGGCGTGATCGAGGCCACGACGCCAAGCGGCTGGCGCATGGAATACATGTCGATGCCGGGGCCCGCGCTGTCGGTGAACTCGCCCTTCAACATCTGCGGCGCGCCGATGCAGTATTCGATCACTTCCAGGCCGCGCTGCACGTCGCCCTTGGCATCGGGGAAGGTCTTGCCATGCTCACGGCTCAGCGCTTCGGCCAGCTTGTCCATGTCGCGGTTGATCAGGTGCACCAGCGCCATCATCACGCGCGCCCGCCGCTGCGGGTTGGTGGCCCCCCAGGCGACCTGCGCCTCGGCGGCCTTGGCGATGGCGGCGTCAACCTCGTCCTTGGAGGCCAGCGCCAGCTTGGCCTGCACCTCGCCGGTGGCGGGGTTGTAGACATCCGATTGCCGCGCAGCTTCGCCCGGCACACGTTTGCCGTCGATCCAATGACCCAGATTTTCCATGACATCCTCCTGATTTTCGGTTGCCCCTTACATAGCCTTGCATTCTTGCGCGAAAAAGAGGCAGGATTTCAAAACCGTTTTGCGAAAACGCAAAGGTCTGCCGATGCCCAACTGGGATGACATGCGCATATTCCTGGCCGTGGCGCGGGGCGAAAGCCTCAGCCGCGCGGGCCGCGTCCTGCGCATGGACCCCGCCACCGTGGGCCGCCGCATCGCGCGGCTGGAGGAAAGCCTCGGCGCCGCCCTCTTCGCGAAATCGCCGCAGGGCTACATCCTGACCGAGGCGGGCGCGGAACTGCTGGACCCGGCGGAAACGGCGGAAAGCGCGCTGGCCACGGGCGTCGGCGCGGTCACCGGCATGGGCGCGGGGCTGGCGGGCACAATCCGCATCGGCGCGCCGGACGGGGCCGCGAATTTCCTCTTGCCCCAGGTCTGCGCGCGGATCCACGAGGCCAATCCCGACCTGGAGATCCAGATCCTCGCCCTGCCGCGCGTCGTCAACCTCTCGAAGCGCGAGGCCGACATGGCGCTGACTGTCAGCCCGCCGCAGACGGGCCGCCTGACGGTGCAGAAAGTGGCCGATTATCATCTGCACCTGGCCGCGCCCGAGGGCTCCGGCATTACCCGGCTGTCCGACCTGAAGACGCGGCCCGTGGTCGGCTACATCCCCGACATGATCTTCGACAAGGAACTGGATTACCTGTCGGAACTGGGCGTGACGCGGGTGCAATTGGCCTCCAACTCGCTCTCGGTGCAACTGATGTTGATGCGCGCCAAGGGCGGTGTCGGCATCGTGCATGATTTCGCGCTGCCCTTTGCCCCCGAACTGCGCCTGATCTTGACGGGTGAGATCGCGCTGACGCGCGCCTTCTACCTCGTGCGTCACGCCTCGGACCGGGGATCGGAGCGCCTGACCCGCTTTGCCGAGGCGCTGTCGCAGGGATTGCGCGCCGAAATATCGCGGCTGGAAGCGCAGGCCTCCGACCGCTAACGCCTTGACAGCCCGACGATCTGGCGAAACGCTGGAGAAACGACATCAACGAGGGGAAGCAGACCATGCTCGTGCAACAAATCCTGAAGATGAAATCGGGCGACGGGGTGGTGACGCTGGCCCCGGGGGCCACGCTGGCCGATGCCGCCAAGCTCCTGTCGGAAAAGAAATTCGGCGCGGTGGTCATCTCGCCCGACGGCTCCAAGGTGGCGGGCATCCTGTCGGAACGCGACATCGTGCGCGAGTTGGGCAAGCGCGGGGCCGAGTGCATGGCCGACACGGTCGACGAGGTCATGACCTCCAAGATCACCACCTGCACCCGCTCGGAAGGCTCGGGCGAGGTGTTGAAAAAGATGACCTCGGGCCGCTTCCGCCACATGCCGGTGATGGAGGGCGACGAGATGGTCGGCCTGATTTCCATCGGCGACGTGGTCAAGGCGCAACTGGCGGAACTGGCGATGGAAAAGGAAGCGCTGGAAAGCATGATCAAGGGCTTCTGAACCGCCCCTGCCTGTCCCCATCTCCAAAGCGGAGCACATCCCCCATGCGCATCGGCCTCTATCCCGGCACGTTCGACCCGATCACGCTCGGCCATACCGATATCATCGAGCGCGCCTGCCGACTGGTCGACCGGCTGGTCATCGGCGTGGCGATCAATCGTGACAAGGGGCCTCTGTTCACGCTGGAGGAGCGCCAGGCCATGGTCGAGGCGGAATGCGTCCAGCTGTCGAAGGAGACCGGCACCGAGATCGTGGCGCATCCGTTCGAGAATCTGCTCATCGACTGCGCCCGCGATGTCGGCGCGCAGATCATCATTCGCGGCCTGCGCGCGGTGGCCGATTTCGAATATGAATACCAGATGGTCGGCATGAACCGGAAGATGGACCCCGAGATCGACACCGTGTTCCTGATGGCCGATGCCGACCGGCAGGCGATCGCCTCGAAACTGGTCAAGGAGATCGCGCGCCTTGGCGGCGACGTCGCCGATTTCGTGCCGCCCGCCGTTCATGACGCGCTGATGAAGAAATACGGACGGACCTGACCGGCGCGCGCCGCTCGCGTCGAGGCGAGCAATGCCACGCGCCGTCGATGGCGCGTTTTTCCGGGTTTTCGAAAACCCGGCAGAAAGGCGCATCGATGCGCCTTGCCGCCCGCCCGTCCCGCCTTTAGGGTCGCGCCCGATCCGAGACCGAAGGAGGGCCCGATGGCCGATATCAAAGATCCCGAAAACACCATCCTGATGGAGCTGAAAGACGGCCAGGTCGTGGTCGAGCTGATGCCCGACGTGGCCCCCGAGCACGCAGCCCGCATGAAGGAGCTGGCCCGCGAAGGCGCCTATGACGGCGTCGTCTTTCACCGCGTCATCGACGGCTTCATGGCCCAGACCGGCGATGTGGCCAATGGCAATGCCGACAAGGATTTCAACCTGCGCCGCGCGGGCACGGGGGGCTCCTCCAAGCCCGACCTGCCGGCCGAGTTCTCCAAGCTGCCGCATGATCGCGGCACCATCGGCGCGGCGCGTTCGGCCAATCCCAATTCGGCCAACAGCCAGTTCTTCATCAATTTCAAGGACAACCATTTCCTGAACGGTCAATACACCGTCTATGGCCGGGTGATCGAGGGGATGGAGCATGTCGATGCCATCACGCGCGGCGAGCCGCCCGCCGACCCCGACAAGATGATCAGCGTCAAGGTGGCCGCAGATGCGTAAGCTGGCCCTTGCCCTGACGCTTCTGGCGACCCCCGCCGCCGCCACCGGCATCGAGATCGACGTCACCGGAGAGGCCGAGGGCACCATCGTCATCGACCTCTTTGAACAGGTGGCCCCCCTGCATGTCGAGCGCATCACGACGCTGGCCGAGGAGGGCGCCTATGACGGCGTCGTCTTTCACCGCGTGATCAACGAGTTCATGGCGCAAACGGGTGATGTGGAATTCGGCCGCATGGGCCAGGACATGCGCTATGCGGGACGGGGCGGGTCGGATTACCCCGACCTCCCCGCCGAGTTCGACGCTGATCTCAGCTTCGAACGCGGTATCGTCGGCATGGCCCGCGGTCCCGACCCCGACAGCGCCAACAGCCAGTTCTTCATCATGTTCGAGCCGGAGCCCCGCCTCGACGGCGATTACACCATCGTCGGCCAGGTGATCGAGGGCATGGAGGTGGTCGACGCCATCAAGCGCGGCGAGGGGCGCAGCGGCGCCGTCATCGGCCAGCCCGACATGATGGTCGAGGTCCGCGTCACCGAATAGGCGGCCTCACGCCTGATCAGCCCCGCGCACATGCCCGTGAGCGGGGCTGTTCTTTTGCGCGCAACCTGTCACGATCAGGGGGCAACATCCCTTGCCCGGACGGACCCGATGCGCCTTTTCCCCAGCCTTGCCCTGACGCTGCTCCTCAGCCTGCCCGCCGCCGCCAACCCCGAGAGGTGGGCGCAGGAATGGCCCAATACCGATTTCAGCCGCTCCTCGGTGGCGTTCGACAGCATCATGTCGGGCGGCCCCCCGCGTGACGGCATCCCCGCCATCGACGACCCGCGCTTGATCGAGGTGGCGATGGAGGCAAGGCTCGATCCGTTGGAACCCGTCATCGTGGTGGAACTTGAGGGCGAGCGCCCGCGCGCCTACCCCGTGCGCTACCTCACCTGGCACGAGATCGTGAATGATGTGGTCGGCGGCGTGCCGATCGCCGTCACCTTCTGCCCGCTCTGCAATTCCGCCATCACCTTCGACCGGCGGGTGGGGGGCGAGGTGCTCAGCTTCGGGGTCACAGGCAAGCTGCGCAATTCCGATATGGTGATGTATGACCGCGAAACCGAAAGCTGGTGGCAACAGGCCCTCGGCACCGGCATCGTGGGCGAACACACGGGCACCGAACTGACCCCATTGCCGACCTGGATGGAAAGCTGGCAGGATTACGCGGCGCGCAATCCCGACGGTCTTGTCATGGACGAGCCCGACTGGCGCCGCCCCTATGGCACCAATCCTTACGTGGGCTATGACAGCCTGCGCCAGCCCTTCCTCTATAGCGGCGAGGATCCGCCCCACGGCATCCCGCCCCTGGTGCGCGTCGTGCGCGTGGGGGACCGCGCCTGGCCCCTGACGCGCCTGGCCGAGGAGGGCGAGATCACCGAGGCGGGCCTGACGCTCAACTGGTCCGCGGGCCAGGCCTCGGCGCTCGATACCGGCACCATCGGCGAGGGGCGCGATGTCGGCAATGTCCGGGTGCAGGACGCGACCGGCGCGGATGTGCCGCATGACGTGATGTTCGCCTTCGCCTTCCACGCCTTCTGGCCGGATGGCGAGTGGATGCTGCCCTGACCCCGCCTTGCCTGCTTGACGCGCCGGGACATGCGCCGTAGCAGGCAGGCATGGCCCGCGCACCCCTTCTCCAGCTTTCCGACATCTCGCTGACTTTCGGCGGCAACCCGGTTTTCTCGGATCTCGGCCTGGTCGTGCAGGAGGGGGACCGGGTCGCCCTCGTGGGGCGCAACGGATCGGGAAAATCCACGCTTCTCAAGGTGATGGCCGGGTTGGTCGAGCCTGATACCGGCAGCCGCACCCTCGCTCCGGGGGGCTCGGTCGGCTACATGGAGCAAGATCCCGATTTCGCCGGTTTCGCCACGCTTGGCGACTATGCCACCGCGACGCTGGACCCCGCCGAGGCGTGGCGGGTCGAGGCCGTGGCCGAGGGGCTGAAACTGCATCTCGACGCAACGCCCGAGGCCGCCTCGGGCGGGGAACGCCGCCGCGCGGCGCTGGCGCGGCTCTTGGCCGAAGCGCCTGAATTGATGCTGCTGGACGAGCCCACCAACCACCTCGATATTCACGCCATCACCTGGCTGGAAACCCGCCTGCGCGAGACCCGCGCGGCCTATGTCCTGATCAGCCATGACCGCGCTTTCCTGACCGCGCTTTCCCGCGCCACGCTCTGGATCGACCGGGGCCAGGTCCGCCGCATGGACAAGGGATTTGCCCATTTCGAGGAGTGGCGCGACAAGACCTGGGAGGAAGAGGACCAGGCCCGCCACAAGCTCGACCGCAAGATCAAGGCCGAGGCGCGATGGGCGGTCGAGGGCATCAGCGCGCGGCGCAAGCGCAACATGGGCCGGGTGCGCGCGCTTGGCGATCTGCGTCAGACCCGCGCCGAGATGATCCGCCGCCAGGGCACCGCCGCGATGGCGCTGGAGGAAGGTACCAAATCGGGCAAGCGGGTGATCGAGGCGAGGGGGATTTCCAAATCCTTTGGCGACACCACGATCTTCCGCCCCTTCGATCTGCGCGTCTTGCGCGGCGACCGGGTGGCCTTTGTCGGCCCCAACGGCGTCGGCAAGACAACGCTCCTCAAGGTGCTGACGGGGGAAATCCCGCCCGATACCGGCAGCGTCACCCACGGCACCAACCTGGACATGGCCGTGTTCGACCAGACCCGCGCGGCGCTGGACCCCGACGCGACGCTGTGGGACTCGCTCTCGCTCGACCCGTCCATGGCGGTTTCGGGCAGTTCCGACCAGATCATGGTGCGCGGCCAGCCCCGGCATGTTGTGGGCTACCTCAAGGAGTTCCTCTTCGACGAGGCGCAGGCCCGCGCGCCGGTCCGCTCGCTCTCGGGTGGCGAAAAGGCGCGGCTCCTGCTGGCCCGCCTGATGGCGCGCGAATCCAACATGCTGGTGCTGGATGAGCCGACCAATGACCTGGATGTCGAAACGCTGGACCTGATGCAGGATCTTCTGGGCGATTATCCCGGCACCGTGCTGCTGGTCAGCCACGACCGCGATTTCATCGACCGGGTGGCGACGACCACCATCGCGATGGAGGGCGACGGGCGCGCCGTGGCCTATGCCGGTGGCTGGTCGGATTACCGCGCGCAGCGGGGGGCGGATCTGCTTGAGGACGGGAAACCGGCGAAGAAAGGGCAGGGGGGCAAGCCCGATCCGCGGCCTGACGCGCGCTCCGCGCCCGCGAAATCCGGCCTCAGCTACACCGAGGCACACCGCCTGAAGGAGCTTCCCGGCGTCATCGAACGGCTGGAGGCCGAGATCGCCAAGCTGGAGGAGTTCCTGGCCGATCCCGACCTCTTCACGCAGGCGCCCGCGAAATTCGCCAAGGCAAGTGAGGCGCTGGTCGAACGGCAGGAAAGGCTCGCCGCCGCCGAGGAAGACTGGCTGGCGCTTGAGGAAAAATCGGAAAGCTCGTGATCCTGGGGCAAGCGCGCCGTCGACGGCGCGCATCGGCTTTGCGTCGACGCAAAGCGCGCCTACCGCGCCGCCATCTGCGTCAGCGCCACGCCAAGCCCCATCACCGCGATCCCGCCCGCGCGCAACGGGGTCAGCGCCGAGACCTGCGCGCCGAACATCCCGAAATGGTCGATCAGCGCAGCCGAGACCAGCTGCCCCAGCAGCACGAAGAACACCGCGTTGCCGACTCCGAAGGCGGGCGCGACAAAGGTGATCGAGAGGACGTAGAACGCCACCAGCAGCCCCGCCAGGAACAGGTGCCAGGGCTGGCCGGGCAGGCGCGCGAGCGCCTCGATCCCGTTGCTCAGGGTCACGATCAGGGTGGCCGCGAAGGCCACCACGAAGAGGATCAGCGCGGCCGCGGCGGGTGATCCGATATTGGCCCCGAGCCGCGCATTGAGGGCGGCCAGCACCGGAATTCCGACGCCCGCGGCCAGCATGATCAGGGCGTGATGGGTCATCGGGCACTCCTCGGTCTCAACTGCAAATCCCCCCAAGTTCGGCGTCCTGCCAGGGCAACAGCACATCCGGGCGATCCGCCCGCTGCGCCACCGGGGTCAGGTCCATGACCTGCCCCAGCATCCGTTCCAGCCGCGCGGTGCGCGCGCCCTCGGGGTCCAGCGCGGCGCAGCAGACATATTCGCCGACCAGGCTTGCCTGCTGTTCGTAGCCATACTCCAGAAAGGACCGCTGCGCCTCGGGATCGAACAGGTAGGGGTCGTCGCTCACCTGATGCTCCGCCGCGCCGCGCAGGGGGTGGTAGCCGGTGAGTTCGCGGTTCTGCCATTGCCAGATATGGGTCATCTCATGGGCGAAATACATCGCCGCGATCAGGTTGATCCGGTCGGGATAATCGCTGACGTAATCGTCAAGATAGTAGTCCGGGGCCACCATCACGGTCTGGAACAGCACCGCCCCCGCCGTGCGCGTCTGGACCGTCGGGCCGCTATCGGGCGGCAGGATCATCTCGCGGCAGGTGGTGCGCGGGCGCGCGGGCCGCGTGCGGATGCGCAAGCCAATGAGAGGGTTTTCGACCATCCGGATGCGCTCGGTCTGCAACCCCGGCTGGATCTCGGCCATGAAGGCGCGCTCGGCCTCGCTCAAGGGGCGGCCGCAGGCGGCGAGAAGGGCAAGGAGGAGGAGCCAGCGCATCGGGGTCAGCGGCCTTGGGCAAGCAGGGATGCCCCAAGGTAACGCCTTGGCCCGCTTGCGCAAGGGGGCCAAGGCGCATTCCCTCCGGTTCTCGGAATTCTGCTTTCAAAACATGGGTCTGACCCCCGCCGTTATCCGATAGCAGCGCTTTGCAAGGCCCTGACAACCGCGCGTTTTTGTATAACGGACACAATTCCGGTCAATCTGTCCTCACGTCCCCCGGCGTATCCCGCAACCCCGACCCGTCACTTGATTAAGGAAATTGACCATGAAAGCCCTCTCCACCCTGACCGCAGCCGCGGTTTTCGCCTCCACCCTCGTTTCGGTGGCCGCCGCCGACACGCGCGTGATCACGCGCCATGCGCCGCTGGTTCATGCCCCCGTGATCCACACGCCGCCCGTCTACATGCACATGCCGGTCCCGCGCCCGATTGCTGTGCCCGTGCTCGTGCCGCGCCCGCTGCCGTTTCCCGGCCCGCTCTGCCTGAGCTGTCCGTCGTGGGATCTGGAAGACCCCCGCGTCATCTACACGCCGCGCGTGATCATGCGGTAAGAGTTTCATCAAGGACATTTGAATGAAGCACCTGCCCCGGAGTCACCGCGCTCCGGGGTTTTTTCGCGCGGTCTGCCGGTTTCAGCAGGGAGGTGGCCTGATTTTCGCGTTCGTGCGCAGCCTGCGAGAGGCAGGGAAAATCAGGGCAAACGAACCGGAAACGCGCTAATCCCGCAGCCCGACCGAGCGCTTCAACCCGTTCATCGCCTGCATATAGGCCTCGTCGACCTGGTAATCGGTCGGCATGTCCTCGGCGTCGAACATCCATTCATAGGCCTCGTCCCAGTCATAGGCGGCATGCACGCGCCGATCGCCCAACTCATGCACGACCACGGCGCGGATCTTGGCATCCTCGCCCGGCCCGGTAAACGTGCGGAAGGTGACGCCCATGAAATCCAGGTAGGCGCGGTAGAACTCCTCGGACAGGAGATGCCGGTTGATATTCACCGCCCGGTCGAGACGGCGCTTGGTGGCGATGAGGTCGGGCGGCGAGATCTCCTTCCAGTATCCCAACAGGCGGCGGAAACAGTAGATCCGGTTCAGGTCCGGCGCGATCTGGTCGTAGATCTCCAGCCGCTTGTAGATGATCAGCCGTGACTGCCAAAGCGCGTCGTCGATGGAGCGCAGGCGGATGAGGAAGACCACACCGAACGCGGTGGCGAGGAGGACGGAGATGAGTTGCAACCACAGGGGCATGACACGCGCTGACTTGGGACCGGGGGGCAAGGCTAGCAGGGTTCGCGGGATTCCCAAAACCCGAAGATGGGGGGTGGTCCCCCTCGGACGTCAGTCGGACGCGCCGCCAAGCGTTGCGATCACCCGGTCGACATCCTCTCGCACCGCCGCGCTGTCGGGCAGGTGCGTCGCTGCGGCGGCGCGAATCTGGTCCCGGTCGGCGTCGGACAGCCGGATCGTGCCGGGTCTTTCCCAGGCGCGGGCGTCGATACCGGTCTGGGCGAACAAGGCCGCCACGTCGCGTTTCGCCACGTCTTGCAGGGCGCGTTCGGTCGCCGGGGCGGAAAACGGAAAGCTCGGCCCGTGCCACAGGCGGATCGCGCCATCGGCCCGCAGCGCCTCGAGAAAGCGTTGCCGGGCCTCGGACCTGCGCAGGTGCCGGTTGCCGATCAGGCACAGCGCCAGGCCGACACCGCCGAGCGAGCGGTTGCGCCAGTCGCTTGCATCGGGCGCGGGCTGATCCAGCAAGGCGCAGAACCGCGGCAGAAGCGTCCCCGCGGGGGCATAGGGCACAAACCGGGTCTCGGCCGAGACGTTGCTGCGCCACCGGTTGACCTGCGGCATCAGGCGGTGTTCGGAAATGTGGCGCTCCAGGTAGGCGTCGGGCAGCAGGGTTTCACCCAAATGCGCGTCCTTGACGGCCTGATTATAAAGCGAGGCGACACGTTCGACCGGGTGGCGCAGCACCAGGATCGGCACGATACGGTCGAACCGCGCCAGCGGCCCCTCGAACCGCGCCAGGAACTTGCGGTAGGTCTGCGGATCGGCGAAGCCCTCGGAACTGATCAGCACATCGCCCCGGGCGGCCTCCAGCTCGTGGCTGAGCGCATGGATCAGCTTGGGCAGCGGCTCGATCTCGATCGCGCCCCAGTTCCGCGTCCCGGCCAGCGCGAATGTCAGCATGTTATGCGACCCGTCCGGCCAGCGCCCGGTTGTCGGATAGGTGATCGTGCCCGAATTCAGTCCGGCAAAGTAATGCTGGATGGCACTGGTGCCGGTCTTGGGCGGGCCGACATGGACATGAAGGATCCGCTTGGGCTCAGACATCGGGGCTGCGGTCGGGTGGGGTCATGGCGTCGGCTCTGCGTTTGGTCGGCGGAGATTAGCAGGTTTTGACGGCTTGCCAAACGGGGGGTGGTTGGGGGCCGAGGGGCTGGCTTGTGATTGGGTCAGCGGATCAGCGTAATGTAGTAATGCAAGGTGGGCAGTCTGCGGGAGTATCCGAAACTCTGTGTATAAGGCTTAGCCCATGCGCGTTTGACGGATCATTTGTTGAACCGTTCTGGGTATAAGATAGCGAATTGGTTTCGGGCAGCAACCCATTCTCGGACGGCCC
>Ga0189284_100369_pt1 | contig 26032 bp, 23 predicted proteins | sample N32C7minimetaG_FD_130314 | JGI IMG/M metagenome (GOLD analysis project Ga0189284, IMG submission 130314) | Marine microbial communities from the Costa Rica Dome - N32 C7 mini metaG | ecosystem: Environmental > Aquatic > Marine > Oceanic > Photic zone | place: Costa Rica: the Eastern Pacific...
AAGGTTGGGCCCTTGGATTGGTAAGGTCAGTTGTGATGGACGATTTCAAAGGGCGGCATTTTACCGGCGAGGTCATCCTATGGGCGGTCCGCTGGGCTCTGTTGCAAACATTGGTGACGGCCGTGCCAGGGTTTTGCGTGATCGTACCTGTCGCCTTGATCCCCATGACTGAGACAACACGCCCCATGTTATCAAAGGGGAGGCCTTGCTTTCTTGTATAGGTCGATTTGATCGCGATGTGCTGACCGGGCTGCATACTCAACACCTGCGCGCGATGCCGGTCACTCGGTTCGCTTATCTCCCAGATACCCTCGGCGAGGAAGCGCTCCAGCTGATCTTCTGTTCGCCCGAATGCCGCGCCAAGAAACCAGTACGGGCCGTCATCCAGAGAGATTGTCATCTCTGCTGCCTCATCAATGTTCCCATCGTCTTCGGCGCTGTCGTTTCCGCCGAGCGCGACCCAGACGAAGCCCTGCACGTCGAACAGGTCCTGCGGGTGCCATCCGACTTCTGTTTCCAGCAGGCCGAACAGGGCGCGCATCAGTTGCAGCCATTCGCCGAGGTCCTGCTCTCGGAAGCGGAAATCGCTGGCGGGGAAGAGGTTGCGACCGAAGTAGCGCTTGCCCATTTCCTCGATCCTGGCGATCTTGAACCAGCTCGCCTCCTCGGGGTGAAGCGTGGCCCAGACGGTGATCGGGATCGACAGGATTTCGCCGCGCCGCAGGCCCGTTATGCCGGCATCGCGCAGTGCCTCCAGCTCGCGTGCAGCGGCGGGTATGGCTTCCTCCAGTGGGGCATCGCTGCGTGCCAGCGCGCCGAGCGCGGCGTAGAAGCGATCGCGCAGCACCGGTTCGGTAGCCTGCACCTCGGGCAAGGTCCGCCAGTTCAGGGGGACGCCCTGCTGCCCGCCAATAAGGATGCGGTAGATGCCCTCGCCCGCCGCGCGATCATCGCCGTCGCCAGCGGCAATGGTGCGGGCCTGTTCGATCAGGGCATTCTTGTAACGCCGCTCGACATCCCAATAGGTGCCTCGGTTAGCGCGAAAATCGCTGAAGTCGGGCATCTGGCGCAAGAACTCCTCCTGCGCCCGTTGCAGCTCGGGCCAGTCGACGACTGCGAAGCCAAGGTCGTCAAGTGTCGATTTGCACAGGCTGCCACCGGCGGTCGCGTCAATACCGCGTTCGCGCATCGCCCAATGGACAATGGCCTTGCTCGGGTAACGCTTCCCCTCGTGCAGCAGCCAGAATTTGTGCGGAGCGCCGCGGTCGTCCATCTGGCCGATAAAGGCCTGCACCGATCCGGCAGCTTCGCATGCGGCAATGGCGTCCAGAATCGCTTGGCGGTCGAGGCCTGAGAGGCGGCCTTCTGGATGAACCCTCGCCTCGCAAAAGCTGCGGTAGGTGGTCAGGGCGGCACGATATGACGCCAGATTGTTGTAGAGATTCCCATCGATGTTCAGCTTGGTAGGGTTGGCGCGCCCCGCAGCTTCGTCAGCCTTGGAGTAGGCGAATGTGTCGAGCAGAGACACCATCCGGTCCTCCTCGAAATGGGCGTCGAGATCACCGTGCTCCTGATCGACCCGCCGGGCGTCGGACATCTTGGTCCCGATGCTGCGCTTGGCCAATTCCTGCGTTTCGAGCCAGGCCCGGTATTCGGTATCCCTCACTTCCCCTCCTCTGCCACCCAGGCGAGTGTGTTCACGAGCCGCAGGTGATCGACGCTTTTTGCGTCCAGTTCCAGCAGCTTCGGGTTGGCCAGCACCAGCGCCAGCGTGCGGGCGCGGCTGATGGCGACGTTGATGCGGTTCTTCGAATAGAAGAATTCCACGTGGCGCGGCAGGTCGTCGGGGGTGGAGGTCGCCAGCGACACGATCACCACCTCGGCCTCCTGCCCCTGGAACTTGTCCACCGTGCCCACCCGAGCAGCTGACGGCAGCGCAGCGGCGAGCGCGTTCACCTGCATGTTGTAGGGCGCGACGATCAGGATGTTCTGCCACCCGATCTTGCCCGGCCTGCCCTGGCGGTCGGTAAATGCGGTCCCGATCAACCCCTCGGCCAGCGCCTTCGCGCGCGCCACCTCGGCATCGCAGCGCTGGCCGCAGCCAGTGTGGTCCATCGCCACAAAGCGGATGCCGTTTTCCGCGAGTGCCGGATCATGGCCCGGCTTGAGGTGCAGCCGCTGGTTGGCGCAATCGGGGTGGGCCTGCAGCCGCCCGTCATAGACCGCGTCCGAAATGAACTCGCAGATCGACGGATGCATCCGCCAGCTGGTGTCAAGTAGGATGCCGCGATCTGGCGCGACGGTCGCCTCGCCCTGCAGCAGGTAGTCGAGCGCGGATAGCCCGCTCTCGCCCGGATGCGCGCCCTGAATGGGCTGGGCGAGCTGCATCTGGTCGCCCACCAGCACGATGTTCCGCGCCGCCGATCCCATCGCCAGCAGGTGCCCGAGCGAGACCTGCCCAGCTTCATCGACGAAGAGGTAGTCGAACTCCTGATCGAAATTCTCGTCGGCGAACAGCCAGGCGGTGCCGCCGACAAGGTCGGGTGCGTGTTCGTGGACGTCGGAGGCATTCTCGACATCGGTGATGATCCGGCCGTTGAGGCGTTGCTCGTCATTGCCGCGGCTGCATTTCTTTACGCCGGAGAAAACGAGCCCGGTTTCCTCCGCTACCTCCTCCACCTTGGCGAGCAGGTTGTTGATCGCCTTGTGGCTGTTGCTGGAGACGCCGACGCGCTTGCCCGCCGCGATCAGAGAGCAGATCACGTGCGCGCTGGTGTGGGTCTTGCCGGTCCCCGGCGGCCCCTGGATGAAAAGCGTTGTGCCGTCCATCGCCAGACAGCGCAGCGTGGCAGCCTCGACCAGACTTTCGCCCTCGCGCACCAGCGCGCCGCCGGACCAGTCGCGCAGGCGCGGCGGGCGGCGTTCGATTAGATCGAGCAGTGCGCGGTAGGGCTCCTCGTCGGTCAGGCCACAAGACCAGGTTTCGAGGCCATCGGGATCGGTTTCCCCGTAAAGCCACTGGTCCTCGTTCATCCCCGCCCAGGTCAGCGCCACGCGGCGCACCGCTGCCACCAGTATCTGGTTGGGCACGGTCGGCTCGGGGATCAGCGAACCTTCCGCCGGCCACATGCCCTTGGCCGCATTGCCGCGCTTGATCTCCACCGTGCCCGCCTCGCAATCGAGCGCAACAATGGTGCCGACCTTGGCGAGGCTGGGCGCATGGAGCACCGTCGATCCCTCGCGCAGCTTGGTTTCCTGCGGCGGGAAGCGATAGCTGCTGATGGTGCTGCGCTTTTCGGGCCGCTGCCACACGCCGTCGCCGTCGGGATCGGGCACGATGCCTCCGATGCATTCGTGATCCTCGGCCAGCTCATCCGGCTCGCGCTCGCAGCGGTCGAACATGGCCCAGAAGGCGGGCTTGTCGGCGCGGCGGTGGAACTGGGTGAGATGGCCGACGAGCGCCCTGCCCTCCTCACTCTCCGGCAGCGGACCTTCGGCGATGGCCGCCAGCAGCCGCGCGGAGCGTTCCTCCGCTTCGGCACGGGCCTCGGCCTTCTCGTCGGGTACGGCAGTAACTGGGCCAACCGGGCGCCACGGCAGATCGTCCATCCGCAGCTCCACCAGCCAGTCACGCAGCGCCTCGGTGTTTTCGCAATCGACCTTGTTGTAATCGAGGATGCCGTCGAGGATCGTCTGGTCGCCGCTCGCCTGCCAGCTCTTGTACTCGACCACCGACTGGTCAGCCTTGGTCACCTCGCCCTGCCGCGCTTTGGCGAAAAACACCTCCATCGTCTTGAGCGAAAGGTTGTCCTCGCTGGTGCGGATCGCCTGCCGCAACACGGCGTAGAGATCGACGAAACGCCGCTGGCGCAGCAGGTTGTCGAGCATCTCTTCCCGGCTCGCATGGAGCGTTGAGAGGCGGCGCAGCGCGGTGATCTCGTAAGGCGCATAGTGATAGACATGCGCCCCGGGATTGGCTTCCAGATGCGCAGCCATCCAGTCCAGTGTGCTTTCGAAGGCAGCGCGTTCGTCGGCATGGTTGTGGCCCCAGTGGAAGCGGAACTCAGGCCGCGAACCGTCGCGGTAATGCACGCCCCACAGGTAATCGAGCCCGCCTTCCTCCAGCGGATCGCCCTCCAGATCGAAGAACAGGTCAGCCGGATCGGGCTCCGGGAGATTTGCGAAGCCCCTGCCCTCTTCGGGGGGCAACTGTTCGACCACCGGCGCGCCGCCCTGCCAGCGTGCCTGCTGCAACTGCGCCTGCGCGCGCAATTTGGCCAGCGTTGCCGGGGCTATGCGCGGCACCCGTGCGTCTTCGGGCAGCGCGGCGAGATCGGCGACCGTGGCGATGCCGGCGGCGCGGAGCTTTTCCGCCTGCGGCTTGCCGAGGCCGCAGACGCGCGAGAGGTGGTCCTCGGTTTCCCACACTTCGGAGCAATGGTCGCGCCACGGGCACAGCGGACAGGCGCCGCAGGGTTCGGGCGCGGTGCCCGGCGCCACGCCCTCGACGAAGGCGAGGAAGCGCGTGGTGGCCGAGTCCAGCACCTTGGCGAACTCGACCAGACGCAGGCTCTCGCGCTGACCATTGCCCAGCTGCACATGCACCCGGCGCGGGCTCCGCCCCTGGATCGCGGCAATCATCCGTGCATACAGCCCCAGCTGCACGACATGGCTGGCCTTGGCCGAGCGCGCCAGCTTGGTATCGACCGGCTCATAGGACCATACGCCGAGATCGGACGGCTCCTCCACCCGGATCAGGAAATCGGCAAACCCGCTCCACGGCGGTTGCAGGAAGGCAGCCTGGAAGATCGCCTGCGCCCCGCCCACCATCGCTTCGCGCGTCAGCCGGGCGCGGGTTTCGAGCGAGCCGTGGGTCGGGATCTCGACCAGACCGCCCTCCCCCGCCAGCTGCGCGCGGTAATCCTCCTCATGGGCGAGGCCCGCCTGCTGGACCAGCTCGCCCATGGCATCGTCTTCGGCCTGCTCGGGCGCGGCCTCTGGATCACGAAGCTTCGCCAGATCGAGCGCGGTGGCGTGGGCACAGCCGAGGTAACGGACGAGGTCCGATGGCGCATAGAGGATGTGGCTATCATACTGGCGCATAAGGCGAATCTCCTGATGGACCAGTTATGCGCAAGTGCCACGACAGAAACGGTCGTTTGTAGGGATTTTGCAGCGTTCTAGGGAATTTCCTAGAACCAATAGATCATACATAGCTGCGCCTCTGGCAATGCTACGCATGAAGCAAGTGCGCCCTGTGCTATTGCGCTCCTAGGGCAACCATTTGTTGACTTCACCTGACCACAGCGTGGCAAGCCCCTCTGGACAAGAATGCCCGAGACTGACCCAGTTCGACGGACTGGGAATGTGGAAACGAAAAGCCACGATCGCTGCTGGTGATTTGATCTGGAGGAATGCTCGTTTGGGCAGCTTGATGCGCTTTCCCCACTCTCCGTATCGAATTTTCCTTAGAAGGTCTCTCGCTTCTTCAACGGAAAAGTCTTTCTGATCATAGATGCCTTGCTCAACGGCGGACAGAAAGAAAATGTCCGAGTAGAAATATGTAACCTCTAAGCGATCCTCTCTTGCGGCTTCCGACGAAATCACATGGAGTAGCGCGCCTCCCATTGCTCCATCAAGCCCTCCGATAGGAACCCCATCTATTTTGGGAGAAATATCCCTCTCCAAGAAGGGAACTTGGAACAACAGCGGATGAAAGTCCCACGAATTTACCCCCACGCTATCAAGCGTCGACTTGTTTTGAAGGTGCAAAAGGTCGTAGCGGTGAGCGGCAGTGAAATCGAAACCAGCGTTATCGATTTCCGGTTCTGTCATTTGAAGCTGATATCCGCCGCTCGCCGCAGCCAATTTCATTTGCAGTGCCGCTTTCATATGTACCATGCGCTCTCGAGCGACGCTGTTTTCCGGTGAATTCAGAAACTGCAAAAGGCTCATTGCCACATCTCCAACAATACTCGAGCGTTTCGCCCTGCAAGATCAGGTCGGGTCGGGCCGTGCAAGTAAAGACTTCATCAACTTTGATGATCACCCGATCTTGCCCCTCTTGCCCTTTTGAACCTCTTCTCCTAATCCCACACCCAAACAGCTTCAAGGTGGCGATTCATGCCCGATCCGCATTCAATCGTGTCGCAAATAGGCGATCTTGCTCAATCGGGTGAGCGAATGATCGAGCGACTGCGGCGCAAGGCCTTCCTGCCCGAAAGCCGCAAGGGGCTCAACCTGCGGTTCGGGATTGCCGAGGCGGCGCAATTGCTCGGCTGTTCGACCAACCGCATCCGCATGGCGGAGGACGACGGGCGGCTCCCCCCTCCCCCCGCTGGCGATAACGGGCGGCGGCTTGGCTATACGGTCGAGGAGCTGCTCAACATGCGCGAGGTGCTGGGCGCCTCGCCGCGGCGTGCGCCGCTGGATGTGCCGGCGATGATCGCGGTGCAGAACTTCAAGGGCGGCGTCGGCAAGTCGACCGTCACCACCCACCTCGCGCACTATTTCGCGGTGCAGGGCTACCGGGTGCTGGTGGTCGATTGCGACAGCCAGGCCACCACCACCACGCTGTTCGGCTTCAACCCGCATTTCAATATCACGCGCGAGGAAACGCTCTACCCCTATCTCTCGATCGACCCGACGCAGGCCGACCTGCTTTACGCGGTGAAGAATACGCCCTGGCCCAATGTCGATCTGATCCCGTCGAACCTCGAACTGTTCGATGTGGAGTACGAACTCGCCGCCGCCGGAGCTGACGGGCAGAGCGTGCTTGCCGCCCGGTTTCGCAAGCTGAAACAAGGCCTTACCGACCTTGCCCGCGACTACGACGTGGTCATTCTCGATCCGCCCCCGGCGCTGGGCACGATCAGCCTGGCGGTCATGCAGGCGGCCAATGCGCTGCTGGTGCCGCTCGCCGCGACGACGCCGGATTTCTGCTCGACGGTGCAGTTCCTCTCGATGATGGATCAGGTGCTCGAACAGCTGATCGAGGCGGGGATCGCCGTCGATTACCAGTTCGTGCGGCTGCTGTGTTCCAAGTTCGACAGCAACGATCCCAGCCACGAGATGGTGCGTGCGATCATGGAGCAGAGCTTTGGCCCTGCCCTGCTGCCGGTGCCGATCCTCGAAAGTGCGGAGATCAGCCATGCGGCGCTACGGATGATGACCGTCTACGAGCTGGAAAAGCCCATCGGCACCCCGCGCACGCACAAGCGCTGTAAGGCCAATCTCGACGAGGCGCTCGGCCAGATCGAGCAGCTGGTGCGCCATGGCTGGGGCCGGGTTGACCGGGTGGACGAGGAGCTGGTGGTCAATGGCTGACAATTGCCCTTTCCTGCAGCCCGCCTGCCTGCACAGGGTCTTCGACCTTTCGGGAACACACATGGAGGCATGGCCGCATGGCTAGGAAGCAGAAGGATTATCTCGCGGACCTGCTGGCCGACGACGAGGCGGAGGCGCTTACCTCGCCCGCAGCCGAGGCGTCACCCCCCTCCCCTGCCCCGGCAGACCGCGCGCGCGGCACCACGCTGCTGGGCCGCGAGAGCGCGCTCGCCCGTGTCGCCACCGGCGAGGTGCGGCAGGTCACGCAATTGCTGCTCGATCCGGCGCGGGTGCGCGTGTGGCCGGGCAACGCCCGTTCCTACGAACACCTGACCGAGGACAGCTGCCGCGAGCTGATCGATTCCATCATTGCCGAGGGCGGGCAGAAAGTGCCTGCCGTGGTGCGCCGGGTGGAAGGCGATCCGGCCCACGATTACGAGGTGATCGCGGGCACCCGGCGGCACTGGTCGATCCGCTGGCTGCGCGCCAACTCCTACCCTGATATGAAATTCGTGGCGCAGGTGGCGGACCTCGACGACGAGGCCGCCTTCCGCCTCGCCGATCTGGAAAACCGAGCGCGCAAGGACGTGTCCGATCTTGAGCGCGCGCGCAATTACGCCGCCGCGCTGAAGGCGCATTACGGCAACCACCTGACGCGCATGGCCGAACGACTGAAGCTGTCGAAGGGCTGGCTGTCGAAGATGCTCAAGGTGGCAAGCCTGCCCGATGCCGTGGTGGCCGCCTTCGCCTCCCCCGCAGACGTGCAGCTGAAGCCCGCCTACCCGCTGGCGCAGGCGCTGGACGACAAGGATCGCGCCGCCGCTATCCGCCGGGCTGCGGGCGGCCTGGCGAAGGAGCAGGCAGAGCTGCGCGCGAGCGGTGAGAGTCCCCTCCCCTCCGCCGAAGTCATCGCGCGGCTGCTCGCCGCCGGGCATGAGCGTGGCAAGCCCGAGCCGCTGGTGATCTCCGGTGCGCATGGTCGCCCTGCTGTCACGGTGCAGACATGCAACCGTCAGGGCGTGACGCTGCGGCTCCACGCCGGGCACGGCCTCTCCGAGCAGGAACTGATCGTGCGGGTGCAGGATGCGCTGATGACGCTCGACGAACAGGGGCGCGGGTTGCAGCGGTGACTGCCCAGGTGCCCTCCCCTGCCCTGAATTGTTTCCCTGGGGAAACGTCGCGGCCCACAGAAGATGTTTCCCCAGGGAAACGGAGCGCAGCGCAGTACCGCGAAGCGAAGCGGTCGTGAGCCGCGCTCGCCGCCAGTCCGTGTCCGAACAGTTCGACCTGTTCCTGCCCTATCTGGCGGACCTGCCCCTGCGCGATCAGCGCGAGATGATGGAACGGCCCTTCTTCAGCCTGGCCAAATCCAAGCGGGTCAAGCCGATCGACTATACCAGCCCCGATGGCAAGCTGTGGGTCCACGTCAGCGCCAACCCCGATTACGGCATGGCGACGATCTGGGATGCGGACATCCTGATTTATTGCGCCAGCCAGCTCGCCGACATGGCGCGGCGCGGGGTCAACGATGTGCCGCGCAAGCTGCACATCATGCCCTACGACCTGCTGCGCGCCATAGGGCGTCCGACAACCGGGCGCGCCTACGAGCTGCTGGGGCAGGCGCTGGACCGGCTCGTCTCGACCACCATCAAGACCAATATCCGCGCAGAGAACCGGCGCGAGGCGACCTTCAGCTGGCTCGATGGCTGGACCCAGCTGGTCGATGAGAAGACTGAACGCAGCCGCGGGATGACGCTCGAACTCTCCAACTGGTTCTGGGAAGGCGTGATGATGCAGGGCGGGGTGCTCAGCATCGATCGCGCCTATTTCGACATTACCGGCGGGCGCGAACGCTGGCTTTACCGCGTGGCGCGCAAACATGCTGGCGGGGCCGGGGAAGCCGGCTTTGCCATTTCCATGCCCGTGCTGTTCGAAAAATCGGGCGCAGAGGGGCAGTACCGCCGCTTCAAGTTCGAGATGCTCAAATTGGCCGAGAAGAACGCGCTGCCGGGCTATGCTCTGGCGGTGGAGACCGCCCAGCGTGATGGCGAGCCCATGCTCCGCATGACGCGGGTGGACGGCAAGGATGGCGCGGAAGAGGGACTGCCAAAGGCGGCGATTGCGGCAAAGGGTGGCGTAGGCGACAAGGCAGCAGGGGAGGGCGCCCAGGCCGCCTCAGAGGCCGTAGAGCGCGTTTCCTCGGGGAAACGGAGCGAAGCGCAGTCCCGCGAAGAAGGACAGCCGGCAGCGCGCGCAGGCCGTCGCGCCGAGGCTGGCACTACTCCGGATGCCGAGACCTTCGACGCGCGCAGCCTGGTCCGCTCGGCTGTCGCTGGGCTGAGCGACAAGGCCACCCGCGGCTTCATGACCGACGAGACCATCGAACACCTGCGTGAAAAGTGCCCGGGCTGGGATCTCTACGCGCTCCACGCCGAGTTCGAACGCTGGGTCGCCGCATCCCCCGAACGCACCCCCGCCAACTGGCAAAAGGCCTTCATCGGATGGGTGAAGCGGCACCACGACAAGCACCGCCACGAACTGCGGGGCTAGGCCGCGCGCTTTGCCGCCTCACGCCGTTGTCGCTGGCTGACGACCTTCTGGCACAGCTCGAGGAACTGCTGGTGCGACAGCGGACCCTTGGCATGGTTCACCAGCGCGCTGCACAGACGAAAGTCGAGGCAACTGGTGCCGGTGTAATGATCGACGCTGGGATAGTGCCCGCGCTGCAAATGACGCTTGCGCCCGCCGCTCAGCGGCAGCACGTGGTTGAGCCGGTTCCATTCGAGCGGTTCGCCGGTGTAGAAGTCGCGGCCTTCACTGGCGAGCACTGCCTGGTGAATGCGCTTGCGGTATTCCTCGATCCCCGGCTTGCCCTCACGCTTGTCGCGCAGGCGGCAGCTTTGCGCCTGCTTCTCAAGCCACTCACCATACCGCGCGCAGGGCACTTTCAGCGCCCGGACAAAGGCCGGGGCAGGATAGGGGTGCGCACAAGTTTCGCCACATTGAGGCATTCGAGCAGTGTAGGAAGCAGGCCGTTGACGGGTAGTAAATGCCTTCGCCCGTTCCCGAAGTGTCGCGTTGGTGGACCTACCGGAGATCGATCAGCCGAGCCTTTCGATGAATTGAACGAGTTTCGCGAGCAGCTGACAGGATTTGATTCAAATTGCAGTGCGAGACTAGTCCCCGCCCGAAAGTCTCGACCCTTCGGGAACGCCCAACGCTCCTCCGGGAACGCTGCGCCGACACATCGGGAACAACGCAGACGACCCATCAGGAACGCTTCGCCGACACTTCCGGAACAGCTCTTGTCCGCGACTCGTGCGATTCCGCCAGAAACGGCAACCTTCGCCGCGCTTAACCAATCTAACAGACTCATAACCCCTCTAACCCACAAGAAGTTTTTGGTTTTGGATGAAATGGGGAAGGTGCTCGGACAATGGGTCCTGCAAGTAGTGAAACCGCTGGCCAGCCTCGCTAATCGCGCTAGTCTGCCCCAACATGCCGCATCGCTACGCCCCCGACGACCCGCTCCATCCCGAGCAGCTGAAGGCCAAACAACGCCGCCTGCGGGACGGCTTCCCGCTGCCGCTCACCCTGCGTGTCCATCGTTCGCTCAGCTGGCTCCGCCGCGCGGAAGACGAGCATGAGGATCTCGACGTACGTTTCATCCTGCTGTGGATCGGCTTCAACGCGGCCTATGCCGGCGACCTCGACCGAGCGCTGGACGGCGGGGGAGGGCACGCGGGCAACGAGCGCGAGCGGTTCGACCAGTTCTTTGCCGCATTGGTCGGCATGGACAGCTCCAACCGTATCTACGACGCGATCTGGCAGCGGTTCGCCCACGAAATCCGTCTGCTGCTCGACAACAAGTTCGTCTTCGCGCCGTTCTGGCGGCACCAGGCGGGCGAGTTCGGCGGGGCGGGTTGGGAGATCAGCTTCGATAGCGCGAAGAAGGCTGCCAACCGCGCGCTGGCGGAAAAGAACACCGCCGTCGTGCTCTCGATCCTGTTTGACCGGCTGTATGTCCTCAGGAACCAGGTGATCCACGGTGGCGCAACATGGGACAGCAGCGCCAACCGCAACCAGGTGCGCGACGGGGCGGCGCTACTGGGGTGCCTGCTGCCGGTGTTCATCGACCTGATGATGGATCATCCTGACGCCGAGTGGGCCATGCCGATGTATCCGGTGGTGGAAGGGTAAGGGGCGTGGCTGGCGAGGACTGGTCCGACATCGAGATCAACGCGGCCGTGGCGGACTATTTCGCCATGCTCACCGACGACCTCGCAGGCCTCTCCTACAACAAGGCGGCGCACAACCGCGCTCTGCAGGAAAGGACCGGGCGCAGCCGGGGATCGATCGAATTCAAGCACCAGAATATCTCCGCCGTCATGCTCGGTCTGGGGCAGCCGTGGATCCCCGGCTACAAGCCTGCCGCGAATTTCCAGAACGCGCTGGTTGACGGGGTGCTCCGCTGGCTTGATGCGCGCGACGATTGGCTGGCTCCCAGGACGGGCGTGAGCGCGGTCCGCGAGGCGAGGGGAGGGGGCTGGAGCGGGCCAGAAGTTTCGGCCTTGCTCGAACTGGGGCCGGTGCCTTCGCAGCGCAACGAGCCGCCGCCGGTTGATCCTGAATTCATGGCGAAAATCGGCCTGAAGTATGATGTCGCCGAACGCGATGCCCGCAACCGTGCGCTGGGCAAGGCGGGCGAGGAGCGCGTCATGGCGCACGAACGCGCGCGGCTGACGCAGGCGGGGAGGGCGGACCTCGCGCGCAAGATCCGCTGGACCTCGGTCGAAGATGGCGACGGCTATGGTTACGACATCGCCAGCTTCGAGCCGGACGGGGCCGATCGCCTGCTGGAAGTGAAAACCACCAATGGCTGGGAGCGCACGCCTTTCCACCTCAGCCGCAACGAGATCGCGGTGGCAGGCGAACGCCGCGACCACTGGCACCTGGTGCGCGTCTGGAACTTCACCCGCACCCCGCGCGCCTTCGAACTGCGTCCGCCGCTGGAGGCGCATATCGACCTGACGCCGACGAGTTTCCTGGCGGCGCTGCGGTAGGGGGCTTTACCAGCTGCCTAACCCAGCACGCGCTCCGCCAGCAGGGTTCGAAAATCCCGCCGCGCGTCGGCCACGATCAGAACCGTCACGCAGTCGGCATCGAGCATGTAGATGATCCGGAATGGCGCGCGCGATAGCTGCCGGTAGTCGGCTATGCCCAGTTCCGCGAGTTCGGGGACGACTGGCCCTTTGGCAGGGTGGCCGGCAAGACTTTCGACCGCCCCCACCAGTTCATTTAGCAATGTGTCGGCACCATCAGGGCCATCTTCGCCCCTTTGTGCTTTCCGGCGTCGGTAAATGCCTTCGAGATCGCGCTCTGCGCCTGCAGCGATGCGGACTTCGAACCTGGCCGATGGCATGCCCCGTCAGTTCCGGGCGCGAATACGATCAGTCAGACCTTTCGCGGGGGCAGTGCGCCCTGCGGCCACATCTGCGCGCCCGAGCGCGAGCAGCTTGAGCAGGGCGAGTGCTTCCTGCGTCGCCTCATAGCTGCCGATGTCCTGCAACACGGCCTTGGCTTCGCCATTTTGTGTGACGACAAGCGGCGCGGCGCCTTCGCCCAGCTCGCGGATGATGTCCGCGCTGTTGGCCTTAAGGTAGGATATCGGCTTAATGCGGTTCTGCATGGTCATGGAACTGGTCCTTATTCAGACTGAATATGGCCCATTGACGGACGTCTTGCAAGCGCGGTGAATTCCGCTCACAGCTCAATTGCTACCCGATGCCCGCAACCCACGCGCCTTCGGACAGCGTCCGCTCTTGGAGGCGCATATCGACCTGACGCCGACGAGTTTCCTGGCGGCACTGCGGTAGGCGGTCCGAACTGGGCTGCAGGATCGGGACTTAGCACTAGGTGGAGCCTCGGAGCGAACGAACCATATGCACTGCGACCGTTCCGTGATCGTGGAACGTTTCCTTCTCGAAACAATACCCTAGCCGTTCGTAGAGCTCGATATTCTCCACCATCAGCTTGTTCGTATAGAGGCGGGTGGCGTCCAGTCCTGCATCGCGGGCAAGTTTTTCGGCATGCCGCATCAATCGTACACCGTAGCCGCAGTGCTGCCGATCTGGATCGACGGCGACGTTCACGATCATGAGTTGATCGCCTTGCGGAACGGTTTCGATGAGTCCCACCATGACCCCATCGATATGGAGACAATCAAACCTGTTCTCTCGTATGGCGGTGTCATAGTCAGCCGTCATGGGGCGGGGCTTGCGCGGCGTAACGCCAACCCACTTGGCATAGGACTTCAGGGTGAGCGCACGAATCTGGCGAGCATCCTCGACTTTGGCCCGCCGGATTTCCCCTGTTGCGGTCATGGTTGCCGAATACGAGTGGCCGTTGCGATTGTCATCCGCGCTCTGAACACCTGAGTTGTCAGGCTTTCTGTCCACATTTGGTCAGTTCACTTGCATAAGCGTCACCTATAGGCCATATAAGGCCAATGTCGTCCCCAATACCCGATCAATTGTCCACCCTTGGACAGCGCATCAGAGCGCGGCGCCTCGCTCTGGACCTCACCCAGCAGGCTGCCGCCGAGCGATCCGGTGTCGCCTATCGCACCTGGCGGCGGATGGAAGGGGAGGGCAAGGCCTCGATCGAGGATTTGGTCCGCGCTGCGGTGGCCCTGCGTTGCGAGAACGATCTGGCGCAGCTGTTTCCCGAGCCAGCCGCTGCCAGCATGGACGAACTGCTCGAACGCCAGCGCCAAGCCGCTGCGACGAAGCGCCAGCGCGGGCGGAGGGCGCGGTTGTGAGGCTGGCACCGGGCACCCCGCTCGATCTGTTGCTGCTGACCGACGAACGCGCAGAGCCGGATAAGGTCGGCAGGCTGGCCATGGCGGGCGGGGTGGCACAGCTCGAATGGTCGGAGGAGGTGCTGGCAACGGGTCACGCGCTGTCGCCGCTGCATTATCCGCTCGAAAGCGGGCTGCACGCGGCCCGATCACGCGAATTCGGCGGCCTGCACGGGTTCCTGGCTGACAGCCTGCCCGATGCCTGGGGCACGCTGCTGCTGCGGCGACGGCTGCAACGGCTCGGCCATCGCTGGGAGGAACTGAACGCGGTCGACCGGCTCGCGCTGGTCGGCAACCGGGGCAGGGGGGCACTGGCCTTCCGCCCGGCCACGCTGCAGGCGGGCGAGGGCGCTGCCGGGATCGACCTCGATGCGCTGGCCAATGAGGCGCAGCGCGTGCTGCTGGGCGAGGAGGCCGAGCTCGACGCGTTGCTGGCAAGGCTGGGCGGCGGATCGGGCGGGGCGCGGCCCAAGGTCCATGTCGCCATCGCTGCCGACGGCACCCTGAGGGCCGGTGACGAGGGCGCGGGGGAGGGGGGTGCTCCAGCTGCCGCAGAATGGCCCGAAGAATGGCCAGAGCAGTGGATCGTCAAGTTCCCTGCGCTCACCGACCCCGCCGACATCGGTCCGGTAGAGGAGGCCTACGCCCGCATGGCCCGCGCGGCGGGGATCGCCATGGCCGAGACGCGCCTCATCGCATCAGCCGAGGGCAGGGGCCACTTTGCCACCCGCCGGTTCGACCGGCCGGGGCCGGGCAGGCGCGTGCACATGGTCAGCCTCGGCGGCGCGCTGGAGGCCTCGCCGCACATGCCCAGCCTCGATTACGACGGCTTCCTGCGCGCGGTGCTGACGATCACTCGCGATGTGCGCCAGCTGGAACAGGCCTTCCGCCGCATGGCCTTCAACGTGCTGGCCCACAACCGCGACGACCACGTCCGCCAGCACGCCTTCCTGATGGACGAACGCGGCGAATGGCACCTTGCGCCCGCCTTCGACCTCACCTTTTCCCACGGCCCCGGCGGCGAGCATTACATGGCCGTCATGGGCGAGGGGAGGGACGTGACGTTCGACCACGTCAAGGAACTGGGCGCGCGGCACGGCATCAAGCGTGCGCGGATCGCCGAAATCGTGGAGGAGGTCAGCGCGGCGATAGTCGACTGGCGCGGGTGGGCTGAAGCCGCCGGGGTCGAGCATAGCAACACCCCGATCGCCGACGCTCTTGAGGCACGCCGAAAACATTTCTTCGGGGGTTAGCGCCTCGACGACTGTGCCTACCCGCCGTGTCGCCCAATCGTCCAGCGCTCGCCATCGCGCAGGCGTTGCACCGGGGGAAGGGCAATGCCCGGCGCGTCCCATTCGACGCCGTGGACCGGCACCAGTACGCGCGGATCGATTGCGCGGGCGAAGCGCGAGAGATCGGCGGCGCTGGCGTGGCCGCTGGTGTGGACCAGTTCGCGCCGGGCACCTGCGCGAGCCGCCACGGCCCAGCCAGAGGCAGCGTCGCTCGCATCGAGATATCCCCTCCAGCTGGAATGCACGAAGCAATCCGCGCCTGTCATCGGCAGGCTGGCGCGATCCTCGTAGTCCATGACCAGCGATTTGCGCGCCATGACGATTGCCGGCCTTGCTGCCACCCGCTGGCGCGAAGTCGCGCAGCCGCGGCGGATTACCTCCTCCACGAACCCGGCGCGGCCCATCCGCTGGTAGAGCCACTTCATCTTCGGGGTGATGATCACCTTCAGCTCGGGGAACCGGGGATCGCCGGGGCAGGGCAGGCCCGTCCCCTCGGCAATTTGCAACAGCGCGTCGGCGGCGTAGAGATCGAGCACTAGGTCGCGCCCGGAACGTCGCGCGGTGCGGAACAGCGTGACCGTGCGATCGAAGTTCTGCGCCGACCAGTCGACAAACAGGTGACCCGGCACCGCCTGTGCCAGTTCAAGGAAGCGCGCCTCGAGGTCGCTCTCGGTCACTACCGGCTTGTCGCTGCACAGGTTGGTGCCTTCCATCAGCAGTACGTCGATGTCCCGCGGCGGGCGGGCGATCATGCCTTCGACCAGCGCGGCCTTGCGTCCGTGGGTGCGGAAGTCGCCGGTGTAGAGCACCCGCACCTCGTCGCGCTCGATCAGCAGCATGTAGGCATCGAGCGCCGAGTGATCGGTGAGGAAGGGGGTGACCCGGAACCCGCCGATGTCGAGCGCGCCCTGCCGACTGTGCCAGGTGCTGATGGGCCGCTCGATGGACTCGCCGAACACCCCCAGCGTCAGCCGCATCAGCGCGGCAGATTTCTCACCGGTCGACAGCGGCCAACTGGCAGGCAGCTCGCTGACCAGACCCCAGTGATCCATGTGGGGATGGCTGAACACGACGTGCGCGGGCCGCGAAATGTCGAGCGTGGCTGGCAGCAGCCCGCCTGCCTCGCGGGGCGCATCGAGCGGCCGTCCGGCATCGAGGATCAAGCGCGCGCCATCTGCAGCTTCGAGTTCGATGCAGCTACCGCCGATCTGCTCGGTTCCGCGATGGACCGTGAGGTGGAGGGTCAGCGCGCGGCTCCGGCGAGTGGGGGAAGGGGCCGTGCCTTGACCTCGTCTGCGCTGGCATAGCAGGCCAGGGTCAGGCCGAACTTTTCAACGAGCCGCGACCGATGGCCCCGCGCTTCGAACGATTGTGCCCTAGCGGCGATCAGTTCGGCCCCGCGCCCCGTGAAGCCGTCCGGGCAATATCCTCCGATCACCACGCCCGGGCGACCGATTGCCATCGCTTCCCCGGCATCACGTAAAGCGCGCCAGCTGGCCAGCGCCGAGCTGTCTGGCTTGCCTGCTGCGGTCGCCAGCTCGACCATGATCGCCGCGGCATCGCGATAGGCTGCCACGACATCCGCAGCACGGCCCGGCTTCGCCATCCACTCTTCGTAGGTCGGAACCTGCTGCACCACGTGCGGCTCGGCGCGAGCGCGGATTTCGGCGTTGTCGGTGCATTTGGCTTCCCAGAAGGCAATCCGGTTGCCGCCTTCCACCAACACCAGGTCCATGCGCGGGGCGGACTTCTCGCCGTCATAGGCGGGCAGACCCATCTCGATGTCGATCGTGCCGGGGTTGGCGGCGATCAGCTCGTCGACGATTGATTTTTCCGATCCGGCATAGGAACCGGCGGTATCGATCCAGTCGGCCACGTGAGCGCAATTCGCGGGGTCCGAAAGCCAGGCTTCGTCGAAGCGATCATAGCCAACCAGCGCCTCTCCCCGGCTCTCCGGCTTGCGGCGGCGAGCGACATAGGCCTTGTGGATTTCGAGCTTCACCTGAGTGGCCGTCGAATGCAGTTTGGCGACCGACTGGCCCTTGCGGTAGAAGTTGGCGTAGCCGTTGCGCAAGGCGAGGCGGAGGCCATCCGAATCCGATGCTTCGCCGGGCAGCTTCCAGCAATCGAGGAGGGTGCGGACAACCGGGAAAGCGTCCCAATCGCGGGCTTCGAATCGTCTGATGAACTTGCTCATTCAGTCATTATCTCCCGTGCTGCGACAATTCCGGTCGTGCACGATTTTTCGTCGCACAAAACCTTTGATCGATAGTGTGAATCACAGGCGTTGCACTGATTCAAGAAACGCGTTGGACCGCATGCTGCGCATGCGCGAATCTCAGCACATGTCACGGCAAAACTTCGACCAAAACTGGCACTGGCAGGCCATCGATTCCGACCGCAATATCGCGCGCGAATACACGCTTAGTCTGTCGCGCGATCTGTTCGGTTGGTACGTCATCGAGCGACACTGGGGTCGCATTGGAACGGCGGGGCAGGGGCGGGTCGAGGCGTTCCGGGAGCGCCGCCAGTCACTCCGGCATCTGGCAGCCATCAAAGCGCGCAGGAAGAGTGCGAAAAAGCGGATCGGGGTGACCTATCGTTTCGTGAAGAACATCGTGCTGGCTTCAGGGTGACCTCACCAGATTTTTAGACCTTGGTGCAAGGACTGGCGACCCGCTCCGCACCGCCGTCGAGCGGCACTTCAGGAACACGCAGCGAGCCTTGCGGGGGACTGGATTGCCCGCTTGGAGCCGTCCGTTTTCTGCCGATTTCCTAATCCAGGATGTGCATGCCTGCGTGATCAATATAGCCATGCATGATCTGGCAAACTGCGGCGACCAAACGGTCCCGAAATCGTTACAGATTGCGGAGCCCCAACCCCTTATTGCGATCTGTCTCGCGAATATGACCAGACACATCTGGAGGCGCCTTGCGGAGCGTTGAATTGTCACCACAGACGGCAAACAATTGTGGCGCAATTTCAAGGTGGACCGGAACCTGTCCGTGACGCGACCGCAGGCAAGATATTCTTCAAGAATTGCGCTGAATTTCGCTTCAACTCCTATTGGCGTAAGGCCCCCCCGGCATGGAGCCTCCGCAGGACAATGCGGAAGCGCAATCAGGTGACGCTTTGATCGCCCTTCGTTGGGCAGGGTTGGTGTCGCGCGCGCCGCCTTTTTTTGGGGTCAAATCGTTCAGGCTTCGATGATTCTGGCGCTCTTGTTTAGCGCGGGGGGCCGCAAAAATCGTCGCTTTCGAGGCGGGTCAGCCAACCAAGAAACTCCTGCTGCTCGTGACCCTCGTGGTCGGCCTTCCGGAGATCGTCGCTTGGGCAAAGATTTCCCCTATGCTTTGGGCAGTGGATCGTCGATCCCGGCGCGACGATTTTCCCGCTGACCTGAACGCCGCCGCCGGACAGGAAAGGCCGCATTTCATTGCGCATTTGCAAGAGCGCGTACAATCGCGCTCGTGGCTTGAGCCAATCAGATTTCGACAAGCCGACATTGTGTTCGACGATGTTCGCAACAAGCATCACGGAAATGTCAGCAGAAGCGCCATAGCTTCCATGGAAGCCCGCCGCCAGCAGCTCGCAATGATTGCCAGCCTGTTCCAGAGCGAGTGCAAATACAGCTGATAAGCCGCGGCCCCGCTGCGCGAATCACTCGGCAGCGTCGAATAAAGACGGCCCTTTTCTGCCGCGCCGCCTTCGGCGGGTCGCCCCATCTGGAATGCCCTACAACCTGAAAGCACGGAAATCTTCGGTTCCGACATATACAATGGTGGGATCAGTTTGAGTTCCACACCCGATGCACCCGCCGGTGCGGGGAAAATTGGGCTATTACAGCTATTTACGCATCTGGACCACGCATTGCTCTGTGCAGGTCCGCGTGGTCCAAGGTGGTCCACAGAGCAAAAAGACCAATAAAAACATGAGACTAGTCTCGCCCCCTCTGCGTATTTTGCTTGTGACGCTTTGCCTTTCCATTACGCTCCTGAAAGGAGGACTGGATGGCAAAAGTACCGATCACGATTTATCTCACCACCGAGCAATTGGCGAAAATCGAGCACCAAGCATCTGTCGTCGGAGAGTCGCGTAGCGCCTGGGTCTCGCAGACACTGCTGCGCGCACTTCATGGAGAGCTTGAACCATTCGACGAGATACTGCTGGACCAGTTGATCAAGGTCCGCGCGAACCAGGAGCAGGTCCTCAAGCTCGTTGCGAAGGTGGCAAAAAGCACGTCGCTTCACGACGTCCAGAAGGCGTCGTTCGAACTGGCCGAACGCATGCTTGTCGAAGCCAAATCGAGGACCGGCAAATGAGCACAATCGACTTCCGGCCAAGGCTGTCCGCTGACCTGCGAAATGACATCGAGCGCGCGGCAAAAATGCGCGGAATTTCGGCTTCCGAATGGATCGAAGCGGCGGTCCGAAAAGAGCTGAAAACCAACATCGGACGCGCGGAGCGGGCGGTGGGATTGAAGGCTGATCGCACGCTCGACCGGATCGATAATTTTTTCGGCGAGCTCGACCGCTTCATCGGTCAGTTCAATCATCTGCTGAACACCACCGCGCAGGCGATTCCGAGGCAGCTCAAGAAGGAGTTCGACGGCCTCAAAACCACGATCACGAATACTGGCGGCACGGCCCATTTGCGCGACCTTCTGAAGCAGCTGATCGCTGACTTCGAGACACGTCAGAATGCGCGTTTTTCCAAGCTTGAAAGCGCCGTCGATCAGGGCGCGGAGCATCGTGTTACGCGGGCAGCGATCGGTCAATTGCAACGCGGCAAATTGCGCGACCGCTGGATGGTTGGAGCGGGTGCGTTGGGCTGCTTTTTGACCCTTGCTGCCTTGGCATTCCTGTTTGCGGATACCGCGCCTTCGCGCTGGGTCGCGACGCGACTGGTGGGCGAAAGCTCGGCGCTGCCCGCCGGGATCAAGTTGTCTTCTGAATACGAGGTCGTTCGGCGCCCGCTTTTGCAGACCAGAATCCTGTTAGGATCGAGCGAAGAATTCACTCGGAACTTCAGCGCATGTGTCGACCGTCTGGCGCGCGCCAGCGAGCCTGCGAGCTGCCGGCTGACCTATGATCCGGCCGCAATAAGCGCGGCGAATTCAGCGCAATGACCGTCTCACCCGCCGCGATCTCCAGCGCCGAATATTACGCCCAGGATAACTACTATACGCAGGACGAAGGCCCCTCCGAATGGGGCGGCAAAGGCGCTGGCACGCTTGGTCTTGCGGGTGCCGTCGAGGCAGGGACATTCGCGCGGGTCGTGGACGGCATCTTGCCCAATGGCGATGTGCTTGCACGCGGAGCCGACGGGGCGCGCAACATGGGTACCGATCTCACTTTCAGCGCGCCGAAATCGGTTTCCCTTGTAGCACTTGTCGGCGGCGACGAGCGCGTCATTGAGGCGCATCGAAACGCGGTTCGCGACACCATGAACTGGGCGGAGGAACGATTCGCTCTCGCCCGCGCGGGAAGGGGCGGCGCGGAGCAGATTGCGACTGGCAATCTTGTCCATGCAAGCTTCCACCATGACCTCAGCCGCAGCCTTGATCCGCAGCTGCACAGTCACGTCGCAGTCGCCAATATGACGCAGCGCGCGGACGGTGAATGGCGGGCATTGCACAATGTGAAACTGTGGCAGCACGCACCGGTGATCGGGGCGGCTTATCACGCCCAGTTGAGGGCAAATCTGGCGCAACTGGGATACGAAACGCGCATCACAGGCAAGCACGGATCGTTCGAAATTGCCGGCATTTCGCGCGCGGCCATTGAGGCATTCAGCGAACGCAGGGCCCACATCCAGGCAAAGGCGGACGAACTCGGCGTAACCTCGCCGAAGGCGATGGAGGCCATCGCTGTTCGCACCCGCGATGCCAAGCAACACGGCTCTGGTGATGCAGCCCGACAGAAGTGGGCGGAGAAGGAGGGTCCGTTTCGTGCAGAGATTGCCGATGTCATCAAGGAGGCCATGGAACGGACGCAACCTCGCTCCATCCTCGCAGCCGTGCGCGAATGGGGTGAGGCGCTTATCGAGCGCATCACCCGCGCCTTAGGACCCCGGCCCGAACCGTTGATGGTCGGCGCTTCCGGGCAACGGACTGGAGCCAACCTGGCTGCTGCCTACTCGACAGCTGCTGGAGTGCGGCATCTGGCCGAGCGGTCGGCCAGTTTTGAGCGGATGGATGTCCTCAAGGCGGCGCTCGGGTTCGCGGAAAAAGGGGCTACCGTTCGTGAGATCGAAAGGCGGGTCGATACGCTGGTTGGGGAAGGCGTGCTGATTGGGGGCCGTTCCGGTACCGAGCATGCCGACCGGCTGACCACCCGAGATCTCCTCAAGACCGAACAAACAATCATCCGGGCAGCTCGAGAAGGAGCTGGAAACGGCGTGGCGCTTCTCGATAGGACCATGGCAACAGAGGCGATTGTCGCACTGGAACAGCAGCGCGGTTTCGCGCTTAGTGACGAGCAGAAGGGCGCGATCCTGGCTCTGGTATCCGGTAATAATGCTATTCAGGTCATTCAGGGCGATGCAGGTACCGGCAAGTCGACCCTGTTCAGCTTTGCGGCCGCGATCACGGCACAAGTTGGTCGCGCGCCCTTGTTCCTTACGTCGCAGGCCTCGCTCGTCGCCGAAATGCGCGAAAGCGGCCTCGATGCGCATACGCTTGCCTCGGTGCTGGTCGCGCATGCCGACAGGGCGGGGCGCATGTCGCCAGGCGAGCGGGGAAGGGCGCTTTTTGAGGACCGCCTCGTCATCGTCGAGGAGGCGTCCATGGTCTCGACCCGCGAGGCAGCACTGTTGATCGAGCTGGCCGACAAGGCAGGCGCGCTGAAGCTTGCCTTTGTAGGGGACGAAAGGCAGATCGACCCGGTCCAGGCAGGACGCGCATTCAGCCTGATGCAACAGCACGGCGTGCCGACCGAGACCTTGACCGAAAATCGCCGTCAGCTCGATCCTGCGCTACGCGAAGCAGTAGAACATGCGCGGAAAGGGGATCTCGGCAAGACCTTCGATGTGCTGGGCGAGCGCGTTATCGAACGGGCAGACCCGGCTGCAGCGGCGGCCGCCTTGTACCTGTCCCTGTCGCCACATGAACGGGACCGGACGGCGTTGCTGACATCGGGGCATGTGCTGCGGGAAGCCGTGCTCGACCATGTCCGCGACGGCTTGCTAGCGCGCGGCGAACTCGGCTCGCAGGTGCTTTCCATCGAAACGCTGGACCGGCTGAACCTCACGCGGGAGGAATTGCGCAACATCCGCAGTTGGGCCGAAGGCATGAGGCTGGAGGTGTATCGGGATCAGGCGGGCCTCAATCGCGGTTCGTACAAGATCGGCATCGTCTCGCCTGAAGACAATCTTGTGCAGCTGACGTCGGGAGGCGAAGAATATTGGCTCGATCCGCGCGGGCTTCCTCCATCTGGCTCAGGTGTCAGCCTGGCTGTACCCGGGCGGACGGAGGTGAGGGAAGGGGACCGGCTGATGTTCACCACGCCCGACAAGGATCTCGGTGTCGTCAACGGGACGCGGGCAGTGGTGACTGCGATCGAAGGAGAGACGCTTCACCTGGCGAATGGCGAGCGGCAATATGCTCTTGGCCCGGACGATCCGGCGCGGGAGCACATTGGTCATGCGGCGGTGCTCAACATGCACCGTGCTCAGGGGATCACGGTCGATCGCGCTATCGCGGTGATGTCGAGCGGTGACCGGCTCCTCAACAGCGAAAGCCTCCACTATGTTCTGGAGACGCGGGCGCGAGAGGAGCTTACTCTTGTGACCGACGACAAGGCCGCGCTTCGAGACAGCATCGAGGGCCACCGCGGCAGTGTCCCGCACGCGATGGATCTCGCGCCCGAACTGAGTGACGCTGACGGGGAGGCGTTCGACCCTAAAACAGGCGAGTTGCTGGAGAACCCGGTCCGCGATGCGCCAAGCCCGGCCGAACTGTTCGAAAAGGCGATGGCGAGGGAATTTCCCGCTCCTGAAAAGGAACGTGAGCCCCAGCGGGAGAATGAGGTGGAACGCGAGGAGCCCGACATCGGCGACGACTTCGAGATGGAGATGTGAAAGTGCAGCCTTGCTCTATGCGTTGACCAGCGGGAACATCACTCGTCGACAAGACAGGCATGTTCGGACCAACTTTTTCCCCAGCGTTCCAGGGGCTCCGATCATGAATAGCGGGGTCGAGGTCTGAATGTCCCATGATGGTTCTCCGATGGCCGGAATGGCCAGCGCGAGTATAGACCCATCGCCTCTCACCTTTGACATGTGTCGCGCGACACTTGACAGTCCTGCGGCACCGGGCTAAGCCCGCATGATGGAAATAGAGAGCATCAGGCACAAGGGCCTGCGCCGCTTCTTCGAGACGGGTAACGCCAAAGGCCTGGTTGGAGATGCGGGGCGACTGCGCAAGATGCTCGCCTTCATCGACGCTGCGGAAAGCTTCGAGGAGCTGTCGGTGCCTCCGAACTTCGGATTGCATGAGCTGACAGGCGATCGGAAGGGGATCTGGTCGATGACGGTTACGAGAAACTGGCGGATGACCTTCGGTTTGAATGACGAAGGCGCGCTGATCGATATGGATCTGGAGGATTATCATGGCGCTTAAGATGCACCCGTCGCTCGCGGTCCACGTGGGGGACTGGCTGAAGACGGAAATCGTGGAGCCCGCGCAGGTCAGCGTGACGGCTTTGGCCGAGCATTTTGGTGTATCGAGGCAGGCATTGAGCACCTTGCTGAATGGCAATTCGAACCTGTCTGCCGATATGGCTATCCGGTTTGAGAAGGCCTTTGGCATCAAGGCCGACACGCTGTTGCGGATGCAGACGACCTATGAACTGGCCCAGGCTCGCAAGCACGAGCAGGATATAAAGGTCGAGAAACTCGCAACAGCTGCCTGACATCGCCAACATAACCGACATTCAATGGCAATTACCTGCCCCCTGAAACCCTCCGTTCGTTCATCAAACTACAACATCGGCACCAACAACCGATCTTGGGGACGAAGCCGTTATTCCTCCCCGCATCGCCAAAACGTCGGTTTTCGACAAGAGCCGACTTACGCGCACCGGGCCAACCTCGTCGATTGGCATGGCCGTACGTAGGTGATGCAGTGCATCCCGCGGCGAGGACGAGTCATCAGGACTTACGCAATGCCCAGTGCCTTCGCCCTAGGGGCGGACCCAGCCCAACCAGAGGGCATAGCGTGGGAGGTACGCCAAGCAACGCTAAGGACGAACAATACCGGAACGGCGTGCAAGGGCATCACCTGCGGAGGCCGATGATGCCCAGCTCTTGCCACATCCACGTAAAATCATAGGTAGCCATTGGCTCGCCGACCCCGGATTTTGCTGCGCCATTCTCTATATATTTGAGCCAGTCGGCCACTTTCGCCCGGCCAGCCTTCGTGCGGGCCAGAGCGCGCGGCGTCTTGTTGCCAAGGGCAGGCACCGCTTCATCAAGCGTTTTGGTATATTCGCGTGTCAGCATATCATGAACGATGCGCTCCATTTCGTCCGGCGGGATATCGAGCGGCTCTTCCTGCGGAGCGCGGGCGGCGTCATCAGCCATGAACTGGGCCAGAGTCCGGATTTCGGTCATAGGTGTGCTCACGCAATCACCAAGCCATTCGCCCATTTGCGCAATCGCTTTCTCCGCACGGGCGGCACTATTGACCTCAACGATCAGTTTGCGTCCCGCCAACTCGACATTGGCGAAGACGGGTGTGCCGTCCTCCATGGTCGTCACAAAAGCCTGCCCGCCTTTGGCCGTTCGTGGTTTTCTCTCCTTCGTCACCGGCACCAGCCAGTTCCAGAATGTGTCGCTGGCAGGCTCCAGCCATTGTGCCGCGTTCAGCCTGCGAACCACGCTCTTGCCGATCACGCCCTTGGCCAGGGGGAAGACGATGCGGTGGAACACAAGATCATCGCCATCGGCGTTGACCATATCCGGCATGGTGCCAGGCATGGCTTTGCCCAGACAATCGAGCAGCCACATGTTCGTGAACATCGGGCCTGATGCCCGTAAAATAGCATCCCGGTCGGTCTGGTTTAGTTCGGAGGTGTCCTTTGCATCGTCCGCAAGCCGGCCAAACGCGTCGATCAGTTGTAGGGCGCCATCAGCGCTGAACGGCAACAGCGCGCCCGAGATGCCATGGCGACCGTTCACATCGACAACCCGTGCAGCGATCTTGTCCCAGTTGACGAGGGTCTGTGTCGCGCCGTGTTCGCGGACCGTGACTGGCGCAACATCCCGCAACAGATCACGCAAGGTCATCGACTGACCGGGGACGACCTCGCTAACCTCATAGAGCGACATCATCGTATCCCGCAGCGCGCGCATATAGGCCTTGTTCGGCGCCTTCTCGTTCCAGCCTCGGCGCTTGAGATAGTCATCGACCAGATTGCGACCGTCAGGTTCCGGCTCTGTTGCAAACTCTGATGCGGTTGCCAAGGTTGGGCCCTTGGATTGGTAAGGTCAGTTGTGATGGACGATTTCAAAGGGCGGCATTTTACCGGCGAGGTCATCCTATGGGCGGTCCGC